>WNFJ01518213.1_pt2 | contig 103432 bp, 96 predicted proteins | sample 5400461 | NCBI WGS metagenome assembly WNFJ01 (sample SAMN13153349, study PRJNA577476) | soil metagenome | isolation source: 115 cm saprolite on Douglas fir-dominated hillslope | place: USA:California | collected 2013-09-17
ATCGTGGACGGGTGGTGCCGGAGGCGGCGATTCTTCGGATGGCAGGGCGGCTGGAGGCACCGGCGAGAAAAGAAGGCTTTGCGCGCATCATCAGGCTGCGATCAAGACGATAAACACGAATGATTTGACTTAGTCCGAAATATGGGCTAACTTGAAGACATGGCTTCCCAGGTAAACATGCATGAAGCAAAGAGCAATCTTTCACGGCTGGTGAAGCGGGCCGCGGCCGGCGAGGAGATTCTGATTGCCAATCATGGCAAGCCAATGGCGCTGCTTACGCGGCTGTCGAATAAGAAGGCCCAGATCCCTTGGGACGCCTTCAAGGGCAAGATCCGGATGGCCGATGACTTCGACGCTCCCCTGCGGGAGTTCGAGGAGTACCTTTGAAGGGCCGGTTTCTGCTGGACACGAACGTCCTGATCTGGCTACTGTCATCGAGTAACCGGCTGCCGCCGCGTGTAAAACGAATGCTATCGCGCTCCGACAGTTCGTTGACGGTTAGTGTCGCGAGTGTCTGGGAGATCATTCTCAAGCACCAGGCCGGCAAGCTCCAGCTTGGGGCGCCGCTGGCCCAGATTCTCGACCAAGTCCTGTATCACTCGCCCTGGACCATGTTGCCACTTGCGTCCGAACACTTGCCAGTTTTGGACGGCCTGCCGATGTTGCACAAGGATCCGTTCGACCGGTTACTGATTGCGCAAGCGCAGTACGAAGGATTGACGGTCGTCACCGCGGACCAACAGATTCCGAGGTACGCGGTTGAGACTCTCTGGTAGCGACGCCCGCCTCGATGGCGAAGGGATTCGACAGGATTATTAGGCCGCGGATGAACGCTGATGAACGCGGATAACTAGAAAACCAGCTTTGCGGCGATTTGGATGTAGCGCGGGAAATTCGTTTGGGCTAGCGGCAGTTGGCCGAAGCGCGGGTTTTTGAAATCCGTGGTGGGGGCGCCGAAGACCGGGGTGTTGGTTATGTTGAACGATTCGCCGCGGAGTTGCAGCGCGTACTTTTCGGTGATCCAGAAAGTTTTTTCGATGGATGCATGCAGTTGCGGGGCGGCGGGGTTGCGGATGTTCGAGAAGCGGTCCTCGGTATTGCGCAGCGAATATTGCGGCCGCGCTTGATAACACTCGGTATCGTTGTTAAACCAGTGCTCCGGCGTCTGGCCGCCGGGGGCGCTGTAGCTGGGGCAGGTAAAGATCGCATCCGGTTTGTTCACGGGGTAACCGGAGCTGTAGGTCAGAATCCAATCCACTGCCCACCCGTTCAGAAAAGCTCCGGCCACGCGGCCGCCTGAATTGAACCAGCGGCGTCCCCAGCCGATCGGCAGGTCCCACAGCCCGCTCAGGGCCAGCGCGTGCGGCTTGTCCAGCGCGCTCAATTCGTGGATCGGCTTCTCCGCGAGGTTCCAAGGATTCAGACGGTGGCTGGCTTCGAAGGATTTCGAAAAAGTATAGGCGAACAGGAATAAGAAGACGCCCGTCTTGGCTGTGTCCAAAACGCGCTTTTCCGCGAGAATCTGAAGCGAATCGTAACGGTACTTGGCCCAGGGATTGGTTGTCTCGGTGATGCCGTTGAATAGCGGATAGGGCCGCAACAGATCGTACGCCGTGATTTGCGCGAGACCACCCAGATCCGATGTTGTCGGCAGAATCCCGATGAACGGATTCGGCAGGCGGCGGTTCAAATATGACGGGTTGGCGGCGCCTAGCAGGAATTGATCGAACGGCACGGCGTCGTACTGAGTGGGCATGGAGTCGTGAACGGTCTGGCTGCCTACGTAGGACGCATCGACGAAAACGTTCCACGGCAGCTCGCGCTGAAAGCCCGCGGAGTATTCGTAGGTTCGCGGGATAGGACGCTGGCGCCCGTCGAATGTTACCGCTTGGCCGGCATCGGTCTTGTAGCCGAGCGAAGCGCCGGTGGGCTGCAGGATTCCCAGTGGAAACGGATTCTCGAGCGAATACAGCCCGGTAAGATCAGCCGAAGGATGCACGCCGCCGTCGAATGAATTGATGTAGTTGGTTCGCTGATTAAAACCGGCGGACTGATTCATCTGTGTGGCGGTACGGTAGAAGATGCCGGCGCCGGCGCGAAAGACGGTTTTGGGGAGGAAATTCCAGGCTACGCCAACGCGTGGTTGCAGATCGGTCCAATCCGTGTTGTAGGGACGGCGCGCACTGCCGGTGGCGAACAAGCGGCCTCCATAAATTGCGGCAGGTGGATCCGGATATGGATTTTTGGGATGCGTCTTGTCGTAGGTTTGCTTCAATTCGTTCCAGCGGGCGATGATCTCGTCGCTGAGCGGGTTCTTCACCGTGAAATCGAAGCCGGCATTCATGCGGTTGAATCGCTCGACGATGGGGAGCTGGACATCGTAGCGCAGGCCCAGATTGAGCGAAAGCTTGGGCGCGACCTTCCAGTAGTCCTGAACGTACAAGGCCCAGTAGGGCCAGGAACGGTAGGAGCTTTGGTTGTAATCGATGAAGCCGCTCTGAGGGGTGCCGAGCAATAGATCTGCAACCGAATTTCCGTCGCGGCCCGTTCTCGGACCGCGGGTGAACTCGTCGGTCCAGGCGCGCGCAAAATTGAACTGGCCATTCGCGCGCCCGGGGCTGGCGGAGCCGATGCCGGCATGGACCAATTCGGCGCCGATGTGTAAAACGTGACGACCATGCGTGTGGATCAGGTTGGGTTGAAAGTCCCACTGATTTTGGGTGCTCCAGGTAAACGTGTTGCCGATAATGGGACTGAAGGATTCGACACCGATACTCGGCGGATTATCCGCGTTCACGGTAGGCGGGTGCGGGATGGTCATGCCGAGCTGTGAGGCGGTCAAGCCGCCGGCGCCGGAACTGTTGGGGAAAAACTGGGTAAACCGGCCGAACGAGAGGCGCCCATCCAGAACGGTGTTGGCGGACACGACGTGGGTCCATTCGGCGATGTAGTTCTGATCCAACGTATCGTTGATGCCGTTGCCAGTGTCGGCGGGCGGTGGGAAGCCGTTGTTGCTCTGGAATTCGTGGCCCCGCTCGGCTGCCGCCACCACGGAAAATCGATCCTTGTCGCTCATAGCATGATCCCAGCGGATCATGGGTTCGTCGTAGAGGTAGTCGCCGGTGTTGCCGAAGGCTAGATAATTCTGGACCAGTCCTCGGGCGTTCGGCGCCGGATAAAGCGACAGGATATTGCGGCCGATGTCGCTGATGCGAGTCGCGGGAATGATATTGTTCGGAAACTGGTAGCGAATCTGGGTACCGAAGCATGCCACGCCGGTGGGTGTGTCGATGCCGGGGTGGCACAGGTGTGCGGTCAACGGGTCGTAGACTTTGATGCCGTACTTGGTGAAGGCTTCGCCGCTGCGAAGGTCGAGCGGCGGAGTGTCGGAAACGATGGGATAGGCAGCCACTTCGCGGAAGCCTTCGTAGCTTCCGAAGATGAAATCCTTGTCCTTGCGGATCGGGCCACCGATTGCCGCGCCGAACTGATGCGTGTTGTGCTTGCCGCGTCCCTCGCCCTGTCGATTGTTCTCGATGGTGTTGGCGTCGAGAATGGCGTTATGGAAATACTCGAAGACCGTGCCATGCCACGTGTTGGTGCCCGACTTGAGCGTAGTGCTGACGATTCCGCCGCCCGTGCGGCCGAATTGAGCGTCGTAAGTGTTGGTGAGGACCTTGAACTCTTCGATGGAGTCCATGGTGGGCGTGTATTGCCATTTTCCAGTCAGGCTGATGGGAGCGCCGTTGAGCAAGAACTGATTGGTGCCCTGGATGCCTCCGTTGATGACGAAGGCGGCGTTGATATCGAAGCCACGCAGGTTGACGAAACCGCTGGTTCCGAACTCTTCCTGCGTGAAGATCACGCCGGGCGTGAGGCCGATGAGCGTGTAGGCTTGACGGCCGATCAGCGGCAGCTCTTTGAGCTTCGCTGGATCCCAGCGATAACTGCGGGAGGCAGTGGATGTCTGCAACTTTTCGCTGTCGGCTGAAACCGAGACGTGTTCGGCGACTTTGCCGATTTCGAGCACCAGGGGCAGGCTCAGGGTGTCGTCGGTTTGCAGAACGACGTTGTCCTTGGTGAGGGTCTTGAAGCCTTGCGCGACGGCTTCGACTGTGTAGGAGCCTGCGGGTAGAAACGCGAGCGAGTAATAACCGGATGAGTCGGTCTTGGTCTCGATGGATTGATTGGTGGCGGTGCGGATGGCGCGGACAACGGCGCTAGGAACGACAGCGTGAGTAGAGTCGGTCACCTGGCCGACAATGGTGCCGTGCGAATCTTGCGCGAGCGACAACGACGCCGCGAGGCAGGCTAATGTCACCCCGCCGATTTGTGCGATGATTCTCGGCACAATCCCCAGGTCCCTTAGCATCATCATACCTGAGTCTGGTGGCTGCGTTTTCTGGCCACGGATGGACACGGATGAACACGGATAAAACTGAATGGCCGCGAATGAACGCTCATGAACGCGAATGGTCTTATCCGTGTTCATCCGTTGCGACTATTCCCGACTTGCACGATCAGTTTGCCTGTGTTGGAGCCATCGAATAATTTGCTCAATGCGCGGGGCGCGTTTTCCAGGCCTTGCACTACGTCTACCCGATATTGGAGCTTGCCGGCTAGCGACCAGCCGATCAGCGCCGTGAACGCCTCTTCGGCGCGATTCATGTAGTCGGTGCACAGAAAGCCTTCCATGCGGGCGCGCTTCATGATCAGGTTGGCGAGGTTGGACGGCCCGGGAAGCGGATCGCCGGCGTTATATTGCGAGATCATTCCGCAGACCGAAATGCGCGCACGCAGATTGATGAGGTTGAGCACCGCTTCCAGAATCGCGCCGCCGACATTGTCGAAATAGACGTCGATGCCCTCCGGGCAGTGGCGCTTCAGGCTCTCGGGCACGTTTTCGGTTTTGTAATGTATGGCGGCGTCGAAGCCGAGTTCGCGGATCCAGCGGCACTTCTCATCGCTTCCGGTGAGTCCGACGACGCGGCAGCCTTTGATTTTGCCGATCTGCCCGGCCAGCGAGCCGACCGCGCCCGCGGCTGTCGAGATCACCAGCGTCTCGCCGGGCTTGGGTTGCGCGATGTCGAGCAATCCGAAATAGGCCGTCAATCCGATGTGGCCGAGCAGGCCGAAGAACGCCGTGACCGGCACGGGCAGGCCCTTCGGCAACTTAGTTAGCGCGGCGCCGTGCATGAGCGCGTATTGTTGCCAGCCGAGCAGTCCTTGCACCAGATCCCCGGCGGCGAAGCCTGCATGGCGCGACTCCTCCACCACGCCGATCGCGCCGCCGCGCATCACGTCGCCGATGGCCAGGGCGGGCAAGTACGAATCGGCTTCGTTCATCCAGACGCGATTGGTGGGATCGAGAGAAAGATACACGTTGCGGACCAGAACCTGATCGTTGCCGGGCGTGGGAACCGGCGTCTCCGCCGACTTGAAATCCGATTCTTGGACCAGCCCGTGGGGGCGGGCGGCGATCAACCACTGATGATTCGTCTTCATGCGGAGAGTATACTGTGCGTGAGCTATGCAATCCAAGTTTCGATTCGAAATGGCCCTGGTGATTTGTCTGCTGTCCCTGGTTTCGTGCCAGAAGCGGTCTAAGAAATTGATTGGAGTGGTGCCGAAAGCCACTTCGCACCTGTTCTTCGTGTCGATTCACGCGGGGGTAAGTGCCGCGGAGAAGGATCTTGGCGTGGAGGTGCTGTGGAACGGACCTCGGGAGGAGACCGATTACTCGCGCCAGATTGAGATTGTGGACTCCATGGTCGCAAGGCACGTGGATGGACTGGCCATTTCGGCCACGGACCACACTGCGCTGGTGGCGCCGGTAAAACGCGCCATGGATGTGGGAATTCCGGTGACAGTGTTCGACTCCGGCTTGGATGTGACGGGCTACGTCACGTTCGTCGCCACAGACAACTATGGGGCCGGTGTGACCGGAGCGCGCAAGCTGGCGGAGTTGGTAGGGGGGAAGGGAAAAGTTGCGGAGTTGATGCACAAGCCTGGAGGTATGTCGACGGGAGACCGCGAGCGCGCCTTCGAGGACACGATGGCGAAGGAGTTTCCAGCGATCCGCATTGTCGACCGGCGGTACGGAATGGCGGACCCCGCCAAGTCGCGCGATGCGGCCGAAAATATTCTAACCGCGCATCCGGACCTTGACGGGATGTTCGCCTCGGCGGAGGCGAATTCCCTCGGCGCGATGAAAGCGATCAAGGCGCGGGGGTTGTCGGGCAAGTTGAAGCTGGTGACGTTCGACTTCAGCGATGAGCATGTGGCGGCGCTGAAGGACGGGACCATCGACGTGATGCTGGTGCAAGATCCGTACCGGATCGGGTACGAGGCGGTGAAAAGCCTGGTGATGAAACTGAACGGCGAGACGCCACCAAAGCAAATGGACTTGCAGGCGCGCGTGATCGTGAAGGCGGATCTGGACAAGCCCGAGGTGCAGGCGCTGCTGTTTCCGAAGTGGAAGAAGGAAGAGCAGTGATGCGTTGGTGCGCCCGGCAGGATTCGAACCTGCACTGGCCTGGTTTTGAGCCAGGTGCCTCTGCCGTTGGGCTACGGGCGCATGGTGGGTTGCCGTGGAGTCGAACCACGCTCGAGTCTCCGATGGAGATCCGGAGTTACAATCCGGCGCCTGACCGCTCGGCCAACAACCCATGGCGGAGAGCCGGGGAATCGAACCCCGTGGAGCCTTTCGACTGTTCCGCGTTAGCAGTGCGGTGGCTAACCATTCGCCATGCTCTCCGAAAATGTTTGGCGGAAGGTGGAGGAATCGAACCCCTGCGCTGTTGAAACGCACCCCGGTTTTCGGGACCAGTTGCCGGCCATTCAGCAGCACCTTCCGCATGGTGGCTACGGCTGGATTCGAACCAGCACTGAACGGCATCTCAAACCGTTCCCTCTGCCAAGGTTGGGGTACGTAGCCATTGGTGCTCCACCTGGGATTCGAACCCAGAACCTCGCGCTTCTGAGGCGCGCGCCTCTGCCAGATTGGGCTAGCGGAGCAAAAACTAATTGATGGGAAAACGCTTAGACTTACAGCGACGACCGTAAGCCACTAAGTCGGGATGACAAGTGGCCGCGGCTACTTAGCAGGCAGGGATAGAGAAACTTCTTCACGAAGTGAGAATAACATACTCTGCGACTAAGTTCAACGGCTTGGCGGCACATTTTTCCTTAATTTAATTTAAAGATGAACAGACGGCTGGGGCCGTCTTCGGGAAGAAGCATGAGCTGCCTCCCGTGGATCGCCATGCCTTCGCGCGTGAAGGGGAAACCGCGGTCGGTGTTGCCAACCTTTAGTCTGCGGAGCAGGTGGAGAGATGGATAATCGAGCCAGTCGATCGCGCCAGTGCGATCGGCGAGCAGGCCACCGGCCACGATCCGCTGCGCATCGAACTTCATGTCCTGATAAGCATTGGCGGTGTCGCTGGTCACGCGGCGGATGAGCTGGCCCCGGCGGTCCCACACGTAGAACTCCTTGCTGTCCCAATTTCCACCAGTGAGCGAGTCGGGCGTGGCGGCGATGCAACCGATGTGGTCAGGCACGTCGAATTGAAACTCCAGATCGAGCGTGCGCTTGCTGCGCCGCTGGATCACGCTGCTGCTGTTGCGCCGGTATTCCGCGACGGGAATCCAGAGGGAACCGCCGTCGGCTGAGATGCCGCCTGCGTGGAAGCGCACGCCGTCTTGGATCTCGACCTGGCGCAGCAATTGGCCGGTTGCGAGTGAGAATTCGTGCAGGAAGCCTTTCTGATGCGGCGTGTCAACGGAAGTTACCCACACGCGCCGATTGTCGAAGTCGACGCCTTGCACGTGGTACGTGGTGCCTTTCAGCTCGACGACGCGCGCGAGTTTCATCTCTTGCGGCGCGGCGGGGGTGGTGAGGAGGAGGAAGGTGGCCATCCACCGGGTCATGTACTCAAGGATAGCGGTTGCGCTATCTACCGAGGAAAAATCTGGGGACACGCCTGCGAGCGAGGAGGAAACGAACAGCGTGCGAAGCTCGCCCGGAGTGTCCCCAGATTTTTGCGGCCGGAGACGCGATATACTGAATACCACTTACGTTCAGAGGGAGGTCCATGATGACCAGACGAGCAACGATTGCAACCGTGTTGTGCATCGCGTTGGCGGGTGTGTTAGCTTTCGCGCAATTTGAAACGGCGACCCTGACGGGCACCATCACAGACGCGGCTGGAGCGGTGGTTCCAAATGCCACCATCAAGGCAGTCAACGAGGCCACGAACATCGAGAGCACCGCTGTCGCGAACGGCGAAGGCCGCTACTTGTTCCCGAACCTGAGGCCCGGCTCGTATCGCGTGATGGTCTCGGCTCAAGGCTTCAAGCAATCGGTCTCTCCCGGCGTGGTACTGCAGGTGAATCAAGCCGCGCGACTGGACATACAGCTTACGGTCGGCGCCGTCACCGAGCAGGTGAACGTGACCGGCGAGGCTCCCGTGCTCGAAACCGAATCGAGCAGCCGCGGCGCGGTGATCGATCAGACGAAAATGGTCGAGCTGCCGCTCAACGGGCGCGACTATAATCAACTCGCACTGCTATCGCCGGGCGTGCTCGTGCCCACACCGCGACTTCAGTCCATCGGTTTCCGCGGCGTGTTCAACGTCAACGGCAATCGCGCCTTCCAGAATGCGTTCCAGCTCGATGGCGTAGATAATACTTCGTACTCGAACAGCTATCGCGGCTTGAACGCGCAGGTAGTCCAGCCGTCGGTGGAAGCGATCGAGGAGTTCAAGATCCAGACGAATGCGTACCAGGCTGAATTCGGACGGAGCGCGGGCGCGCTGGTGAACGCGGTGGTGCGCTCCGGTGGCAACAGCCTGCACGGTTCCGTGTACGAGTTCATACGCAACAGCCAGCTCGACGCCAGCAACTTCTTCGCGAACAAAGCAAGCTTGGCCAAGCCATTCCGCCAACGCAATCAGTTCGGCGCCGCGGCCGGCGGACCGATCGTCAAGAATAAGACTTTCATCTTCGGCGACTACGAGGGTCTGCGCGACGCCGCGGGTATTGTGCGCTTCAGCTCGGTTCCGCAACCGATCTGGCGTCAGGGAATGTTCGCCACACCGATCTTCAGTCCGTTCAACCCCAGCGACACCGGACAGGACTTCCGCATCGCCGCCACACCCGCGTGCAACGACGGAAAAGGCAACTGCTGGAAGATACCCAGCAGCATGATCGATCAGGTTGGCCAAAAAGTAATCAATGTGAGTCCCGACCCGAACACGGCCTCTCCGACCTTTGACAACAATTTCGTCGGCGTGCCGGTGGATCGCAATCACACCAATCAATTCGATCTTCGCGGAGATCACAACGTTTCCGACAGGATCAGCGTCTTCGGCCGCTATTCCTTCTCCAAAACCAATCTCTTCCGTCCAGCGCCCCGGCCGGGGCTGTCGGAAGGCTCGTTCAACGACACGTTTGGAACGGCGGATCTGAAGTCGCAGGCCATGGCGGCCGGTCTGGTGTGGATCTTGTCGCCTACACTCGTTTCCGAAACGCGCTTCGGGTACTCGTTGGGCAATTATTTCCAGCTTCCGCCGAATTTTGGCACGCCCTGTCCGGGCGACCTGATCGGTCTGAAGAACGCGCCCTCCGATCCATCGATTTGCGGCGGCATTCCGGTTTTCAATTTTAACGGCGCTATCTCGCGGCGGATTGGGCGAACCACCTCCGTGCCGCAATTCCAGACGCCGCGCAGCATGAACGTGCGCGAGTCCGTAGCCTGGCATCGCGGCTCACACGCATTCAAGTTTGGCGCGGAGCTTTTGAATCTGGATACTGGAATCCGGGATGTCAGCTCGCTGCTGGGTCAATTCGATCTGACCGGGCGTTTCAGCGGCGTGAACGGCAGGTGGGAAAATGCCTTGGCCGACTTGCTGCTGGGCTTCCCATCGCGATACCAGCAGGACTCCAATACAACTTTCGATATTTACCAGCACATGTATTTCTTCTTTGTGCAAGACGACTGGAAAGTGTCTCGCAAGCTGACGTTGAACCTGGGGCTGCGCTATGAGTTTGCGACACCGCCGCGCGAGCGCGATTTCAAGTGGGCCAACTTCGACTCCGCGACGGGGAAATTCATCACGGGCAAAGACGGATCGCTGTTCGAGCAGGCCCTGATCCATCCGGACCGTAACGATTTTGCGCCGCGGCTGGGTTTCGCTTATTCAGCAACCGCGAAAACTGTGATTCGTGGCGCGTATGGGATCTTCTACAACCACTCCAACCGGCTGGGGCGCGAGGGCCTGCTGGGATTCAATCCGCCATTCATCATTATGGCGGACTCCAACATCTCAGGAAGCGGTCCGCTGCTCGCGACCAACGCCATTTTCCGGCTGCAGGATGGAGTTCCACCGGGCTTCGTGGATATTAATCGGGTGAATCTTAGCACGGTTGCGAGAAAGGCGCAGGATCCCAACCAGCGTTCGCCCTATGTGCAGCAATACAGCTTTGGCATCCAGCAGGAAATCTTCCAGGATACGGTGTTCGACCTGGCTTACGTCGGCAATCGCGCGCTGAAGCTGCCGTCGTTCCGCAATCTGAATCCAAATTCTGTCACGTTCAATGCGCAAGGTGCAGCAGTCCCAGGGCCGCGCGAGTTGGCTTCACTTGGGTTCAATGGCGATATCCAAATCTTGGAGGATCTGGGGATCGCGAATTACAACTCGTTCCAAGCTAAGCTGGAGCGCCGCTTCTCCAAAGGGCTCACGCTGTTGGCGGCGTACACTTACGGGAAAGCGCTCACTGATTCTGTGGACCACCTTTCCACCAGCGGCGCGGGAAATGGCGTGGATGTGGGCGAGTACAAAGAGCCGCAAGATCCACACCGCCGGCGTCTGGAATACGGACCATCCGAGTTCGATGTCACGCATCGCTTCGTGCTGTCGGGCGTCTGGCAATTGCCCTTCGGCCGCGGCAAGACCCATGGCAATACCTGGTCTCGCGGAGCGGATCTGGCTTTCGGCGGATGGGAATTCTCGCCGATCTTCGTCGCACAGGGCGGCCTGCCGCTCACTATCAACCAAGCCCAGATCGTTAATATCGGGGGCGAGCGCCGCTCCCGGCCCGACCGCCTTGTAAATGGCGCTTTGCCGGACGATCAACGAACCGTGGACCGTTGGTTCGACAACAGCCCTACTAACGCATTCGTGGCGCTGAGCAATACGCCGGGTGCGGCCGGCTTCGTGCCCAACCACCTCTTCGGAAATTCCGGCGTCGGCATTCTCCGCGCGCCCGGATTGGTGAATCTGGATTTCAACCTCTCCAAGGACTTCACGATTTACGAGCGGCTCTCGGCACAGTTCCGCGCGGAGTTTTTCAACGCATTGAATCATTCCAACTTTGGCGTACCCGGAGTGACGATCGGGGCCGGGTTCGGGCAGATCGTCAGCGCCAACGACGCGCGCATCATCCAGTTCGCATTGAAGCTGAAGTTCTGAGATCATCCGGTTGCCGCTACGCACACGAGTTTGCGAGCTGCTGGGCATTGACGTACCGGTGTTCGTCGCTCCCATGGGACCGGCGATCACCAGCCCGGAGCTGGCGGCGGCGGTCAGCAATGCCGGAGGGCTGGGGCTAATTTCTTTCGGCGGGAATCCGCCGGATTTGCTGCGGCAGCAGATCCAGCGTTTGCGCCAGTTGACCGCACGTCCGTTCGGCGTGAATATGATCCTCGAGTTCCCGGTGGATGAGCATGTCGCGGTGTGTCTGGAGGAGCGGATTCCGGTGGTCTCGTTTTTCTGGGGCGATCCGTCGCGATTCGTGGAACGCGCGCATGCAGCGGGCGCGAAGGTGATCGATCAGGTCGGCTCGGTGGAAGCTGCGCTGCGGTCAGCCAAGGCCGGAGTGGATGTCGTCATCGCGCAGGGCGTCGAGGCCGGCGGGCACATTGCCGGGAACATCAGCACCATGGCGTTGGTGCCGCGCGTAGTGGACGCGGTTGCGCCGGTGCCCGTGGTTGCGGCTGGCGGAATCGCGGATGCGCGCGGGTTCGTTGCGGCGCTGGCGCTGGGGGCCGAGGGCGTCGTGCTCGGGACGCGGTTCCTCGCTACACCCGAAGCGAACGCGCATCCTGCATACAAACAGAAGGTGCTGGAATCCACCGAAGAAGACACCGTGCGAACCACAATGTTCGGCTACGGCTGGCCAAACGCGCCGCATCGAACGTTGCGCACGCCGTTCGTCGACGAGTGGCTCAGCAACGAGGCGCGCGGATCGGAGCAACGCCGCGACGAACCCGAAATCGGAGAAACGACGTTCGGCGGGCAACGCATGCCGATGCGGCGTTTCATGGGTTTTCCGCCAAGAGCCGATACGACGGGCGACATCGAGTCCATGGCCCTGCTCGCGGGACAGTCGACAGGGCTCGTCAATGAGATGAAACCCGCGGCCGAAGTGGTTCGGGAACTGGTGGAGTCCGCCGAGCGGATTATTCGGGCGCGGCTCGCGGGCCTCACCTCAGACTGACTACTCGACAAACTCCACGCGATACTCCTCGATCACCGGGTTGGCGAGCACGTCACGGGCGATCTGATCGAGCTCGGTGGCCGCCTTTTCGCGATCCGTGCCGGGCTCGAGCGTAATCTCGAAAAACTTGCCTTGGCGCACGGCGGCGATCGAGGTGTGACCGAGGCCGGCCAGAGCGGAGCGGATGGTTTGTCCCTGTGGATCGAGGACAGTCGGTTTCATGGATACGTAGACGCGGGCTTTCATGGAAATTCTATTGTAAGGGGAGGCGGGAGGTGGGTGGTAGGTGGTGGGCATGAAACATTCGGTTTCGGGCGGAGTCCAGTAGTTGGGAGCTTGGGGGTGTTTTTATGCCTTATCGGACACAAATTGCTTACGTCGTGACTGCGGGTGTCTTGCTGTTGTCACCAGTTCGGCAATCCAAGTACACCGTGTTCGAGCTGGCTTCGCAGGACACGACCGGCCTTTCCGGGCCGCCCACGGTCGCGGCTTGGGAGACGCTCAACAACGGACTTCAGGATAGTGACGCCGAACATCGGAAGAAAGCTATCGCTGCCATGGGAACAATCGGGCCGGTGGCGGAGGCTGTCCAGCGAGTCGAAGCTACTCTGCAGGATAAGGAGACTCTGGTGCGTCAGACGGCTGCCGCCACGTTAGGTGAAATGGGATCGAAAGATGCGATCCCGAGCCTGAAGGCGGCGCTGGACGACAAACCTGAAGTGAGCTTCACTGCCGCGAGATCGTTATGGAAGCTGGGCGATACCAGCGCGCGAGAGATTTTCCAGCAGGTAATCGAAGGCGAGCGCAAGGACACGCCCGGCAAGCTCCACACTGCCATGCGGGACGCAAAGCACAAACTGACGCCTCCGCAGCTCGCGCTGATGGGCGTGAAGGAAGTTGCCGGCATTCTGGGCCCGGCCTCCATCGGCGTCGACGCCATACAAGAAGCGATGAAAGAGACCAAGAAGGATTCGGGCACGCCAGGACGCGCGCTGGCGGCCGGCGTATTGGCCACGGATTCCGATCCTTACGCGCTGACACTGCTCGAGTGGGCGCTCGATGACAAAAGCTGGGCCGTTCGCGTGGCCGTGGCCAAGGCGCTGGGCGAGCGCGGTAATCAAGATTCGATTCCGAAGCTGATGCCGCTGCTCAACGACGAGCATCACGCGGTGCGCTACATGGCGGCCGCGTCCATCGTGAAGCTCGGCGCAAAAAAGCCTTCGTAGTACGGAGCCGCCTGGAAAGGCGGCTGCAGCCCAGAAGGGCTGCCCCACACGGTCCCAAATGTTAACCTACAACTTACGGGAGGAGTCTCATCGTCAAGGCCTGCGTGCTCGCGAGCAGCAGTTCGGGGAATTCCACTTTCATCCGAACCGAGCGCACGCGCGTCCTGGTGGACGCCGGACTCGCCAGGCGCGATGTTCTCGCGCGGCTGGCCGCGATCGGCGAGCAGGCGGAACAACTGGATGCGATCCTGGTCACTCACGAACATTCGGATCATGTGAGCGGACTGGTGACTCTCGCAAAGCAACTCGACATTCCCATCTACATTACGCGGCTCACGGCGCCGGCGATCCCGTGGGGCGAGTACACGCCCAAGCTGGATTGCTTTCAGGCAGGCGCAACTTTCCAGGTTGGCGATATCGACGTCGACAGTTTCACGATTCCGCATGATGCGATCGATCCGGTGGGGTTCTGCTTTCGCACGCAAGGGATCAAGATCGGACTGGTTACCGATCTCGGCTACGTGCCGGACTCCATCAAGTTCCACCTGCGCGGCGCGGATCTGCTGGTGCTCGAATCGAATCACGATATCGAGATGCTGAAGGTTGGCCCATATCCCTGGTCGGTGAAGCAGCGCGTGATGGGGCGCAAAGGGCATCTCTCGAACGACATCGTTTCGGATTTCATACGCTGCGATCTGGACTCGTCCATCAGTACACTGGTGCTGGGGCACTTGAGCGAACATAACAATCATCCCGAGATCGTGCGAACCACGGCCGGCCGCGCGCTGGAAGGCGCTGGACGTTCCTTGTTCACGCGGCTCGTGGTGGCGGAACCAAAACAACAAACCGAGGTGTTCACTTACTGAATGATTGAGCGCTACACACGGCCCGAGATGGGGCGAATCTGGAGCGAGGAAAGCAAGTTTCGCGCCTGGCTGGAAGTGGAGCTGGCGACGGCGGAGGCTTTGGCCGAAACCGGTGAAGTGCCGGAAGACGCCGCGCGGCTGCTGCGCAAGCATGCCGGCTTCCAAGTGGCGCGCATTCAAGAGATCGAGCGCGAAGTCCGGCACGATGTGATTGCGTTTACGACGGCGGTGTCGGAAAGCATGGCGGCGGCCGGTCACGCCGAGGCGTCGCGCTGGCTGCATTACGGGTTGACTTCGAACGACGTAGTAGACACGGCGCAGGCGCTCCAGGTGCGGGAAGCATCGGGGATTATCCTCAAGGGAATAAATAAGTTAGCGGCTTCGCTGAAGACGCGGGCGTTCGAGTTCAAAGACGCCGTGCAGATCGGCCGGACGCATGGGATGCACGCCGAGCCGATTACGTTTGGGCTGAAACTGGCCCTCTGGTACGACGAGGTCCGCCGCAATTTGGAGCGGTTCACGGCCGTTGCCGAGGAGATGCGCACTGGAAAGATCTCCGGCGCCGTCGGGACCTTCGGCCACATTGGTCCGGAGGCGGAGGAGCGCATTTGCCGCCGCGTGGGACTTCGCGCGGCGCCGATCGCTTCGCAGGTGATTTCGCGCGACCGGCACGCCAATTACGTGGCCGCGCTCGCGTTGATCGCCGCTGCGCTCGAGAAGATCAGCCTCGAAATCCGGCATCTGCAACGTACGGAGGTGCGCGAAGCCGAAGAGCCGTTTTCAGCCGGCCAGAAGGGCTCTTCAGCGATGCCGCACAAGCGTAATCCCGTTACTTGCGAGCAGATCTGCGGGCTGGCGCGCGTGGTCCGGGCCAATGCGCAGGCGGCATTCGAGAACGTCGCGCTGTGGCATGAACGGGACATCTCGCATTCGTCGGTGGAGCGCATTATTCTGCCCGATTCGACGATTCTGGTGGACTACATGCTGGCCAAGACGGACTGGCTGATCTCCGGCCTGCGGGTGGATCCCGAGCGGATGAAGAAGAACCTGGACCTGACCAAGGGCCTGGTTTTCTCAGGACAAGTGCTGCTCGATCTGGCTGCGGCGGGGATGCTCCGTGAGGAAGCCTATCGGTTGGTCCAGGGACACGCCATGCAGTCCTGGGAAAAGGACGGGGACTTTCGGGCCGCGATTCAGGCCGACCCGAACGTTACAAAGTACCTGAACAAACAGCAGATCGCGGAAAGCTTCTCTGTTTCCAGGCAGTTAGCGAACGTTGACCGTATCTTCCAGAGGGTGTTCCAGGAGTCCTAGTCCGGTACTACGACGGTAGGAACAGCCGGGTCTGAAATCTACTCTTCCATTTCTAAAGTATTGGTTTAAACTATACCTAGGAGACCGGTAGCGTAAAGTGAAACACTGTAACCCAGAACCAAGTCTGGAGTTTGAGCTAGCCAGAGTCCTTCTGGTGGACGACGATCCGACTTCGCGTTTAACGTTACAAACCGTGCTCCGGGCTGGCGGATATCACGTGGATTCAGCCGCTTCGGCCGCCGAAGCCGTTGGAAAGCTGGACGAGCAGGAGTATCAACTGGTATTGAGCGACCTCCAGATGGAGTCTCCGGAGGCTGGTCTCAAGGTGCTGGCTCACGCCAAGATGATGGATTACAAGCCCGCTACGGCGATTGTGACCACTTACCAGAACTCCTCGAAGCCGAGTCGCCAGGTTCGGATGCTGATCACGCCGGAAGATATTCCGGGACTGCTTGGCAAAGTGGCCAAGTTGATCGGCGAGCGGGCTGCGCGCAGGATTGAGCGGCAGTTGCGGCACGCGACGTAAACCACCCAAAGTCATAGGCCGCGAATGAACGCAAATTAACGCGAATAAGAATCTTGCGTTCATTTGCGTTCATTCGCGGCCAATCTAAAGACTGCTTCTTCGAATTCATCCAGGCCGGCTGCGAAGAAGTGATCGTGGGCTTCCACCCAGATCAGGTGCTTCGGTTGGGGTAGCGTGGCGAAGTATGCTTCCATGGCTTCGCGTGGTCCGAATTCGTCGCGGGTGCTTTGGATGAAGACGCGGGGGACTTCGCAGCGGCCCAGTTGCTGGCTCTGTTCGTCGTCGGCCGGAAAGCCTACGGCGATCAGGCGGCTGGCGCCTATAGGCTCGCAGCCTAATTTGAGGATAATCCTTGAGCCGAACGAAAAGCCTGCGAGCGTGAACGGCAATCCGGGATAGCGCGACCGCAGAAATTCCAGGCAGGCGCGGGCATCTTCGATTTCGCCGATTCCGTTGTCGTATTTGCCTTCGCTCAGGTTGACGCCGCGGTAGTTGAAGCGCAAGACCACGGCGCCCGCGCGGCGTAGCGCTCGCGCGATGCGGTAGACAACTTTGTTGTGCATCGTGCCGCCGTGGCGCGGATGCGGATGACAGACCAGCGCGGCCTTGCGCGGCGCTTGATCTTCGGGGTCTTCGAGCAGCGCTTCCAGCTTCCCGGCCGGACCGCCGATAAAAAGCGATTCGATGCGGCGCGGCATCAGTTGGTGCGATAGTTGGTGAACTGCATGTCGATGCCGAAGTCCTGGCCGCGCAGCAACGCAATCACGTCCTGCAGCACGTCGCGGTCGCGCCCGGCGATGCGCACAAAATCGCCCTGGATGGATGCTTGCACTTTCTTCTTGCTGTCCTTCACCACTCGCACGATCTCCCGCGCCTTTTCGATGGGAATGCCTTGCTGCAGGGAGATTTCCTGGCGCACCGTGGATCCAGCCGCGGGGATGATCGCTCCGAAGGTCAAGCCTTTCAAAGGCACTTTCCGCTTCACCAGCTTCTGTTCGAAGACGTCCGCGACGGCTTTCAGCTTGAACTCATCCTGGCTGGCGAGCACGATCTTGTGGTCCTTCTCGTTGAGCTGGATGTCCGACTTGGAGTTCTTGAGATCGTAGCGCTGGTAAACCTCTTTCATGGCTTGCTGGATGGCGTTGTTTACTTCCGCCAGGTCGATCTTGGAAACGATATCGAAGGTGTTGTCAGGCATGCGTCAATGTCCCAATGCTATCAAGACGCGCTCGGTGATTTCCTGGATCATTGCGGGCAAGGAGGCGTCGAGGGCGAGCGTGATGGCGGCGCGAACGCGTTCAGGATCGATCTCGGGGGATGGAGCCGGCGGGTTTGCGACGGTTTCGCTGGGAGGCGATGCCGCGGCGGAAGCGAGCACTTCGGCAAAAAGCCCGCGCGCCAGTTTGGCTTCCCGCACCAGCGGGTGAATGGTCCCCATCACTTTGGACGCCTCGAAAGGCTTTTTGACGATCGCATCACATCCTGCGCGCGCGGCTTCTTCCTCGTCGAACGGTTCCAGGAGACCGGCGGTCAGCACCACACGAACGTGACGCAGTTGCGGATCGTTTTTCACGTGACGGCAGATTTCCATGCCGGACTTTCCGGGAAGGAACACGTCTGCAAGAATCAGGTCTGGGTCGACATCGGCCAGGCGCAACAGAGCAGTATCGCCATCGGTGAGGCTGACGACTTCGAAGCCTTCTTCCCGCAGAATCCGCTCGCCCATCCGCTGCGCGTGCGGACTGTCGTCAGCGAGCAGGATGCGGCTCATCAGGGCTTGTCGGGCGGATTCGGAGCGGGCTGCGTAACAGCAGGCTGCTGCTTCGGTTTCTTTTCCTTCTTCGGTTTTTTCTTGCCTTTTGGCTGATCGGCCGCAGGTTGCGCCTGCTGCGGCTGGGAGTCGGCGGGCTTGGCGTCAGTGGGTTTGGTATCGGATGAAGCCGGCGGATTGGCGCGGGCATCGGGCTTGGTGTCGATGGCGGAGGAATCGCCGCCGCTTACCGTCGTGGCGGTCACATCGCCGCTGAAGCCCGGAGCGACGGCCGGCGGAGGAACGCTCACCGGAACGCCAGGCTTGATGGAAGTCATGGCGGGCGCGCCCGCCCGGGCCGCGGCGCTGACGTCCGGACCTCGCTTTAAGAATCCTGTGCCGCGCGAAAGCATCGAAGCCTTTTGGTGATTGTCGTATTCCCACTTCTGGCGATCGTAGGCCACCGGATCGGCATCAGGAATGGGCATCTCCAGTCCCGTCAGCTTCTTCTTGGCGTTATCGACGTAGTCGCTGAACGGGTAGTCTTTCACGATACGGGCATAAGACTCGCCGGCCTGTTTGCGAAAGCGCGGACCCATGCGACCGAAAGATTCACCCATCTCCCATAACGCCGCGTCGGCCTTGCTGTACAGAGGATATTGATCCACCAGGTGCGCAAGGCGGTTCGCAGCCGCCGGGTTGTCGCCGCGTTTGTAGTAGAAAGCCCCGACCTTATACTCGGCGTCTCCCAGCGCCTCCTGAATGTTGCGCAAGAGCTGCTGCGTCTCCTCGACGAACTTGCTATTCGGAAACTGAACAATGAGCTGGCGGCACTCTTCCTCGGCGCGCAGCGCCTGGCTCTCGTCCCGGTCGGATTTTTCCATCTGCTTGTAGTGGATCAGGCAGATCTTCTGCTGCGACTCGGGGGCCTCCTCCATGGTCGGGTAGAAGAGGATGAAGTCCTTGTACTCGGCTTCGGCCTGCGCCAAGCCGGCGGTGCCGCCTTCACGGAACCAACTGTCGGCGATCGCGAGCTTGGCCTTGGCCAGGAATTCGCTCTGATCGTAGGTGTTGATGAGCGTGTTCAAAGTGATGCGGGCGACCTCGTATCGGCTGTGTTCGATATCGTTGACGGCCCGGTCGTAGAGGACTTTGTCCGGCTGCTTGGTGTCCTTGGTGATGGGGTTCTCGTACTTCTTGCGGCGGAAACCGCAGGAAGCGAGCAGTCCGGCCATCAGCACAACGATGAAAAGTTTTTGAAACATGATTATCAACCTACCAGCTTAAACTAAACTCTGACGAGCGTGGCTTCCCGCGCCGCCCGCTGCATATCGGCGAACGCCTGGCCGGCGTCCGGAGTGTGAAAAATCGACGACCCTGCCACCAGCCAGTCACACCCGGCGCGCACGATCTCGGCGGCATTGTCCAGCGCTACACCGCCATCGATCTCAATGGCGAAATCCAAACCTAACTCCTTGCGTCTCCACGCCAACGCCTGAATCTTGTGCAGGGCGTTGGGGATGAACTCCTGGCCCCCAAATCCCGGATTCACGCTCATAATCAGCACGTGATCCACCAGAGGAAGCACTTCGCTCAAAGTGGCGATCGGCGTCGCCGGATTCAGCACCACCCCGGCGAGGGCGCCTTCGCTCCGAATCATCCGCAATGTGCGATCCAGGTGCCTGCAGGCCTCCTGATGGACCAACACGTGGTCGGCGCCGGCCTTGATGAACTCGGGGGCGTAATGGTCGGGGTCGCTAATCATCAGGTGTACATCCAGCTTCAAGCGCGTAGCCTTCCGGATCGACTCCACCACCGGTATGCCGATGCTGATGTTCGGCACGAAATGGCCGTCCATCACATCCACGTGCAGCATGGAGGCGCCGGCGCGTTCGACCTTGGCGATCTCCTCGCCCAAACGGGCAAAATCCGCCGCGAGGATAGATGGAAGGATCTCAACCATTTGCGGACTATTCTGATGTTAACACAGCGACGAAAAAGCCATCTCCCTCCTGGATGCCGGGAAGGCGTTCGGTGACGCGCCAAGGCCCGGGAACGGCAGCGAGGACGGCACGGTTTTCTTCCTCTTCAAGCGAGCAGGTGGAATAAACCAGCCGGCCGCCGGGCTTCAAATGGTCGAGCGCACTGCGCAGCATGGCGACTTGCTTGCGATGCAGGTCGATCAGGTCCGGCGGTTGGAGGCGCCATTTGATCTCGGGATTGCGGCTCAAGGTCCCGGTGCCGGAACAGGGCGCGTCGACCAGAATGCGATCGAACTCGGCGTGGAACGGGAGGGCGCGCGTGGCATCCAGCACGACTCGCGGGCAATCCAGGTCGCCGAGCTGGCTGAGACGATGCCAGTTGACGTCGCAGGCGATCGTGCGGACGCCGCATGCGAGCGCCTGCGCGGTTTTGTTGCCGGGGGCGGCGCACAGGTCGAGAAACGTAAGTCCGGGATGCAGATCGAGATGCGGCACCACGGATTGCGCGCCAATGTCCTGAATCCGGCCCGTTTCCGCGACGTAGGTTTTGGCCGGTTTCAAAAACGCGCGGGCGATGGTTTCAGCGGTTTCCGATCCGAACTGGCGGTCCCATTTTTCGAGCAGCCATTCGGGCGTGGAGAGATATGCGGCACGGTCGGGCCAGGCGATGGGCTTGCGATCCACTCGGCGAAGCACTGCATTCACCAAGCCGGCGGCGGATCGCTTGCGCGCGCGCTTGGCCAGTTCGACGCTCTCGCCGACGGCGGCGTGCGCGGGAATGCGGTCCATGTAGCGCAGTTGGTAGATGCCCATGCGCAAAGCGATGCGAATCTCCGGATCCAGCCGGCTGGAGGCCAGTAGCTCGATCAGATGGTCGAGCTGCGCCTGACGGCGGAGGCATCCGAATACGATTTCCGTTGCCAGTCCGGCGTCACGCGTGGTGAGCGCCGCGGCGTCCTTCAGAAGAAGGTCGGATGCGTGGCCACCGGCACGGACCTTGCGAAGGACTTCGAAGGCGATTTGCCGCGCGGGGGACATCTAACTTCCATTTTAGTTTTGTGGTGGGGCTCCTTGGCGAAGCGAGTCCGGAGTGTGCACAGATTGTTTGGTGGTAGCGCTCCCTGCCGGTCGCGGCTCGGTTTGCTCGCGGCTCGGGCTTTTCGGGCGTTAAGAAATGAGGCTGCGGACTTGCGTTGCTTCTGTATGGCCCAGCGCCGTCCGCACGCACTCCAGCAGGGCCTCCGTGCGGAAGGGCTTCGCTAGAACAGCAACATTTTCGGGGAGACCACGCATCTTGAAACTGCCGGAGAGCACGAGGATCTTCAGAGCCGGAAACTCACGCACCAGTGAGCCGATTGCATCCAGTCCTTCCTGCTGCGGCATATCCGGATCCGTGATCAGAAGATCCACGGGTGCTGAGCGCAACTCCCTAAGCAGATCCGTGGAGTGACCGAGTTCATGTATGCGGTAGCCTTCTCTTTCCAGCACGCGATGCAGCAGCCTGTGCACGGAAAGGTCACTGTCCACGACCAGAATGGAGCGCCGTTCATCGACGTCCCGCGGTGGCGGCGGTGACGGCGGCGCAGCGATTGCCATGGGCTTAGGAACCGGCCGGGGTTCTTCAAGGATGGATAACGCACGCTTGGGCCGCGCTATGGTGGCTTCAACCGGAGGGAATGTGTTCCACTTGCGGCGTGAAAAACGATAGAAGCGCTGCCGGCAGTTCCTGCAGCGAAGAGGGGCCAGCCATAGGACCGCCAGAACGGCATCGAGGAAGCCATGCTGGGCCGACGGCCGAATGTTGCTCCAGCCGCATTTCGGACAGAAAAGACGACTTTGGACCTGTGCCGCCATCTGCATCATCCGGCGGCCTTAGGCGCCGCCTCTTTTATTATTCCAGGAATTTGTCACGGGTGCTTCAGCCCCTTGCTTCCAATCCCGAACTGATTTCCCGCGCGAACTACTTTGCGGTTCGCGATCACCAGGTCGAGGAGTTTTTCGCTCTGCACCTGGCGGCCGGTTTCATCCTCCAGCGCCGCTACGATCTTCTTGGTCGCGACGTCGATGATCTCGCCGGTGGACGAATACGCGACCTTGCCGTCCATGCTGAAGCTCAACCAACCCACGCAATCGCGCTGCGATATGCTGGTCACCTGCTTGGGCGGCATTACCGTTGCATCGAAGACATGGATGGCGTCGTTCGCGCAATCGGCCACCCAGATTTCCTTTTCGTCAGGCGTCAGCGCGATCCCCGTGACTTGGGCAGCCATGACGCTTCACCGGGCCTTGTTTGTAGCCTTCAACTTCGACGCGATACAGCTTCTTGCCGGTCCGCAAATCTCCAACCTCGAAGCCCAGCAGGCCGTTAATGTTGACGAAGACCAGCGTATTGCTCCCGTCGACGGTGAAAGGCCGGATCACGTTGTCGAACGGACCCACGGTGCTGGCTACCCGGTGCGTTTTCGGGTCGGCGACGGAGAGAAGCGAGGATCGCAAACCAGCCAGGAAGACGCGCGAGCCGTCGGCGGCGTAGATGGTATTGTGCGAGCCCGAGTTGGTCTGCACGGTTTCGATCACGTCGCCAGTGGCGGCGTTCACAACGTGCCACGACGGGCCCTCCAGTTGCGGAACGTACAGGATCTTCCCATCGGGAGAAATCGCCATCCGATCGCATCCGCCTTCGTAGGACTTGTCCCAGAGTTGACGGCCGGAGACCGCATCAATCGCGATCATGCGAGTCAGGGATGTCACGTACACGATCCCCGTTTTGGCGCTGGCTGCGATGCCCTTGACGTTCTCGGGCTTCTTGCCTTCCGGGACACTCCAGGTCGGGATGCGGCGTTGAAACTTGTATCCTTTGTCGATGTCGAAGACGAGGATGCCAATACCGCCGTATTCGACGTAATTGCGAGTACCCGGACTGGCGACGTACAGCAGATGTTGCGCTGCGGCGATTGAGACGCCGAGCGCCACGAGTAATAGAAGCCTTATAGTCTTCATTTCCGGCCTCGAGCGGGCATAGTCATGATATACCAGCCGCCTACGGGCGGGGCTAGTGGGTCAATTTGCGACCCCGGGGCCAGGCACGAAGGCAATCATCGAGGCAATCTGCAGGTGATGGAGCGCCAGCGACGGCCGAGGAGTTTTAAGTGGCCGCCAATAGGACTGCTCGAGAGGATACAATCGAGCCGATGAGGAACGGTGCGATAACTCTCACATTGCTGCTGCTAGCTGCCTGCGCAGCGCGGGCGCAGGAGCCTCAGAAGGACTTCACGGATCCCGTCGCGCTCCTGAAGGCCGTTGCACGAACCTATGCCACGGGCGCGGACACGTTTCGCATGGAGTCCATCGCAGAAATCACAACGAACGCCGACCTCCGTCACGAGTGGCGCAAGGTTTACCAGACCGCGATCAAGGGACGCGGCAATCTCTACCGCATCGAAACCCGCTCACCCTACGGGTCCTTTATCCAGGACTCCGACGGGACGAATGAGTGGGTTTATCAGGTGGAGGGGAATATATATGTGAAGCGTCCGCTGCCGGAAAACTGGCCGCAGTTTTCGAGGCTGGCGTTCGCTGGAAATTACGAGATGATTTCGGCTTGGTCGATGCGCAGGTCGCTTGAGTCCGTGGCTGCAGGGTATAGGCACGCAACTATGTTGCCGCAGGAGACGATCACCGTGGAGGGTCACAGTTGCCCATCCTAGGTCGTCCACGTTACCAGCAACGATGCGGGCGTTGTCGATAAGTATTCTTACTTCGACACCACTCTCTGGATCGACAAGACTGCTCTGGTCTTCCGCAAACAGGTTATGCACTCCAGCAACTATATGCGCGACGGCGCTAATTATGCGATCCGGCTCCCCTACCTTGAGGACAGCATCACGGTCTACCCCGCGGCGGATTTTAACCCGGAGATCACCAGGGATACTTTCATCTTCACGCCGCCCGCGAATGCGAAAGAAGTCGCAAAACTGGAGCCAGACTATTACGTTCCGACGCCCTCCGGTCCGAAGGTAACGCTGGCCGGCCAACTGGCTCCCAACGTTTCGTTTGTCGCGCCGGAAGGACGAAAAATCGAGCTCAGCTCTTACCGTGGCAAGCCAGTGCTCCTGGACTTCTGGGCAACGTGGTGTGGTCCGTGCCTTGCCTCGATGCCGGCCCTCAACCGAATCTACGTGGACGTCAGAAACAAGGGCGTTGCCGTTGTCACGGTGGACCAGGATGTTGCCGCCGAGTTTGCAACAGAATACCTCGCGCGCCATGAGTACTCGTGGACGAATTACCACGATGTCGATTGGGGCGTTGCCAAGGCATTCAAGGCAGAAGGCATTCCTTTGACGGTCCTGATCGACGGCCAGGGGAAGATCGTTTACTATGATTTCGGCGGCGACGAGGCTGCTGTGCGCAAGGCGATTGCCGCGTTGGGCCCCGAGTTCGCGTCAATTGCCGCTCCGGCGCCAAGCGACTCGTCACCACCCCGCCGCTGACCCGCGGACTCCGAAAACCACCGGGGTCTTGCAAACTGACCCACTTCCCGCAGACTCACTGGTTGCGAGTTGTTATCGTTTTAAGAGTGCAACCGAATCCAGCCATCTCCCTGCGCGAGTTAACGAAGCGCTACGGACGGCTGACCGCGGTCCACAATCTCAGCATCGAGGCGAAAGAGGGCGAGGTCCTCGGATTTCTCGGATTGAACGGGGCGGGGAAGACGACAACGATTCGAATACTGCTCGATCTGCTCCGGCCCACCAGCGGGCATGCCCTCATTTTCGGACACGATTGCCAGACGAAAGGGCTTGAGGCTCGGGCGCTCGTTGGATACCTGCCGGGCGAGTTAGGAATCTATTCCGATTTGACCGGACGCGAAGTGTTAGAGCTGCTTGCGGGACTCAACGGGAGGCCGGTGGATAAACATTACCGTCATAAGCTGCAAGAGCGGCTGGATTTTCCCGACACCGTGCTGCACCGGGAGTTGCGCGAATACAGTACCGGGATGAAGCGCAAGCTGGGGCTCATTCAGGCGTTTCAAGCCGACCCGCGGCTGCTGATTCTGGATGAGCCGACCGAAGGGCTGGATCCGCTGATGCAGGAGTCCTTCTATGAACTGATCGCGGAGGTCCGGCAGCGAGGCCGGACGGTTTTCATGTCGTCGCACGTGCTATCGGAAGTCGACCGCGTGTGCGATCGCATCGCGATACTGCGCAAGGGCGAGCTGGTGCTGTTCTCAACCATCGAAGAAGCCCGCCGCGTGGCGGCGCGCCGCATTCGCGTCTTTTTCCGCGGCGATGTGAATAGCCCGGCCACGCTACCGCCGGGTCACGAGATCGTGGATATCAAGCCGCGGGCGTGGGACCTGAAGGTCGAAGGGGAGCTTGGGCCGCTCCTGAGTCTGCTGGCGACGCTTCCGGTAAAGGATATGCAGGTGGCGCAGCCGCGCCTGGAAGACGTGCTCGTCAAATATTATCGAGAGGAAGTTTCATGAGAGGCTTCCCAAGGTTGTTGGCGCATTCGCTCAAGCGCGTCCGGACTCTGGTGCTTGCGGGGGCAATCTTGCTTGGCGCGTTTCAGGTGATTCTGATTCTGGTTGCAAGATCCGTGCAAACATCGAACGCGTTCGACCAGATGGGCGCTCTGATTCCGCCGTTCGTGCGCGAACTGCTTGGACCGGCGGTTACCAGCCTGATGTCCTTCAATGGAATGGTGTGTCTGGGGTACTTTCATCTGGTTGTGATGAGCTCGCTGGTTGCGCTGGTCATTGCGCTGGCCACGATGCCGGCGTCGGAGATCGAAAGCGGCTTCATGGACTTGATTCTGTCGCGACCGCTGGCGCGTTATTGGATCATCACGCGTTCGATAGCCGTCCTCATCATCTGCAGCGCGGCGTTGCTGATCACGATGCTTGCCGGTACGTGGGGCGGGCTGAACACGCTCGCTCCGAAGGACATCCCGTGGCCGGAAAGGAAGTTGGTGCTGTCGCTGGCGATCAATCTGGGCGTCTTGATGCTTTGTTGGGGCGGCATTGCCCTGGCCATCGGCTCGGTGGCCCGGCGGCGCAGCGTGGCGGGGGCGCTGGCCGGATTGCTGGCAGTGGCGATGTTTCTCCTGGACTACGTGGCGCGGGCGTGGCGGACCGTGGAGCCGGCCGGGTGGTTTTCGCCGTTTCGTTATTACAGTCCCTTTGATTTGTTAATGGGCAATCCGCTGCCGGTCAAGAATCTGGTGGTGCTTGCGAGCATAGCCGTCACGGGTTTTGCGCTGGCGTATCTGCTTTTCTCGAGGAGGGACATCTCGCATTGATGCTCGCGCGATTTTGTTTAAGTATTTTGGTGGTGAACTGACGTCCTCAGCATTTGTGGTTCGAGCACGGCTAGACTAAAGGAGACAGACCCATGCACCTCACGATCGACCTGCCCGAAGATATTTCCGCGGTCCTCCAAGACCGCTGGGGAGATCTCTCTCGTCACGCTCTGGAGGTGCTAGCGGTCGAGGGATATCGCACGGGCGCGTTGTCGGAGACACAGATTCGGCGGCTGCTTGGCTTCGAGACGCGCTTTCAAGTGCACGCTCTGCTGAAGGAGCACCACATACCCTACCGTTATTCCGAGGCAGATCTGCAGGAAGACCTGGCCGCTCATCGTGAGCTGGGCATCTTGACCAAGCCGTGATCGTTGTCGCGGACAGTGGGCCAAGTCTTACATGGCGACCTGCTCTTGATGGACGACTCCGAAGGTCGGAAGGAAGCCCGACGCTGGAATCTGCGGGTTACCGGCACATTGGGCGTGCTCCGGGCGGCTGCAGAGCGAAAGATGGTCGACGTACCTGGCGTCCTCGAGAAACTGCGAGCGACCAACTTCTACCTTGACGAGGCTCTGCTCCGCTCTATCTTTGGCGCGTGGCTGGACTAGAGAAAGGCGTAGCTAGCGCAGGCTTCTAGGGCGCGGAAGAGGATAATTGCATATACAGAGAAACTGGTTTGACAATCCGCTGCCGGTCAAGAATCTGGTGGTGCTTGCGAGCATAGCCGTCACTGGTTTTGCGCTGGCGTATGTGCTTTTCTCGAGGAGGGACATCTCGCATTGATATTCGCGCGATTTATTTGTGTGCTTGCCGGCGCGCCGGCCTTGGCGCAGCAGCAAAATCCCTCGCCGATGGTGGAACACACGCGCGAGCATCCGCGCTTACAGCAGGCGTCGCCCCCGGGCCTCCGCGAGAAGCTGTCGACGGGGAGCCTGTTCATCCCGGCGAAGCTGCAGAACAGGAAGAAGCTTGCATTGTTCGTCCACTTTCATGGCGCAATGTGGCTGCCCGAGGCGGCTGCTGCGCGGGATGGACATTCCGCGGTCATCTCCATTCAGACCGGAACCGGGTCGGGCACGTACGCCAAACAATTTTCCGATCATGCCCTGTTCGGCGAGATTCTGCGCGAAGCTTCCGAGAAGACCGGCGTAGCGTTCGAGCCAATCACACTCACCGCTTGGAGCGCCGGCCACGGTGCGATCCGCGAAATTCTGCAGGTACCGGAGTATTACGATCGCGTGCAGAGAGTTTTGCTGATCGACGGCCTGCACACCGGCTACACCGGCGGCAAACCGGGGCCGCTCGAATCGAGCTTGGAGCCGGATCATCTGGAGATCTTCCTGAAGTTCGCTGAAGACGCGGTGGCGGGCCGGAAGGCGCTGGTGATCACACACTCGGAGATTTTCCCTGGCACGTTCGCGAGCACAACCGAAACTGCCGATTGGCTGCTCGCCAAGCTGGGTTTGCGGAGGCGCACGATGCTGCGGCCGGGTCCGATGAAGATGCAGCAGTTGAGCGAAGTGCGCGCCGGCAAATTTCTGCTGATCGGCTATGCGGGAAATTCGGCTCCCGATCATGTGGACCAGTTTCACAGCCTGTCGGAGTTTCTGAAGCTGCTGAGGTGAAGCCCGCGAGCGGCGGACCGGCGTGCTGCATTTCGGAGATGGAGAATGGTGTCATACAAAATGCGCTGTGGAACCACTGATAGACGAAAGAGGGGTTTATGATCCATCGGCTGTTTCTTCCGCTCGTTTTTAGCGCGGTTCTATCCGCGGAGCTGCCCGATCTGAAGGCAGTTCTGAACCTTTCCGATAGCCAGATCCAGAGTCTGGTGCAGCTTCAGCAGCAGAAGCCGCAAGCCTTGCAACCGCTGGTGCAGCAACTGGAACAGGATCAGCAGAAGCTCCAGCAACTGCTCGGGTCGAATCCGGATCCAGCCGCGGTGGGGAAGCTTGTCATCGAGATCAACGGCATTACCCGCCAGGTTCAACAAGTGCTGAGCAACTTCCAGCAGCAGGCGTTGAACGTTCTGCAGCCGGACCAAAGCAGTCGCGTGCAGGGTCTCGGCGACGCGCTGAAACTACAGTTGGCGGCGCAACAGGCCGTGGCGCTGGGTCTACTGAGCCCGCCGAACTGAGGCGCTTACCACTCACCCGGCGGCGAGGTGGTGAAGGATGCGAACGGCGAACCGAACGGTATTCTCAAGAATGCGCAATCTCTGGTCAAAGGACTGAACCGCGGCGAACATTTTTCCGATGCCGAAAAGGTGGATGCTCTGGAGCAGCAGTTGAAGCGGTACGTTGCCGCAGGTCTGACCGCGGTCGGGGACCGCGCCGTCGACGCCGAACAGATCTCGGTGTATCAGAAACTGAAAGCCGCAGGCCGGCTTCCCATTCGCGCGGTACTCACGTGGCGGCCGGATGCATCGCAGCCCACTGCCGCACTGGAAAAGAAGATCGAATCGGCGCCATACACAACCAACACGGGCGATTCCTGGTTGAAGTTCGGAACTTTCAAGCTGACGCTCGACGGCGGCATGACCATCGGAACGGCATTTCAACGCTATCCTTACGGTCCGTTCGGAAAGCAGCTCTACGGAAAAACCAATCCTGACGACCGTGGCCAGCTCTTTATCCCGCCCGCCAAACTGCTTGCCGTGATGCATGCGGCTCGTAATCGAGGCTGGCAGCTTACGACGCACGATCAGGGCGGAGGAGCGGTAGATAATTTCCTGGATACCTTAGAAGCGCTCGACCGCGAGAAGCCCATCGCGCCTACGCGCTCGCACCTCATGCACGCCAGCTTTCAGAGTCCCGAAGCGATTGCGCGAATGAAGAAGATGGGCATCCTCGCCGACGTGCAGGCAGCCTGGCTCTACCTGGATGCGCCCGCGCTGGAACAGGCATTCGGGTATGACGGCATGCGTTACTTCTATCCGCTGCGATCCTACATCGACTCCGGCATCGTGGTCGCGGCGGGCAGCGATCACATGATCGGACACGGCAAGAACACTGCGGTGAACCCGTACAATCCTTATCTTGAGCATGTGGACCGAGGTTACTCGACTAACCGCTAGCGGCAAAGTGATGCATCCCGAGCAAAGGATCTCCCGCGCCGAAGCTCTAAAAACACATACGATCTGGCCGGCATACTTGCAATTCGCCAAAAAGGAGCGCGGTTCCATCGAAACCGGGAAATTCGCGGACCTGGTGGTCATCGACCGCGATTATCTTACTTGTCCCGAAGCTCAGATCAAAGACATCCAGCCAGTGATGACGATTCTGGATGGAAAGATCGTGCATGGCCGCCCGGAATAGCGGCGCCGCCGGCTCCACCTTGTTCTCGAACGCTAACAGAGGTAGAATCCGAATCATTGGGAGGCTATGCGATGCGGCCTAAGTTGCTCTGCCGAATAGCAGCCAGTATTGGGTTGTTGCTGGTAGTAACGCCGATGGTGGCTCATCATTCCTTCATCGCGGAATTCGACCAGAATAAGCCCATCACCTTGCAGGGCGTGGTCACGAAAGTCGAGTGGATGAATCCGCACATCTACTTGTACATCGAAGTGAAAGACGCGAACGGCAACATCGTAAATTGGGGACTGGAAGGCGGTCCGCCGAACAGCCTTTACAGGCAGGGCTGGCGGAAGGATTCGCTCAAAACCGGCGATGCGATCACGGTGTCAGCTTTCCGCGCCAAGGACGGCTCGAACATCGCCTCCATGCGAACGGTCACTACGCCTGATGGCCGCAAAGTCTTTGCCGGAACGGCGGATGATGGCGGGCCGAAGCAATAGCTTCCTGGAGATTCAAAAATGAAAAACTGCATCGTCGGTTTCATACTGAGTTGCGCGATCGCGCTTGGCGCCGAGTCGGGAAGCCCGCCCGACCTCAGCGGAGTTTGGCAGGCGCCCTACACTCCCGACCTCACCAAACCCCTGGGACACGATCTTCCTTATACGACATATGGCGCCGAAAGATTCAAGAGTGTCGTGCATGCGGACGACCCGTCGTCGTATTGCCTGCCCGTTGGTCCGGCGCGCGGCATTCAGGCGCCCATGCCGTTCCAGATTGTGCAAAGCCCGGGCTTGGTGGTGCTCTTATTCGAGTATCAACACACCTTCCGTCTGGTTTACACGGATGGCCGCGGCCACCCCGCCGATCTGGAGCCGTTCCGCTGGTTTGGAGATTCGACCGGCAAATGGGAGGGCGACACGCTGGTGGTGGACACGGTGGGCATCGGCGACCGCACGTGGCTCGACACCGCGGGTCACCAGCACAGCGGCCAGTTGCATCTGGTGGAGCGCTTTCAGAAGCTGGATGCGAACAACATGAAGTGGGCGGTGACCTTCGAAGATCCGAAAATGTACAAGGAACCTTTCACGTTGACACTTCCTTTGCAGCGCCAGAACACGGTGATCATGATGTATTCCTGCGAAGAGAACGAAAAGGACCGGGCTCACCTGGACAGCGCCAAGCAGGCTGAAAAAGCTGCCGCGCAGAAGTAGGAGCACGGTTCAGCCATCGAGTAACCGACCTGACAACTGTTGCGTCTCCAATAACCCCCTTGACTCGCAGCATAAAAGTATGCATTATCTTCTTGATACGGGTTGCGGGTCGTCGTTCAGACCCATAGGGTGATGTAGCTTTAGGTTTCGCGGGAGGCGGGGTGGTTTTTTCGTGTCCAAATGCAGATTTCTCGCGTTAACTTAGCGAAGCGGTGCCCAGCACGCCGGGGCACGTGACCGTCTGGGGGGTGCTAAATGCGAACAATCTATTTTGCTCTGGGGATCGCGATGGTCCTCTGTTTTGGGCTGCCCATATTCGGACAGACATTCGGTGAAATCACGGGTGAAGTGCGCGACTCGCAAGGGGCGGTGATTCCCGGCGCGGAAGTTTCGGTGACGAACGTCGCCCAAAATGTGTCCCGAACCACCACAACCAACGACGCGGGCTTGGATGCGTTTCCCGCCCTGCCGCCGGGGTCGTACAACCTGCGCGTGGCAAAGACGGGCTTCAAGAGCGCCACGCGGACCAATGTCGAACTCCAGGTGCAGCAGAGCGCGCGCATCGATGTGGAACTGGTAGTGGGGCAGATCTCCGAGTCGGTTGAAGTATCCGCAGCGGCCCAAATGCTGTCCACTGAAAACGCCACGGTCGGCACGGTGATCGAAAACAAACGTATCGTCGAGCTGCCCCTGAACGGGCGGAACTACCTGCAGCTCGTGTCGCTGGCGCCCAACGTCAGCTACGGCTTTGGAAGCGCAGGGCAGGCCGGTTCGCGTCAAGGCGGCGACCGCGCCAATCAGAATATCTCCGTAGCGGGTAATCGCAGCTACTTCAACTATTTCACTCTGGACGGTGTTGATAACACCGATCCGAACTTCAATACCTACATCATTCAGCCATCCATCGACGCGCTGCAGGAGTTTAAGGTCCAGACTGGAATCTATCCGGCGGAGTTCGGGCGCGAGGCCACGCAGATCAACGTGTCGACCAAATCCGGAGCCAATAACTTCCACGGCACTCTCTACGAATTCGTTCGGAACGACGCTTTCGATGCCACCGGCTACGCTTTCACCTCTAAAGTAGTCCCGAAGAACCCCTTCAAGTGGAATCAATACGGCGGTACTCTGGGCGGCCCGGTCTGGCTCCCAAAGATTTGGAACGGAAAGAACAAGTTGTTCTTCATGGGGAACTGGGAGTCCTTTCGCGTGCGGCAAAGCGGGCAGGCCCTCTACACTCTGCCTTCCGCCGCGATGCGCGGTGGCAATTTCTCGGAGCTGCTGGCAAAGAACAATGTGATCTACGATCCCACCACTCGCAAGACCGGGGCCGATGGGAAGATTACTGCCACGCCGTTCGACGGGAACATCATCCCTCCCAGCAGCATTCCCTCGGTCACGAAGAAATTTCTCGATTTCTACCCGGCGCCCAACCTCGTTAACGGTACGAACCTCGTCAACGATTTCCAGCAGGCGCAGTCCTCTCCGCGCAACAAAGATTTCTTCATTCTGCGCATGGACTTCGCGGAGTCTTCCAACTCGCAGTGGTTCGGCCGCTACAGTTGGGACGACGAGAATCTGGTTAACCAAGGGCTAAAACTCAACGGTTTCAAAGTTCTCACCAACGTCGAGCAGTATGCAGGCGGCAATACGCGAGTGTTCAGCCCGACGATCGTGAACGAGTTCCGTTTCGGCTATTCGCGTTTCTTCAACTCGGCCGGCCGCGAACTTGCATTCATACGCAACGTCGTGGACGAGCTGGGCGTGCCCGGCCTGAAGGGTGGCGCCCCGGTCACCTGGGGTATCCCCGCGGTTGGTTTCACGCGATACAGCGGCTTCGGCGACGATTCCGAAGGCCCGTATGCGAACGACAACAATGCCCTGCAGTTCACCGACAATGTTTCCTGGATTCACGGCAAGCACGCGTTCCGTTTCGGCGGTGAGATTCGGCACGACGGCTACAACCAGGTCGGCAATCAGTTCGCGCGCGGTTCTTTCATCTTCGATATCAACGCCACGCGCAATCCGGCCACAGCGTCCGGTGGCGATGACTTTGCGGATTTCATGCTCGGCGAGGTGAAGCGATCGGAAGCCGCCGTTGCGATTGCCAACGCCCAGTTCCGCGCCCTCAGCTTTGCGACGTACGTGGATGATGTGTGGAAGATCAGTCCGAAGCTGACCATAAACTTCGGTTTGCGTTATGAAAGTACTCCGCCATGGGAGGATCAGACTGGCCGGCTGATTACGGTCGGCATCCCGGCCGATTTGAGCGTGCCGCAGGTTTCCGATCCCAACCTGCACCCCTACTTCGAACGGCAAGGAAGCGGCAGTTTCTACGACGGCCTGGCGCTGGTCTGGCCGGACATCCAAACCCGGCGGGATGGCAAGCTTGGCAACCGGCTCGTCTTGCGCGACAATTTGAACTTCAGCCCGCGCCTCGGCATCGCCTGGAGCCCAAGCTCTAAATGGGTGGTCCGGACGGGATTCGGCATTTTCTACTCGCAGGACACCGGCAACCCGCGGTTCGATATGGCCCGCAATCTTGCTGGCCGCACGCGGTTTGAATCCATCGACCCAGTCCTCTATACGTTCGATACCGCCTTCGCAAGCCTCGCAGGCGCCAAGGCGACCGTTTTCACGCCCTATGCGTTCGCTAATGCTTACGATCGTCGAACTCCCCGCACGATGTCGTACTTGCTAAACATCCAGCGCGAGTTGCCGATGAACGCGCTCTTTGAGATCGGTTACGTCGGGTCACAGAGCCGGCACCTCGAATCGTTGCGGGCAGTGAATGAGGCAATTCCCGGCACGACACCGCTCCTGCAGCGCACGCCCTTTGCAGAGTTCGGCCGAATCCAGCTCGTTGACGACAGTGCGAACGGAGACTATAACGGCCTTGCCGCCAAACTCACCAAGCGGTACAGCGCGGGCTTGACGGCTTTGATCGGGTATACGTGGTCCAAGTCGATTGACGAATCGAGTTCCATCCGTACGCATGATGGCGACACGCTGTTCCCGCAGAACAGCCACTGCCTGCGTTGCGAACGCGCGCTCTCGATCTTCAACGCCGCCCATCGATTCGTCAGCTCGGTGCTGTACGATCTGCCAGTCGGCCAGGGTCGACTGTTGAACATCCAGAATCGTGTGCTCGATGCTGTGGCAGGCGGATGGCAACTTGGCGGTATCCTGGTGTACCAGACTGGATTCCCACTGACCATCAGCGCCAACGCGCGCGACACCTCAAACATCGGCGCCGGCTTCGATCGCCCCAACGCGGCGCCTGGGGTGGATCCGGTTTTGCCGCGCGATCAGCAGAACACGCAGCATTTCTTCAACATCAATGCGTTTTCGCCGCAGACTTTTGGCTCGTTCGGTAACGTAGGCCGCAATACCTTGATTGGCCCTCGTATCCTGAACTTTGACACGTCTCTGCACAAAAACTTCAAGTTTACTGAGAAGATCAGCCTGCAATTCCGGTGGGAGGCTTTCAACGCTATCAATCACCCCAACTGGAGCAACCCGAACGCTAATTTCTTCTCAAACGCATTCGGGACCATCAGTGGCACCCGAACCGCGATGCGCCAACAGCAGTTCGCACTGAAGCTCATCTTCTGATGTCGTAGTGGTACAGGCTTCAGCCTGGTGACGGACAGGGCCATGCCCGGGCCATGCCCTGTGTTCACGATCGACGAAATCATGGAGGGCTTGAATTCCTAAGGCAGGGAGTGGAAAATCATTTCAGGTAATTCAAGGGTGTCGTTAGTCGTCACACTTAGATCGACGTAAGGGGGCCCCATGCACAGTTCTATGTTTCTTCGCAGCGTTGCGATTCTCCTAAGTTGCATCTGCGTCTTCGGACAAACTGCAACCGGTGTTCTGCAGGGCACGGTGACGGACGCCTCTGGCGCGGCCAGCGACGGCGGAATCGAAGTCCAGACACACAACCGCAACGATGGCCTGACAATTCGGCGGCCCTGACGTTAGGGATGTGGAATAATGATGTGGTTTGCCTCTCCGCCGCAAATTGTTCCAGCGAACCATGGCGAGCGGATATTTCGCCGCACCCCTGCTGTTAGCGCTTGTGCTGTACTGGCCGGGCCTGACTGCCTGGTTTCAGAAAGACGACTTCGCTTTGCTCGGGCTGCGCGATATGGCGCAAAACCAGGGCTTGGGATGGGCGCTGTTTGTACCCATAGCTCAGGGTACTATTCGCACCTTGAGCGAGCGCGTGTTCTTCTTGTCGTTTTCCACCATCTTCGGTATTCACGCGTTGCCTTTTCACTGCTGGGCTTTTCTTACGTTCGCGGCAACTCTCCCGCTGTTGAGTTCCGTCTGCACGAAACTGACCGGTTCCCGAGGCGCGGGTTTTTGGGCCGCGGTTCTTTGGACAGCGAACAGCGGTCTCGCGGCGGTTCTGTCCTGGACAGCCGTATATTATGAACTCCTCTGCTCATTCTTCTTCCTAGCCGGCTTCTGGTTATTACTGCGCTATGCCGAGACTGGGGAGCGGCGCTTCTATTTTGCGCAGTGCACCACATTTCTGTTAGGTTTCGGTGTCCTGGAGTTGAATGTTGTTTATCCGGCTCTGGCGACAGTGTATGCGCTATGTTGTGCCCGGCGCATGGTCCTCAAGATTGTGCCCTGGTTTGCAATTTCGGCGGTTTACACGGCGGTGCATCTGGCTGTTGCACCTCTGCCGTCCAGCGGTCCATACAAGACATATTGGGACTCCAGTATGCTCTCGACGCTTTGGACCTATTGGAAGTGGGCCTTGGGACCGAGCCGGCTGATTTGGTTGGGAGTCCAACCCTCCCCTCTTCGATCTTCCTTGACGGTGTTCCTGACCCTGGGCCTGATTGGTTTTTTGGTTTGGAAACTCCTCAGCCGGCAATGGGAAGCAGCTCTCTTCCCGGCATGGTTCGTTATCGCGCTGGCGCCGTTCCTCCCGTTCCGGGACCACGTGGACGAATCCTACCTGCCGGTTCCACTAATTGGATTGGCGATGTGGGGCGCATGGAGTCTGGTGTCGGCCTGGAGGACAGGTATGGCGGGCAGAGTCGTGGCAGTCTCGCTGCTGGGGATCTACCTTTGCGTTTCCACTCCAGTGTCGCGAGCGATTGCCATCTCCTTCCATGATCACAGCCAGGAGATACGCCGGATGGTGTTGGGAGTGGTCGTGCTGAGCCGAGCGCAGCCTGAGAAAATGGTGCTGCTGAAGAATGTTGAGACAGAGATGTTCTGGTCCGGCGTGTACGGCCGGCCGTTCCGTCTGTTTGGAGTCCGCGAGGTGTACCTGGCGCCGGAAGATGCCCAACGCATCGCCCCCGGCGCCCAGTTGGCGTACGCACAGCCGTTGTTCGCCGATCCGGTAGCGGTAAGAAGTGCATTGGATCGCGGCCTGGCCCTCGTGTTGGACTTGAGCGGTGGACATATCCGGGATATCACAGACTCGTATCGCTTATCGACGGAAATCCAGGGGAGCACCGGGACTCGGCCGAGAGTGGATGTTGGCAACGAGCGCGGGGCCGGACAACTCGGTTCTACCAGGTACCCCAGCAAAGGTGGCTTCCGATAGATGCCGAAGCGCGCCAGCGTAACTCTACGTGGGCCGCGGGGGCCAGGGGAGAAGTTGTATCTGTCCGGTTTCTGCCCCGCCGTTGCCTTGGAATCCGGTCCACTACGGCTGCAGGCCGGCATCGATGGCGAGAAGCTTCGTGGCGTCCGGATACGGAAGCCGGATGCCGCCTTCTGGTTTGCATTCGAACTCCCATCTCATCTGATTGGGCGATCCAAGGTGGAGGTCACGGTGGGATTAGATGTACCTTTTTTGCGTCCGGGGACCCGCGAGAACTGGGAATTCCATTTGGCGTATTCGAGATTTGATAGCGATGAAACGAGCCCTGGGTATGCCGAGCTTCACCTATTTTGAACCGTTGCGGACTCGCCGGCAGAGGCTGACCTTGTCGATGGCCGTCTTGGTACTACACAACTGTTCCGCACAGATGTTCTGGCCTCTGCGCGATAGCCGCGTCCGGCTTGCGGCCTTCGAGCGGGCGCACGCATAGATGTCCACTAATTTAAAGTACATCGGCAACGAGCTCAATTTGTTTGCAAAAGCTTCCCAATGGAAGTGCTACCTGCGCGCGGAGATAGATCGGTTTGTCAGCGGTTCAGTCCTCGAGGTGGGCGCAGGTTTGGGAACGACAACCAGGGCTCTCTGGAAACCAGCGGTCAAACACTGGGTATGCGTCGAACCAGATGCCGAACTGTGTTTGACGCTCCAACAAAACCTTAGTCAATGGTCCTTGCATTGCGATCTCAAGACCGGAACTATCGAGAGCGTCCCGGCCGGGGACGGGTTCGATTGCATTCTGTACGTGGATGTGCTGGAGCACATCGAGTACGCTTCTCATGAACTCGAACTGGCCCAAGCCAGATTGAGAACTGGCGGATACCTCGTGGTGCTAGCGCCAGCCCATCAATGGTTGTACACGCCGTTCGACCAAGCGTGCGGCCATTATCGAAGGTACAGCCGGTCACAGTTATTAGCTATAGCTCCCCGTCATCTGCGGGTCGTCAAGGCTCGCTACCTTGACTCAGTCGGACTCCTTGCGACGTTAGGTAACCGGATGTTTTTGAGACGCAGTATCCCGACTGTCGGACAGATCCGAGTCTGGGACTCAGTCCTTGTACCTCTTTCGCGAACGGTTGACCGGTTGTTCTGCAATAGCATCGGCAAGTCGGTATTGTGCGTCTGGCGAAGAGAGCAATAGCCTTCCACCACCGAAAAGACTCCCAAGGGGGAGGACGGAGCAAGGCTCGCTTCAAGTGAGTTGGTGGTGGAAGCAACGGCGCGATCCAGTATCCGGCCCGCCGTCGCACGCTCGCGCGGATTGCATCAGGCGTCCAGGATGTTATTCCACACCCAGTCCAGCGGTGCGCGTCCCTAGCGCGGGGAACACACGCTGGATACCGCTGACATAAAAGGGACAGTCGCGAATCGGCAGAAAGCCGATGTTGGCCCGGCTGCCGATCACGGTGAATACCAGTATCAGGGCGATGGGAATGGCCTGCAGAAGGAGGATGCCCAGGATCACCGTAAGGTATGCGGCCAAGCTCAGGATGCTCGGACTGGCGGCGAATCGACCGCTGATTCCGGCCGCTACCAGCGCCGCTTCCAACAGCATCGCCAGAGAGATTCCGACCAACAAACGCGCGCCCACGATGTCTCCATAGACGAAGAACGCGCTGAGGCCATGCAGCAGCAGTGCGATGAAATTCATCTTGGATTTTCCCACCAGGCGCCGGCCGCGAGCGATCGAAATCAATTCGCAACTCAGCCGCGAACGGATGACTGCCGCGGCATAATGGTTCCAGATCTCGGGAATCACAACCAGCTTCCGCAGGCTCTCGAAAGGAATGATGCTGAAGTTGCCCACGCGCACGCGATGCCCTGTCAGCACCCAGTGCACCAGCCGGTAAACATGGTACAGGAACTGGAATAAGGGGCGCTCCAGACGCTTGGAGCGCGCCGCAAAAATAATCGCGCCCCGCCCTTCCCGGTTGAATTTCTCAGCCAGCCTGGGGATGTCGGAGGGCCGGTCCTCGCCGTCGGAATCCATGACCACTACGGCCCGGCAGGGAAGTTTGTCATGCACGTAAACGAGCCCCACCGCAATGGCCCGCTGGTGCCCCAGATTCCTTCGAAGCTGTAAGACGGATACCGAGCGCAACGCTTGGAACTCGCGCCCGGCGAAATTCCGCGGCATGGATTCCGTCGAGCCGTCGTCGACGAACAAGACTTCGGCCGGCAGCGGGTATTCGGCTAGTGCGGCATCCAGATCCCGGAGAAGCAGGTCGGCGGCTTCCCAGTCGTTGAACAGGGGGATCAGGAGGATGGTTCGGTCTTCTGGAATCAACGCCACCTATTATTCCAAATGAAGCGGGCCGGCTGGTGAAGGGCGGAGGCGATCCTTTGCGGACCGGGGCAGATTGGGCGCTACCTAGCCGAGCGCGGCGGGGACGCCTTCGGGCTGGATATCTCGGTTCGGCCCTTAAGGGATGAGGCAGTGTGCAAGGCTGGGTTTCACCCGCTGGGTGGCGCGACGCTATAAAGACGTTTATAGGGGCTTGAATTTTTAGGGCAGAGAGTAGAAAATCAGTTCAGGCGGTTTAAGGGTAAAGGGGGAACCATGCACAGATCTCTATTTCTCCGCAGTGTTGCGGTTTTGCTAGGTTGCGTCTATGTCTTCGGACAAACTGCAACCGGCGTCCTGCAGGGCACGGTGACCGACGCTTCTGGCGCGGCTGTCCCGGATGCGAAGGTTGTCATCGAAAATCAGCGTACCGGGGTAAAGCAGACTCTCACCACCAACACGGAAGGGCGTTTCGTACAGCCTTTTCTGATCCCCAGTGAGTACCGGGTGTCGGTGGAGAAGGCTGGATTTCAGCAATACGTCACCAGCAACGTCCGGCTGGACGTGCAGCAGACCATCTCGCTCGATATTCCCCTGAAAGTTGGCGAACTGAGCGCGAGTGTGGAAGTCCAGGCAGACACGGCACAGCTTTCGACATCCACATCCAGCGTTTCTACGGTGATCCAAAACAAGATGATCCTGGATATGCCCATGAACGGGCGAAATCCGTTTTCCTTGGCGAACGGGGCTCCAGGCGTGATCCCGGCGAGCGGGTCCACTCCTTGGATTAGCGGCGGCCGGAACGCCTCCAGCGATATCACCGTCGACGGAGCCTCCATCATCCTTCCCGAGAACAACACGGGCATTCTTCAGCTCGGCTACACGCCCATCGTGGACAGCATCGAGGAGTTCACCGTCATCACCAATGCGCTGGCCGCCGAGTACGGCAGGACTGGAGGAGGTGTAATCAACGTAGCGACGCGCTCCGGTACCAACGCGCTTCATATTACGCTTTTCGAATTTCTCCGTAATAGCCAATTGGACGCGAACACCTGGAGCAACAACCGCAACGGCGCTCCGAGAACGACGCTCCAGCGCAACGAATTCGGTGGCACGGCAGGCGGGCCCGTGGTGATCCCCAAGCTCTATAACGGCAAGAACCGGACCTTCTTCTTCTTTAGCGAGCAGAGCGTTCGGGCATTAAACGGGGCCAGTTCCACGGCCACCATGCCGATCGATGCCTGGCGAACAGGCGATTTCTCGGACCTCAGAAACGGCGCCGGAGCGCGCATCGCGCTTTACGATCCATTGCTGACGGGGTCCGACAACGTCCGGCAGCCCTTTGACGAAAACAAGATTCCCATGACCCGGTTCAACACGGTCGCTAAGAACATCCTGCAATACTTCCCGAAGCCGAACGCCCGGCCCACCAATGCCTTCACCTTCCAGAACAACTATTTCTTGCCGGGAAAGTCGCCCAGCGAGAATAACAAGTTCGACAGCCGTCTCGATCAGAATTTCTCGGCTAAGTTCCGGCTTTGGGCGCGCGGTTCCTTCGAGCACAGCTTCAGCTCGCCGTTCAATGGTTTCGCGAACATCGGCACGTCCTCCGGCGACGGTCCCGCAAACACCTACAACTATAATGTGGCCGTGAATGCGGTATACACCATCAATGCGACAACCATCTTGAACATCAATTATGGGGTTGGCAGGCGCAACCTGGTACGGCTCCCCTTCTCGCGAGGCATCGACATCCGCACACTGGGATTCCCCCAGAGCATTTACGATGTCGCGGTTAAGACGGGCCTGGAGTTTCCACGATTCGATTTCGGCGGGAACACCAATATCTCGTCGCTAGGACAGGCAACATTCACCACCCTGCTGGATCGCGACCTGGCGCACGACGCTCGGGCCGACATCACCAAGGTCTTGAGCAAACACACCATCAAGGCCGGTGGCGAGTTCCGCAAACTGTTTCTCAACTTCACGCAACTCGGCCAGCCTGACGGGCAGTATAGTTTTGGTTCTCAGTGGACGCAACGGTTGGCCGGCACCTCCACCACTTCCACCACGCAAGGCAACGGCTTTGCCTCTTTCCTGATCGGCGTTCCGAACAGCGGCACCATCTCGCACACGTTCGATATCGCAAGCGCGAGCGAGTATTACGGCTTGTATGTCCAGGACGATTGGAAGGTGACTCGCAAGCTGACCATTAACGTTGGCTTGCGTTGGGACCTGGATACGCCCCACACGGAGCGCTACAATCGCTTGAGTTATTGGGACGTCAATGCGCCGTCGCCGATCGCGGGCAAGGTTCCGGGCTTTCCCAACTTGAAGGGCGCCATGCAATTCGTTACGCCGGACCATCGCCGCCAGGTACCCTTCCATCTCAAAAATTTCGGCCCACGCTTCGGCTTCGCTTACCGTTTGACGGACAAGACCGTCTTCCGCGGCGCGTACGCGCTGATGTACGGACCCTCGGTGGTGCAAGCCGCCGGCACGTCCGGCAGTTCGGGGACCGAAGGATTCCAAAGCAGCACCGGCATGATCGTTTCCACGGATAACACCAACATTCTGGCTAATCTCAGCAATCCGTTTCCGAATGGTTTCAATCTGCCGCTGGGGTCGAAGGAAGGTCCCACCAGCGGCGCCAGCACCAACCTCGGTCTCGGCATCGGCGAGAGCTTTTTCATTGATTCGCGCAATCCCGTGATCCAGCAATGGAACGGCAATCTCCAGCGTGAACTGACGGGCGGTTGGGTAGTGGAAGCCATATATTTGGGAAGCAAGGGCCAGCATCTGCCCGACGGAGAGAGCAGCATCCAATACAACCAGCTTCCAGCCTCCTTCTTTTCGCTTGGAGACAAGTTGCTCAACAACACTGCCAATCAGGTGGCCAATCCGTTTTTGGGTATTATCACCAATCCGACTTCGAGTCTTTCCCGGCCCACCGTGCAGCTTACGCAACTGCTTCGTCCATTTCCGCAGTACACCAGCGTGGGCGCGTTCCGGAAACCGCAAGGAAACTCCCTGTATCACTCATTCGCGCTTCGCGTGGAGAAGCGCTTCTCGCAAGGCTTGACCATGTTGATCAGCTTCACCGCCGGAAAGCTGATTGACGACGTGTCGCAACAGGTGAGCTTTCTCGGCCAGGCCGGCCTCAAGCAGGATTTCTACAACCGGTCTGCGGAACGAGCCATCTCCGCGCAGGACATCTCCAAGCGCCTGGTGATCGGCGGCAACTACGAACTCCCCTTCGGCAAGAATCGCAAATACCTTTCCTCCGTTGCCAGGCCCGTAGACTGGGTCCTCGGCGGATGGCAGGTTAATGGGATCGCTACGTTCCAGGGGGGCCTTCCCCTGGCCATCAGCAACGGCGGGAACTTCGCCAACGTTTTTTCGGTTGGTCAGCGGCCCAACACCAACGGAAAGGACCCCCAGATCGGCGGCGGCATCGACGCCCGCATCAATCAGTATTTCGACACAACCGTGTTCAGCCAGGCTGCGAATTTCACGTTTGGCAATGTGTCGCGATTCGTGGGAAATCTGCGAGGTCCGGGGACCAACAACATAGATTTCTCGCTGTTCAAAGACTTCTGGTTCCATGAACGCTTCCGGGCGCAACTCCGTGGAGAGACTTTCGACGTGGCCAACCATCCACTTTGGAATGGGCCAGGCACCACGGTCAACGATCTTGCAAACTTCGGCATAATCAACACGAAGGGCGGCCAGCGCCGCCAGATTCAGGTGGCGATGAAACTGATCTTTTGAACTCGGCTCAAGAGTTGCCGATCGCGGTCAGCTTCTTCTGCTCGGCTTTTAGAGCCTCCACTTCTGCCATCGTGGGCATGGCTTCCGAGCAGCTCAACCGGCTTACGACAATGGCTGCGGCTGCGTTGCCGTAGTGCAGGCATTCTTTGACGTCTTTCCCGCGGAGCACGGCCGCGAGAAAGCCGGCGGCGAAACCATCGCCGGCTCCGATGGTCGAGACCACAGGCACGCGATACGGCTCGCAAAAAACATCCGAATCGCCGGTATAGACGCGCGTTCCCTCCGAGGCCAACTTGGAAACCAACATCGGAATGTTTTCGCTCCTCAGTTTGGCGACGGAGCTCTCGAGCGTATCCGTTGCCGCCACGAGTTTCAGCTCCGGTTCGTTGCCGATGAGCACGTCCACGTAAGGTAGCGCGAGCCGCACGGCCAGCCCCGCTTCTTCGGGCGCCTGCCAGGACATCGAGCGGTAGTCCACGTCCAGCACAACGCGCACGCCGGCTTGGTGTGCGCGCTTCATCGCCAAGTAGGTCGATTCGCGCGATGGCGAGGCGCACAGCGAAGTTCCATTGGTGATGAACATGCGACTTGACGCCACGTAGTCGAGATCGTCGGCCGTGATTTCCAACTGCGTGTCGGCAGGATCGCGCCGGTAGAAGACCTGCGGAAAATGATCCGGCGGCGAGATCTCCGTCAGGCACAACGACGGCAGATAACCGGCGCAGCGCTTCACGTGCGCGACATCCACGCGCTCCGCTTTGAGAAAATCGATCAGGAACTGGCTGAGATCATCGGTGCCCACGGCCGCCACCATCCCAACTTGCATTCCCAAGCGCGACAGTCCCACCGCCATGTTGGCGCTGGAGCCGCCCAAGTAACGCGAGAATCGCCGCACTTGCGGCAGCGGAACGTGAGGCTCTTCCGAATACAGGTCGTAACCGATGCGTCCTAGAATGGTGACTTCCGTTGACACCGATCCACAACATAGCATAAGGTAACGGTTGCAAACGCTTGTTGTATATGCCGACCCGCCAGATCCACTTCAGACCGGCCGGAGAGCGTCTCTCGATATCGCGGGAGACGGCCGGATTCGATCACGTGTCGTTTGAAGTCCGGAGCCTTGGCGCAGGCCGGCGCTTCTCCGCGGAAACCGGCTCAAACGAGCTTGGAATCGTGATGCTGGGCGGTATCTGCTCGGTCGATTCATCGGCGGGCGAATGGCGCCGGATCGGCGGGCGCGCCAACGTTTTCCAGGGCGTCGCCCACACGCTCTACCTGCCGATTGAAACCAGTTTCAATTTGACCGCGGAAACTCCCTGTGAGGTTGCCCTCTGCTACTGTGCCGCCCTCAAGTCGTATCCGGCGCGCCTGATCACTCCCGCCGACGTTGAGATCGAGATACGCGGCGGCGGAAACGCGACGCGCCAGATTAATCATCTGCTGAAGCCGGATTTTCCAGCGGACCGGATTCTCATCGTAGAAGTCTACACGCCGAGCGGCAACTGGTCGAGCTATCCGCCTCACAAGCACGATGTGCACAATCCGCCCGGAGAGGTCGACTTGGAAGAGATCTACTATTACAAAATCGATCGCCCGGAAGGCTACGCCATCCAGCGCCTCTACACGAAACACGGGCGGTTTGACGAGACCCTGACCGTTCGCGATGGCGAACTGGTCTTGATTCCCGAAGGCTATCATCCCGTGGTCGCCGCGCACGGTTACAACGTCTACTATCTGAACGTGCTCGCAGGCAGCGCGCGCTCCATGGCTGCGTCCGACGATCCAAGCTACGCGTGGGTGCGCGCCACTTGGCGCGAGAAAGATCCGCGCGTTCCAGTGGTCGCTCGCTGAACGATCATGCCGAAGTTTTCCGCAGCCGAGTTTCTGCCCTTGAAGATTCGCGAGATGCTCTGCTCGCTGCGGGTCTGCGATCCGGATCGCGCGCTGCGGACGGCGAAGTCGCGCAAACGCCGCGCGCGGCTTACCGTCGACGGCAAGTTGAGCATCGTCGCAGCCGATCATCCGGCGCGGCGCGTGACCAAAGTCGGAGACGATCCGCTGGGTGCGGCTGACCGCCACGATTACCTCGCCCGTGTTCTGCGCGTACTGGCCAGCGAGACCATCGACGGTGTCATGGCTACGATGGATATTCTCGAAGACCTGTTGGTGATCCACTCGCTGGTGCTCGATGCAGGCGGGCCGGCTTTGCTCGATGGCAAAGTTCTGATCGCGAGCCTCAACCGCGGCGGCCTGGCGCGTACCAAGTGGGAAATGGACGATCCGATGACTGCGATTACTCCGGCGGGCTGCGCTGCCTGGGGGCTCGACGGGACGAAGATCCTGCTGCGCGTCTGCGATAGCGAGCCGGATTCGCTGCGTACACTGGAGGCCTGCGCGCGCGCCATCTCCGAAGCCAACGCCCTCGGCCTTCCGACGTTCCTCGAGCCGCTACCGGTGGACCTGCGCGACGGCGCCTATCGTGTACTGAAAACCAAAGAAGCCCTGGCGCAAATCGCTGGCGTAGCGTCAGCCCTCGGCGACAGCAGCCGTTATCTGTGGCTGAAGCTGCCGTATTGCGAGGGATACGAGACAGTCGCAAACGCCACGACGCTTCCGATACTCCTGCTCGGCGGCGAATCGGCGGGCGATGCGGCGCCGTTTCTTCGAGAGCTGGATGCAGGCATGTCGGCCGCGCCCAACGTGCGCGGCGCGCTAGTGGGCCGCAACGTGCTGTATCCCGGCCCGAGCGATCCGCTGCTGGTGGCCGAAGCCGCGGGCGGTATCGTACACAGAGGTTGGACGCTCGAGCAGGCGCTGGCGCACCTCGAGACCTTGCCCAATCACAACATCTCCGGCTTAAGCCGCTATCTGGAGCAAGTATGAAAACACGACGCCTCACCACTGCACAAGCCTTGATCGCGTACTTAAAAACCCAATTCGTCGAAGACGGCGGCCACGAAACGCCTTTCTTCGCCGGGATGTGGGGCATCTTTGGGCACGGCAATATTGCCGGCCTGGGGCAGGCGCTGCAGGAACATCCCGATTTTCCTTATTATCTTTGCCGCAACGAGCAAGGCGCAGTGCACATCGCGACCGCATTCGCCAAAGCGCGGAACCGGAAGGCCGCTTTCGCCTGCACGTCCTCGATTGGCCCCGGCGCCACGAATATGATCACCGGCGCTGCAACGGCAACCATCAATCGTATTCCGGTGCTGCTTTTGCCCGGCGACATTTTCGCACGGCGCAATGTGGCGCCTGTGTTGCAGCAGCTCGAGTCCGAACAAACGCAGGACATTTCGGTCAACGACGCGTTCAAACCGGTCTCGCGTTACTGGGATCGCATCTACCGCCCCGAACAACTGATCTGTTCGCTGCCGGAAGCCATGCGCGTGCTCACGTCGGCAGCGCACACCGGCGCAGTGACGCTCGCCTTGCCACAGGATGTGCAGGCCGAAGCAGCCGAATTCCCGGAAGAGATGTTTGAGAAGCGCGTTTGGCACATCGCGCGGCCGGAGCCGGAGAGCGCAATGCTCGCGCGCGCGGCAGAGTGGATCCGGTCCGCGCGCAGACCGCTGATCGTTGCCGGCGGCGGCGTCATCTATAGCGAAGCCAGCGAGGCCTTGTCCCGGTTCGTAACTCAAACTGGCATTCCCTTGGGCGAAACGCAGGCCGGCAAGGGCTCCCTTCCGTTCGATCATCCGCAGAACCTCGGCGCAATCGGAGTAACCGGAACACCAGGCGCAAATATCGCCGCGCGCGAAGCCGACCTGGTGATCGCCATCGGCACGCGGCTGGGCGATTTCACCACGGCTTCGAAAACCGCATTTCAGAACCCGGCCGTCCGCTTCGTCGCGATCAACGTCGCCGAGATGGATGCGTTCAAGCATGCCGCGTTGCCGCTGCAGGCCGACGCGCGTGTCGCGCTCGACCGGCTGACGGATGCGGTTGCCGGTCACCGTGTCGACGAGGACTACGCACGCTGCATCGTCCAATGGAAGGATCGCTGGGAGCGGGAGACCGACCGGATTTTTGGCCTCCGCCACGGCCCGCCGATCAGCCAGGGCGAAGTGATCGGCGCGGTGAATCGCGCCTCGAGGCCGCAGGACGTGATGGTATGCGCGGCAGGCAGCCTGCCCGGCGATTTGCACAAGCTGTGGCGCACGCGCCGGCCCAACGGTTACCACCTCGAGTACGGCTACTCTTGCATGGGCTACGAAATCGCGGGAGGCTTGGGCATCAAGATGGCCGACCCATCGCGTGATGTTTACGTGATGGTCGGCGATGGTTCGTACCTGATGATGTCATCCGAGATCGCGACGTCGGTTCAGGAGGGATACAAACTCAACATTGTGGTTCTGGACAATCACGGCTTCAGCAGCATCGGTGGTTTGTCGCAGTCGGTAGGATCGCATGGCTTCGGGACGGATTATCGCTATCGCACCGAAACCGGACAACTCGACGGCGAACACCTGCCCGTCGATTTCGTGAAACTGTCCGAGGGCCTGGGTGCGTGCGCCGTGCGCGCGCGGAGCAGGGAAGATCTGGAGCGGGCGCTCGAGAACATGCGGACGCACGAACGAACCAGCGTGGTGGTGGTCGAAGTCGACAAGGAAATGCGAGTGCCCGGCTATGAATCCTGGTGGGACGTGCCGATTTCCGAAGTGTCGGAAATCGAAGCGATTCGCCAGGCGCGCGCGAAGTACGAGGATGCGGTGAAGAAAGAGCGGCACTACTGAGCCGCGTGCGTAAGCAAGCGGTTGAACAAGATGATTCGAATCGCCACAGCCCCGGTGAGCTGGGGAATCATGGAGGTGGAAGGGTGGGTCAGGCAGAAGAGCTATGGCGAAGTGCTCGACGAAATGGTCCAGGCCGGTTATGCCGGCACCGAACTCGGGCCACATGGATTCTTGCCCACCGATCCGAAAGAACTGAAGGCCGAGTTGGAGAAGCGCAATCTGGCGCTGCTTGGCGCGTTCGTTCCGCTGCCGCTGGGAGACGCGGGGCGCCACGAGGAGGGAACACAGTCCGCGTTGGAGGTCGCGCGTCTGCTTGCCGCGGCCGGGGCGCCATTTCTCATACTGGCGGATGAGATGAATCCGCGGCGCATGGCAGGTGCCGGAAGCGCAACAGTAGATGAAGGCTTCCATGACGAGCAATGGGAGGGTGCGGCGAGCTTGATCCACAGCATCGCCAAGGCCGCGCTTCGAATCGGCGTGCGGACCGTCTTTCATCATCACGCGGGCACGTTCGTCGAGACCCCAGCCGAAGTCGCGCGCCTGCTCGCGGTGACAGATCCGGCGTTGCTGGGCATCTGCCTCGACACGGGTCATTACTTCTACGGCGGCGGCGATCCTGTGGAGTTCGCGCGCTCGCATGCGCAGCGCATCTGGCACCTGCATCTGAAAGACGTCCGCCCGGCCGTGCTGGATGAGGTGAGGCGCGACAAAGTGCCTTATCTCGACGCCATCCGGCGCGGCGTCTTCTGCGAGCTCGGCGAAGGCGGCGTGAATTTGCCCGGCGTCATGCGCGCACTTCAGAGCGCAGGCTTCGATGGATGGGCGGTATTCGAGCAGGACGTCGATCCGACGCTCCCCAGCGTGAACCCGATGGCGAGCGCCGCGCGAAGCCGCGAGTATCTGCGCAGAGTCCTAGGAGTTTAACGAACAGTTAATCAATTGATTGGCCGCGGATGAACGCAGATAAACGCGGATACGGAACCAAGCCTGCATCAGCGTTCATCGGCGTTCATCCGCGGCCAGAAATATCAATCCGCAAAGGCGAGGCCTATAACCGCTTGTGCCGCTCGAAAACCTCCACTGGATCATCCCCGCGCGCAAATTCCACGCGGGCGTTGTCCTCGATCCCGATCACGCGCTCGCATTCCTCCAGCACTTTCAGCGTTAGGTTCTGCGGTATGACCAGCACGCCGTCATAATCGGCAAAGATGAAGTCGCCCGGATTTACTTGCACCGTGTCGGTCAGCTCCCCGGAAACCAGAACGGCCACCTGGTGATCCACCATCGCCCATCGGCCGAATGCCTCAATGGGCGTGCGATACCGCGCAAATACGGGAAATCCCATCGAGATCAGCTTGCCGGTGTCGCGCGTGCCTCCGTCCACCAGCGCGCCAACTGCGCCGTGCGCGGCCGCAGTGGTAGCACTCAGCTCCCCATACATGGCGATCGTGAACGGAGTGCCGCAGTCGCGGACTTCAATACATGGCCGCCGCATCTGCTTGATCATATCCAGGCGCTTGTGACGCAGCGCTTCGTTGCGCTCGCAAGTCGCCGCCCCCTTCACCGTGAAGGCCGGTCCGGATAATTTCATCTCCGGTATGAGCGGCGCGAACTCGCGGGACAAGACCTGGTTCGGGTAGCCGAAATGCTCCAGCACATCATAAATAGCGCCCGCGTATAGCTCGCGGTAACGCCTGCAAACCTCATTAATCTGGTTGTGGTCCATCGATTCAATGACCTATGCTGCCAGTTCTCCTCGTCCCCATCTCGAACATAAAGGATGCCGCCTCCACCCGCAAGTGAATTTTTTTGATCAATCGTTAACCGCATGTTAATATCGGGAACTATGGAATTCCGGCAATTGCGCAGCCTCGTGACGCTTGCCGACGTGGGCAGCATCGCCGCCGTCGCCAAACGCCTGAACCTCAGTCCGCCTGCCATCCACAAGCAATTGCGGGGCCTCGAAACGGAGCTGGGGATTCCTCTGTATGAGAAGACCGGCCGCGCCCTGCGGCTGACCAAGGCCTGCGAGCTGCTCTTGCTGCACGCCCGCGACCTGCTTGGACAACACGAACTGGCCGTTCGCGCGATGCAGGATTGGAAGGGAGTCAAGGGAGGCGTGGTGCGCATCGGCGCCGGCCCCACCATCAGCAGTTATCTGCTACCCGGACTCTTGCGAAGCTTCCGCCGCGCCTACCCGCGCGTTGAACTCTACGTAGAGACCGGTAACACTCCGACCTTGGTTCAAAGCCTGGCCAGCGGCGCTCTGGATCTCGGTTTGCTGGTCGCGTCACAGTCCGGCGAAGAACCTGGCATCTCCGTCGAAGCCGCCTGGGACGTGGAGTTCGTCCTGGTTTCGAATCTCCCCGAAGCGCCGCGCCGCTGTGAGCTCCGCGAATTGCGCAAGTTCCCATTTATCTTGTACAAGAAAGGCTCCCGCATCGAAGACCTGATTGACTTTTATTTCGCCGAGGCAGGTTTTCTGCCAAAGGTCATCATGACGTTCGACACTGCGGAAGCCATCAAAGCCATGATTCGGACCGGCCTGGGGATATCCATGCTACCCATGTGGGTCGTGGACTCGGAACTGAAGCGGCGCACACTCTCCATCATCCGCCAGCGTGAACGTCCGCTTCTCTCCAAGGTGGAACTGGTTTCGCGCAAAGCCAGTCACCTGCAGCATGCCGTGCAGGCCTTCATCAAAATGGCGCGTGAGTTCAAGTTTCGCAGTCCGCGCCTGATCTATCGTTGAAGGCCTTAGGTGGCACAGGCTTCAGCCTGTGATCGCCTCACGAGAACAACCGGTCGTTCACCCGCTGATTCTCCTTGTCCCACTGCGGCGTCGGCTCGAAATATCCGGGTTCCAGGAGGTGCTGCTTCATCACCTCGTCGTTCAGCGTGACCCCCAAGCCGGGCTTCTCCGGAACGGTGATGAAGCCTTTGTTGACGATCGGCTTCTCCACACCGTCCACCAAATCGCCCCACCACGGCACTTCCACCGAATGATTCTCCAGCACCAGGAAATTTTCCGTCGCGGCCGCGCAGTGAACGTTGGCCATCGAGGAAACAGGCGTGCCCGCGAAGTGCATCGCCATCGCGACGCCATACTCCTGCGCCATGTCGCCGATCTTCTTGGTTTCCAAGATCCCTCCCGAGGTCGCGAGATCCGGATGAATGATATCCACTGCGTGGTTCTTGCAAAGCTCCGTGAACGGCTCTTTCAAATAGATATCCTCGCCGGTCAGAGTGGGCACATCGATCGCATCCGTGATCTTCTTCCACAGATCCGTGTAATACCAGGGAATCATGTCTTCGAGCCATGCCATGTTGTGCTTCTCCAGCGCCTTGCCCAGCTTGATGCAGGAATTGACGCCAATATGCCCGAAGTGATCGGCTGAAAGCGGCACGTCCATGCCGATCACCTCGCGCACCGCCGCCACGTAGTCCGCCATCGCGGCTACGCCACGGTCTGTAATTTCGATGCCGGTGAAGGGATGCTGCAGCGGCGCCACGTCACGCGTCGGATCCATACCCAGCGGCCGCGTCACCATGCCTGGCTTGTCCTGAATCAGGTCGATGCCCAGATCCATCTTCAGCCACGTGAAGCCTTGTTCCACGCGTTTCTTCAGCCGCTCGCCATAGACTTTGGGATCCCGGGACTCCACGGTGTCGGCATAGATGCGGATCTTATCGCGGAATTTTCCGCCCAGCATCTGATACACCGGCACGTTGTAGGCCTTGCCCGCCAGATCCCACAGGGCCATCTCAATCGCGCTGACGCCGCCGCCCTGGCGCGCGTGATACCCGAACTGCTTGAGCTTGCGAAAAATCTTGTCCACACTGCACGGATTCTCGCCCAGGATGCGGCTCTTGAGCATCAGCGCGTAGGTCTTCGAGGCGCCGTCGCGTACCTCGCCCAGACCGTAGACGCCCTGGTTGGTGTCGATGCGGATCACCGGGCAAGTCATCGGAGCTCGCGCCACGGTGGCCACGCGCAAGTCCGTGATCTTGAGCGCCGAGGGACGTGACGCCGTGTTGGTGTGCTGCATCATCGCCTGGAGCGTGTTTTCGGCCCAGAACCCGGCGCCGGCCAGGCCTGCGGCACCCTTCAAGAAGCCTCTGCGCGATCGAATGTGCGAGCGATGCATATTCCCTCCTGCCGCCTGATTGTACAGAACCGCGGCCAGTCCGATCATACACCTCACTATAAGTGAATGATCTATCAAAAACTTTCACTTTGCATCCGCGGTAATCTGGTGTACTGTCTAGCAAAGTAAACAAAGTGAGGCCACTAATGCCACGCTCCACCACGTTCGGAATGCTGCTTCTAGCTGCGCTCCCATTCATGACCCTGCCGGCATTCAGCCAAAGCGGCGTCATCCAGGGCACGGTAACCGACCAACAAGGCGCCGTCATCCAAAAAGTCAAGGTTGCGGCTCTCGATGAAGGAAAGGGCGTCATCGTTCGAGAGACAGCTTCCGGCCGCGACGGCTCGTTTCAATTGCGGCCCTTGCTCCCAGGCACTTATACGGTGAAAGCTGAATTCACGGGCTTCCGGATGCTCGAGAAGAGAGGACTGGTGCTCGACGTCAACCAGGTCATGGATGTGGGAAGTCTGGCCCTGCAGATCGGCGTGACCACCGAAGCGGTAACGGTCACGGCGGCAGTGCCTCTGGTCGAAAATGGAACCGGTCAGAAGTCTTATGTGATCAGCTCCGAGCAGGTGACCGAGTTGAGCCTGAACGGCCGCGATTTCTCGTCGCTCATGTACACGCTTCCCGGCGTGTCCTCCACCACCCAGTCGGACTTCAACTTTGGTTTCGGCGGCACGAACACTTTCAACGTGAACGGGCTGCGAAACAGCATGAACAATATATTCCTGGACGGCACCGTAAATACCGACCAGGGCGACAACGGGTCGCAGTATACCCAACTCAGCTTGGACGCCGTGGGCGAATTCAAGGTGCAGACCAGCGTCTTCAACGCCGAGTACGGCCGGAATCCGGGCGTGATGATTTCCGCGAACACAAAAAGTGGCAGCAAAAGCTTCCATGGCGTGGCCTACGAATTCCTGCGCAACGACGCGCTGGATGCCAACAGCTTCTTTAACAATCTTGCCGGGATTCAGAAGTCCACGAACCTCAGGAAGCGATTCGACCAGTTCGGCGGCAATCTTGGCGGGCCGATCCCCATCGGCCCTTCCGATAATCGAAAGCTCTTCTTCTTCGTCAACTACGAGGGTACGCGCGGCAGCATACCCAACCCCTCCAATCCCTTCGTCGACGTTCCCAACGCGGCAGCGCTAACCGGAGACTTTCGCAGTTCCTTCAAGGGTGTCGCTATCGCGACCGCGCCGCAGTTCGATACCGGTACGGTATTCCAGCCAGGCACGCTTACCCGCAACGCCGCTGGAAACATAACCGGCGGTACTCCATACGGCGCCGGCTGCACCATCACGTTTCCCGCGCCGAACTCGCCCAACTGTAATGTCGTTCCCCAGTCGGCCTGGAATCAGAACTCTTCCGCATTCTTGAAGATTCTCGGCGAGGCCGACCGGTCCAAGAGCGTTCCGACGCCGGGCAACCCAGCCCTGTTGCGCGTGCCGCTAAGCGACATCCATCTGCTGCGCAAGAACCAGGAAGTGACGCGCATCGATTACGTCATCAATCCCACTACGAGCTTCTTCTTCCGTTGGGTGAATGACGCCCAGCACGAAGAACAGAAACTCGGCATATTCAGTTCGACCTCCTATCCCGTGTACCCCATGATGCGCGAGAAGCCTGGAAGCAGTTGGTCCTGGAACCTGGTCAAGGTCATTTCCCCGAGTATGACCAACGAGTTCATCTTTGCCTACGCGCACCAAAGCCAGATTGTGGATGTGGCAACTGGAACCGATCCGGCAACCTACGATCGCGACAAACTCGGTTTCAAGTTTAGCCAGGTTTTTCCGGTCTCCAATCTGCGCAATCGATTTCCGGGATTCAATTGTGGCGTAGGTTCGTGCAGCTTCAATAGCTTCCCCTCGGAATGGCGGAACACTGGCAACGATTACGGATGGACGGACAATCTCACCGCCATCCGTGGCAAGCATACTTTCAAGACCGGCATCTACTTCAACCTGGACGATAAGGGCCAGCAGCCATCCTGGAGCGATGCGGGCTCCTTCGACTTCAGCCCGAATCGTTTCAACCCGAACGATTCGAACAATGGATTGGCCAACCTGTTCGGAAATTACTCTACTCTAGCCAGTCAGTCGAACGGAGATTTCTTCGGAGCTTTCCGCTTCATCGGCCTCGAGTTCTATGGACAGGATACCTGGAAGGTGAATCGGAGATTGACTCTCGAACTCGGGGCGCGCTACTCGTATCTAGGTCCGACCTACACTCGCGGCCAGTATCTGGAGAATTACTTCGACCCAACACTGTATAACCCGGCCCAGGCCGTCAGCTTCAATACCACTGCGGCGAGCAGCGTCACCGGCCTAGGCAGCATCGTTTCGGGCTCGGGAAATCCATTCAATGGCATGATCCAGGAGAATTCCGCGGGGATTCCTTCCGGATTTGGAACGCATCGGAAGAATCAGGTGTCGCCTCGCTTCGGTTTTGCCTACGATCCCTTCGGAGACGGAAGAACGGCGATTCGAGGTGGATTCGGGAGCTTCTTCGAGCGGGTGCGCCAGAACGTCAACAGTTTTGACGCGTTGGGAAATCCGCCTCTGCTGTACACGCCTCAAATGCCTGCCGGCAACCTGGATAGCGTTGGGCCGGCCCTGGTCACAAGTGGCTTTCGCTTTCCGGTTGAGGTTCGGGCCTTCGACCAATCGTCCAAGACTCCCACCATTTATAGCTGGTCGTTCGGAGTCCAACGGCAGTTCGGAACCAGGAACTCTCTGGATGTCTCGTACATCGGAAATGTGGGCCACCATTTGCAGCTCGTCCGAAACATCAACAACCTGCCTCTGGGCACGACCACTGGTCTAAACAATCCACTGCCCGGCGTGAACAACCAAAGCAACGCTGTGCGACCCTTCAAGGGATATACTGCGGTCGACTTTACCGGTTATGACGGCAACAGCAGCTACAACGCGCTCCAGGCTCGATTCAGCCGCCGCTTCGCGAAAAATCTGACGGCCAACGTCAGCTATACCTGGTCCAAGGCGATCGACCAGGTGGATACCGACGACAATTTCAACGGCTGCGGGTATTTCCTGAACTGCGCCCGCGAACGGGGACCTGCCGGATACGACCGCACGCACATGCTCAACTTCGACTACGTGTATCAATTGCCGAAGTTTGGAACGAAGCTCTCGAGCTCCGGCTTCGTTCGGAAGGTTTTGGACGGTTGGGAGATCTCCGGCGTAACGCGCTTCTGGAGCGGGCTGCCGTTCACCGTCGGGTCGCCCGGCGACGCAGGAACTCTCGCCGGGGGCAACGGCGTGCGTGCGGATTACATTGGCGGTCCGGTGTACCCCGATCAACAAACGCGCTTGCTGTGGTTCAATCCGCTGGCCTTCGCCCAACCGCAGAACGGCTCGCTGGGGAACACCGGGCGCGATATCTTACGTAAACCCGGTTTCAATAACTGGAACTTCTCCATCTTTAAGAACACCAGGCTCAATGAGCGCTTCTCCCTGCAGATCCGCGGCGAGGCCTTCAATGTTCTGAACCACACCGAATGGTTCAATTTGAACACGTCCATCTTTTCCGGAGTCGGCAGCCCCGGTCCTGGATCTCCAGTGACCGCGGCGACGCTCGGCACTACTGGCCAAATCACGTCCACGCGCGATCCAAGGAACATTCAACTCGGGATCAAGTTATACTTCTGACGTGATCCGCGTTTGGTGTCTGCTGCTGGCTTCGGGCTTTGCGGCCTGCGCGGCAGACACACTGGAGACAACCTTTCAAAACGCAGCCGCCGCCCTCTCAGCGGGCGATTACGCCGCGGCCGAAGAGGGCTTCCGTAAGGTGCTGAAGTTAGAGCCGAACAACGTCGGAGCTCTAGGGAATCTCGGTGTGGTCTACTCGCGCATGCACCGTTATGCCGACGCGATCGAGGTTGACAACCGTGCGCTGCGCCTGAGGCCGGGCGATTCAGGCCTGCTGCTCAACCTCGGCCTCGCGTACAGCAAGCAGGAACAATACGACAAGGCGCTGCCGCTTTTTTCGAGAATCGTCGCCGCGAATCCGGCTCACCGGCAAGCGCGCGAGTTGCTGGCAACCTGCCGGATCTACACCGGGCATCCGGAAGCCGCCATCACGGATCTCGAATTGCTCCGCGCCGGCGGCCCTGGCGAACCTGGAATTCTCTATTTGCTCGGTGTCGCTTATGCGCGGCTGAAGCAGCCGGATAAGGCGCAGGCGGCCTTCGCTGAGATGATGAACGCGGCCAACCCGGCGCAGGCCAGTTTTCTGATGGGGAAAGCCTATTATGATGCCGGCCGGTTTGAAGATGCAGCCGAAGCGCTCCAGAAAACCGTCGCGGCAGACAACGGATTTCCGGGCGTCCATCTGGGATTGGGGAAGGTCTACGTGAGTCTGCGGCGCAACCAGGAAGCGGAGAGCGAATTCAAGCTGGCCTTGGCGCAAGACAGCGCGGCCGCCGAGGCGCAGTATTTCCTGGGAGCCTTGCTGGCGCTGGACGGCCGTCCAGCAGACGCCGCGCCGTATCTTGAGACTGCACGCCGGCTGACTCCTGATGCCTGGGGCGTCTACTACTACCTCGGGCGCGTCCGCTTGCAGGAGCAAAAACCCGCTCAGGCAGCGCCGCTGCTGGAACACGCCGCGAAACTGAATCCTACGCAGTCCGCCGTGTATTACCAGCTTGCGCGCGCGCTGAAGTTATCGGGCAGAGAAGCTGAGTCCCGCCGCGCGCTCGCGAAAGTCAAAGAACTCAAGGCCGCCGATCTGAAGGAAGAAGCCGATTTCCTGGCTCGCAGCAGACAACCATAACTGTCTCCCTCAATGGCCGACTACAAACAGGTGGCCGGCGTTCTGGCTGTAAATCTTGCCGTCCGGCCCCATCGAAGTCGGTGTGTAGGCCGCTCCGAGCGCCAGTTGCTGGAAGAGCAATTGCTTCAGCGTTCCGCCCTGGTTGATGGCATACAGATTGCCATCCTCGCTGTTGGCGTAAACCACTCCATTCTGATCCACGGAGTGTCCATTGACGCACCATTCGAAACCGTCCGGATGGTCGGACACGCAGGTGATTGAGCCATCCGCGTTGCGGGTGCAGCTTTGGGTGCTGGTGCTCTTAAATCGCCACTGGATAGCGAGGTTCTGGTCGAGCTGGGTGATGAACAACTGCGTCGGCGATGCCGGATTGGTGGCATCCCGGTCGGACGGGCAGAATCTTTCAACGTTGCAGTACGATCCTACGCCGCCGTAGTGGTTGTCCTTGATCACCAGCGAGAAGCCGCTACCTTGCGAGAAAATGGCCGGAGTTTCATCCCAACCGAAGATGTACGCCGTGACGAAGTTGCCGTTGCCGTCGAACTTCATCATGTGGCCCTGAGCATAGTTGTAGCGGGTATAAGATCCGTAGAAGACGGTGCCGTCCGGGCCAACAGCGGGCGAGGAGGATGAATCGTCCAGCACGCGGCCGCCGCCGGGAGCGTTAGTCGCTGGGTCGACGCCGAGGTTGGCGCCTTCGCGGCAGCCGCCTGGCGCGCCGTTGGGAGGCAGAATGCCGCCAGCCGATACTGGCACTCCGCAACCATCGTGGAAGTGCTCGCGCAGCGACGAGACCCATTTCCTCGTGAGGTCGGGATTCACCGCCACCAGGAACGGATAGCGGCTGACGAAATGGGCGCGAGTGATACTGTAAACGGTGCCGTCCGGCGCGATTGCGGGAGCGATGTTCAAGGCCACTCGCTGGGTGCCGCATGTGACGGTCGGGGGGACGGCCGTTGGGCTCGGAGGCCATGGCAGTTCCTTGGTGGAAAACGTCGCCAGGCACTGATCGGTGGCTGCGGGAGCTATGCCGGCGGTCAGAGTCAAGTAACTGACGACGGAGAAGGAGCCGTTTGAGGCCACCTTCACCAGCCACGAATCCGTTGCATCTTGGGCATAGAAGTCGTGCGTGGTTGAGATCCCCGTCACTTTCACGGCGTTGTAATAAATGTTGCCATTGGAATCGGTAGTGATCGGGCCCGCCTCATAAGTATCTGGGTCATTCCCGAAAGGGCTGATGCGCTGGATCAATGCGCCAGTGGTCTTGTTCAGCTTGATGATGCTGCCATGAGCGCCCGGCAAATAGATTTGTCCGTTGGCCAAAACAGCGTGGAACACCGGCTCCCAGAAATCATTAAGGTTACCGGGAGCCTTCCAATCGCTCTGGTACGACCACACTTGTACCAACTGTCGGTTCTGCCACTGGAACCCGTTTTCACCCCAGTTCAGCGTGGCGAAATCCGGATTCTTCGCATTGATCGTGCCGGACTTGAACTCCATGTAGACGTTGCTGCCGTCAATCAGCGGCACTTGGTAGTGCACCAGCAGGTTGCCGCCCCCAGCAGTTAGTTCCGCTGGAATCGTCTGATCGTACACGATGTCCGCGAGGATCCGATTCAGGTCTTGCCCCACAGTTGGAGGCGTACCCGTGTGTTGAGCGTTTTGCATCCACTGCGGCCAGAACTGGCCAAACATCAGTACAGGTAACAGAAACAGTGTGCCGAAGCACACGACTGCGAGCCGTGAAAACTGCATAGTTGCCTCCCGTTGTGTCTCTCTAAAATACGTCCGCAAGGCTTAGTTCCGCGCCACCCTTGGGAACCTCAACAATGGTACTCGCGCCGCGCCCCGTTTGCAAGAGGATTCCGGTTACTGTACGTGACACAATCGCTGTGTTAACGGTTTAATGAAGTGACAACGGAGGTGTGATTTGTTGAAATGTGTGACGTGGCGTATTTATGTAAACTATGTAATGTGTAAACCCATGTTATGTCGTGTTGCTGCAAGGCTACTTCTTCCGGATCTCCTCCAAGCGCTTCTTCAAGTATTCCTGATACTCCTTTTGCAACCGCGGATCGGTCGGCCGCGAATAGATCTCGCTCGATTTGTATTTGCCTTCATCGAATTTCTTCTTGGTCCACTCGTCGTGGATGTGGATCACGTCGGCGTTGTCCAGCACCTCCTTCACCAATTGGGGAGGGATGAAGTAAACTCCTTCCTTGTCGCCAAATACCAGATCGCCGGGCATCACGGTCGCGTTTCCGATCCGCACCGGAATGTTGATTCCCGTCAGCATCACGTTGCCGATCGGGCTGGGATGCGCGGTGCGGTAATAGACGGGCATATCGATCTCCGAGATACCGTCCACGTCGCGGATGCTGCCATCCACCACGATTCCCCCGCCTTGCGTGGCCTTCGAAACGTAATAGAAGAGGTTGTCGCCGACGATGGTGCCGCCCTCCTTCCGGCCAAACAGGTCCACCACCAGCACGTCGCCCGGTTGCAACATGTCGATGGCGACTTGGTTCTTCAAGCCCGCGAGGCCGCGCTCCTTCGCCTTGGATATCGCGACCCCTTCGATATCGGGACGCACCGGCATGAACTGCACGGTGAAGGCTCGCCCGACCATCGGCTTGTCGGAATGAAGAATTTGGAAGCCGTCCTCATACTGATTGCGGAAGCCTTTTCCGGGGAGGATGGCGAAGACCTCCTCGGCCGACATGCCGCGCGCTCGCTCGAGCATATCGTCCGGAACCTTCGGGCGCCCGTCCGGGAAACGCTCGAAGGGATTCTGCGGAGTGAACGCGATCAGTTGTTCTTTGCTGAAGATGAAAACTTGCGCCACTGCCGGCGACCACAAAGCAAGCAGCGAACTGGCCAGCATGATAGGAATTCTCATTCTGATCCTCCTTATGACCTCGCGTACGGGATGCCCAGCGCGTCCATCGCGCCCTTCATATAACCGATCGCGAGGACTTTGCCTCCCATGGCGTATCCTGGTTTGTCGTTCGATTCTCCATCCAGCGTCGGCGCGTGATCCGGACGCATGGGTCCTTCAAAACCGCACTCATGATACACGCGCAGCATCTGCGCCAGATCCACGGGGCCGTTGTCGTGGAAGGTTTCGCGAAAGTGCTCGCGTGTCCCTTGCACGTCGCGGAAATGAACGAAGAAGATCTTCTTCTGCGCGCACCATTCGCGCGCCAGCGCCGCGATGTCCTCGCCCATCAGCTTGAAATTCGCCTGGCAGAACGTGATGCCGTTCACCGGACTGGGAACCATGTTCAACACTCGCCGGTAATTGGCGGCGCTGGTCAAGATGCGGCCGATTCCTCGCAGCGGCGAAAGCGGCGGGTCGTCGGGATGTAAAGCCATCTTCACGCCCAATTTTTCCGCCTCCGGAATCACCACCTTAAGGAAATATTCCAGATTGCTCCAGACCTTCTCCTCGCTGATTTCGCCCCATTTGGTCAAGCCTTGCTTTTTCGCGGCTTCGTTGTCAAATTCGCTGATCAGCGCTCCGCCGCGCGCGGGAATGTCCGTCTTCGTCCGATACCAGCCCAGGCCGGCCATCCAGTTGTAGCAGACCATCCGAACTCCGACTTGCGCCAGCGCCTGAATGGCGGCGATGTAGTTCTCGATCTCTTCGTCGCGGCCGGGCGTCCCAAGTTTGATCTTCTCGGCCGGCACGGGATGGCTCTCAACACCGGCAAACACCAGGCCCGCCCGGTCGAAATCCGCCTTGATGTTTTCGAGAGCCTCGGCGTAACGGTCGCGTGGAGCGCGGCCCAGGCTGCCGGAGACGCTGACGATAGCATGGGTAATACCGATCTGCGCCGCCAGCCGAATCTTGTGATCTTCGTCGGGCGAGAACAGCTCCGCGAGCTGGATGCGACTCATACGGCTTCTCTCGATGTTACTCTACAACAGCCCGGCGCTTTGCGGGATTCACTGGAAGTGACGGCTCTTTCAAGACAATTGAATTGCCCTGACAGCGCTCGATCCGCCATCATGAGACGACGCTGCGCCGTATGACACTTGGCCTCGACTATCGGAGAATGCGCTGGGTGATCGCCTCTTGGCTCACCCTTTCCACGATCCTCAATTTGATCGACCGCCAGACGCTGTCGATACTTGCGCCCGTTCTGCGAGAGAAATTCAACATGGGAGTGCAAGGCTACGCGAACGTAGTAACCGTATTTCAAATTTCCTACACGGTGATGTACACGGTCGGCGGACGGTTCGTGGACCGGATCGGCGAGCGCATCGGCATGGCGGCCTGCATTTTCTGGTGGTCCATCTGCACCATCCTGACCGCGTTCACGCAAGGCGCGCTGAGCCTCGGCATCGTTCGCTTTCTGCTCGGCCTGGGCGAGCCTGGGAATTATCCCGCGGCGCTGCGCGCTACCACGCGTTGGTTTCCCAAAGCCGAGCGCGGGCTTCCCATCGCGCTGTTTTCCTCCGGCTCGGCGATCGGCAACGTCATGGCACCTCCTCTGATTGCCGCGCTCACGTTGCTTTACGGCTGGCGCGCGGCATTCGTACTGCCCGGACTGCTCGGCTTCCTCTGGCTCGCGGGCTGGCTGGCGATCTATCGCGCGCCCGCGGAATATCCCCGCATCGCTCCCGAGGACCTCAAGCTCGAATCCGATGACCACGTTGACAGCCGGCCTAAGTGGGGGGCGCTCCTGAAGGATCGGAAGGTGCTCGGTTTGGTGCTGTCGAGACTCGTATCGGACCCGGTCTGGACCTTCTATTTGTTTTGGATTCCGGAATACTTGAAGCGCGAGCGCGGATTTAGTTTGACTGACATCGGCCTGTACGCCTGGATCCCGTTCGTGGCGGGCGCAATCGGAGGCATGACCGGCGGCCGCGCCTCCGACATACTGATCGCGAAGGGAATGCAGCCGGTGAAAGCTCGCTCGCTGATCCTGTACATCTCGGCTGCGATGGCGCCGCTGGGGATGCTGACTACCCGCGTGCATTCCGCGGCGTCAGCCATCCTGCTGATCGCGGTCATGGCGTTCGTGGTTTATTCCTGGTTCATCAATACGGCTGCCATGATTCCCGACGTAGCCTCGGAACGCGTGGTGGGTTCCGTGCTTGGATTCATGGGGACCGCTGGAAGCGCGGGCGGCGCTTTGTTCGCTCCATTGGTCGGTTTCCTGGTGTCGCATTACTCCTATACCGTGGTTTTCGTTGTGGCCGGCTCGATGCATGTAGTGGCCGCGCTGATCCTCTGGACTTTCCTGCGTGAGACTTAAGGACAAAGTCGCGATCGTTACCGGCGCCGGGAAGGGCATCGGCCGCGCCATCGCCCTCGGATTCGCGCGCGAGGGCGCGGCAGTTGCACTGAACGATTTTCAATCCATCGGCGCCGCGGAAGAAACCGCTCAAAGCATTCGAGACGCCCGTGGAAAAGCGGCGGCGATCCGCGCGGACATATCCGACTTGGCCGCGCACGATGCGTTGATCCAGGCGGCACTCCGCGAATTCGGCAAACTCGACATTCTGGTGAATAATGCCGGCATCGAGATTCATGAGCCAGTGCTCGACGCTACACCCGAAACATGGGATCGCATCATCGGCGTGAACCTGATGGGTGCGTATTTTCTCAGCTCCAAAGCGGCGGCGGTGATGAGGCACTCCGGCGGCGGCAAGATTGTCAACATATCCAGCGTGCATGATTCGGAACCGCTCCGCGACCGAGCCATTTATTCCATCAGCAAGGGCGGAATGAGGATGCTCACGAAATCGCTGGCGCTGGAGTTGGGCGAATACAACATCCACGTCAACGCGATTGCCCCAGGCGCCATTCTTACCGACATGAACCGCAAGCAGATCGGCCAGGGACCGCGGCGGGAGCGGCTGCTGGAGCGCATTCCGGCGAAGCGTATTGGCGATCCGGTTGATATTGTCGGCGCGGCGGTTTTCCTGGCTTCGCCGGAATCGGATTACGTAACAGGCGCGACAATTTACGTGGATGGAGGATTCCTACTGCGCTAGGACCGCTTGCTGACGCGCACGGCTCAGTAACTGAGCCACGACCGTCAGGGAGTGGTCGTGACGAGATCTGCTAACCAGCTAGAAGCTTCTTCACGCCATCCACGCACAGCACCGCGGCATGCTTCGATTCCGGGATCAGGCCGCCCACCTCAGCTTCGACTGTGGCTGCGTCAAGCGTCCCAAGCTGCGCCCGCGTCTTGCCCTTCATCCATTCGGTAAGGGCGGAGCCGCTGGCGATGGATGCCGTGCAGCCGCGTACCTTATAGCGAACCTCCGCGACGGTATCCCCCTCGAATCGCGCCGACAAGCGCAGAATATCGCCGCAAGCCGGATTCGAAATCTCGACCCTGACCGCCGGGGGCTCGAGCTCCCCCACGTTGCGCGGATTTTTGAAATGATCGAGGAAGGAGTCGCTGTACAAAGCCCAAGTCCCTCTTCAATTATGCAACTGAACATCTTTCTCACCGGCGCGACGGGCTACATCGGCGGCGCAATCGCGGAGGCGCTGCTGGCGCGCGGCCACCGGGTCACCGGATTGGTCCGGTCTGACGACGCTGCGAGCAAGTTGAGTGCCAAGGGCGTGGTTCCGCATCGAGGTGATCTCGCGTCACCCGCGAGTTTGGCTGACGTTACTAGATCTTCGGACGGGGTGATCCACGCCGGTACAACCAGTGACGGCCGCTTGGATCGGGAAGCAGTTCGCGCGATGCTCGAAGCGTTGGGCGGCTCCGGCAAGCCCTTCGTCTACACGAGCGGCGTTTGGGTGCTCGGCGATACCGGCGGCGCGGTGGCCGATGAAAGCGCTCCGCTGAAGCCTGCGGCCCTGGTAGCATGGCGGCCGGGAGTGGAAGCGATGGTGTTGGAGAGCGCCCGGCACGGCGTGCGATCGGTTGTGATCCGGCCCGCGATCGTGTACGGCCGGGCGCGAGGAATCCCGGCGGACTTCGTGAAGTCGGCGCGGGAAACGGGGGCCGCGCGGTTGGTTGGGTCGGGAGAGAACCACTGGCCGACGGTGCATGTGGAGGACCTCGCGGATCTATACGTGCGCGCCGTTGAGCGGGCGGAGGCGGGCATGTTGCTGCACGCCGCTCAGGGCGCTTATCGCGTCATCGAAATCGCCGAAGCGGCGAGCGGAGGGCTAACGGAGTGCTGGCCGCTGGTCCACGCGCGCGAGACGCTCGGGGCTTACGCCGATGCGCTGGTGCTGGATCAGCAGGTTTCCGCTGAAAAAGCCAAAGCTACTCTCGGCTGGAATCCGCGCGCGGCTTCAATTATCGACGATCTCCGTCACGGGTCGTATCGGTGACTAACGTCGTCGCGGCCGTGATCGAGCACGATGGGCGCATCCTGATCGCTCAGCGCAGGAACACGCCGCCGCACGCGCTGAAGTGGGAATTTCCCGGCGGCAAAGTGGAACCCGGCGAGACGCTTGAAGCTGCGCTGCTCCGCGAGCTCCAGGAGGAGCTGGACATTCGCGCGCGCATCAAGCGGGAGATGATGCGCTACGCGTACCAATATCCGGGCCAGCCGCCGATTCTGCTGATCTTCTACCGGGTTGCGGATTATTCGGGCCAGCCGCGGAACCTCGCCTTCGAGCAGATCCAGTGGGTACTGCCGGAGCGGCTGCGGGAGTACGACTTCTTGGAGGGAGACGCGCCCTTTCTGGCTATTTTTTGAAAACAGAGCCGCGACCGGAAGGGAGCGCTACCACGATGGTCCGGTGGTAGGAGACAAGAAACGTCGCCGCCCACAAAGAAACGAAGATTCAGCGCCGTGCAGTCATAACACGAATATCGGCGCGCCCCCCCCCGACAGTTATCAGAAGAATTACTACTGTCATAGCAACACAAAGCTAGATTATGTCTATTATCTGTCGTTGACTGTGGATTGTCTTGATATAATGTAGTCTCACTATGAGCCATATGTCCCTGCTCATACGTCCCACGCATGACTAAAGTCACATTGGTGCGGGGAGCCAGGCAGCTCCTCACCCTGCGTGGACCCAGTGGCCCTCGGCGCGGGGCCGACCTCAGGAATCTAGGGCTGATTCAAGACGGGGCCGTTCTCATCGCTGGCGGGGTCATCCGGGATGTGGGGCCGAGCCGGCGGCTGGAGAATCTCGCTCTCGCGCGGAATGCGGAAGAGATCGACGCCAGTGGCCGCGTGGTGATGCCGGGGTTCGTCGATAGTCATGCGCACCTGGTTGGCGGACCAGCGCGCATGCTCGACTACGAGATGCGTATGGCCGGAGCCACGCAGGCCCAAATCGCCCAAGCTGGCGGAGGAATCCTGGCGCTCGCCCGCGCAATTCAGGATCTCTCGCCCCGGACATTGGAGGCGCAGGCGCGGCACGTCGTGGAAGAGGCCGTTCGGCACGGAACCACCACGCTGGAGGCCAAATCCGGCTTCGGCCTCACTGAAGCAGGAGAAATCAAAATCTTGCGCGTGCACGCCATGTTGCGGAAGCTGCCCATCGCGATCGTATCGACGCTTTTCATTTCGGGCATTCCACCGGACTTTCAGGGCAACTCGGATCGCTATATCGATTTTGTGTGCTCCCACATATTGCCTCTCGTCAAACGGCGCAAGCTGGCCGAATTCGCCGATATTCGTTGCGAAGGCGGAGCTTTTACGGCGGATCAGTTGCGGCGTTATCTGACGGCCGCGCGCCAGCTAGGCTTTGCGCTCAAGCTGCATGCCGGCCAAGGCTCGATCGAAGGGCTGCTAGCGCTAGGCGTCGAAATGGGCGTTGCCAGCGTGGAGCATGTAATCGATGTGACGCGAGAGGATGCCGCGCTTCTCGCGCAATCGCAGACCATCGCGACTCTGCTGCCGGGTCCGGAATTCTATCTCGGGACAGCACACTGCGCTCCCGCGCGCATGTTGATCGATAGCGGCGCCGCGGTAGCGCTCGCCACCGGTTACAACCCGGAGACCAGCCCATCGCAAAACATGCAGATGACGATCGCGCTGGCATCCAGGAACATGCACATGACGCCTGCCGAGGCCATTACGGCGGCGACCGTCAACGCAGCCTGCGCATTGCGGCGCGGTTCGAGCATCGGCTCGCTCGAAAGCGGCAAAAGCGGGGATCTGTTGATCCTGGACGTGCCGGACTATCGCGAGATACCGTATCATTTTGGAGTGAACCTGGTGGATTTGGTGATGAAGAGCGGGGCCCTGTTGACGCAAAGATCCGAGGTGAAGTGGCCGGTCCACTGATCGAGTGTGTCCCGAATTTTTCCGAGGGTCGCGACCAGGGGGTGGTTCGCGCCATCGAGCGAGCGATCCTATCCCCGGACGTGACGCTGCTGCGCTCGGAAATGGACCCCGACCACAATCGGTCCGTGATCACGTTCGCAGGCCCGCCGGAAGCTGTCGCGCGAGCTGCGTTGCGCGGGATCGCAACCGCGGTCGAACGCATCGATCTGCGGCGCCATACGGGCGTCCATCCGAGAATCGGGGCTGCGGACGTGGTGCCCTTCGTTCCGCTGGAGGGCGCAACTCTGGCCGATTGCGCAGCGCTCGCGCGCCGGACGGGCGAGGCGGTGTGGAAGCAGCTCGGCGTGCCGGTTTATTTCTATGAAGCCGCCGCCACGAGTCCGGATCGCGCGCCGCTCGAGAACTGCCGCCGCGGCGGATTTGAGAAACCGGCAATCACTCCGGATCTCGGCGGCCCCCAGCTTCATCCCAGCGCGGGTGCATGCGTCATCGGGGCGCGAAAGCTGCTGATCGCGTTCAACGTCAACTTGAATACAACGGATTTGCAAGTCGCCAAGGCGATCGCACGCAAAATTCGAGCATCGTCCGGCGGCCTGCCTTTCGTGAAAGCCATCGGCGCTCCGCTCGCCAGCCGCAATCTGGTGCAGGTTGCAATCAACCTGACGGATTTCGAGCAGACGCCGCTTCATCAGGTCTTCGATACCGTGCGCGCCGAGGTTGCCTCGCACGGCGTCACGATCGCGGGCACTCAGATCGTTGGATTGATGCCGAAAAAGGCTTTCGAGTTTGCTGCGGCGCACTATCTGGCGTGTGAGCACTTTACGAGCGGTCTCATCCTGGAGAATCGCCTGGCCGAGTCGTTGCTGGCCGATCTGGCCCGGCCAAAATCGCCGAAGGGCGGAGGCAGCGCAGCCGCAGCGGCAGGCGCAATGGCAGCGGCGCTCGGCTCGAAATTGTGCGCATTTGTGGGAGTGCCGGATCGATTCAGCGCTGCGCGCGAGTTTCTTTCCGCGGCGGTGGAGCGCGATGCAGAGGCATGGCGGCATGGCTCGCTTGAAGCGGCAGCCCAAGTTCCGATCGAAGTAGCAGAAGAGGCACAGAAGCTCATCGCATCGTTGTCCAGTTTGGAGCTGCCTGCGAAATTTGCGTCCGATCGCGAAGCCGCAGTCGCGCTAGCTGAAGCCGCAAGCAAAGGCGCAGCCGCCGCGGCACGCGCGAATCTCTCCGCGATGGCGGACGGCGCAACAAAGTCCGAACTGGAAGAACGCCTACGGACTGCCCTAAACTGAAGTTAGGTGCTAGTCTCCATCAGTTCAAATCCGCCAAGACCTTCGTGGCTGCGTGCCCCCGCGCCCGCCGGCGAAAACTATCGCGAGCTGAAGCGTCTGGTCACTCAGTTGAAGCTGCACACCGTATGCGAGAGCGCCGCCTGCCCAAACACGGGCGAGTGCTGGAACCGGCGGACTGCAACCTTCATGCTTCTGGGCAACGTCTGCACGCGCCGCTGCGGATTCTGCGCGGTGCAGAAGGGTGCGCCCCTGCCCGTGGATTACGACGAGCCTCGCCGAGTTGCGGAGGCCTGCGCCGCCCTGGGGCTGAAATACGTGGTGTTAACGAGCGTCAATCGCGACGATCGAAAAGACGGCGGCGCGGAGTTGTTTGCCCTCACCATCCAAGCCATTCGCGAACGGATTCCCGGCTGCAAGGTGGAAGTCCTGGTGCCGGATTTTCAAGGCTCGCACGAAGCTCTCGAGATTGTCATGAATGCGCATCCGGACGTGCTCAACCACAACATAGAGACTGTGCCGCGGCTCTATCGCCAGGTGCGTCTCGGTGCCCGCTACGAGCGTTCGCTCGACATGCTCGCGCACGCCAAACGCATCCGGCCGTTCGTGCCGACCAAGTCCGGCCTCATGTTGGGGCTGGGCGAGAACACTAGCGAAGTGGAGCAGGTGATGCGCGATCTCCGGGCACACCACGTCGAGATCCTGACCCTCGGCCAGTACCTGCGGCCTTCGCCGAAGCATTTGCCGATCATCCGCTACGCGCCCCAGATCGAGTTCGATGAGTTCAAGCGGCTCGGCTACGCGCTCGGTTTTTCGCACGTCGAGTCCGGACCGCTGGTCCGCAGTTCGTATCACGCGAGCGACGCGGTGTAGATTGAGTCAATTTCGCGAAGTCTACACCGGCGTATACGCACTAGCGCTCCCGCTTCCATTCGAGCTGAAGTCGGTGAACGTGTATTTAGTCAAGCTCGAAGACGGCTACTTGCTGATCGATAGCGGCATGCAGACGGATCTTGCGTTCCAGACCCTGCGGGAAGCGATGGATGAGCTGGCTATCGGCTGGCGCCAGATCCGGCAGATCCTGCTGACGCACATGCATCCCGATCACATGGGCATGTCGGCGCGCCTGCTGGAATTGAGCGGCGCACAGCTCGCGATGCATCAAGCGGAGGCGCGGCAGCTTCAGCTTGTGACGGGCGGCGGCCGGCGCATCCCGTGGCTGGATGAAGCATACCGCCGGGCCGGCGTGCCGAAGGCGCTGGAATCCAAAATGGAAGCCCATTTCCTGAGTGTTCGCGAGAATTTTCACAGCTTGGCGCCGGATCGGGTTCTGGAAGGCGGCGAGAAGATTGAAACCGCTATTGGGCCGTTCCAGGTGCTTTGGACATCGGGGCATTCCCCCGGCCACGTCTGTCTGTACTCGGTGGAGCGAAAACTGCTTTTCTCCGGCGATCAGATCCTGGAGAACATCACGCCGAACATCTCGTGGCATCCGGGCCGCGACATGCTGGCCGAGTTCCTTGAGTCGCTGAATCGCATGACGAGTCTGGACGTGGAACTCATATTGCCTGGGCACGGTGCGCCGTTCAGCGGACACCGGGCCTGGATCGCGCAGACGATTGAGCATCACCGGCAGCGCTGCGACGAGATATTCGCTTTGATCGAGAGATCGCCGCAGACGGCGCATGAGATGGTCCCCGACGTGTGGCCGAAGACGCTCTCACCGATCAATCATCACTTCGCGATATTCGAAGTTCTAGCTCATTTGGAGCACATGCAGCGGCAGGGTAGAGTGGATCATCGGCAGAAGAACGGAGCGCTAGTATGGCACGCGTCGGCTGTTACGAACGGATGATGCGCTCGCGCTCGAAGCGGTCCATCCGCTGCTCCAAGCGGTCCATGCGTTGCTCCAGACGGTCCATCCGCTGCTCCAGATGGTCCATGCGCTGCGCGAGCGTTGACTCCACACGAGCAAGCTCCGCACGAATGGCGTTGCCTTCCGCACGGATCAGATCCTTGATGTCGGTAATTCTGGAGTTACTATAGATGACGCCCAAACCGACAGCGATAACGGCCAGAAAAAGCGGCGTGTACTGGGCGAACAGTAGATTCATCCGGTCAACTCGATTCTACTACTATTAGTAACCGCAGCGCCGAACTGTTCTCAGCTTTTTTCTGCTAGAATCGCCGCCGACGTGGTCAAATAACCGCCCGCGGCCGCGAACCCAGAAAACATCTTCCGCGCGATCTCTTCGTCCAGGGCTTTCACCGCGTCGGTCACGATTTCCACACGCTTGCCCGTCTTGAGCAGGCCGAACGCGGCGTAGCGCACGCAGATTTCGGTTACCACGCCGTAGACCACGTAGCGGTCCGCGGCGAGCTCGGCTAACAGGGGCGTTAAATGCGGATTGCTGAAGCAGTCGAGCTGCTGCTTCTCCAAAATCAACTGCTGGGCGTCTCGGTGCGGCGCGGGAATCACCGCGCGCTTCTCGAGCAGCGTAACAGCGGGCTTTTGCTGGCCCGTAGTTCCGGCGACGCAGTGAGGCGGGTACAGCTTGAACTCCGGGTCGTCTTCAGAATGCTTGCACATGGTGGAAATCAGCAGAGGCGCGTGGCGATTCAACGCAGCGACGACCGGCACAATGCGGTCGGCCCGCGGCACGTACAGTGCACCGGCCGGATAGACGAAATCAATCTGCGTGTCGATGTCGAAGAATACCGTTTTCATGCTGTAACTTCTCGTAAAGCGCCACCAGCTCCGCGCTGTATTCCACCCGATACTGCTGATCGGTGTCGAACAGGCTCCGGATAGCCGTCGGAAGCCGTTGGATGGATTCCGCGGAGTACTGGCGCACGGCATCCACTTTCGGCAACGGCTCCACCAGCTTGCCTCCCACCAACACGGGCCGCAGCAACGCGCGGGCCTCGGCCTCACCGGGACCACAGCCGAGGCACTCCCAAGAGCAACCGATGGAATCGTGCCCGGCAAATCGAAAGACCTGCTTCGCGCCAGGCAGCGTCTGTTTATCTTCGCTGAACTTGGCGGTGTTGCGCCCCGCCAGTTCCACCAGCTTGTAGACCACGCCAAGATTCGGCGAATCGGTGGAAGTGGCCAGATCGGTGCCGACTCCGAACGCATCAATCGGCGCATGCGCCGCGGCAAACTCCAGGATCTTGTACTCGTTCAGGTCGCTGGTGGCCATGATCTTCACGTCCGGCATCCCGGCGTCGTCCAATATTTTTCGAACCGCGCGCGAAAGTTCCACCAGATTGCCACTGTCCAGTCGAACGCCCCACAGCGGCTTTCCTAAAGACGCGGCGAGCTTCGCGCCTTCGATGGTGTTGTAAGTGTCGATCAGATAAACCGTGGCGTCGCCAAGCAAGTTTTGCAGCCGCTGGTACGCTTCGCGTTCGGATGGAAACGCCTGAACCCAGGAATGAGCTGCCGTTCCGAAGACGGGAATGCCGTAGCGATACCCGGTTTCGGTGTTGCTGGTTCCGATGCAGCCGCCGATATATGACGCGCGGCCGACCAGTACGCCGGCTTCCGGAGAATGTGCCCGCCGCGTCCCGAAATCTACCACCGCGCGTCCGCCCGCCACTTCCACCATGCGGGCCGCCTTTGTGGCGATCAGCGATTGAAAGCCTACCGTCGCCAGGAGGTACGTCTCAACAATCTGGGCCTCCATCAACGGAGCCCGCACCGTCAGGAACGGTTCCCGCGCGAAGATGGGCGTGCCTTCGCGAATCGCGAAAAGGTCGCCGGTGAAACGCAAGTCGAGAAGTGCATCGAAAAACTCCGGCGCCGCACGCCAGAATTGCGGCAGTGACTTGAGGTAGCGGATCTCGTCGCCGGTGAAGTGCAACTCCGCCAGATACTCGACCACTTGCTCCAGCCCAGCCGCCAGCACGTAATTGCGATATCGCGGCAAGTGGCGAAAAAACAGCTCGAACGTTGCAATCTCACCAGCTTTGCCAGCTTCGAAGTACCCGGCCGCCATCGTGAGCTGGTAAAGGTCAGTGAGGAGGCCAGTCATTGAAGTGGCTATGCCACGAAGCGGAAAGTGGTCATTTCTTTTTCGCCGGCTGCGCTTCCTTCACATCGGAGGCAGCCTTCGAGAGTTCTTCGACGGTCTTCGAATCCAGGCCGTAGAGCGATGGCTCGTTCTCGCGCTTGGCAACGGAGTCGCTGCCTTGCTTCGAGATCAAAACCTTCTCGACGCGCTTGCCATCGTTGGAGGTGACGGTAAGATCCATGGACGGCGTCGTGAAGCCCGAATCGACAAACTTGCTGGCCGATAGGTCGCGCAGCTTGTCGAGCAACGACTGAATGCTGGTACTGTCCATCTTCTTCCCATTCGACAGCCAGTCTTCGCCGGTCTTTTGGAACGCATAGGCCTTGCCGCTGTCGTGCATTTCAATCTTGTTCGGATCGCTGAAGCCGAAATCGAAGAGCTTCTTATTGCGGAAATCGTCCAAAGCCTTGTCGAGACCCGTGCCCACATCGCTGGTCACCTTATGAACGCCCTCGACAACGCTCGACTTCGCGTAATAGTCTTCCTTGACCTTGCGAACCTCGATCTGCTGCGTACCGGAAGGATCCGTCACCTTCACCGTGGCGACTGCTGCTCCGGAACCGAATCCGGTAGCGGCCTTCTTGGCATCCTCCTCCGACACCGTAAGGTCCATCTTGGCGTCCTTCAGCTTGCGGATCAGTTCTTCCACCTGCGAGCCGTCGGCGCGCAGCGGCTTCGGCTTCACGATCTGCCATTGATCCTTGTCGCGCCCGAATTCGATGTCCTGTTTCTTGGCGATCAGCTCCACACGGCTGAGCTTGTCCTGATCGAACGTCAGCAGCCGCTTGTCGCGCAGATCGTTGAGCGCTTTGTCGAGGCTGGTTTTGACGTAACTGGCAACGGTGAACAGGCGCGCATCGCCCTCCAGCATGGCGTATGCGCCGCTATTTGTGGGCGTATCGTCGCCGATGAGCAGCTTCTTCGTCTTTCCGTCCTTGGTGGTGATGTCCACTTCGAGCGCTGGCGATTGAATCCCGTACGCCGCGGTGTCCGCAACCTTGTCTTCCACCAGCCGGTCCGAGCTGACCGCCGCCGCGGAGCTTGCAAGCTGGCCCACGGCATCCTGATCGGCGAGGTAATGCGACGGCGCAGTCAATTGCCACTTGCCCGCGTTGTCTTTCTCCAGGACCGTCGCGTCGGCGCCTTTCTTCTTCAGCGCGATCTTGGTAATGTCGCCTTCCGTGAGCGTAAGAATCTTGGGCGAAGTGTCGGTGGAAGCAGGCGGCTTGGCCGCCTCCGCCGATTTCTGCTTGTTGGAAAAATAAAGGCCGGCCGCCAAACCCGCTAGGACCACGGCGCCGATCAATAAACCACGCAACCGCATCTTGGCTATCTCCTACGGAACCAGACCATCACGCCGGCGATCACCACGATGAGTGGCAGCAAAAACTGGCTCACCGACCGCAGCGTGAGAAACTGAGCCCGCGTCAAACTGATCCGGCGATCTTCCGGCTCCTTCGGCCGAATGGAAATGAGATCCTCATCCGACGACAGCCAGTTCAACATGTTCAACAGCAGGTTCCGGTTTCCGTTAAAACGAAGGAAGGAGTTACTGGCCCAAGTGGAATTTCCAACCACCACGAACCGCCCTTGGTTATTCGGCTTGCCAGTGTTGTAAGTAGCCGCCGCCGCGAGCGTAAACGGACCCTTCTTGTCTTTATTCGGATCGATCCGAATCTCAGGCGAGCTGAGATTCGTAGTCGCGTAGCTGTTGCCCGACGTCGAGAACAACTTCGTGACCGTCGTTTTGTCCCCGTTCTTCACATCCAACGACCGTGACAATGGAAACGCGGTAGCGGTACCCGCAAGATCGGTGACGATGGGATGCGATTCGTAGCTCGTCACCAGGGGGACTGTCGCATCCAAGCCCACAAGTTGGGAGACCGGATTCTCATCCAACAACAGAACCTTGTCCACCGTGACTCCCCAGCCGGCAAGCATGCTCAGCAGCGCATCGTTGTCGGCGATCTCCCTGCGGCCCATCTTGAAGGGAGGATCGAGCATTATCAAAGCGCGGCCGCCCCCCTCGACGTACTTCTTGATGGCGTCCACGACGGGTTGGATGTAATCGCCCGTCGGTCCCGCGAAGACCGTCACCGTGCAATCCGCGGGAATTTCCGCCTTCTCGAGCAAACTGATGCTCTTGACGTTGTAGTTGTCCTTCTTCAGGACGTTCTGAAAATCGGTGAGGCCGTTCGACGTGGAATCCTCCACGCGATGCTCGCCGCTGCCCGACGCCACGCACACGTTGCGTTCGCCGCCCTTGAGCGCGCGGATCAGCGCTCCGGTGACACCCTCTTCGTCGAACGTCTTGGCTTCTTCCTTCTTGGCGCCCAGCACCACGACGGCCGTGCCTTCACGTGTGATGTTCGCCGACTTCGCCAATTGCGGCTTCTTCAAGTAATCGACGTACTCGACGTGCACTTTCGGCGACAGGTTGGAGTAACGATCCAGCAGGTCCTTGCCCGCCGTCATTCCCGTCGGCCGATCGAAGTATTGAATGGTAATATCCTGCTTCAGCTCACGAACCACCTTCTTGGTCTGATCTGAAAGAGAAAAGCGCTTGTTCGACGTTGCATCCAGCGACTTGTTGTAGCGGTTGGCCAGAAAATTGGCCACCACCAGCACGGCCAAAATAATGATTATGTAAGTGGTCGCGTACGCCACGTACTTGGTTTGTCTGGTTTTGATCCACTCCGTGTTCACTTACGACCTCCACCGCAGGGATTCCATGGAGCGCGACGTCAGGAACAGCCCCAGGAAGATCAGCGAAACGTAATATACAGCGTCTTTGGTATCCAGGACGCCCTTGCCGAACGATTCGAAATGCGTGATCACCGACATGTAAGCCAGCACCTTCGCCCACGTCGCGGTTTCATAGCCCGCCACCCACTCCAGCACCCACAGCATCAGGCAGGCGCCGAACGTCGCGGCCCCGGCGATGATCTGATTCTTCGTCAGCGTGGAAATAAACGTGCCGACAGCCAGCAATCCGCCCGCCTGCAACAGCAAGCCGAGATAACCGATCGCGAGCGGCCTCCAATCCGGATTGCCGTACTTGAACAAAAACGCGAAATTGGCGGCCGTGAACAAAAGCAGCACGGCGTACAGAATCACCGCCGCGAACCACTTGCCCAGGATCACTTCCAGATCGCGAATCGGCGAAGTAGCCAGCAGTTCGATGGTGCCCATGCGCTTCTCTTCCGCAAACAGCCGCATGGTGATCATCGGAATAAAGAACAGGCCGATCACGCTGACGTTCGAAAGCAGCGGCCGGATAACGTACTCGTTCACGCTCATCGGCATGCCTCCGCCGCGCATCTGCGATTCCAGGCTCATCATGTTGAAATAGCCCACCGAGTTCCAAAAGAAGAACCCGAAGATCAGCGCGAACATGGTCAGCAGCAGGTATGCGACCGGCGACGCGAAGTAACTGCGAAGTTCTTTTTGACAAATGACCCAGATGTTTCTCATGGTTTTTCCTCTTGGGCAACCACTGCGACAGGCTCCGCGGCGGGTTCGGCCTGATCCGCGCCCGTCAACTGCAGGAAGATCTCTTCCAGACTCATGGCCGTCGGCCGCAGCTCATTCAGGTTCCAGCCGGATTCCACCACCGCGCGCGCCACATCTCCGCGGATGACGCGATCCTTCAAACTCTCCACTTCAAACGAGGACCGGTTGCCGCGCGTATCCTTGAATACGACGCGGCTCACGCCGGACACCATCTCCAGCTTCTGCTGGATGGTCTTCGCGTCCAAAGCCCCGTCGCGGCCTTCCACTTCGACGAGCACCGATTCCGCGCCGCGCGCTCGATTCTGCAAGTTGTGCACCGAATCCGTGGCCACCAGCTTGCCCTTGTTGATGATGATCACCTGCTCGCAGGTCTGCTCCACTTCAGGCAGGATATGCGTGCTCAGGATGATGGTGTGATCCCCCGCCAAGCTGCGGATCAGCTCGCGCGTCTCGTTGATCTGCTTGGGATCCAGGCCGGCGGTCGGCTCGTCGAGGATCAGGACGTCGGGATTGTGAATGATCGCTTGGGCCAGTCCCACGCGCTGCCGGTAGCCTTTCGAGAGCTTGCCCAGCAGCTTGGTCTGTACGTCCGGGATAGCGCATCGCTCCGATACCTCGCCGATGCGGCTGACGAGGCTGGCGCCGGACATGCCCTTCAGCTTCCCGACAAACGTGAGGTACTCGCGCACCTCCATTTCCGGATACAGCGGCGGCGACTCCGGCAAGTAACCGATGCGCCTCTTGACTTCGAGTGGCTGCTCCAATACGTCGAAGCCGGCCACGTTGGCCGTGCCGCCGGTAGGCGGCAGAAAGCACGTCAGGATGCGCATGGTGGTGGTCTTCCCCGCGCCGTTCGGCCCGAGGAAACCCACAATCTGCCCCTTCTGTACTTCAAACGAGATGTTATCGACCGCGACCGTGCGGGCGTATCTCTTCGTGAGACTCTTAACCGTAATCATAGATAGACTCGGAGAACTGCGGCGACTGAGGGAAACCGCCTCTTGCGGGGCTGGTTCCCGACAGGCTATTGACATCCCATGATAAGAACTGTTTCAAGTCGATGTCAATTTCGCGGCGGCAGGGCCATGCTCTGCTTCCAGGCCGGCGAATCCCATGATGTGCATGCCGGCGTCGACATAAAGAATGTTACCGGTTACACCCCGGCCCAGATCGCTGGCCAGGAACACAGCGGCATCCGCCACTTCCGCTGGATCGGTAGACCTGCGCAGCGGCGCGATGCTGGCCGCGCCCTCAATCATTTTCGATATGCCACGCACGGCGCGCGCGGATGCAGTTTTCACCGCGCCGGCCGAAATGGCGTTCACACGTATGTTAGACGGGCCCAAGTCGCTTGCCAGGTACCGCACGGCTGCTTCCAATGCGGCCTTGGCCACGCCCATCACGTTATAATTCTCCACCACGCGGCTCGACCCCAGATACGTTAGCGTCAGGATACAACCGCCGCCCTGGTCCTTGGGAGCCATCAGGGGCGCGGTCGCCCGTGCCACAGCCACCAGCGAGTAGGCGCTTACATCCTGGGCCAGAGCAAACCCGGCCCGCGACGTTTCGACGAACGGCCGGCTCAAATCCTCGCGATTTGCAAAAGCGATGCTGTGAACCACGCAGTTCAAAACGGTTCCCTGGTTCTTAAGTTCCTTCGTTAGCGCTTCCAGTTGGGCGTCTTCGGTGACGTCGCAGGCGAGCGTTTGTTGCGCCTTCAGATCGGCGGCCAGTTCTTCGACGGTCAGCTTCTGCCGGTCGCCCTGATACGTCAGGATCAGGTTCGCGCCCTCGCGCGTGAACGCCTGCGCGATCGCATATGCGAGACTCCAGCGGTTGGCCACACCGAGCACCAGGGCGGTCTTGCCCGCCAGCAATTGGGGCATGAGTTATCTATTGTACCGTGCCAGGGCTCGGATCAAGATCCACAGGCGCTAAAGCTGGTCTCCTTTCAGCCCTAAACCGCTACAGTCTTGGGATGCATCACGTCAATGTCGGCGAGCGCGTAAAGTCATCCACATCGAATGTCAGAAGGCTGCGGACTCCGTGGGTCTTCATTGTGGCAATTAGCCGGGCATCGTGCACTTTCACCCCTGAAACGCCGTTTTCAACGATGATCCGTCTCCACTCGGCATAGACTGCGGGCGTATCGGGCAGAAGCGTCAGTAAGCCCTCGATCTTTTCCACCTCACCCAAGGTAGAAGCGATCGAAAAGCCAAGGCCGTTGTTCTTATTCGGACGGGTCGCGACATTCCAAAACTCCGCGATGTTCTGGAACGTAAAGTAGACCGGTGTGCTTTCGGCAAGCAGTCGGTAAACCGCCTCTACCGCTACCGCATGTTGAGGATGCACCGGTTCGACACTACGCAGCAGAATGTTGGTATCGACCAGAACGCTCATCTATCCGCGATCCGAATAAATCGTCTCGCGACTGATTGCTTCGTCGGACAAAATAGGTGTGTTATGAGGATGGCTTTCTGCCCAAGACCGGAAAGCAGCGGCACGTTCAGCGGGGGACAGCCGGGGTCTGGCGTTTTCAGAGAGTGTGATCGAATGGAGAGCCTCGTCCAGAGCTTGCTCCAGAGATTGGAAGCGCCCCTGGCGAACGGCTTCCTTCAGGATCCGTTCCTGATCTGGCTTAAGGTCTATCGTCATTGCCATTCCTTGCCGGCGCGTGTTCAAACTGTCAATTCCACGATCGCACACGACCGAGAATCATGAAAGGGACAAACCAAAGCTTCTGCCGGCTCACGGGGGCCCTATCGCTTCTCCAAGAACCTCTTGCGGTTCGCAATGGCCTGCTCGACATACTCGCTACCGGATCCGAACCGGATTCGCGGCGGTTCCTTCTGCCACAAGCTCTTGATCCGCTGGAAAATCGGCTTGGAATGCAACGCGTCGGGATCCGGCCGCGTACGATTGACGATTTCGAACTGCTCGAGCGCCCGCCAGCAACGCGCACAGGGCTAGACTCAAGACCTGACCGTGCCGGATTCTCATGCGAACTCCAGATTGTCATTCAGTATACAAGACGGCTGGCGTCCCCACGCTCGCGCTTGGGGTTTCCTGGAGTGGGGAGCATGACACGCATCGCCCCGATTCCGGCAACCCAAGCGTTAGCGAGGCGAAGTGAGGGGTGCTTAACCATTTTGGGGATCGAGAAGAGTTCGACCCTTGTAGGGCACCTTGGAAAGCTGCGCGGCGGTTGTCAACCGCCGCTGTTGCGTTGTCAACGGCTGCGGCAGGCCGATTAACAACAATCGGTCGCAGGTTACCTGCCCCACAAACCCCATGTGTCAGGTCCCCAAAACGGTTAAGCACCCGGAAGTTAGGGGTAGTCCCGACTCGCCTTCACCGATTTGCTAGGATAAAAGTGCGTTTGATCGGTCCTGTCACGCTTGGCTGAGATTTCCTTTCTGCCTCGTAGAGCCCGCAATCAAATGTAGGGAGCGAAGATGAAAAAGATTTTTGTAGGCAATTTGGATTTCAGCGCAACCGAAGATCAGATTCGGACTGCATTCGAAGCGTTCGGCGCCGTGGAGCGAGTCAGCGTGATTACCGACCGGGACACCGGGCGGTCGCGCGGGTTTGCGTTCGTGGAAATGGCGGATTCGGGCGAAGCCGACCGCGCCATTGCCGGACTGAATGGCACCAACCTGGGAGGGCGCGCGATCAACGTCAACGAAGCCCGGCCAAAGACCGAAGGCGGCGGCGGAGGGCGGCGAGAGCGCCGCTGGTAACCCTCGCTCCGGCCTCAATACAGGACCCGCGTCCGGATCGTGCCCGGCGCCTTATCCAGCTTGCGCCTCACCGCTAGTGATTCCGCCGGCTGGTCCGTCTCCACGTCGATCACCACGTAGCCGATCCTGGCGTTGGTCTGCAGATACTGGCCGGCGATATTGATGCGCTGCTCGGAGAAAACGGCATTGATAGCGGACAGCACGCCCGGCTGATTGCGGTGGATATGCAGCAGCCGGTGCTTGCCCGCATGTTCGGGCAACGATACTTCCGGAAAATTCACGGCGCTCAGTGTCGAGCCGTTGTTGCTGTACTTGATGAGCTTTTCCGCCACCTCAAGGCCGATGTTCTGCTGCGCCTCGGCCGTGCTGCCGCCCACGTGCGGCGTCAGGAGCACGTTGTCCATTCCGCGTAACGGAGAGACGAACTCTTCCTCGGGCGTCTTCGGCTCGTGCGGAAATACGTCCATCCCTGCGCCGGCCACATGTTTGGAACGAAGCGCCTCGGCCAGCGCGTCGATGTCAACCACCGTTCCGCGTGAAGCGTTGATCAACTGCGCACCCAGCTTCATCCTTTGAAGCTCGCGCACGCCGATCAGCCCGTGCGTCTGCGGCGTCTCCGGAACGTGCAGCGTCACGACGTCGGCCACCTCCAGCAGCGCATCGAGCGTCACCATAGCCCGCGCGTTACCCAGCGCCAGCTTGGCTTCCACGTCGTAGTAGACCACCTGCATGCCCAGCGCCTCGGCGAGCAAACCGATCTGCGTACCGATATGACCGTATCCGACAATGCCCAGGCGCTTGCCGCGCACCTCATGCGACCCGCTCGCGGTCTTCACCCATTGGCCGCGATGCGCCATGGCATTGCGGTAGGGCACTCCGCGCAGCAGCATGATGATTTCCGCCAGCACCAGCTCGGCCACGCTGCGCGTGTTCGAGAACGGCGCGTTGAATACCGGAATGCCGTGCTCCTGCGCGGCGTCCAGATCCACCTGATTGGTCCCGATGCAGAAGCAGCCGACGCCGATCAGGCGCCGCGCCTCTTTGAAGACGCCGCTGGTCAACTGCGTCGCCGAGCGTATGCCGATGATATAGGCATCGCGAGACGCAGCGGTGAGTTTTGTTTCCGGAAGACTCTTCGGATGATACTCGATGTCGGTATAGCCATCCCGGCGAAAGGCTTCCACCGCGCTCGCATGCACGCCCTCGAGCAGCAGGATCTTGATTTTGCCTTTGTCGAGCGATGTCCGAGCCATGGCGAAATACAAGTTTAGCCTTTAGCCCGGTAACACCGAACGTCAGTGAGGGGACCAGCCGTCCCCGCGCTAACGCTTGGGATTACGGCTCCAGTCCCGAATCGATCGAATCTCCTCCTTCGGAATGTGCAGGAACTCCAGAAACTCCTGATGCTCGCGCAGCTCCTCGATTTCCCGGCTCAGCTCGATCAGCCGCCGTTGCAAAACCACCGACGCGTCGTTGTCCGGCCGCGCCAGGATTGATCGAATGTCATCCAGTTTCAACCCCGCGTTGGGGTACACGCAGATGTGCTGCAAGCGCCGCAAATGACCCTCGCCGTAACTGCGATAATTCGCGGCGGCCCGGGAAGCCGGCTTTAGCAGCCCGATCGATTCGTAGTACAGCAGCCTGCCGCGGCCCAAGCCGCAGCGTTGCGCGAGTTGGGACACGCTGAGCATCGACAACCCCGGTGTGAACCCTGCAGCTCTGGACAGGTCCAGGGGCAGGTGTCAGGTGTTAGGTGCCAGGTACCATTTACGCGCTCGGCGCCGGCGGGACGTGCGTGACTGCCAGCAAATCCGCGAGCACCCGGCTGTGCGGACCCGCCGCCAGCAGCGTCAGCCGCGCATTGCTGGCGAGCAGTTTCTGGGTCTCCAGAATGTCGAACAGCGCGCCCGCCACCAGCGGATCCTGCGCGATCTCCTGCAGCGCCTGGCCCAAAGTGCTCGGCCGGATGGCGGACGCCTTGGCAAACTCCACCGATGCCTCGCGCTCGGCCGAACTGGCGATCACGCTCACCTGGTTGGCGCCCGCCTGCTTGATCGCTGCCGTCACCTGCCGCAACCGGTTCACCACCTTTTCCTCAATCTGGCGGATCATCTCCGCGTCGCGGAAATGGACCTTGCGGATGTACACCGACCCTAACTGATAACCCCACGCCTGCGATTGCGGCGACACCTCCGCGCGCACCGTCTGGCTCATCTGGTGGCGCGTTTGCAGCATGTCTGCAAGCGGCATGTTGCTCAAACAGCGCACCGTCGCATTGCTCACGTTGGCGCGCAGCGATCCCCGCGGGTCGGTATTCTTGAACAGATACGCCACCGGGTCGCTGACCCACATTTCGTACCAGATGCCGATGCCCATCGGCGCGCCTTCCTCGGAGTTCACCGGCTCGCTGCGCCGGTATTCCTGATCGAGCCGAAGATCGAGCACGTAACATCTGCCGAAAAAGTTGATCACCAGCGCCGCCGGTCCAATTTCAAACAGCAGGAAGTGCAGACCGGGTTCGTTCAGTACACCGACCACCTTGCCGAACATCACGTAAACGCGGCAGGTGCGTTCTTGCACGATGGTGTACAGGCCGAAAAAGCGGACCAGCGCCAGAAACACGGGCACTACGATCCACAGAAGGAAGAAAGTCGCAATGGCTGCCAGCGGCATGGTCATCGGCGCGCCTCCAGGTAAACCGCTTCAGCCTTGTCGTACAGTTTCAGCCGAACGTTGCGCAGGTACGCCTCCAGCACGCCCGCGCCGGCGCGTTGCAACACCGCCAGTTCTTCGGCCAGCAGCTTGATCGGCTGCACTTCCGCTTGCGCCTTCAGCGTTTCGATTTCCACCGCGCGCTTGGATTGCACGATCTTCTGGTCGGCCGCCGCCTGCGCCAGGCTGATGTCGCTCGACACCTGGTTGTGCGCGGTGTTGATCGCGGCCAGCGCCGATTCCACTTCGGGCGGCGGATCGATTCCCGTGATCAGCGACGCGTCCAGCACCACGCCGTAGCGCGCCGCCGTGGACTTGCACTCCTGGTCCATGCGTTCGTTCACATCGCGCAGGTTCTTGCGGAGATCGTTGATAGAAATGCCGATCATCTCGCCCCCCGGCAGGGCTGCCGCTTGCGCAGCGCCGCTGTCGCCGGTGCCCGGCAATGGTGTGGACTTCGCCTCGAAATTTGCGATCCTCTGGCGCAGCACGGAGACGAAATACCCCATCACGTGCACGAACGGCTGCTTGATGCCGAACAGGAACGCGTACAAGTTGTTCTCGCTGACGTGGTAGCGGATTTGACCCGTGAGTCCCGTGTTGAGCTGATCTTTCGTGACGGCCTCGAGCCTCGTGCCGCCGTCGTTGGCTTGCGGGTTTTCGAGATCGATGGCCATGTTGATCGTAGTAGTGGCGATCGAGACTTTGCGCACCTTCTCCCACGGCATTTTCAGGTACGGCCCGCCCGGTGGAATGACGCGCACCTGCGGATAGACGTAACGCGAACGTTCGTCGTCGATCAGAAACCCGGCGATGGGATCGTCAAGCGTCGTCTTTCCGCCCGGCAGCCGCTCGGCCCGGCCGAAGCTCGTCTTCACCGCGCGCTCGTTCTGATTCACGGTGTAGATTCCACCGATAAAAACGCGCAGCACGAACCAGAGCGCGAACCCGACTATGAAACCAACGAAGATGTCCATACTTGTGTTTCGATCAGTATATCGCGGCGCGCATCGGGTCGCTTGCTATAATAGTCGTCGCGCGCCCGTAGCTCAGCTGGATAGAGCGTCTGGCTACGAACCAGAAGGTCGGGTGTTCGAGTCACTCCGGGCGCACCACTTTACTTTCATCGGACCAGACTCCTTCTCCCCCCTCTGGGCTGAATTGGGAAGCAATTGGGAGCGAAGCTCTTGCGATCCTGCCGGCCAACTGCACTTGCGCTTCCGGCATCGGCTGAGTGTACACCGACAGCGTCAAACGAGAATCGGTCTTGTGCACCACAGCGATCTACGGCAGTTTGTCCTTCGCACTCGCAGTAATCTGCGCCTGCCTCATGTTTCGCCATGAAGCCTGAGTTTCGAGGACGATAGCATTGTACCTCTCGAATATCCTGTCGATGGTTGACTCATCAGGCTGGCCCCTTGCCAGCACATAACCCAACTCAGCTCTTAGAGCAGCGAGCTGAATCTCAGTGTCGGTGAAGATGATCCAGAGACCTCGATGATCGAAGAACGCCTCATAGGCGCTTGCGACCGTGCTGATAGCCGCGAGTAGCAAGGCCGTGTTGGCAAACCACGGCTCCAGTCCGGGCACTCCCCGCCAACCAAGCAGCACGGTGATCGCTGCGGTGCTCACTGCTGATGCCATCCGGAGGCGTGATGCCCGGCCCTTGTTGATCCGCCTTGCCTCCTTGAACTCAGCGAGCTTCGTCTCAATGACTTCGTGCAGATACTGGGACTTGATATCCGATGGTCGTTCCAAAGCCGACCTCCCTTCTGCTACTCCGCGATGCGACACGCGGAACATCACCGCGATTAAACTTATGATACACAGCGACCAACCTGACCCAAGATCAGATCAAGCCGCTCCACCGGGCGAACGAGTTCGGGACCGCCGGGCCCGTTACGGGATCGCTACCGCGCGGCCTGATCCTCCGCTAAGGCGCGAACCAGCGTTTTCAACAGTCCATGTTGGCACGGGCCTAAGACCGAAACGGGGCGTTGAAAATTTCCTTGGTCGGTGATGACAGAACTTGGTGGGTGATAGTTGATCGAGGGATACAATAGTTTTGAGGATCAAATCGTATGACGGCACTTGACAGCATTCGGGAAACCATAAACTCGGAACGGGCATTGTTGCTACCTCTAAAGGAGAGGGTCACTTCCCCTTACCTGAAGCAACAGTGTCAGAATGCATTGAACTACCTCGATGATTGGGAGCACTTTTGTTTTGAGTTGGACAATCCCACTGACTACCTCCAATATGCACGAATGTTCCTTCAGATCGCTGCCGATCAGCGCAAAGCCGTTGAAGATGTCGTCAGCAAGTGGGGATACAACGCTGTCGCAGTTCCCTCCTTAAAACGGTAGTGAAGAAGTACAGGGCCGTCAAAGCAGATGGATGGGTTTCTCCGAAATCCAAAGTTGAATCAACTTAGAAGGTCGGGGGTTCGAATCACTCCCGGCGCACCATGCCATCGGCGTACGGCCGCTACTCACCGAGGAGACATTTTAACGCCGAAGTATCTTCCGGTCCGGATCAAGGATCGTGAACAACGGCGAGGATTTGTGGAATGCTCCGAAAATGTGAGTCCGTGGTCAGAACCGCTGCTCCCAGCTCCATTGCTGAAGCGGCGATCCAGATGTCGTTGGTGGGAATGGGCGCACCCGACTTCCTGAGGAACGCAAAAATGTAGGCATACCGCAGGGCTGTTTCCGCGCCAATGGCTGCTACCCTGCTTCGTGGGCTCGCAAGGAACACATCCAGTTCGCGCTCGTTTTTGGCGCGTTGTGCTCCGCGGATAAAACCGGCGCGCAGTTCACCGAGGACAATTGCAGAAACGATGATCTCGTCCGCCGCCCTGAGGACTTCGATTACACCTGCATGCCCTCGGAAAAACGCCGAGTACGCCGACGTGTCGACGAGAACACGGCTCATTTCCAGAGCTCTTCCTCGATTCTGCGTTGCTTTCTCAGTTCTCGATCAAAGGCTGCGGCTTCAGCCCGCGTCCATGATCCCGCCAGCGAATCGAGATCCGTGTATGCATGCTTCGAGTTTGGATGGTTGTTCGCCCCGGTGGCTTCCTCAAGCAAGGAAATCACCGCCTTATTGAAACTGGTTTTCTGTGCCCGCGCCCGCTCCTGGATCGCGCGGGCGATCTGCGGCGGTAGTTTTCGCAGCGTGACGGCCTTCACATGTCTAGTGTAGCAGACATGCCTCACTATGATGCAAATGGTGCTGCAAGCTCCGAGGTTCTACGCCGACAACGGGGGCAAGCCCCCGACTAAGGAGCCTTGCACGCGAAATTCGCCGCGTCGTTGGTGCTCCCCACGCCCTTGTACACAGCCACCTGCGGATAGGGACACAGCGGCCGCGTCATGTCCACACTGCTGCCGGTGACGTGCGACGCGATGATCGCTTCCGGAGCCTGGCCGGCCTCGCGCCATCGTTCCATCACGCCCATTTTGTTGAACTGGTCCGGTCCGGGCCCGCCGACGCAGTGCCCCATTCCCGGCTCCATGTATAGGCGCAGCCAGTCGTCCTGCTTCTTCCCCATCTGCGCCAGCACGGCCGTATAAAAATTCACGGTGTGGCCGGGCGGGATGCCTGAATCGGCCCAGCCGTGGTACAGGAGCAGCTTTCCGCCATGCGCTTTGAAGGCTGAAAGATCAAACGTGAGCGTGTCGATGCCCGCTTTGTCCGCGAGCGCCACCTCGGCGTCCAAATCGAAATTGTGCCAATCGTAGTCCTTGTCCTGATGGCCCAGAATGCGGATTACATCCCACACTCCGCCTGGCCCCTTGGGGACCATTCGAAGCGCTCCGACTTGCAGTTCCGTGCCGGGAGGGTAGCCGGTCCAGAGTACTTCGCCCTTTTTTGTCTTGACGTCGCTGAACACGATCCTCACCGTCTCCAACTGCGCCGCGGTCAGGCACGCCGGCCCATCTTCGCCCTTGCACAGCAAGGTTGCCGGATCGAAGTGACACTTTTGCGGATCGCTGATGATACCGTCCTTCACGCCGTCCAGGGCATCGCAGGCGGCCATCACCGCGTTGTGCAAAGCCTGGATCTTGGCTTCGGTCAGCGGCGCGTTGTTCTTCATCAGCTCCATGGACCGTTGTACTCCGGCCGCGTGCAGATGAACGTGAGGATTCGCCGGAGCGCCTGCGATCACGCCGTCAAAATCCGCCGGGAAACGCGTAGCCTCAATCAGGCCCTGCCTTCCGCCCGTTGAGCAGCCATTGTAATAGGAGTATTTTGGACCTCTGCCGTAGAACGCCTGCGTGATCGATTTCGCCTTTACAACGGTTTCATGCATGGCTCGATACGCAAAATCGGTGATCTTCTCGGGATGACCCAGGGCGAACATGCCGCCACCGCCTGCGTCGTTGGCGTGGTGTCCGGTGTCATTCGAAGCTGTGGCGTAATGCTCCCGTAAGGCCGCTGCCATTTGCGGATAGCTGATGCTGCCTGCCCATCCGCCGTTTCCCACCACCTGAAGTTTTCCATTCCAGTCTTCGACCGGCAAGAATACGCCAGCCTCGATGTGTGAGTCGGATGACGGGGTGAGCGTCAGTAAGATGCGGCAATAGGCCGGTACGGGTGCAGGTTGAGCTCGTCCGGCTGGACCCGGCCCAACATTTCCGCTCGGTGACACAAAAGGGCCAGCCGGGACAAATTCGATCGCGCTGATCGTGGCATCGGGAAACGAAAGCTTCAATCGATCGCAGGGCGCCTGCGCTATCGCGAGCGTGGCGAACAGAAGCAAACCAAAAAACGCTCTGAGTCTTAACATCGAAGGTCTTCCTCCTTCAACCTAGTTACTTTACACAAAACTCGGTGGTCGAGTGTGTTGGATCCTCTTGTGGGGCAGGGATTCTTCCCTGCCGCCGGCTTTCAGCCGGCGTGTTCGGGGACGAGAAATCGTCGCGGTGCGCAAAGAAACTGTAACCAACCCGATCTGTCAAAATACTAGCTTCATCGCGAGCTGAAGCTGCCGCGACGATCCCGAATCCCCCGGCGGAAACCGCGTGTCGCTGATCAGCCCGAACGACGCCGTACCCACCGTGCGCCCCGGTTGCCCGTAGTTCGCCTTATTCAGCAGATCGAACGCGTCCGCGCGAATCTGCCAGCGCAATCGTTCCGTAATTTGGATGTTCTTGATGAGCGCGAAGTCGACGTTCGAGAACCCGGGCCCGATAATCACGTTGCGGCCGAGATTTCCAAAACCAGGGGCTTTCAAAGCGAATTGGTCGACCACCACCGAAGGATTCTGGATGTAAGTCACGAAAGTAGCGTTCTTGTTGGTAGCCGGGCTAAATCCGACATTCACCGGACCAAGCACGCTCGCGCGTACCGTGCCGATCCCGGTAAACGATGTATTGGAGGTCATCAGTGTCGTCGGGTTGCCTGTCTGCAGCGTGACGATGGCCGACAGCTCCCAGCCATCCTTTAGACGGTTGCCGTGAAACGGCAGGTCGTAGACGCCGCTGTACACGAAGCGGTGGCGCGCGTCGTAGTCGGAAAGCCCGCGGTCGCCGCGCAGATTGTTGCTGTCCTGCACCGCCACGCCCTGGACATTCCGCGAATTGTAATCGATCGACTTCGACCAGGTGTACGACGTATTGAACTGCAGCCCTTTCGAAATGCGCGCCGTGCCGGTAACCCAGAGAGCGTTGTAGCTGGAATTTCCGTCGCTCTCATAGACCGTAATGTTGCTCAACGCTTTGCCGGGGAAAATCGGACTGTTTGCCGCGAGCGACGGATACGGCCGCACACCGTTGACAAACTGGTTATAGTTGCGCCCGATATTCAGGTCGGTGCCTTTGTTGCCGAAGTAACCGATCATCACGCTGAGGTTCGAAGCGACCTGCTGTTGAATATTGAAATTATAGGATTGAACGTAAGCGTTCTTGTAATTCTGGGCGATCGAGGCCGGGGCCACGGAACCGCCTGAAAGTGCGAACGCATTGCTAAAGCTCACGGACTGGATCGCGGCAGTGGGCGAGAACGAAACTGGGAACGCGAACGGCGGATTCGACGCCAGACCGGACACCAGACTCGTCTTGGGCTGATCCGTCTGCAGCGCGTACGCGCTCCGAATCACGGTCTTGCCGCGGCCAAATACATCCCACGAAAAACCGAGACGCGGTTCGAAATTCCTGGCGCTCTGGTTATACGGCTGGTTCGTCTGGCGGAGCGAACTAGTCAGCGGGTCGAATACAACGAACCGGTTCCCGCCCTCGGTCGGCGTGCTGTTCCAGTCGTAACGCAGGCCGATCGACAGCATGAAATTCGGCTTCAATCTGTAACTGTCCGTCACGAAGAACCCCAGCGCGTTCGCATAAATGCGGCTGGCTTGGTTCGAGGGATTGGCCGTGAAGGCGGTCGCCTTGTCGTCGATGAACGCCGCTATGTTCGGGAAAGTGAATCTGCCCGGCGAGTATGCGAAATTGTTGTTGTTGATCCGCCGGTATTCGCCGCCGAACTTGACCGAATGCTTGCCGTGGATCCAATTCAACGTATCCGACGCCACCGCCGTGTAATCTCCGCGCCCCGTCGGGAAGCCATTGATGCCTCCGAATGCGAATGCGCCGGTTACGCTGATCTGCGGCATGGCGCTGACGCCGCTGTTGATGCCAAAATCGGCCGACTGCAAATTCGTAAGCTGTGTGAACGTGATGTGAATGCGGTTGTAACCCAGCCGCGCCTCATTCACCAGACTGTGCGAGAAGACTCTTGTGTCGTTCACGGTCATGATCTGCCGGTGCGCCACGCGCGTATCGCCGTAACCCGGAAGGCTGTTGCCTTGCGTCGTGGGAGGCTCCATCCGCAAGTCGAATTGCAGAGCATAATATACGTTCAGCCGATGCGAGTCCGTGAAACTGGTGCTGATGTTCGCAGTGCCTTGATCGATGTGCACCGGAGCCACGGCCGAGCTCACGTAGACTCCGCCCGGAGAATTCGCCGCCGGAATTAGCGGTAGAAGTTTCTTGACAACCGCATCGCTCGTATTGGCTGCTTGAGCGCGCTGCGTATCCGTCAAGACCGTGGACGTAAGCGGGACGCTCTGCAAATGCCGCAAACCTTCATAGCTCAGATAAAAGAAGGACCGGTCTTTCCGGATCGGGCCGCCGCCATCTCCGCCGAACTGGTTGCGGTGGAATGGCGCCATGGGCACTCCTTTTGGGTTCGTATAATTGCGTGCGTCCAGGTCGTGATTGCGAAAGTACTCGTACATCTCCCCGTGCCACTGATTGCTGCCGCTGCGCGTCGCGATGTTCACGATCGCGCCCGAGTTCCGCCCGTACTCGGCGCTGAACGTGGAATTGTCCACCTTGAACTCCTGTATCGTCGCGATGGTTGGCTGAAAAGTGATCTGGTTGTTGCTCGGATCGTTCAGGTTGATGCCGTTCAGCATGAAATTAATGGTGTCGTCGCGCGAGCCGGCGCTATTGAATCCAAAGAAGCCTTGACCGCGCAACGGCGCGGCCAGGCCCGCATTCTGAGGCGGCGTCACCGATCCGGGAACCAAAAAGCCCATATCCAGAAAGTGCCGCCCGTTGAGCGGGATCTCCTGCACGGTTTTCTGGTCGATGACGATCCCCACGTCCACGGTCTCCGACGTAATCACGGGAGCCACGCCGGTGACCTCGATGATTTCGTTGCTGGCAGCCACGCGCAGCGCAAAGTTCTGCTGCACCGTGCGCCCCACTTCCAGCAATACATTGTTCGCCACTGTGTTTTGCATCCCCGGCGCAGTCACGCTCACCCGATACGTTCCGATAGGCAGCGACGGGACCAAGTACGCACCCGCCGAATCCGATTCGGCGTTACGTTCCTCGCCCGTGGCCAGATTGTGAACCGCGATCTTCGCGCCCGGCACCACGGCGCCCGTGGCGTCGGTAATGGTGCCTTGCAGAGTCGCCGTGGATTGCGCGAAACCAATGTTCGCCAAAACCAAGAACATCAGGATGGCCGTGCCCATCAGTTTCCGAAACATAGATGACACCCCTTTCGTCGTGAATTCGGGGAGAACACCTGTGGCTTGTCAAGAACTTCTCACGCGCCCCCCTATCAGGCTCGGTAGAACCTCGCCCGAAGAACGTGAGTGCATGTTATCTTATGCGGTTCCAGAGAGCCTGTCAAGTATCGGCCCGCCCGCTGTCGCTCTGCAACCGCACGCAGCGTCCCAGCCGAGATTTCCGCTGAATTCGCTGGGCTTATTTCCTTACAGTTCGTCGGCGAAGGCTCCTGTCCGCAGCCGCCAATCCGTAGATATAATTGCAAGAATATCGACGGATCAAAACGAGGAAACACGAGCCGTTTGAAGATCGCGACGGTGCTATTGAACGCTAACCGGCGGGACAGCGCTCCTTCCACAAGACCGGCGTGCGCACCCGCGGCCAATTGCCGAAAAATACCGCGACCTCCTCTAAAATCTGGGGACACTCCGGGCTAGCTTCAGCAAGTGGTTCAATCCCATCACCTAAGCAGGCATGTCCCCAGATTTTCAGTACTAGCCCTCTAGTCCACCTGAGCCTATCGGCCCTTGACAACTGACGCCGCCCACGGCAGAATGTACAAGTACCCTAAAACCACTAGGGTTTTTCCCAGGGGAATCCTAGGGGTAAGGGACTCGGGTCGGGGGTAGCCGCCACAGCCGTCGCGCTGCACCAAGTGGCTTGCGTTCGGGAAAAGGAAGCCCGGACAGCTATCTCGCTCAAACCAATTTACGCACGGAGAGCCCTGTCCATAAGAGGCAAGGGACTTCCCTGCGCACGAAGAAAAGTAAGTTTATTACAAAACTTTGCAATTCGCCCTTAGGAGGGACGATGACACAGAACAAGAGCAACTTCAGAATCGGCACGCGTGCGCTGCTTGTCGTATTGACCATTGCAGTCGGCGTCGTTTTCGCCGCACCACCCGTGAAAGACACGTTGATCATCACGGCATGATGGATTCGGCCGGATTCTCGCCCACCGTGACCGGCAATCCTGCCGAGTTCCACTACGCAACCACGATATTTGCGAACCAGGCCGTCGCGGACACGATTCCCGTCAAGTTCGATCTATCCAACGACAACGGAGCTAACGAGATTTTTACGATGTCCCTGAATGCGACTGGCCAGTTGGCAGGTTCGTTCAGCTTCGACGCGGCGACGTTCGCTATGACAGCCGCGGATAGCCAGACACATTCCGTCTTCATCAACACCATCGGTCTGTTGCCCGGCAACTACGTCGCGAACGTCCAGATTAGCGCGGAAAAGCACGGTGATATCACCGTTCAGCATGCCGCCCTGCACTTCATGATCCATGTGATCGGCGACCCCAATGCCCGCCCACGTGCTTCATCACCGATTCCAGCGGACTCAAGCTCACCGATTGCCAGGGAAATTTCGTCGACAGCGGCGGCCAATTCCTGATTGTTTCGAACACCCGAAAAATCACCGCAACCAACCCGGGCCAGTTCTATTACAATTTTGTATGGTCGAACGGGACAGGCAGCGACGTCACATTCACGACTTTATCGCTGACCGGCGTCAATGTCGTTCCGCAAGGGGCTAACTCGGTGCACGTGCTGATCTACGACTCCGGCAGTTTCACCGCCAACTTTGACGACGTGAACAACGATGGTACGCCCTGCGGGCCCACCGGCGCTACTTGTAAGTCGCCCATAACCGTGCCCAAGGGCCAGACACTCTGGCTGACTTGGCACGTCGCCTACCAGTGGCTCGGCTCACCGTTGTTTAACGACATTCCATCCTTCGCGTCGTGCGGAACGGGCAGCCCTCATGGAACCATTTCCATCACCGGCACGCTCGCCAATCAGAGCCTGACTCTGTCGTGTGGCCCGGTTACCGCCAACGGCCGCAGAACCCAATAACGCGCTCGAAAATAATCTGGGGACACTCCAAAAAATCTGGGGCACTCCGGGCTAGCTTGCAAGCTGGTCCATTCCTCGATCCCCGCAGGCGTGTCCCCAGATTTTTTCTGCGGTTACGCGTCCACGTGCCTGGCGAACCACTCATCCAGCGCCGCCTTGTTCTTCATCGACAGCGCCCCCGACATCTCTCGCATCTCCGAAGCCGACAGCGGCTTGAACGTCTTCGCGACCCGCACGTTCTCTTCAATCTGCTCCAGCTTCGGCATTCCCACCACCGCCGACGCCACCGGAAGCGACAGCGTGTATCGCAGCAGCTTTTCCGGCGCGGTCTGCCCAATCAGCGCGTCCTGCGCGAACACTTTCATCCCGATCACGCCCATCTTCTTGCGCACCGCCACCGGCAGCGCCAGCGTCTCAAAGCTCTTCTGCATCGCTTCGTTCGGAACCATACCGCGCCCGCCGCCGCCGTTCTTCATCGCGACCATTCCGGCATTCAGCGCCATCTGCGTGCAGTCGAAATCGTGCCGCTCGAGCGCCGTCTTGAGCGCGTCCGGATCGGCATGGCAAGTGATCCCGATAAAACGGGTCATCTTCTGGTCGCGCAGCTTGCGGACTTGGTCCAGCACGCCGCCTTTCGCTTCGATCGTCGCCAGATCCTCTTCGCTGGTGAGCGAATGAATGTGCAACAGGTCGAGCCGGTCCACCTGCAACGCCTTGAGGCTCTCTTCGACGACGCGCTGCGACTCGGCGCCATTGCGATTGCTGAGCTTCGTAGCCAGGAAAATGCCCTCGCGCCGGCCCTTGATCGCTTTGCCGATCCGCTGTTCGGACAAGTGATCCCGTCCGTAATCGTCGGCACTGTCGATGTAGGTGATTCCCAGGTCGAGTGCCTTCTGGACCGCCTCCAGCGCCTTGTCTTCCTCTTTATACAGGAGGAAGCGACTGCCTCCGCCCATCGCCAGGATGGATACGCGCACGCCGGTTTTCCCAAGCACTCGCGAGGGCAATTCAGTCGTGCTCGCGGCCGCCAGCGGTCCCGTTGCCAGGCAAGCCAGAGCCGCACTCTCCAAAAACTCGCGTCGAGAACTATTCATACGCCCTCCTCAATTACTCCATCCATTGTAGACCGCCCCACAACCCACAACCTATTGCTATAGTGAAAGTCTGCTCCCTATGCCCCCCAGCCCTGCAACTGAAATTGTCTGCGCCCACAGCCCGGATTCCGACGACGCTTATATGTTTTATGCCTTGGCTACGAAAAAGATCCGCTCGCGGCTGGTCAACTTCCGGCATGTCCTGGAGGATATCGAGACCCTGAACCGCAAGGCCATGGAAGGAGCTTACGAGCTGAGCGCCATTTCCTATCATGCTTACCCTTACGTCGCCGACAAGTACGTCCTCATGGCCAGCGGATCCAGCGTCGGCGACGGCTACGGACCCATTCTGGTCAGTAATCGTCCCATGGCTCCCGAGGAGATCAAGGGCAAACGCATCGCGATTCCCGGCCGGATGACCAGCGCCTACTTGGCCCTGAAGCTGTTCGAGCCCGACTTCGAAGACGTTACCATCCCTTTCGACCAGATTCTGGACGCGGTAGCCGAGCACGCCGTGGACGCCGGCCTGATCATTCACGAAGGCCAGTTGACCTTCGGCCGTAGCGGCTTCCAAAGCGTCTTAGATCTTGGGAGGTGGTGGAAAACCGCCTATGATCTGCCCTTACCCCTGGGAGGGAACGTGCTGCTGCGCATTCTGCCGGATCAGGTGAAGAGCGAATGCTGCCGGTTGATGCGGGAGAGCATTCAATACGCTCTCGATCACACCGAAGAGTCGCTGAACTATGCTTTGCAGTTTGCGCGCGATCTGGAACCGCGCCTGGCCGAGAAATTCGTCGGAATGTACGTGAATCATTTCACTCTGGATTGTGGGGAGCTGGTGCCCCGCGCGGCGCAAAAACTGCTCGATATGGGTTACGAGGCCGGACTGATTTCCAAAAAGGTCACGGTCGAATTTGTTCATTGAGATGTGCGCGAATAAATCGAAAATCTGGATATTTCTGGCGCTGGCGGGTGTTGGCGCGGTCGCGCAGGACACCCCGAAACAGCGCGTCAAGATTGTGCGCGAGCTGGGCAAAGGCGGCTCGGAGGCGATTCCGAAGATCGAGCCGTATCTCGCCGATCCCGTGCTCGACGTGCGCGTGGAAGCCGTCAAAGCCATTGTGGACATCGGCACCCAGCGCAGCCTGGACCCGCTGATGAAGGCGGCCGCCGACAACGACGCCGAGATGCAGATCCGCGCCACCGACGGCCTGGTGAATTTCTATGTTCCCGGCTACGTCAAGACCGGGCTCACGGCGTCCTTGCGCCGCATGGGCGGATCCATCAAAAGTAAATTCACCGACACCAACGACCAGGTGATTGACGCCTATGTGCAGCCTCGTCCGGACGTGATCCAGACGCTCGGCCGGCTGGCTCGCGGTGGCGTGGCGATGGAGGTGCGCGCCAATGCCGCTCGCGCGGTCGGGATATTGCGCGGCCGCGAGGCGATTCCCGACTTGCTGGAGGCTCTGCGCAGCAAGGACACCGAGGTGCTGTACGAATCTCTCATCGCGCTGCAGAAGATCCGCGAGCGCAGCTCGGGCCCCGGTGTCGCGTTCCTGCTGCACGATTTGAACGAAAAGGTGCAGATCGCCGCCATCGAAACCACCGGGCTGCTGGTGAATCGCGGCGCGCTCAACGACCTGCGCGATATTCTCGATCGCGGCAAGAACATGAAGGTCAAGCGCGCCGCGCTCACCGCCATGGCGCAAATGCCCGACGCGAATGTTCATGGCGTTTACACCGTTTACCTGGATAATAAGGACGACGGTCTCCGCGCGTCTGCCGCGGAAGGGCTGGCACGGCTGAAAAACGCCGGCGATCTCGGCACGATCGAGAATGCGTTTGCGAACGAGAAGAAGACCGGGCCGCGTCTCGCGCTCGCTTTCGCCCTGGTGGACCTCGGCAAGCGCGACATGGGCGAGCTCGATCCGCTGCGGTATCTCGCGAACAACCTGAATTCGAGCGGCTACCGGGGCGTGGCGCGGGCCTATTTAAGCGAACTGGCGCGCGACGCCGAGGTCCGCCGGGCGCTCTACCCGGCCCTGCAGGAGCCCGGAGCGACCCGAGACGAAAAAACCGCGCTCGCGCAAATCTTCGCCGAAAGCGGCGGCCGGGATTCCATCGAGCCGCTACAAGCGCTCTCGCAGGACGGCTCCACCGAAGTCTCGCAAGAAGCGCTGCGGGCCCTGAAAAACCTCCGCGCGCGCCTGCCGTAGACTTTCATCAGCGGCCAAAAGAGTTTTCTTCCATTCGCTCGGCCCACTCCATGAACCGGCTCAGTTCCCTCCGGTGCCGCCAGACGAAGCGCCAGAAATCTCGGAAGCGAATATCTTCCGCCGGCGTGCCCCAATAAGTTTCCATGCGCCAGCGCAAGAACGGGCTGCGCCACGGCGAGAGGCGGTAGCCTCGCGTCGACCGCCACAGGAAGCGCAGCATCAGGGCGTCTGACTCACGGCTTTCTTGCTTGGAACATCCGGCGTGGCGTAATATCCGGTGCGCGTGCGCACCTGCGGACGGCCCGCCGCATTCACCGTAACTTTGATCTGACGGTAACTCCCATCCATTTCCTGAACCGTCGGCGAATAGGCGATGGTGTACTGATTGCGGATCTCGTGCGCCACCTGTAACGCGATCTTGTCGACTTCCGCGACTCCCTTGGGATAAAATGCCAGCCCGCCTGATTCGTTGGTCAACGCGTCCAGCGCGCGCTTCGCAATCCGGGCCTCGCGGCGCTCCTCTTCGTTCAGCAACCCGATCGCGTAGACCAAAACCTCGGACTGGCGCGCCCGGTTCACCAGCTTCTCCAGGCTGATGGTGCTGGCGTTATCGTTGCCGTCGGTCACCACCAGCAATACTTTCTTCTGCCGCTTGCCCTTGTCCTTCAGGTAATCGATGGACATGCTGATGGCCTCGCGCATGGCCGTGCCGCCCCGCGAATCGATGCGCGCCACGCCCTGTTCCAGCGTCTTGATGTCGTTGGTGAATTCGACATCCAGGTACGCGTCGTCGTTGAAATTCACGATACAGACCTCGTCCATCGGGTTGGAGGCTTTCACCAGGTCCATGGACGCGATTTCCACTTTTTGCCGCTTTTCCCTCATGCTGCCGCTGTTGTCGATGATGATACCCAGCGAAATCGGCACGTCCTCGCGCTTGAAAATCTTAATGGGCTGTTCGACGCCGTTCTCATAAACCTTGAAGGCCTTCTGCTGAAGATCGGTGACCAGTTTTCCGGTTTTGTCTTGAACGCTGACCGGTAGCACCACAAGCCGCACTTCGGAGCGAAAGGACGGGATTTCGTCTTGCGGCTTGCCCGGTGGCTGGGAACTCTGGGCCGCGGCGAACCAGCAACAAACAAGCAGGCTACTGAGCAGGCGCATAGTACCCAAGGCGGAAAAATGCTTTCAGTGGCGGAAGCCCGCGTGGCTGCACCAGCTTCACGCTCACGTGGCGGTACTTGCCATCCCGCACTTGGTTTTTCGGCGTGTAATACAGCATGTACTGATTCCGAAGCTCGATGCCGATCTTGGCGGCGACGTCGGCAAGCTCGTTCACGTTCTCGACGTTGAAGCTGTGCCCGCCGGTCAGTTCCGCCACTTCGTTCAGCAGGCCAGGGCCGCTCATCTCCTCGGGAGTCCGGCCGCGGGAACCGACTGGCTCGAAAATACCGATTCCGTAAATTTGCACGTCCGCTTCCCGCACGTTGTTCCGGACCTCGCTCTCCGTATAACGGCTGTTGTTGTCGCCGCCGTCGGAGATAATCAAAATCGCCTTGCGCGGATTCTTCGCCTTGGGAGGCTTCATTTGATTCAAGGCCATGTAGAGCCCATCCAGAAGTGCGGTCTTGCCTTTGGATTGCGTGAATGCCAGGCGATTCTGAATCTCTTCCGTGTCCGTTGTGAAAGGAACCACCAGTTCCGGCCGGTCGCTGAATTCAATCAGGAAGAACTCATCTTCCGGGTTGGCAGTCCTGAGGAATTGGGCCACGGCTTGCCGCGACTTCTGCAGCTTCGGGCCCATGCTGCCGCTGGTATCGAAAACCAGTCCGACGGATAGCGGCGCGTCTTCTGCGGAGAACTGCACCAGAGTTTGCTCCACTTTGTCCTCGTAGATCTTGAAGTGCTCTTTCTCCAGACCGGTGACGAAGCGATTCAATGGGTCGGTTACCGTCACCGGGATCTGAACCAGCGTAGTGTCCACGCGGATGCTGGCAGGGCGCCGCACCAGATCGGACTGCTTGGTGTCTTTGTCGGAAGGCTTGGGCCGCGGCGTGATCGTGACCTGGGCGTGGTCGGGGCGAGTGTCGGCTTCCTGGGCCGCCACGGGCCCCGAGCTTAACACATATACGAGAGGGGAAAGGACTGCGAAATGACGGAGGATCGATAAGGTCTGCGCCACCGTTTTCTACCGCCTAGTTCCGAGTATATCACCGGACCGCGAAAAAGTTAGCAGGATCTTAACCCACGTGGGTTCCCCGCTCTCCCGCTTGTGGTTGTCATGGCATGGTAACCCCGAACGATTAAAGTGAGGGGACTAGCCTCGCTCATTCAGAACGCGATCTTTACCGATATCTGGCCCGCGCCCGATCTGCCGAAGTTGTTTAATCCCTGCGTGAAGAAAGTATTCCGTCCGATCAAGCCGGTATGGTCCGTCCCGACGGCAATGATGCGTTGCCGGGAAGAATGTCAATTAGCATTGGTGTTCTCGTGCAACCGCCTCCCGGTGAGGACCGAACCACCCGGAAAAAATTGCCGTCTGGAGCGTCGAAGTTAGCTCCCTCCCTTAACAAAACAAAGGAACTTCGGGATGGAAAGTAACTTGCTGAGTTAGGCCTCAAGGAGATGTCTAGATGTCAAAGTTGAGCCTGCTCATGTGCGCGGTGTGCGCGCTAAATGCCCAAGTTCCGAATCGTCCGGCGCCGCCGCCCCCTCAGAACGAGCCGCAACCCATCTTCCGCGTCACCGTGGTGGAACGCACCACCAACGCGGTGAGCTACCGGCACCGCAGTGGCTGGACCAAGGTGGATCTGCATGGCACGCCGCTCGCGCCCGAAGCCACGGGACGCGCGGACGTGAATAGCCGGCCCGGATACATCGAGGCCAAGACGGAAATGCATCACCTGCTTCCGGCCGCGCGTTACGGTCCCGAATACCTGACCTACGTGCTGTGGGCCATCACGCCGGAGGGGCGGGCGAAGAACCTCGGCGAAGTGGTGCTCGAAGACGGCAATTCACATCTGGACGTGACCACCGATCTGCAGGCATTTGCCCTGATCGTCACCGCCGAACCGTATTTCGGTGTGACGCAGCCGAGCGATGTCGTGGTGATGGAGAACATCATTCGCCAGGACACCGAGGGCAAGATCGAGCAGACCAGCGTCAAGTACGATCTACTGCAGCGCGGGACATACACGATGTACGTTGCCCCGGGGCGCTTCCAACCCATACGCATCACCGGCAAGGCGATTCCGCTGCAGCTTTTCGAGGCGGAGAACGCCGTGCAGATCGCGCGTTTCGCCAATGCCGACCGGTACGCCAAGGACGTCTTCGATAATGCGCAGGACTTGCTGCGCCAGGCCCAGGCCTATCAGGCGCGCAAGAATGTCGGCAGCAAGCCGGTGATCATGACCGCTCGCGAAGCGGTGCAGGCGGCGGAGACGGCGCGGCTGCTGGCGGTCAAGCGCCAGGAGCAGGAACGCATCGCGCGCGAAAAGCAGGAGTCTGCGGATCGCGAAGCTGCGTCTCGCGCCCAGGCGGATGAACAGGCGCGCCAGCGTGCGGCAGCCGACGCGCGGGCCCAGGAATCGGCGCGTCAGAAAGCCTTGGCCGACGCTCAAGCTCAGTTGGCCGCGCAAAAGGCGGCGGCTGAAAGAGCGGCTGCCGATGCGGCGCGCGCGCAGTCCGAAGCCGATCGTCTCAAAGCTGAGCAGGCCAGAGCCAACGCCGCCGAACAGGAGCGACGCGCCGAACAAGCGCGTCAGGCACAGCAACTGGCTGAGCAGCAGACCCAGGAGGCCGAGCGGCTCCGAGCACAGGCAGAACAACAACAGCAGCAGTTGCGCCAACAATTGCTGCAACAGTTCAATTTGATCCTCGAGACCCGCGACACCGCGCGCGGCTTGATCGTGAACATGTCCGATGTGCTGTTCGATTTCAACAAGTACACGCTGCGGCCGGCCGCGCGCGAGAAACTGGCGAAGATTTCCGGGATTATTCTTTCGCACCCCGGCTTGCGATTGGAGGTTGACGGCTACACCGACAGCATCGGCGGCGACGCCTACAATCAGAAGCTCTCGGAAGAACGCGCCGACGGCGTGCGCGGTTACCTGATGCAGCAGGGCATCGCGCAGGATAATGTTACGGCGCGCGGCTTCGGCAAGGAGAATCCGGTTGCGTCGAACGGCACCGCCGCCGGCCGGCAGATGAACCGCCGCGTGGAGCTGGTAGTGTCGGGCGACATCATCGGTACGCCGATCGGAGGTGGAACGCAGTCGCGCCGCTAGGTAGGACAGGGCCATGCCCTGTCCCACATGAAAGCTTAGTACGCCATTTCAGAAGTTCGGTAACGTATTCTGTGCCTGTGGCGCAGCCTCTCAGGCTGCCGCGTCGAGACTCGTCTCGACGCTTCTTGCCTCGGCCAAGCACAAGACTCGACACGAGTGTCGAGTCGGCGGGCTGAGAGCCTGCGCCACGCGGCATACGTGACGGTATTTGCGAAATCGAGTACTTAGTAAACCCGACCCCAGTCGCGCCAATAGTGCCGATGCGTGTCCCGGATCGCATCGCGGCGCGCCCGTGCTTGTTCCCGCAGGAACTCGTGGCGTTCCCGCCCGTATTCGCTGCGAGATCGGGACGCCTCCCGCCGGGCCTCCAGGCGCGCACGCATCGCCTCTCGCCTGAACTCCCCGCGATCCCGGGCCAAGTCCCGACGCTCCCGGGCGCGTTCGCGTGCTTCCAGGGCCCTTTCCCGGGCCATCGCACGACGCTGCCAGTACCAATCCGAATCCTGCACGTATCCAAAGGCGCTGCCTGTCGCCAATGTGGCGAGAAGCAACACAGTGCCAACAATAGCCCTCATCCGGCCTCCTTTACTTGGTTTAAGACGAACGAAATTTGGTTTTGTTCCTAAAAAATCACCCAGACCGAAGGATCTCGGCCAGCTTCGAGAGGTCGATATTGCCGCCGGAGACCACGCACACCACTTTCCCGGCGCCGGCTCTGCCCGCCAGCGCGCACGCCACGGGAGTCGCGCCCGCGCCCTCGGCGACGATGCGATTCCGCTCCGCCATCAACCGCAGCGCCGCGGCTACTTCCTCCACCTGCGCCACCAGCGATCCGTCGAGCAAGCGCCGCGCCCGCTCGAACATCCCCGGAAAAACCGACTTGCCCCCCACGCCATCCACGAAAGAACGCTGCGGCTCGATCACCTGCGGTGATCCGGCATTCCAGGACGCGATCAGCGGCGCGGCCGTGGCCACCTCGGCCGCGAAAATCTTGCACCCCGGCTTCAGCGCGCGCATGGCCGACGCGATCCCGCAAGCCAGCCCGCCGCCGCCCCACGGAATTACCACGGTGTCCACGTCGGGCAAGTCCTCCAGAATTTCGAGCCCGATGGTCCCGTTGCCCGCCATCACGTTGAGATCGTCGAACGCATGAATGAATGTTCCATCCACGCCGGGATAGCAGCGCTCCTCGAACGCGCGCCACCATTCGTCGAAGGTCACCTTGAGGACGCGGCCGCCCAGCCGCTCGACGGCTCGAACTTTGGTCTCCGGAGCCGTGGAGGGCGCAATCACGGTGCAAGGAATGCCCAACTCCCGCGCCCGCCACGCGACCCCTTGGGCCATGTTCCCCGCCGACGCCGTCACAACGCCGCGTTCCAGCGACTCGCGAGCGATGTGCGCCATGGCGTTCGACGCGCCGCGAATCTTGAATGACCCGATCGGTTGCAGATTTTCGAGCTTCAGAAAAATCTCGGCCGGAGCGTCGAAGACGTTCAGGCGGACCAGCGGCGTCCGAATGGCCGCTCCCGCGATCGCCTGCCGCGCGGCGCGAATATCCTCGAGCGATGGGATCACAAGACCGCGGTCTCCTCGATCGCGCGTCCCTCCGCGAATCGCCGCACGCTCAAAGTCTCCGCGTCGATGACGTCGGTACGGCCGCGCAGGATGAGGTCCGCAACAATCCGCCCCGTAGCCGGCGAGTGCATCACGCCGTGGCCGCTGAATCCGTTGGCGAAGAACAGCCCGCGCACTTCCGGCGCCGGGCCGAGGATGGAATGATGATCCGGCGACATCTCGTAACAGCCCGCCCAGCAGCGCCGCGGGTTCACCGCCAAATCTGCGAAGTCCGGCACGCGGTTGGCCGCGTGCGTCAGAATCTTCTCGATGAACGCCGGATCGAAATCCATGCGCATCCCGGGCTTCTCGCTTTGGTCGGCCCAGGCCATCAGCAACCCGAGTCCCTCTTGACGAAAGTGCCAGCCCGTGGACATGTCGATGATCATCGGCAGATGCTCGGGGAGTCCGGGAAACGGCTCCGTGGGCACCAGCATGCGGCGCAGCGGCTCAACCGGCAGATCGGCGCCCGCAAACTTGGCGACGCCGGCAGCCCACGGACCGGCTGCATTCACCACAGTGCGCGTCGCCACCGATCCTTGATTGGTCCTGACGCCCGCGATCGCGCCGTTCTCCACGTCGATGCCGATGACCTCCGTGCCGCGCTGCAAAGTCGCGCCTTGTTCCGCCGCGCGCGCCATGAAGCCGGTCATGACGCTGTTCGGATCCACGAACCCATCCGTGGGACAAAAACTGCCGCCGACGATGTCGTCCGAACGCAACTGCGGCAGTACTTTCACGATGTCGGCGGGCTTCAGCATCTCCACGCCCTTCAGCCCCAGCGCAGCTTGTCGCGCGTAGTTGGCCTCGAGATACTCCATGTGCCGCTGATTCGTGGCCATGAACAGATAGCCGTGCGCCTTGTAGCCCGAGGGATGGCCGGTGATCTCCTCGAAGCGGTCGAGAAAGGGAATCGAGTACATCGACATGCGGATGTTTACATCGGTGGCGAACTGCGCGCGCACGCCGCCCATGCTCTTGCCGGTGGACCCCAATCCCTGGCGGGTCTCGCGCTCCAGCACCAGGATGTTCTTGCATCCGGCCTCGGTCAGATGAAAAGCAACGCTCGACCCGACAATTCCCGCGCCAATGATGACCACGTCGGCTGACGGCTGCATGAAGTTTTGATTCTACCCGAGCCGTGGACTCTGTACCATATAGTGTTGAAACTGGATCTATGTTCTGGAGTGAAAGGCGGTCGATGTGTTCTCTCTACTTTGGTTCCTGATCGTCGGTCTGATTGCCGGGTGGCTGGCGGGCGTGATCATGAAAGGCAGCGGGTACGGTATCGTCGGCGACATCGTCATCGGCATTATCGGCGCGCTGATTGGAGGGCACGTTCTTGGTTGGCTCGGGATCGTCGCCTACGGCTTTGTAGGCTCCCTGATCACGGCACTGGTGGGAGCGATCATTCTCATCTTCATTATCCGCCTGATCAAGCGAGCGTGAAGAGCGCAACTCTTGTGGAGCACGCACTCTTGCGTGCCATGTCGACACTCGTGTCGACACCCGGATTGGGTAAAATTACACCTTCACGAGAGTGTGAACGCGGGTCCAACATCCTGCGATCGTACGCAGCAATAGCAATACCAGTTCACTTCTGGGGTAAAATCATTCCAACGGTACCCCTTGTGACTGGGATTCAAACGGCGCGGCGTGCAGCGCTTGCGATACGAACGATATTAGAAGCGGCTCTGCTTCTGAATGTCTCCGTTCTCGCCGCTCAAACATTGCTGATATCCAATGGCATTTCCGACCCTTACGCTCAAACGAACCAGATTCTGGGCGCCCTGCCCGAAACCCCCGATTGCGCTCATCCTGCTTTCGGTCCTCACCTGATCCAGGCGTTCGATGGCGCCTTGGGGAAATCGGTCTTCGTCTTCACCTTGCACGTCGTTCCGGACAACGACCGCTGTGTGGCATTCGACCGGCAGCGCATGGAGATCAAAGTCGATACCACTTCACCACCTTCTTTGAAAGCCTTTCTCAACGAATCGGTCACCTACCGGTGGCGCTTCAAGCTGCCCCTTGGATTTCAGCCCTCCACCAGCTTCACGCATATTCATCAGGTAAAGGCCGGAGATGGAGACGCTAACGATCCGCTGATTACGCTGTCGCCGGGGAAAGGAAATCCGAATGTGGCTCCCGACGTGATGCGCCTCAGTCACAGCACCGGGACGGGCGGAATCACCGAAACCATCGCAACCGTGCAGCTGGCGCCTTTTATCGGCGCGTGGGTGGAGGCGTACGAAAAGATCACCTTTAACCACACCGGAAAATACTCGCTGGTGCTGCGGCGCATGACTGACTCGGCGGTTTTGCTGTCGTACACCAATGAGAATATCGATCTCTGGCGCACGGGGACCACGTTCGGCCGGCCCAAATGGGGCTTTTATCGCAGTTTGATCGACATGGCCGATCTGCGCGACGATCAGGTCCGCTTCGACCGCTTTTGTCTTGCCAAAGGAAACGACGATTGTCCCTTGCGGACCGGGACCGATGCCGTCGTTTCCGCCGCCAACGGCACACCCGCGGTTTCTTCCGAATCCATCGTCTCGTTTTACGGCTTGGGCTTGACCAACGATATCGCTACCGCGGACATGACTCCGCTTCCCCTGACATTGGGCAACGTAAGCGTGCACGTGACGGATAGCGCCGGCGTCGCGCGGCCCGCGCCGCTATTCTATGTGTCGCCTCTGCAGATCAACTTTGAGATCCCTTCGGGCACGGCGGCCGGACCGATGACTGCGGCTGTGGTAAACCTTGGCACAACCATGGCTCTGGCCCCGGCGAACGTAGCCAAAGTGGCTCCTGCACTGTTCACGGCCGACGGTACCGGAAAGGGAGTTGCCGCCGCGCTCGCGATTCATGTTGCTGCGAATGGCCAACAATCGGTTGAGCCCATCTTTCAATGCTCCAACGGAAGTTGTTTTTCGGTCCCCATCGAGCTCGGCGTGGATACGCCCGTGTTCCTCACCCTGTTCGGGACTGGAATTCGCAACTCGCCAAAAAATGTGAGCGTGACCATTAACGGCGTGAACCTGGTGGTCCAGTATGCGGGCGCCCAAGGCTCGTTCGCGGGGCTCGATCAGGTGAATGTAGCGGTTCCCCTCAGCCTGCGCGGAACCGGCGAAGCAGATTTGGTCCTCAGCGCCGACGGCCAATTCGCAACCCCCGTCCGCATCAACATCCGCTAGCGTGGCGCAGGCACTCTTGCTATCTCTATTCCGGCAAACCAACCTTCGGCGACAATGTAGGTGATGTCGCTCAATTACGTACGCTCATGACACGCATGAAAAACTCGAGGGTTCATCTTTATGCCGTTCTGGTTGCGGTCTCGACGGCGGCGCTCCTCATCACCGGCCCGGTCGTTGCCCCCAATGAGGCTCGGCCCTTGTATTCCTTGGGTCAGTGGCACGCCTGGTTAGGGGCGGCGGAGAGTGTC
>WNFJ01518214.1_pt1 | contig 103024 bp, 97 predicted proteins | sample 5400461 | NCBI WGS metagenome assembly WNFJ01 (sample SAMN13153349, study PRJNA577476) | soil metagenome | isolation source: 115 cm saprolite on Douglas fir-dominated hillslope | place: USA:California | collected 2013-09-17
GCTACATGCTGAACAGGCAATTTACATCGTGAACTCCTTTCAGTTCACAAGATCAGCCAGGCTTATCCTGGTGTACCGACCGGCAGGGAGCGCTACCACTAGAACCGGTACAGCATCAAATACACAATCACGCCGGTCACGCTGACATACAGCCAAATCGGAAACGTCCACCGTGCGATCTTCCGATGACGCTGGAAATCCCCGCGCAAGGCCCGCCGCAGCGTGACGATCGCCAGCACCGGCACCGTCGCCGCCAGGATCGTGTGCGAAATCAGAATGCTGAAGTAGACCGGACGAATCAACCCCGTCTTCTGATATCGCACCGATCCGACCTGCGCGTGGTACACGAGGTAGCAAACCAGAAATGCCACCGACACCCCGAACGCGGTCAGCATCACCCGCTTGTGCGCCAGAATCCGTTTGCGCCGGATCAGTGTGTAGCCGGTGAGCAGCAAAGCAGTGGCTGTGGCGTTGAGCGTGGCGTTCACCGCCGGAAGACTGTGGACGTCCATCAAGAAGGCTCCCGAGCCAGCGTGTAAGTGTCTTCGATGACCCGCCGGATCGCGCTCGAGTCCGCTGTGTCGTAATATCCGCGAATCCGCGATTGCCGGTCCACCAGCACAAATCGCGTGCTGTGCTCCAGCGCCGCGTTCAAGTCGCCAAGTTTGAAAACTTCCTTGTCGAGTTTTTGGAGCGTCGCCGGCGAGCCAGTCAGAAAATACCAGTGCGCGGGGGACGCCCCATGCATCTTTGCGTACGCCGCCAGCACTTCGGGCAAGTCGCGCGCCGGATCGACCGTGAACGACACCAACTTCACATCCGGCATCTTGAGGATGGCGTCCTGCACCTCGCGCATTTGCGAAGTCATGCGCGGGCACGGACCGGGGCAAGTAGTGTAGATAAAATCCGCCACCCAGATCTTCCCGCGCAGAACTTTGCTGTGGAACGCCTGCCCATCCTGCGCGATCAGGTCGAACTCGGGCACAGCATAGAACACCGGCAGAGAACTGCGTCGAAGCGAGCAGTCAATCAAGGTCAAAGAAAGACCGGCGAGTACCGCAAACTTCATGCGGGGCGCGAGAAGAGCATCAGACCATACAGCACCGGCAGATACACCACGGAGGCAAGCAGAACGCTGCGCGCGCGCTGGCGCGTCCGGTCGAAGCTGACGCGCAAACCGGCATATAGAAACAGCAGGCCGATCGCCAGAGCACCGAACAGGTACAGGTTGCCCGTCATCGAGAGAAACTTCGGAATCAGGCTGATGGGGATGAGAACGAGGGAAAACAGCAGAATCCGCCGCGCCGTGGATTCGCCGTTCGGCTCCACTACCGGAAGCATCCGGATGCCGGCGCGCTCGTAGTCTTCCCGGTACATCCACGCGATGGCGTAAAAATGCGGGAACTGCCACAGAAACAGGATGGCGAAAAGTATCCAGGCTTCCCAAGTCAACGTGCCGCTCGCGGCGGCGTAGCCGATCAACGGCGGCATCGCGCCCGGGATCGCGCCGATCGTCGTCGAATGCGGCGAGCGTTGCTTCAGCGGCGTGTAAATGAACAGATAGCTCGCCAGCGTGAACAGGCCCAGCCAGCCGGTCAGCGCGTTCACGCCCGCGAATAGCTCAACGAAGCCCGCTACCGATATGAGGATGGCAAAGACGAGCGCTTTTCCGGCCTGTAGCCGCCCTGAAGGCAAAGGGCGCTCCTGCGTCCGCCTCATTTTCGCGTCCGCTTCCCGCTCGTACCATTGATTCAGCGCTGCCGTGCCCGAAGCGATCAATCCAGTCCCGATGATGGTGTGGAAAAGTGTGAGGAAATTCCAGCCGGCTCTGGCCCCAAAGAAATAACCCACGCCCGTGCTCATCAGAATGAGCCAGGTAATACGCGGCTTCGTGAGCGCGATGTAATCCTTCATCAGTCGAAAGCTACCGCTCGAACTCCTAAGGTTACCACAGCCACCTTCCCTTGTCACGAGAAAAATTCTCGCTTCACGGTAACCCCAAGCGTCAGCGCGGGCACCAGATCAACCCGCATAAGGCGGTGGAACGATCCCCTTCAGCCGCAAATACACCAACGCCTGCGACCGATGATGCGTGGCATGATCCAGCAGCCGATAGCACAAATCCCGCATGGATATCCGATCGTCGAAAAACTGCACCATCGCTTCGGCGTCGGCATCCGACTTGAGACGGTCGAACGCGACCGACACATAATCGTAAGAATCCCTCAGATGTTTCTCCAGCGCCACCCGATCGAGCTGCCGTGGATCTCCCACGTACACCAGTTTGTCGCCGCGCAGCGGGGCTGCGATCAGCAAGTTGCCATCTGCGAGATGCGTCAACTCTTGCGAGAACGTCCACACGTCCGGCGTCGGCCGAAAGGCCAGGTGTTCATCCGGCATCTTGGCCAGCATCGCCAGCGAGGAGTCCTTCGAGGATTTCCAGCGTGCCTTCAACCCCGCCGCAAAATAGCTTGGACAGGCCGATTTCTGCGCGGCCGCCGAGCCCGCCATCGCAAGACCGATCATCATCGCATCACGTCGTCGCATAAGCACCGGTTCCAACACTATCAGAGTCCCCAACACTTCCCTGCCCCGATGTATATTGAAGTGACCCTGCGTGCCGCGACGGGTATTCGGCCCTCTACACCCGCGCCCAGGCGCTATTCCGCGACCTGGCGATGGCACGTGCCGACGGCAGCCTGCGCAGTCTGGGGCCCTTGTGTTAGTAGTGCATGTATACAGTGACGACGATGTCAATGGCGAAGAGATCATCATCTCAGCGCGGGAAGCTAGTCAGCCGGAGCGCCGAACCTATATTCAGCAAGCCGCTCAATAAACGTCAAAAAGCAGTCCTGGCTCGGATAGCGAAACGTCAGGCCGCCGGAGACGATTCCGGTGCGGTGATGGCCAGAGCACGATAGCGACAGCAGCCGCGGCGCGATAACGTTTCCCACGCTTCCCTTCCCCGATGTATAGTGAATTGACCTGGAGCCCCTATGCCTGAACTGACAACCCTGATCCCAATCCTCATCATCGTCATCTACTTGTTTTCGTCCATCAAGATTCTGGCCGAGTACGAGCGCGGCGTCATCTTCCGCCTCGGCCGCGTTCTTCCGCAGCCCAAAGGGCCGGGACTGATCCTGGTTTTCGCTCCCATCGACCGCATCGTCCGCATCTCACTCCGCATCGAGGCCATGGAAGTGCCGCCTCAGGACGTCGTCACTCGCGACAACGTCACCGTGAAGGTGAACGCCGTGGTCTATTTCCGCGTGATCGATCCCACCAAGGCGGTGCTCGAAGTATCCAATTTCCTGTACGCCACTTCTCAGGTTTCGCAAACCACCCTCCGCAGCGCGCTCGGCGAAGTGGAGCTGGATGAACTGCTGAGCCAGCGCGAAAAGCTGAACCTGCGCCTGCAGTCCGTGCTCGATCAGCATACCGGACCCTGGGGTGTGAAGGTCACCGTGGTCGAAGTGAAGCAAGTGGATCTGCCCGATCAGATGATCCGCGCGATTGGCCGGCAGGCCGAAGCCGAGCGCGAGCGGCGAGCGAAAATCATTCACGCGGAAGGCGAGTACATCGCAGCCGAGAAGCTGGCCATGGCGGCCGAATTGATCCAAAAGCAGCCCGCGGCCATCCAGCTCCGGTATCTCCAAACGCTGGTCGAAATCGGATCGGAGAAGAACACCACGGTTGTGTTCCCGCTGCCCATCGATATATTCTCGTCTTTGGGGCGCGCTCTCGATAACTTGGGAAGCAAGAAGGAAGGCTGATCCTTGGCAAGGAACGAAGAAGGCGAATTCGAACTAATCCTGGGGAACCGGCAACTGATCAGCGTTTTCCTGATTGTGGTGATCCTGCTGGCGGTGTTTTTCTCCATGGGATACATCGTAGGCCGCAATTCCGGCCCGATCGCCTCTTCGGAATCGGCCCGCAACGAGCCCGGCAAGGCGATCGTGGTGGAGCGTCCGGGAGCCGCGCCGCAATCGGCCGCGCCGGCGTCGCAGGAACCGGCTGGCGCCCCCGCCGAAACCAAGCCTGCGCCATCGGAACCCGCGGCGACGCATCCTGAGCAGCCCGCCTCCCCGCCGGCGAAAGAAACCAAGGCGCCCCAGCCAAAGCCGCAAGCCTCGCAGCCCGCCGCACGCGCATCCGTAACCAACGAACCGGCGACAGGCGAATATTGGCAGGTAGTCGCCACCTCGCGCCCGGACGCCGAGATCATCTCCGAGGCCCTTAACAAGAAGGGCTTTCATTCCCTGGTCGCTCCCGGACCGAAAGAGAACCTCTTTCGCGTACTGGTGGGCCCTTTGAAAGACGCAGCGGCGGCTCAAACGCGTGCGGACCTGGAGGCTTCCGGTTTCAAGAATCCGATCATGCGAAGATACTGAGTTGGCGCTCAACCTGGTCCAACTCTCGCCGCGCCCGCCCGCGCAGCCGCGCCTTCCCGAATGGCTCCGCAAAGGAGCCAATCACTTTCCGGCGGTGCATGCTCTCAAAGCCGAATTCCGCCGTCTGAACCTGCACACAGTTTGCGAATCCGCCCGCTGCCCCAACCTGCACGAATGCTTCAGCCGGGGCGCCGCGACTTTCATGATCCTCGGCAATCTCTGCACCCGCGGCTGCGGCTTCTGTTCCGTACCCAAGGGCTCGCCGAACAAGCGCGAGTTCGCGCTCGATCCCGATGAGCCGGCCAACGTTGCGCGCATGGCCGCGGGCTTGAAGCTGCGCTACGTCGTCATCACGTCGGTAAACCGCGACGATCTTCCCGACGGCGGCTCGCGGCATTTCGCAGAGACGGTTCGCGCGGCCCGCGAGGCTCTGCCGCAGGCTCGCATCGAAGTGTTGACACCGGATTTCTGCGGCGATATGGACGCAGTCGCCCGCGTGCTCGACGCTCGCCCCAATGTCTTCAATCACAACATGGAGACTGTCGCCCGTCTGTACCGGCGTGTTCGTCCGCAGGCGAATTACCGGCAGTCGCTGGATGTCCTTCGCTTCGCGAGAAACTACCGGCCCGATATCCTCACCAAGTCGGGGTTGATGGCCGGATTGGGCGAAGAACCCGGTGAAGTGGAGCAGCTCTTGCGCGACCTGCGCGGCGCGAACGTCGACGTCGCCACCATCGGCCAATACTTGCAACCGACGCGCCGCAACCTGCCCGTGGCATCCTACCTTGCGCCGGCTCAATTTGAAGCGTACCGCTACTACGGCCTGTCTATCGGCTTCAAGATGGTGTTCAGCGGCCCGCTGGTCCGCAGCTCCTACATGGCTGATCTGGTGAATGAAGAAGCCTCCCGCATCACTGCTTAATTTCGCTCTCGCGCTGCTGACGGCGGTCCTACTCATTCTTGTTTTTCCGAACATCGCTTTCGTGAACAAGGGCCAACCCTGGCTCGCTCCTCTGGCGCTCGCGCCGCTGCTGATCGCTCTCGCGCGCGAGCAGCGTCCCTGGTGGCGCTTCCTGCTGGGCGAATTCACCGGCGTCGTTTACTGGTTCGGTGTCTGCTATTGGATCCAATTCGTGCTCGAGTACCACGGCGGCATGGGACGCTGGGGCGGTTGGGGCACGTTTATGCTGTTCTGTCTGGCAAAGGCGTTGCACATGGCCGTTTTCAGCCTGCTGGCCGCGACTGTGTTGGATCACTGGTACGCCGCTCCCGCCGTCGCAGCGCTGTGGACCGGCATCGAACGCACGCACGGCACATTCGGTTTCGCGTGGCTGGCGCTGGGCAATGCGGGCATCGACATGCAACTTCCTCTGCGGCTGGCGCCGTTCCTGGGCGTCTATGGGCTTTCGTTTGTCTTCGCCCTGACCGGCACGACCGTCGCTCTGCTGATTCTCCGCCGGGGCCGCCGTCAATTGTGGTGGCTCGCCTCGATTCCGGTCCTGTTGCTACTGCCGGGTCTGCCCGCGCCCGAAACTCCCACGGAAACAGCCGTCGTGGTTCAACCCAACATGCCGGAAGAAGAGCATTGGACCGTTGCATCGGCGGGCGAGGCGCAACAGCACCTGTTGACCGTATCGCTGGACGCGGTGCGCCGCTCCGGTTCCCATCTCATCATCTGGCCGGAGGTTCCTGGACCTCTCTACTACTATCGCGATCCGAACTTCCATCAGGAGGCCGCCGATCTGGCTCGCTTCACCCAGTCTTTTTTCCTGTTCGGGACCGTCGGCGAAACCAAGGAACGCGCTCCGCTCAACTCGGCAGTGATGTTGCGTCCGGACGGTGAACTGATCGACCGCTATGACAAGATCAACCTGGTTCCCTTCGGCGAGTACGTGCCCAGATTCTTCGGTTTTGTGAATCGAATCACTCAGGAAGCCGGCGATTTTGTTCCAGGCAGCCGGATCATCGTCTTTCCGATGGACGGCCAGCGCGTGGGCGCGTTCATCTGCTACGAATCGGTGTTCCCCAGCGAAGTTCGCGAATTCGCAAGACGCGGCGCGAATCTGCTGGTGAATCTGTCGAACGACGGCTACTTCGGCCAGAGTGCCGCGAGGGAGCAGCATCTGGTGATCGCACGCATGCGCGCAGCCGAAAACCGCCGCTGGCTGCTGCGCGCGACAAACGACGGCATCAGCGCGGCAATCGATCCGGCAGGACGGGTGGTGCAGCGCCTGCCGATGTATCGGGAAGCCGTCGCCCGCGCAGGTTTCCGCTACACAAGCGGCACGACCGTTTACACCGACCATGGCGACTGGTTCGCCTGGGGCTGCCTGCTAGCCGCCGCAGCAGCGTTATTCCGCTCCCAACTCCCGCATTATTCACTCCCCGCGCCACGCACTTAACCCGCGCCATTCACTTCCTCGAATTCTTGAATTCCTGGATTCTTGAATTCTTCCCAGTAACCTATTGCCCCGCCCGAATCACCAACACATCCCCATCCTTGACGACATACTCCTTCCCCTCCAATCGCAGCAATCCCTTCTCGCGAACCCCCGGATACCCGCCATGATCGATCAACGCCTGCCAGTTCACCACCTCGGCGCGGATGAACTTCTTCTCGAAGTCGCTGTGGATCGCCCCCGCCGCCTTCACCGCCGGGCTGTTCATGGGAATCGTCCACGCCCGAACTTCCGTCTCCCCAGCCGTCAGGAACGACATCAGCCCCAGCAGCGCATAAGTTGCCGCGATCAACCGCTCCAGCCCCGATTCCTTCAATCCGTAACTCGCCAGATACTCGCGCGCTTCATCCCTGGAGAGCTCCGCCAACTCCGCCTCGATCTTCCCGCAGATCGCCGTCACGGCCGTGCGGCTGCGGCCCGCCAGCGCGCCCTTCCGGTATTCTTCCTCGATCTCGTGCATGCGCCCTGCATCTTCTTCGCCGATGTTCAACACAAACAACATCGGCTTCTGCGACAAAAACTGAAAGCCGCGCACCAGCTTCTCTTCGTCCGCGGAAAGCTCCAAGGTTCGCAGCGCGACATTCTGCTCGAGCGTCGCCTTGCATCGTTCCAGCAGCGCAAACTCGCGATCCAACTCCGGACTCCTGATCTTCTTGCGATCCTTCTCTAGCCGTTCCAGCCGCTTCTCCACCACCACCAGATCGCTGAGGATCAACTCCATTTCCACGTCTTCCAGGTCGCGTACGGGATCCACGGAACCTTTCTCGTGCGGCACCGTGTCGCTTTGAAACAGCCGCAGGACGTGCGCCAGCGCGTCCGCCATCCGCATTCCACCCAGGTAACTCGGGTCGCGCAGCGCTTCCTTGGACACGGCGGGAAAATCCAGATATTCGACGGTCGCGTGCGTCACCTTCGGCGGCTCGAAGATTTTCGCCAGCGCGTCCAGCCTCGCGTCCGGAACCTTGGTGACGCCCACGCGAGCTTCCATCAAGCCCACGCGCGTCGCCTCATGCACGCCAGTCAGAATCGTGAACAACGACGTCTTGCCCACCATGGGCAAACCAATAATTGCGGTCTTCATAGAAATCGTTCTTTAGTTCCCTGGTTCTCTCGTTCCTTCGTTCGCTCCCGGCCTTTGTCGGGGACATCCTGGGCAAGCGTCCGATTCGGTTCCGGTCAAGCAGTATCTAAGGGTGTCCCCTGCTGTATACCAAGGAACCAAAGAACCAAGGAACTTATAGCGGTACTTCGACCAATGTCAAAATTTCCGAGAGAATCCGCTCAGCCAGTTCCGTGCTTCGCTGTGCCAGCGACGCGCGGGCGTTGATCGCCACCCGGTGAGCGAAAATAGGGATCGCCAGCCGTTTGATGTCGTCCGGGATCACGTAGTCGCGCCCTTCCACGAGCGCCAGCGCTTGTGTCGCCCGGTACAACGCTTGCGCGCCGCGGGGACTCACGCCCAGCGCCAGCGATTCGTGCGTCCGCGTCTTCTCCACAATCGCCAGCATGTAGTCCACCAGCGCCTCATCCACGGCTACCCGCCCCACCTGCTCTTGCAGGTGCAGCAATTCGTCGGCGGAGAGCACCGCGCCCACAATTTCCGCACGAACACCATCTGTGTTCCGCAGGATCTCACGCTCCGCCTCGCGGTCCGGATAGCCCATTCGGAGGCGCATCAGGAAACGGTCGAGCTGGCTCTCCGGAAGCGGATAGGTTCCGTGATGTTCCACCGGATTCTGCGTTGCCATCACCATGAACGGCTGCTCCAGCGGATAGGAGTGACTCTCGATAGTTACCTGCACTTCGTTCATGGCTTCGAGCAGCGCCGACTGCGTCTTCGGCGTCGCGCGGTTGATCTCGTCCGCCAGCAGAAAATTCGTGAACACCGGACCTTGCTTGAATTCGAACTCCTGCGTGTGCGCGTTGTAGATGGTCACGCCCAGCACATCGCTCGGAAGCATGTCACTGGTGCACTGCAGCCGGTGAAACCGGCAGTTCACCGCTCGCGCTAACGACTGCGCCAGCGTAGTCTTGCCGACCCCCGGCACGTCTTCAATCAACAGATGCCCGCGCGCGAGTAAACAAACCAGGGAAAGCCGCACTACTTCCGGTTTGCCACGAATGGAGGAGTTCAGCGACACCTCCAGCTCATTCAGCTTCGACAGCGCCAGCGGCGCGGCAACCATTACTGCCATTGTACCGTCTCCGTAATAGTTCAGACGTCGCGACAACCGTTATGGACGATGTTTTTTTCGAGCATCCAACGCGAATGCACATCTGCTCCGCAACCTCTTGAATTGAAGACACTCGCTGCGCCGCGCAAGTTCCCGGCCGCGGCTCACCAACCGTTGACTAACGGTTGTTTTCTCTCTAAGTTATTGATTTTGCTATTGGTTTTGAAATCAAAAGCCGCTACCATCGAGATGACTTTTGAATCTAAGCACAAAAGGAGACTGACCGATGCAAAGACTAATGGCAGTGATTTTGGCACTCGGAATCGGCGCGGCTTATGCAGCTTCGTCCTACCAGGTAACACTCTACAAACCCACCACCGTCAACGGCACACAACTGAAGGTGGGCGAGGTCAAGCTGGAGCTCCAGGGCGACAAAGTGGTGTTCAAGCAAGGCAAGACCAGCGTCGAATCCAACGTGACTGTACAGAATGGCGGCCGGAAGTTCGACGTGACCACAGTCGGCTACGATGGCGACAGCTCGAACAACCAGGTTCAGGAGATCCGCCTGGGCGGAACCTCGACGAAACTTCTATTCGAGCAGCGCGGCAAGACGGCAGCCGCGGACGGCGGGCGGTAACAAGCCTGGCCGCCGTGCCAGACGGGACATCAACAGGTTACGAGGCAAGTGGCACAGCGCAGCTTCGCCGCAAACTGAGTTGGATGTTATGGTCTTGTCTTGTGGGGCAGGCATTCTTGCCTGCCGCCGGCTTTCAAGCCTGCGCGTCCGGGGTCGACGAGATCGTCCGGCGCACGAGGAAATAAAGACTTAACTGAACCGCTCTAAGACGTACCACCTGAAGAATCCATCCGCTCATTTTCACAAGAGGCGGTTCCATGGGGACGCGGAGACTATTGCATGCAGCTCCTGAAAGGACGTTATGCGACGACGGCGCCTGCTGCCGGCAGCAGGCGCAGGCTGTCCGCGGGATTCGCATCATCCCTTCAGCCCAGTCCACGCCCTTAACCGTGATCGCATAGCGGCCGTTGTCGGCGCGCACGATGAGCGCGTTCTCCTTCAGATACCACAAGCTGAATTCCAGGTGCTCGCGCGGGCAGCCCAGCAGATCTTCCAGTTCGTGAATGGTCATCGTGGGCTGATTGGGCTGGTTCACGCGCGCCCTGTAGAGCAATTCCAGAACGCCGCGGCGTTTGGACTTCTCGGACACTTTGCCAACGGCGGGCTGGCCCGGCTCAAACAAGCGCCATCGCAACTGGCGGTGTAGATGGAAGTTCACGTCGTAGGCGGCGCGCTTCTCCGGATCGCTGAGGACTTTGTACGCGTCCAGGATGCTTCGAAAAGTTTCCAAATTGCCGGTATCGACATTGTCGGGATGGAACCGCTGCGCCAGCAGCCGGTACACGCGGTGGATGGTCTCCGGATCGGCTTTCGAATGCACCTGCAGGACCTCGTAGTAGTCCGGTATCGGTTCCATCGGCTTCTTGTCCGTTTCGTTGCCATCCTCATACGCAAGCCCGGAATAGTGTCCGCCTTCGGGACGCGAGTTGCACCACACCACTCGCGCGCGCACTTTGCCTTTCGTACTGCCGTTGGTGTTTCCAGCGTTCAATACGACAACCGCATTGGTCTCGAGAGGCATGGGCGTCTCGATCCGGAGACCGGTATCGCTGGCGTCCACGACTTTCGCGCGCAGGTCAGCCGATCCAGCGGCGGCGCCCCGGAGCGAAACCCAGATGTCCTCAGTTCCGTCGGCTGGCTTTCGGCGCGGCTTCTTCCGGCGTTCTGACACGTGTGCCATAGACCTGACTCGCATAGTTCTAATCGGCAGGCTCGAGGCCGAATCTCTAGTTAAACTACGCCCCGGGGCCATTCTTTCTTTTCCAGCCTGTGTTTTTGGGCACGGAGCGCACAAAGTGTCACTCCAAACCGCCGCCAAGATGTCTAGTACCTTGCGCTTCTGATGGGCTACAGGCCCTTCTTTATCAAATATTTAGGGGCAGTGCGGAGTTGTAATTAAATAATCTGTATTCCCGGTCGAAAAGCTAGACGGATGCCTCAAGAATCTGTTCCGCTCCCGAACTCGTTCCTACCGGACAAGCGCAGAAGCCGAGAGCGCGGTTTTGTGCTAATCACCATGGCTGTGGCGGCCGTGGCGCTTTTTGGCGTTCTTGGCATGGCCGTCGATATCGGTAGAATGTTCATCACCAAGAACGAGACGCAAGCATTCTGTGATGCCGGGGCGCTTGCGGCCGTACTGGCGCTTGACGGAACTTCCGCCGGCATCGACAAGGCCAAGAACGCCGTAACGAATTCAAACAACAAATGGAACCTCGGCTCAGCGACGGTCGCCAATCCCACCATCAAGTTCGCGACGAGCTCGGCCGGCCCTTGGGATCCCGCTCCGAATCCCGCAACCGGGTATGTGTATGCACAAGTTACGGCTACCGTTACACTGCCCCTGTACTTTATTGCCGTGGTTGTCGGCAATACGACACAGGATGTAGTTTCGACCGCTAAAGCGGGACAAGTTGCCTATGCGGTTCCCGGTAATCCTGGTGTTGATCCGCTCTTTCGTCACGGTTTGGCGCCATACACTGCCGTCAGTATCAACACCACCGGGCCGAACTTTGGGCTCGCAGTTGGAACCTCTTACGATATCCAGTGGCCCGCCTATAACGGCAAGCGGGCTGGCTGTGGGCCCGGCAATCCGGAAAAGTGTTTCGTTTCGCCCCCATGCGACGGAGACAAGGGCAACAAACCTACGGAGGCGGCAGTGACTTCAAACTGGGGCGCCAGCATAAGCGGTTATTGGGGAAGCAACTCCAACAGCATCATCCAACAGGAAGTTCTGGATGTCATCCAGTTAGGCGCCCTGGACGTGGGCACGAATATTGACCCCCTCCTCAGCAATGGGAACAAAGCGAGCGAGGCAGGATATCTGGATCAACGAGTGAACCAGGATGTCAACACTACCGATAACACCGTGAGCGCCTACCTAGCCTCCACTCACAATGGCCGGCGGCTGCTTCCAGTGCCGATCGTGGATCCGGTAGACCCCACTCACACCAACGTGATCGGTTATGGTGTATTCCTGCTTCTCGCCAACGGTCCTGGCACAAGCAATTACTACCAGCATGGTGAAGGCACCAATGGCAATGATCCCTACTGCGCCTTATACGCGGGAACATATTCCATCGGAAGCATCAATCCCGGAGCCACGGGAAGCGGCGGCTCGACAGGTGCGGTCCGGGCGAAGCTGGTGCAATGAAAGCGCTGGATTCCAGCTACTCCTACCAGATGCTGCCCCACTATGTCACCGGCACCTACACGGAAATACCCGTGAGCGTCTCCATTCCCTTGACTCAATCCAATTAGACAAGATCGCGCGCTCGAAACCTCACTCGACCCTTCGCCGGAAACTAGTTCTAGAAACGAGTTATAGTTAGCCCTTGACCTTTTCAGCTAAACTCAACCCCTAGGAAGTTGCCGCCAAAAACCGGGTCGACCCACCGAGCAGCCAAGAGCGAGTGGCATCGGCATTCTTGCCTGTGTTGGCTTTTTTCAGCAACTTCCCACGCCTGTGGATGGCGCATCACCTTCTGCGGGTAAACGGATTCCCGCCAGCCTGGATTGACCAACGAAATTGACCGCGCAGCTAGAGACCAGATTGGCAAATGCCCGCCGCCGTTACGCGGTCGATCACTCCGGCTGGAAACACGCGCTTGAAGAACTCCGCGCGTAAGCCGCCGAACTGAAGCGCCGTATTTTGACGTACAACCTGAAGAGTCCATCAACGCATTTTCACAAGAGGCGATTCGAGCTGGACGCGAAGACTACCGGATGATCGGCGCTCTGGAAGGAAGTTATGCGCCGACGGAGCCTGCCGGCAACATTCGCCCGTTGTCCACGGGATTCGCTTCATCCCCTTCGGCCCGGTCCACGCCCTTAGGCGTGATCGAATAGCGGCCGTTGTCGGAGCGAATGATGAGAGCGTTCTCTTTCAGATACCACAAGGTGAACTCCAGATGCTCGCGCGGGCAACCCAGCATCTCTTCCAGTTCCTGGATGGTCATCGTGGGCTGGTTGGGCTGGTTCATGCGCGCCGTGTAGAGCAATTCCAGAACACCGTGCCGTTTGGACTTCTCGGCGACTTTTCCAACAGCGGACTGGCCCGTATCAAACAGGCGCCATCGCAACTGGCGGTACAGATGGAAGTTTACGTCGTAGGCGGTACGCTTCTCGGGATCGCTGAGGACTCTGTATGCTTCCAGGATATCTCGAAAAATCTCCACATTGCCGGTTTCGCCATTGTCGGGATGGAACCGCTGCGCCAGCAGCCGGTACACGCGGTGGATGGTATCCGGATCAGCTTTCGAGTGCACCTGCAGGACTTCGTAGTAGTCCGGTATCGGTTCCACCGGTTTCGTATCGGTTGCGCGCGCGTCTTCATACGCAAGCCCGGCATGGTGCCCGCCTTCGGGAGGCGAGGTGCACCATACCACTCGCGCGTGCACTTTGCCTTGCGAATGGCCGTTGACGCTTCCGCTGTTCACTGCGACCACCGTGTTTACTTCAAGGGGCACGGGCGTCTCGATGCGGAACCCGGTATCGCTGGCGTCCACGATTCTAGCCCGCACGTCGGTCGATCCAGCGGCAGCACTGCGAATCGTGACCCAGGCGGCCTCGCTCCCTTCGCCTGGCTTCCGCCGCGGCTTCTTCCGGCGCTCTGACACTTGTGGCATCGACTTAGCTCGCACTATTTCTAATCGGTACGTTACCGGAGAATCTTAGTGCCTGCCTTTCAGCTAAACTCAACCCCTAGGAGCCAAACGACTTGAAACCCGACATCCCCCAGGACCAGCTCGACCGAATTCAACCCATTGTGGACCCCCTTCTCGCCGACCTGCGCCGCCTGTCCCGGCAACTCACTTCCCAATCCGAACCCGCGCTCGTTTATCCGCTCGAACCGGAGCGCGCCGAATGACCATCCTGGAAGCGGCCAAAGCCCTCCGCGCACGCCAGCTCTCTTCCCTCGATCTGACCAACCACTGCCTGGAACGAATCGACCAGCTCAATCCCCGGCTGAATGCCTTCCTCACCGTCACCGCGGAGAGCGCCCGAGCCCGAGCGCGGGAATTGGACCGCGAACTTGCTGCCGGCGCCGACCGCGGGCCGCTGCACGGTATTCCAATCGCGCATAAGGACCTGCTCTGGACCAAAGGCGTCCGCACCACTTCCGGTTCGAAGCTCTTCGCGGATTTCATTCCGGATTCCGACGCTCCGGTCGTCAAGCGCCTCGCGGACGCCGGCGCGATCATGCTCGGCAAGACTGGGCTGCACGAACTCGCCTACGGCGTCACGTCGGAGAATCCGCACTTCGGACCCGTGCGCAATCCTCGCGATCCCGAGCGCACTCCCGGCGGATCCAGCGGCGGCTCGGCTGCCGCCGTCGCCACCGATATGGCGTTCATGGCCACCGGAACCGATACCGGAGGCTCCATCCGAATCCCAGCCGCATTTTGCGGAGTAGTCGGCCTGAAGCCGACCTACGGCATGGTCGATCGCTCCGGTATCCAGCCGCTGGGTTTCAGCCTGGATCACATCGGGCCGATTGCCCGAACCGTGAGCGACGCCCGCATAACGCTCGACGTCATGGCAACCGGTGCGCCCCGCCGCCCCGCCCCCGCCAGCCTGCATGACATCCGCATCGGACTCCCCGAGAATTTCTACTTCACGCACGTTGGTCCCAGCGTCCGCGACGCAGTTCACAAGGCTGCACGCGCGGCAGAACAACTGGGAGCGCATGTTATCCCGGTTCGCGTGCCGGATGTCGAAGCCTTGAACACGGTCGGCCGTGTCATCCTGCTCGCCGAGGCGTCCGCGCTCTACGAGCCTTTCCTTACGCGCCGCGAGGATTTCGGTGCCGACGTTCTGGCGCTTCTCGACCAGGGCCGGCTCGTCCCCGCAACCGACTACGTGAACGCGCAACGCCTGCGAAAGATTCTGGTAGCCGAGTTCCACGCGCTCTTCCGCACCATCGATTGCCTCTTCACGCCCGCCACGGCAACCACGGCGCCGCGCATCGGCCAGAAGCAGGTCGAACTCGACGGCGAAATGCACGATGTACGGCTGGCCACGACGAGATTAGTCCGGGGAATCAACGTACTCGGCTTCCCTGCGCTGGCGATTCCCTGCGGCGAATCCGAGGGCCTGCCCATCGGCCTGCAGATGATCGCGCGCCCGTTGGAAGAAAACCTGTTGCTGATGCTCGGCGAAGCCTTGGAACCCTTGTGGGGCAGTTTGTAAACCTGCGACCGATTGTAAAATCGGCCTGCCGCGGCGATTTGACAATCGGTCGCAGCTTCCCAAGCTGCCCCACAACGCGAATTACGGGCCACTTGCTAAACTGGCATTTGGCAGCCAGCACTAAAATAGCGCCCACCCCGCGTGAGCCAGCTAAGCTCCTCACCGGCCTTGCCAACGACCTCTCCATCCGCGACTCCCTCCAATGGTTCGCCCGCGAAAAGCAATGGATCAACGACCAGCACCTCCAGCTTTGCCGCATCCCCGCCCCCACATTCTTCGAGCAAAAGCGCGCCGAGTGGATGCTGGCCCAGTTTCGAGCCCTGGGCTGCATCGCGCGCATCGACCGCGCCGGCAACGTCATCGCCCATCCCGTCGAGAACCGCGAAGGGCCCTATGTCGCCCTCACCGCGCATCTCGATACGGTCCTCGCTCCGCGCACTAACGAAGAAGTCGCCATGGGACCCGACGCCCACCTGCACGGCCCCGGCGTTTCCGATAATGGCGCGGGCCTCGCTGCGTTGCTTGCAGTCGCCCGAGCAATTCAAGCCTCGCCGGGCTTCGACCAACTCTTCCGCCGCCTGGTATTCATCGCCAATGTCGGCGAAGAGGGCGAAGGCAACTTGAGCGGTATGCGCTATCTGTGCCGCCAATCCAATACCGGAAGCCGCATCCGGGCTTTCCTGATCCTGGACGGGCCGAACACCGACCACATCACCTCGCAGGCGCTCGCCAGCCGACGCTTCGACGTTACCGTCAGCGGTCCGGGCGGCCATAGCTGGAGCGACTACGGCCTCGCCAATCCCGTGCATGCGCTCTCGCGCGCCATCGCCCTGTTCACCGAACACCGTTTCCCCGGCAACGGCAGCCCGCGCTCGTCTTACAACTTCGGAATCATCGCAGGCGGATCCAGCATCAACTCCATCCCCACTCAGGCTCACACCAAGGTGGACATCCGCTCCGAGAGCGGCGCGAAACTGGAAGAAATCTCAGGCTTGCTCACAAACTGCGTGGAGCGGGCGCTCGAATCCGAAAACGATCGTGCCAGCGGCGGCAAGGTCACAGCCAAAATCAAGGAGATCGGATCGCGGCCCGGCGGCCGTCTTGCGGACGACGCCTATATCTTACAGTCCGTGCGCGCCGTCGATGCTCATCTCGGTATTCGTTCGCATCTCGACTGCGCGTCCACCGACGCCAACATCCCGCTCTCCATCGGCCTGCCAGCAATCTCTATCGGCGCCGGAGGTCAGGGCGGAGGCGCACACACGCCGCAGGAATGGTTCCATCCCGATGGCCGCGAACTGGGCCTCAAGCGAGTCCTGCTAACGCTCCTCCTGCTGCTTCAGTGAAAGAATTTGGGGACACTCCGGGCTTGCTCCTCCGACGCTTGAATCGCTCCGCTCAAGCAGGCGTGTCCCCAAATTCTTTCCTTCGCCCGTTCGGGAAAACTAAGTGAACTCCCCCACCCAATCCCCCGGCTGGCGCGTTGACCTGAGCCTCATCGCCGTCACCCTGATCTGGGGCGCAACGTTCGTGCTGGTCAAGCGCGCCCTCGCCGACGTCTCCACGCTCCTCTTCCTCACCATTCGTTTCACCGTTGCCGCCATCGCGCTGGCGCTGATCTTCCGTAAGCAGTTCCAGACGCCCCTCCTCCGCCAAAGCCTCCGCGCAGGACTGATCGCCGGCCTGTGCCTCTTCGCCGGTTATGTTCTGCAAACGTTCGGCCTGAAATACACCTCAGCGTCCAAGACCGGCTTCCTTACCGGCCTCTACATTCCGCTGGTGCCCCTCTTCAGCGGTCTGATCTACAAAAGAGCTCCGCAACTCTCCGAAGCCCTGGGAGTAGCGACGGCCTTCGCGGGCATGGCCTTGATGACCATCCAACGCGACATCCTGGACATTGGCCTGGGCGATCTGTTGGTGGCCGCGTGCGCCGTGGCCTACGCGTTCCACATCCTGGTGCTGGGCCGATTCGCGGGATCCGCCAACGTTGGTGTGATGACAGTCGCGCAGATCGCGACCGGCGCGTGCATCGGAGCCTCTACCTTCTGGTGGACCGAGCCGGTTCATATTCAATGGACCGCGGGCGTCTGGATCGCGCTCGCCGTCACCAGCCTGCTCGCCACCGCGCTGGCATTCACGGTCCAAACCTGGGCGCAGCGCTACAGCAGCCCAACCCGCACTGCCCTCATCTTTTCCCTGGAACCCGTGTTCGCCTGGGCCACGTCGTACCTGGTAGCCGGCGAGGTGCTTTCCCGCCGTGGTACGGTGGGCGCCGGGCTTATTCTGACAGGCATATTACTAGTCGAACTGAAACCCTTCCGCGCGCGCGACCGCAAGGGAGTGCTACCAACGAGAAACTAGAAACGAGAAACAAGAAACGGTACTATGTATTAGGGGGCGAAACGGAAATGCGGTGGCTTAGAATGATGCGGCAGCAGAAATTGCTGTCCCTGACTCTCCTGCTGGTGACACTCTCCATCGGGATTGTAATCGGCACTCTGATCAATACTGGCGTGCACGCCGCCAAGGCCCAGGCTCCAGCTCCCGATGCCTCACCGCTCGTGGTCCCCAATGCCGTACAGCTCGGCAACGAGTTCACGAAACTCGCCAAGAAACTCGAACCTTCCGTGGTCTACATCACCGCGGACTACACTCCCCGAGTGGCCGCCGACAATCCGCACAAACAATCCAATCCCAAACAGGACCCGGGAGAAGGCAACGACGAGGGCCTGGATCTTTTCAAGCGCTTCTTCCGCAATGGCCCGGGTGCGGGCGAACTTCCGCCGCGCGCTTTCCGGCAGGAACAATCCGGCGCCGGATTCATCGTCGACAAGAACGGCTATATCGTCACCAACCACCACGTCGTCTCCAAAGTCGACCACATCAAGGTCCGCCTTCATACCAGCGACGCCACGGAATACCGCGCCAAAGTGATCGGCATCGATCCCGAAACCGACCTCGCGATCATCAAGATCGACCCCAAGAGCCAGCTCATTCCCGTGACCATCGGGAACTCGGACGCAGTGCAAGTGGGCGATTGGGCCGTAGCCATCGGCTCTCCATTCGGCCTGGAAGCATCGGTCACGGCCGGCATCGTCAGCGCCATGGGACGCGACATCGGCGGCGCCCTGCAGTTGCAACGCTTCATCCAGACCGACGCCGCCATCAACCCCGGCAATAGCGGCGGCCCCTTGCTCAACATTCGCGGCGAAGTGATTGGCGTCAATACCATGATCGCCACCCAGAGCGGCGGCTACCAAGGCATCGGTTTCGCGCTGCCCATCAATATGGTGGCGCGCGTCTATAACGACATCATCCGCACCGGCAGGGTCACGCGCGGTTCCATTGGAGTCGAGTGGTACAAGCCCGACAACAAGCCCGAACTGTTCAAAGCGCTCGGCACCAATCAGGGCGTCCTGGTCAGCCGCATCCAAAAAGGTGGCCCGGCGGAGAAGGCCGGCCTCAAGGTAGAAGACATCATCATCGCCATGAACGGCAAGCCCGTTAAGGACGGTGAGGACCTGGTAGCGCGCGTCGCCGACACGCCCATCGGCACTCCGGCCACCGTCACCGTCGATCGCGACGGCAAAAAGATGGACTTCAAACTCAACATCATGGACCGCGCCGAAGTCTTCAAAGATAAGCCGCAGTTTGCGGATTTGCAGCACAATGAGGAACCCGGCAAAGCGGAAGAAGGTCAGTACAAATTCGGCGTGAAGCTCCACGCGCTCACCGACGCCGAGCGCAGTGCCATGAGCCTCGAAGCCAAAGGCGGCCTGGCGGTCCGCAGCGTCGATCCGGGCTCGTTCGCCGAAGACATCGGGCTCTTTGAGAAGGACGTGATCCTTTCCATCAACCGCCAGGCCGTAGCTTCCGTGGAGGACGTCATCAAGATCCAGTCCACCCTGAGAGCGGGCGACGCCGTGGCATTCCGTGTGATGCGCGCCAGCCCCGCCGGCCGCGGCCACGCGCCGCAATGGACCAGCTTCTTCGTCTCCGGCACCTTGCCCACACAGTAGCAGGAAGAGTAAGAAGAATGGCACACACAGGAATCTTGCCTCGGTGGGTTTCCTGGCCTCGTGGGGCAGGCAATCTTGCCTGCCGCCGGCTTTCCAGCCGGCGTGCTCGGAGACGACAAATCGTCGCGGCGTGCAAACAAGGATTTAGTGCCACAGGCTTTCAATTCAGCCTGTGAACCCGCTACTTCCAGTTCAGCAGCCGCGCCGTGAACCGTCTGCGCCGCACTCGCGCCTTCCGGTTGCGGTTGATCACCACCGTGCTCATCAGCAGAAACGCGAGAAAGGCAAGCAAGCCCGCCAGCACCCAGAGATCCGTCGCAAGCGATCCCATGGCTAAGTGTGGCAGCCGCGCTGCCTTTCGGCTACCGGTGCTTCCGCTTATTCCGCAACAGAAATGTTTCTTAAGATGGGACTAGAGAAGATGTCCACAAAACACACCTATCCTATGCTCACTACCTGGACCGGGAACCTGGGTTCCGGCACCAGCCAGTATCGCGCCTACAGCCGTAATCACGAAATCACCGGCCCCCACAAGGCCGTTTCGATTCCGGGTTCCTCCGACCCGGTCTTCCGCGGCGACGCCACGCGCTACAATCCCGAAGACCTGCTCGTGGGCGCCCTCTCGGCCTGCCACATGCTTTGGGTTCTGCACCTATGCGCCGACCGAGGCATAGTCGTCACCGATTACACCGATGAAGCCGTCGGCGAAATGGTCGAGCACGCGGACGGCGCCGGCGAATTTACCGTGGTGACGCTACACCCGCGCATGTCCATTACGGACCCGGCGCGCACCGAAGAAGCCCTTGCGCTGCATAGCAAAGCGCATGAAGTCTGCGCGTTAGCGCGATCAATGAACTTTCCGGTCCGGCACGAGCCAACCGTGGTAGTAAGCTAACTCTTTAATAATAAATAAGTTGCACTGACTTCCGAGCGCAATTCTTCACAAGCCGCGAGCGCAGCCTAACCCATGCATAGTCAGCCTGATAATGACGATAAGAGCTTAGGGGACACCTTATGCTGAAGGCATGGTACCAAGCTCATAAGCGCCTCGTGATCCCGGCAGCGGCCGGCCTTGTCGCATTCGCGGCACTCGCATGGTATCTCCGTTCCGGCCCCGCCAGCATAACCCATACGCTGAAGATCGGATTCCAGAATTCGGCGCCGTATCACTTCCCGGATGCCCGCGGCAACGCGAGCGGTCCTGCCGTGGACATGATCCGCGAGGCTGCACGCAGGCAGCACATCGATCTGCAATGGGTCTTTTCGCCCGAAGGACCCGAAGTCGCCCTGGAGTCGGGAAAGGTCGATCTTTGGCCGATACTCGGCGACCTGCCGGATCGCAGGCGATCGATGTATATCAGCCCGCCCTGGCTCAAGATGACCTACGTCATGCTTGCTCCGGAACGGCTGGCGCTCAAACGGCCGGAAGATTTAGGAAGCGACACTGTTGCGGTTGCGAAATCCTCCTTGGACACGCGCATTGCCCGGCGTTACTTCAGGAGTGCGAATATCGCGCAACGGTCGAGCTTGGCTGAAGTAATCGCAGCCGTCTGCGAAGGAGAAGCGCGCGCAGGTGTCCTGGCACAGAGTTCCTTGCTGGACGCCAGTCCCGCCACTTGCCCGCAAGGGCCTTTGCAAACAGTAGCCATTCCCGGTTCCACCTTCTGGTTTGGTATCGGCGCCAACAAGAACAGCCGCGAAGCTATCCGAGCGGCGAATGTCCTGCGTGAGGAGATCGGTGAGATGGCGATGAGCGGCGCTCTGGCTACGATCGACTTCCGCTACCATACCAACCTCAGCACCGAAGCCAGCACGATTTTCCAATATGGCAACGCCCGCTACAACTCTCTATTGCTCCTCACCGGCCTCGGTATCGTCGCCGTGGCTTTGCTGGCCGTGCTCTGGCTGGCATACCGCCTGCGTATCGCCAGTAAGCAGGCCCAGGCTGCCAACCGCGCCAAGAGCGACTTCCTGGCGAACATGAGCCATGAGATTCGCACACCCATGAACGGCGTCATCGGTATGACCGGGCTGCTCCTGGATACCGATTTGACGGCCGAACAGCGGGAATACGCCGACACCGTGCGCAAGTCCGGTGAAGCTCTGCTGATGGTCATCAACGATATTCTGGACTTCTCCAAGATCGAATCCGGCAAACTGTCCATCGAATCCTTCCCGTTCGATTTCCGGCTGGTCGTCGAAGAGGTGGCCGAAATGCTGGCTCCGCGCGCCGAAGATAAAGCAATCGACATCGTCCTGCAGTATCCGCCCAACCTGACCAGCCACTTAATCGGAGATGCCGGCCGCATCCGCCAGGTGGTCACCAACCTGGTCGGCAACGCTGTGAAGTTCACCCAGAAAGGCCACGTCCTCGTCGCCGTCGAGTGCGAACGGCAATCCCCCCAGACAGCCCATATGCGCGTGTCCGTTACCGATACGGGCATTGGAATCCCCCAAGACAAAATCGGATCGCTCTTTCAGAAGTTCACGCAGGCCGATAACTCCACTACGCGGCGCTACGGCGGCACGGGGCTTGGTCTGGCGATCTCGAAGCAACTCATTCAGCTCATGGGCGGCTCCATCGGCGCCCGGAGCACGCTGGGCGAAGGTTCCACTTTTTGGTTCACGCTTCCGCTCGCGCTCGACACTCAACCCGCTCCCTTTCCCGCCACCGAGTTGCGAGACTTGCGCGTTCTGATCGTCGACGACATCGAAGTCAATCGCCGAGTGGTCCACGAACAGATCACTGGCTGGGAAATGCGCAATGGAAGTTTTGCGTCTGGCGAGGAGGCGCTCGAGGCCCTGCACGCCGCCGAACGAAGCGGCGACCCTTACCAGATCGTCATCGCCGATTACCAGATGCCCTCCATGGACGGCGCCCTGCTCGGTGCAGCCATCAAGGCCGATCCGGCCCTGAAAGACACGGTCGTCGTGATGTTGACGTCCATCGGCAATTGGGGCGACGTAAGACGCATGCAAGGCGCCAGCATCGACGCCTGCTTGATGAAACCGGTCCGCAGTTCCCTGCTCTTGAATACGCTGGTCACTGCCTGGTCGAAGCGGCTCGAACGATTGCCGCAAGATCGCGATATTGCAAACCTCCGCAAGGCCACTGCCGGACCGCAGTCCGGGCTTGCTGGAAAGTTCGCCGGCTTGTCCTTCCGCGTGCTGGTGGTGGAGGACAATGTGGTCAACCAGAAGGTGGCCCTGCGGCTGCTCGAAAGGCTGGGGCTGCGCGCCGATGTTGCCGCCAACGGCCGCGAGGCGATCCAGATGCTGGAGTTGTTGCCCTACGATCTGGTGTTCATGGATTGCCAAATGCCGGAGATGACTGGTTACGAAGCCACCGCCGAGATCCGGCGCCGCCAAGGCTCGGGGCGCCGCGTTCCCATTGTCGCCATGACCGCCGAGGCCACCGTCGTTTGCCGGGACCAATGCATCCAGGCTGGAATGGACGGATACATCGCCAAGCCAGTCAAGCTGGAAGATATCGCCGACGCCCTACGCGATCGGGTGCTCGCGGTAGAACCGAACCTGGCCTGAACGTGCCGCGCCTGTTACCTTGCACGTTGGTAAGCGTTGCTCCATCAACATAGGGGTGGGGTGGATCTACACACCGACTTGTGATTCTTCACGCATTGCGGAGACGCTGTCATACACGTGGACAACATCGGCAGCGTAACGCTCGACGGAGTATCTCGTCGCGGTCCTTCTAGCATTGGCGCCGAGCGCCGCTCTAAGTTGATCGTCTGTGAGGGCCCGCAGGAGGCACGATGCAAGTTGATCGCTGTCTCCGGCATCGTAAAGAAGGGCATCGAATCCGTCTGAAAAGACTTCGCCGGGGCCGCCACTGCGAGGTGCTATGATGCAGATCCCGGATGCGGCGGCCTCAAGAAGACAGATACCGAGGGGCTCAAGGTCCGAGCACAGCACAAGCACCGAAGTCTTGCCGTACAACGAAGTAACGTTCGGCTCAAAGCCCAAGAAACATACGTTCTCCTGAAGCCTCAAGTCGCGTATGCTCTCGGCTAATTTCGTACAATAGGCGTACTCCATAGGCATCACTTCGCCTGCAAACACGACTCGGACGTCAGAGACGATCGAGCACACCTTCGGTAGCGCGTTCAGCAAAAGGTCCTGTCGCTTGTGACGATCGATACGCGCAATCATTGTGATCATGTGACTTCCGCTCTCGACGATGGAAGATACTGGGCTACACGCGTCTTCGGGGAAATCCAGCGCGATTCCATTGTAGACCACGTGCACCTTCCGTTCCGGCACACCCGATCGCAACAGTCCATGCCGGACTGTATTCGAGATCGCTATGAACGCGCACGCAAAGCCAAATACGTCCGGAGCACGGCCGCTTGGGACCACGCGCATGTGTTGAATGATAGGCCGGCCGCTCGCCACGGCAGCCATGACAAGGGCCGGTATAGGGAAACTATCGATATGGACTAGGTCCACGTTGTTCGAGATAATGAGCCGCTGATAGTAGCTATAGGCTTCAGCGGTTAAGCGCGAGAGGTCAAATTTGGCAACCTCCAACTCTACCTTTGCCGATGCGAGTCTCCGGGAGAGTTCGCTGTTGGCGGGAATGGATACGAATGGCCGGATGCCGTGGTCCCGTGCCGCAACAATTAGCCTGCTAAAACTTACCTCGGCTCCCGACAAAGCGCTCGCGAGCGTCGCATAGAGCACTCGTCTGGTCCCGGTATCGTCGCAGCGCACCACCGAGACAACGTTGCCCGGAATCGGACTGTCACACTTCAAATTCTGTGCAAGTTCCTGTTCAAACGCTCGCGCGGCGCGATCCGATCCATCGTCGATGCCAGAAACGATGACGCGTTCGCCCGCTTCCCGGCTGAAGTGATCTGTGACTAATAAGTCCGCCAACGGCCCAACGTCCTCAACGTCTCGTTTGACCTTATAGGGTCGAAGACGGAACTCAAGCTCAGTATTCCCAGCGCAGATTTGTGTGGCGTGCTGCATCACGGTGATGGGCCGGGCGGTCATCTCCTGGGGCAAACCCAATGACGCGAGCCTGACGATAGCCTCCGAGTCATACACATCCGGTGAAAGGCCGGCGGGTGTTCCGATGGCCCATGTCGCGTCCGCATCCGCCTCTGCATGGGCATTTATGAGCTCACGCGACAACGTCAAATCTGGAAAGATGGCATTCTCCGGAAATACCGCGATTGCCCTGTAGTCCGTCTCCTTTGCAAACGATTCGAGAACGCCCAGGCAGTTGACCATTCTGCTGACTCGAAGGCTGGCTCCTACGGGCGCAAGAGCTTCCCGGAAATTCTTTTCAAGTGGTATCGGCCCACACGCAGGACCGTGTAGTAGGACCCACAGGTCGCGTTTGGCAAAAAACGGACTCATGCGCATTCGGCACAACAGGTGGACTAACAAACGCACACCGGCTACATGAGCCAGGCACCAATGATCATGAGACGAGGCCAGTTTTGGAGCGACGTACACTACCAGTGCTGTTGAAGTTTCCAAACTATGGGGCATAGATCAACAGCGAACCGAGAGAAACCGGAAGTCCCGTCCATTTGTGTCGGTTGTTTCTTACGAGTCGCACCAAAGTGTTTGCACCAGTTGGGAAGGCGTCAAAGCGTGGGGCCGCGCCGAACGATTCCTTGCGCCCGCGTCGGCGATTCTGATCATGACCGCCGACTAGTAAGAATACGAGACCCGGCCGGAAGGTTCCACGAGAAACGTAAGTAAACCCTCGGCATAAACGGGGGCCCCGTCCGCGACGAACGGCTTCAGCTTGACCGAGCGAACTAGCGCGGTCAGCCCGAACAGACTCGAGGGAATGTTGCTAGCCGTGGCCGAGACGATGTCGCCTTCCGGTGAAACGCGAACTTTAAAGGCGACCAAGGTCGGAGCATTGGATTGCGGCGAAAGCGCCTGAGCGTGAATTGGGGTTGTTGCGCAACAGTCGACCGCCCTGCGGCTGGCAAGCCCAACCTCCGCGGACTCGATCAAGTGATTCCGGAATCCCGTGGAAGTTATGAAATACTGGCCCGAAAGGCCGCGAGCTACCTCTGGACCTGCCTTCTCCCAGGACCGGGAATAAGCGGCACCAAAAGCCTTTAGAACATAGAGTTTCCCTTTGTCCGCCAGCACTTTACCATCATAGACGATCACCCCCTCACCAACCACGAAGTTGATCGACATCTGGTCGTTGACGGTCAAAATTACTCGCTGGTTCGGTCCGAATCGGGCATGCAGCGCCAACCTCTTAGCCTCCTGAGGAACAGATGACAAGGAAATTATGCACGGGGATGTCTCCCAGAGCCTCTCAAGGACATTCTGAAAAGCCACCGTGCCGCTCATCGTCGCACGAGACGGAGGGCTGACGGTGGCCAGATCCACCTGGACCTGACCGCTCAGTTTCGAATCGGTTTCTAAACCCAACATGAAATCAGGAGCGCCATTGCCGACCCATGTGACCCGTATCGTAAGATCCGATGCGCACGCAAACGTTTTGTATACAGGCTGCCATTCGATTGTGTTCGCACTCACGCCCGAGATCAGCGCAAGAAACAAAAACGCTGCCATCGTCATTGCTCGATACATGCCTTCTCCTTCCGTAAATCCGGCTTTAACAAGTGCAGCTGCCGCCTTGAGTCATCGAGCCGGTTGGACAGCTAAAGAATGTACGCATGCACACGCCATCAATGCAAATCGCCGACGAGTTCATTAGAATGCAACTTCCCACCCATACGGCGTAGCCGTAATACGACCCACAACTGCTGCACGATCCGGCGTGCACGACCGGAGTCATGGGCGTCATTGCCATGGCTAGCTGCGCAACAATTAACGCTTTCGAACGTGCTTTTGCCATATTTGGTTGAGATTACCACAGTCTTTTGCCAAGGTCAATAGTTCTTTTTGACTTAACTCTGCCCTTGTCTTCACCGTCCCACGGGGACAGGGAAGAGCATAGTGCGTGAATTGGCCCAATAGTTGGACAAGAGAGCTTTGTAAAACTGATATATTCCCCTGGGAGAACGCTTGGTCCTGTTTCGGCTTACGTAGTCGCGCCTCCGACTGCGGACTACATGCCTATCAGTGACGCGCCATACTAGCTGCCGTTCCGGTTTTCAGAACAACGGCGGCCTATCCGCTTGAAACAATGTAACTGATTACCCCCACAAAAACGACCATCGCAGCCGGCCTCTTGTTCGGAATTCAGAACAGCCTTTCCTCTCCCTGGAGCCTCTAGAAAAAATCCCGTGGGATTTAAGACGCTGGGAGACGGTGAAGCTCGACCAACTCCTGAGGCCCAAGTCCATGTGAAGTTCGGCCGCGTTTTAGTATAAGTTCACACCGGGCGAGGCGCGAAGGCTTCACCGGTGGCGTGCCGTGATGCCACTTCTGCAGCGATGCCTGGCCGAGGAACTCGGCAGCCGCGTCAACCGTGCCCTGCCCCGATCCATTGAAAACTGGTGCAACGACCAAGGAAAGCCCCTGCCAAAGCCCGCACATCGCTATGGTGGCGAGGCCTCGCCCATGAGCAGCCCACCGACTATCGTATGTCATTGATCTATAGCCGGATCCGGCTCGAAAAAAGCCGGATGGGTCGCGGTCGGGCACGGGAGGATTCGAATCGTTCTCGATACGGCATAAGTAGCCAGCGCGATAGAATGAGGACCCCTGGGGCTGGGTCAGGAGCGGCCTGTTGGTGTCCAAGAATGCAGAACTGCTCGATCACGGCAGCGGACTCCTTGGCAGCTTGAGTCACAATATGGTACGTTTTCTTCACGTCGGTTGGCTCCTTTTTAGGAACTTTTTTGGCAACCGGATTCTATCGAAACCGGCGCCACCGCCGCTTACCAACCTTCAACTAACTTCGGGGCACGATCCTGCAAGCCTTGCAAGGAGACTATTGATATGCCCGAAATCAAACTAACCAAAGAGAACGGCGGCGCCGCCGGTCGAGGTCGTCAAAAAAGGCGGCAACTTGATCATGACGGTCGAACTTCTCGGGATTCCCAAAGAGGAAGCCAAGGTCGAAGCGGTGGATGGAGCGCTGGTGATCGAAGGCGAGCGGAAGCTGGTCAAGGAGAAGAAGGAGGAGGCCGCTTCCGGAGCAAAGGCGGATATGATCAAGGCCGAGCTGATCAACGGCATCCTGGAAGTGGTCATTCCAGTGCCCGAAGTGAAGCCGAACCTTCGCAACATCCCAATCCGCACAGTGAAGTAACTGTGAGCGTGAGGGGGCGCGCCCGCGCCCCCATTTTTTCCGCAACCGTCCGCCTGTTACCTTGAATTCATGCACAAGGTAAACGTCGCCCGGAAACTCGCCGCATTCCACGACCACTGGTCTCCGAAAATCGTCGGCGATCTGAACGGGCAGCATGTGAAGCTCGTGAAGTTCCAAGGCGAGTTCGTCTGGCATCAGCATGAAGCCGAAGATGAGCTGTTCCTGGTGCTGCACGGCAGCTTCCGCATGGACTACAAGGACGACTCGGGCGCCGAAAAAGCCCTGGAAATCGGCGCGGGCGAGTTCGTGATTGTTCCGCGCGGCACCGTGCATCGCCCGGCCGCCGCCGAAGAGGTTCACGTCATGTTGTTCGAACCCGCCGGCACGCTCAACACCGGCAACGTCCGTGGCGCCAGGACAGTCGATAACCTGCAGCGCATCTGACGCAACACCTGCCGCGCCCACTTCCCGCCTCCTCCCTCCCACCACCTTGTTACAATTGAAGCAACCCGTCCCAGCCGGCCGAGCGTTGGGTGCGCCATGGATCTCGATCAGTTGCACACGTTCCTTGAAATCGTCCGCTTGAAGAGTTTCTCGAAAGCGGCGCAGACCTGCTACCGAACGCAGCCGGCCATCAGCGCGCAAGTGCGCCAGCTCGAGCAGGAATTGAACACCACTCTTTTCGAGCGGCTGGGCACCAAGATCGCCCTCACGGCCGCCGGGAAGATTTTCGGGGCATACGCTGAACAGATTCTGGATTTGCGCCGCCGGGCGCAGGACAACATCAACGAGCTGGATCGCGTGCCGCGCGGCGAACTGGTGATCGCCGCCAACGAAGCTACATGCATTTACGTCTTGCCGCTGGTCTTCTCCGAATACATGAAGAACTTCCCCAACGTGCAGTTGTCAGTCGACCGGTCCTACGGCTCGCGCGTGGTCGACGCCGTGCTGGATAACCTGGCCGATTTCGGAATCACGCAACTCCCCGTTCAGGAGAAGAGGCTTCAGGTTGCCCGCATCCATTCCGATGAAATCGTCCTGCTCTTGCCCGGTAACCACCCGTTGTCGCACACGAAATACGTCACTCCAAAAGACCTGGTGGGACATCCCATGCTGCTGCCCAAGAGCGGGACCACTCGCACGCGCCTCAACGTATGGTTGGAACCCGTGGAAGACGAGCTGCAGATCTCGATGGAATTGGATTCCACCGAGATGATCAAGCGCTTCGTCATGGCCGGGTTGGGCTACTCGTTCCTGGCCGCGTCCAACTGCCTCGAAGAGGTGGCCGCCGGGAAACTGTCCGCCGTGCCGCTAGGCCCCGAGCCGATGCTCCGCAAGGTCGGGCTGATTTACCGCAAAGACAAGGCGCTGTCGAAAGCCGCGCTGGGCTTTATTCAGGTAATATTGGAGCATGCGGGGAATGAAGGCTCCGCAGCGAATCTGGCAAAGCTGCCGGAACCGGTGACCAGCCGTGCCGGAGGATGAACGCCCTATGTCGCGCGTTACTTTGAAAAGCTCGACCATCTTCATTTCGGTGGGGAACAAAACGGAAGTCTACCGCTCCGTGGACGATGTTCCGCCGCGGCTGCGCAAGAAGCTCGAGCAATCCACCAACGGCATCAATTCCGCAACCATCCTGATCGCCGACCGCAAGGGCAAAGAGGAGATCGTGCGTGCCATCCGAGGGCTGCCGTCGAGCCTGCGCTCGCACTTGACCAGCTCGCTGCGCAACGAAGCCCGCCGCGAAGCGCGCCCTGGCCGCTGGGCCGCACTCTGGCAGGACTGGGCCGAGATTCTGCTGCCCGCAGCCATCGGCCTGGCGGTGTGGCTGCTCTTCACCGCAAAGTAACCGAGCCGCGACCGGCAGGGAGTGCTGCCACTTCTCCCGCTCATAATCCAGCCGCCCTCGTCGATAAGCTTGCTATGGATCGGCGAAAGGAGCCGCGCATTCAAAGCTACCAATCGGTGGAGCTGACCGTATTGGGAGACGCCGGCTTTTCCTGCCTCGCTCATGCCGTCCAACTCTCGGGCCACGGCATGCGCCTGGTTGTCCATCGGTCCGTGCCGGTGAACGCCGCGGTGAAAATCGAGGCCGGCGATTGGCTGGTGCTCGGCGAGGTCTGCTATTGCCGGCGCGAAAGAACGTACTATTCCGTGGGGCTTCAGCTTGAACAGGCGCTGGCGGGGCTGCAAGAGTTGAATGAAGCAACCCGGCGATTCCGCGATGAGGTCAATGTAGAAGTTTCTCGCGCAGTTTGAGAGCTGTGCGCGCGTCCGGCGCAACCACCAGAACCGTGTCGTCGCCCGCGATTGTACCCACAACCTCCGGCAATTCTTCTTTGTCCAGCGCGACGGCCAGCGCGTTGGCGTTGCCCGGCGAAGTCCGCAACACGATCAGATTCTGCGCCACGCGCGCGTCTTGCAGGAATTCCGCCAACACGGTCGCCAGGTCCGGACCGGCCGCGGAGGACTGCGCCACCTGGCGATAACCCTCCGTTGTTTTCAGCAAACCCAACTCGCGAATGTCGCGCGACAACGTCACCTGCGTGGTTCGGATTCCGCAGGCGTCCTTCAACTCCCGCGCCAGATCTTCCTGCGTCCCAATATTGCGGGCGCGGATGAGCTTCAGAATCTGGCCTTGGCGGAAGGTCTTGTTCATCGCATCCACTCGCGCAGCCGCGCTTCCGCCTCTTCGACCGCGCTCGCCACGGCCGTCGGGCCGGTGCCGCCGGGAAGCTCGCGCGTCTTCATGCCTTCCACCGGATTCAGCAAGCGCGCCATCGCGGGCGTGAACTCAGGTGCGAAAGCCGCCAGTTCCTCCGGTGTCCAATCCGAAGGTTTCTTTTCGTTCTTCACGCTCTCCAACACCAGCCGGCCCACCAACTGGTGCGCCGTATGAAAAGGCGTGCCCGCTTTCGCCAGGGCTTCGGCGAGATCCGTGGCCACAACCCAACTCTCCTCCGCGGCCGCCGCAGGTTTCGCCGGATTGAGCCGCGTGGAATCGACCACCACTTCCATCATTTCGAGCGATGCCTCCAACTGCGCGGCGGCTTCGAACAGTGGTTCCTTGTCTTGCTGCATGTCGCGGTTGTAGGTCATCGGCAGACCCTTCAACATTACGAACAATGCGGCGAAATTGCCGAACACGGCGCCGCTCTTGCCGCGGATCAGCTCGAGCGAGTCGGGATTTTTCTTCTGCGGCATCAGGCTGGACCCGCTGGTGACGCCGTCGGCCAGGTCCAGCCAGCCGAACTCCTCGCTCGAATACAGGATCCAGTCTTCAGCCAGGCGGCTCAGGTGCAGCATCGAGACCGAAGCCGCGTAGAGGAAGTCGAGCGCGAAGTCGCGGTCGGCGCAGGCGTCCATGCTGTTGCGCGTGACGGAGGTGAAACCGAGATCGGCCGCAAGACCCGCGCGATCGAACGGGAAGCCGCTGCCGGCCAGCGCTCCCGATCCGAGCGGCAGAACGTTGACTCGTGCGCGAGCTTCCGTAAGGCGCTCGCGATCGCGCGCGAACATTTCGAAATACGCCAGCAGATAATGCGCCCACAGCACCGCCTGCGCGCGACGAACGTGCGTGTAGCCGGGTACGATGGCGTGCGGATATTTCCGAGCCATGCGTACCAGAGCGCTCATCACCGCGGTGAGCCGCGCAAGAACTGCATCGATCTCCTCGCGCAGCCACAGCCGCACGTCGAGCGAAACCTGTTCGTTGCGGCTGCGGCCGGTGTGGATCTTATCCGCCAGCGCCCCGACGCGCTCCTTCAGCTTGCGGATGACCAGCGTGTGCACATCTTCGTCCGAAGCTCCTTCAAAGAAACCCGGCTGCTGCGCATCCACGCGAATCTGTTCGAAGGCGCTCACCAACCGGGCGCATTCGTCTTCGCTCACGATGCCGACGCCCAGCAGCGCCCGAGCGAACGCCTGCGATCCGCGGCAATCGGCATCCAGCAGACGCATGTCGAAGTGCAGCGAGCCGGAGAATCGTTCGAAGACCTCCGACGACCCGCTCTCGAACCGCCCGCCCCAAAGCTTCATGTGCGTCTACTTGCGCGCTTTCGCGGCCATCGCCCGGACCCGAATCGGAAGCCCGATCAAATTGATGAAGCCCTGCGCGTCCTTCTGATCGTAATCGGCGCCCATGGTGAAGCTGGCGATGTTGAGCGAGTACAGCGAATACGGCGACTTGCGGCTGACCGGCTCGATGGAGCCCTTGTAGAGCCGCAGCTTCACTTCGCCGGTCGTGGTTTGGCTGGTGGCTTCGAAAAATGCATCCAGTGCCTCGCGCAGCGGCGTGAACCACAGGCCGTTGTAGACCATCTCGGCGTAATCTAGTGCGAGCTTCTGTTTGTAGTGCAGCGTGTTGCGGTCGAGCGTCAACGATTCCAGCTCGCGATGCGCGGCCAGAATCAGCGTGCCGCCCGGCGTTTCGTAGCAACCGCGCGATTTCATGCCGACAAAGCGATTCTCGACCAGATCGATGCGCCCGACGCCGTGCTCGCCGCCGATCTTGTTCAACATTTCAAGCAGCTTCACGCCTGATCCGCGCTTGCCGTTCACCGAAGTGAGCACGCCTTTCTCAAAACCGATCGTGACCTCGCCGGGCTTGTTGGGTGCATCCTTGGGACTGCGCGTCAACATCCAAATCTCGTCGGGCGCTGCGTTGGCCGGATCCTCCAGCGCGCCCCCTTCGTGCGAAATATGCCAGATGTTGCGATCGCGGCTGTAGATTTTCTTCGTGGTTTGCGAGATCGGCACGTTGTGGCGGGCGGCGTAGTCGATGGCGTCCTCGCGCGACACAATGTTCCATTCGCGCCACGGAGCGATCACCTGCAAATGCGGCGCGAGCGCCTTGTAAGTGAGTTCGAAGCGCACCTGGTCGTTGCCCTTGCCGGTGCATCCATGCGCGAGCGCATCGCAACCGGTCTTCAACGCCACTTCTACCTGCTTCTTCGCCAGCAGCGGCCGCGCGACTGAAGTGCCTAGCAGATATTTGTGCTCGTAGATGGCGCCGGCGCGCACCAGCCGCCACAGGTATTCGGTGACGAACTCCTCGCGCATGTCGGCCACGTGGACGCTGGCTGCGCCGGTCTTGCGCGCCTTCTTCTCCAGGCCTTTCAGCTCATCGTCACCCTGACCGATGTCGCCGCACACCGCGACCACTTCGCAATCGTAATGCTCCTTGAGCCAGGGAATGATGATGGATGTATCCAGCCCGCCGGAGTAAGCGAGCGCCACTTTCTTCGGTTTTGTCATAACTGCCAGGTACCAGGCCGTGGCGCAAGCACTCTTGCCTGCCGGGTCGAGACTCGTCTCCACCCTCCTCTGCGCCTAGCCGATCAACATCAATAGTAATGCCTTTTGCACGTGCAGACGGTTCTCGGCTTGATCGAAAACCACGGATTGTGCGCATTCCATCACTTCATCGGTGACTTCCTGGCCGCGCTTGGCAGGGAGGCAGTGCAGGAAGACGGCTTCGTGGCTGGCCTTCGCGAGCAGCGCCGAGTCGACCTGGTAACGCGCAAAATCCCTGGCGCGCTTCTTCTTCTGATTCTCCTGCCCCATGCTGGCCCACACGTCGGTGTAGATGGCTTGGGCGCCTGCGACGGCCCGGCTCGGATCGCTGGTAATCGTGAGTTGCGCGCTTGAAACAGCAGCCAGCGCCTCGGCCTGCGACACGATCTCCGCGTCTGGCTCGTAACCCTTGGGCGTGGCGATGGCGAAGTTCATTCCCAGGCGCAGCGCGGAAAGCATCAGCGAGTTCGCCACGTTATTGCCGTCGCCCACGAAAGCCAGCTTCAACCCGCGCAGATCTCCGAACTTTTCCTGCAAGGTGAAGACGTCGGCGAGAGCCTGGCAGGGATGAAAGCGATCGCTCAGCGCGTTGATCACGGGGACTCGCGACCAGTGCGCCAGGTCGTCAATGGTCCTTTGCGAGAAGGTGCGCGCCACGATGCCGTTGGTCCAGCGGTCGAGATTCCGCGCGACGTCTTTCAATGGCTCGCGCTCGCCGACCACGCCGACGCTCAGGACTGCGTCGCCGCCGAGCTGCTTGATGGCCAGCTCAAACGTAATGCGTGTCCGCAGCGAGGGCTTCTCGAACAGAAGGCTGAGGTAGCGGCCCGAGAGCGTCTTCGAAAAACGCGCCGGATTCGATTTCACCTGTTGGGTGAGATCCAGCAGTGCAAGCAATTCATCCTGTGAGAGATCCAGGTCGCGCGTGAAGTCGGTTGCTCCGATCCTGGGGAGCGTCTTGGGTGACGGCATCCGCTTGACTGGCTTCAGCACGGTTCCGGTTGTGGGGGGCATGGTCGCAAGTCCTCTTCAGCGCTCCACTGTATTTTTATTCACCTATATGAATAATTACACAATTTGGGCTGTCTGTCAAATGGGCGGGGCGCGGTCGACGCCCGAGCAATCGGGGTCGTTCTCGCTGCCCTTCTTCAGGATTCCTCCGGCATGAGGGCTGGGATCAGAACTAAGGCCGCGGCGAGTAAAACGAGTGCTGGCTTCATGATGCTTCCCCCACTGACTGGGCATGGCCCTGTCCCACGATACACTAGCAACAGCCGCTCATGAATATCTCGGCTGCGATCATCACTTACAACGAGGAGCGCAATATTGCTCGGGTGCTCGAAAGCCTGCGCTGCTGCGACGAGATCGTGGTGGTGGACAGCGGATCAACCGACCGGACAGTGGAGTTGGCCACCAAACTCGGCGCGCGGGTAGTGGAAAGCGTCTGGCGCGGCTTTGCCGGTCAGAAGAATTACGCCTCCGAGCACTGCGCGAACGACTGGATTCTCTCGCTCGACGCCGATGAGGCCTTGAGCGAGGCGCTGGAAGGCGAGATTTGGCAGATCAAGAAGAATGGCCCCGAGTTCGACGCTTATACGATGCCGCGAATGGCGCAGTATCTCGGCCGATGGATTTTGCATTCGGGCTGGTATCCGGACCGCAAAGTGCGGCTCTTCGACCGGCGCCGCGCGCGCTGGGTGGGCGATTTCGTGCACGAGTCCGTTACGGTGGATGGGCGGATCGGCCATTTGAAGTCCAACATCCTGCACTTCACTTGCAGCTCGCTGTCCGAGCATCTCAAGACCATGGACCGCTACACGACGCTCGCGGCCGAGCAATTGGTGGAACAGAAAAAGCAGATCGGCTGGAAGCAACTGGCTCTCGATCCGCCGTGGACTTTTTTCCAGACCTACGTGTTGAAACGCGGCTTTTTGGACGGCGTGGAAGGCCTGGCGATCGCAAACATGGCCGCACTCTACAATTTCCTGAAGTACGCTAAGGCCAAGAACATGGGGCCGCGAAGGTAGGCGACGTGTTCATCCTACACATCGACACCGGCGCGGAGATGCGCGGTGGTCAGTGGCAGGCGCTTTATCTGATGCGTGGATTGATGGCAGCGGGTCATGCCGTGCGATTGCTGGCGCCGCCCGGTTCGCCGCTCTTGGAACGAGCCGAGGCTGAGCATCTGGACGCAAGGCCGCTACGGGTGGTGGCGCTCCCCGCGGCCGAAGCGGGCGTAGACCTGATTCATGCGCATGACGCGCACGCGCACACCCTCGCGGTACTTTCCCGGAAGCCCGCAGTGGTGTCGCGCAGAGTTGCGTTCCCCGTTGGACGCAATGCCGCTTCACAGTGGAAGTATCGGAGGGCGGCGCACTACATCGCTGTCTCCGAGTACGTGAAGCACACGCTGGTGGAGGGCGGCGTGTTTCCGGGGAGGATCACAGTGGTGTACGACGGAGTTCCTTTGGAGGCTGCGCCGGCGCCGGAGAATCGCACGCTGGTACTGGCGCTCGATTCCGAAGACCCGGGCAAAGGAAAGAAAATCGTGGAGCAGGCCGCCGCGCTGGCCCACGTTCCGGTGCATTTTTCGACCAACCTGGAACGCGATTTACCACAGGCCGCTGTGTTCGTCTATATTACAGACTTGGAAGGATTAGGATCGGCGGCGCTCCTCGCCATGGCCGCGGGCGTTCCGGTTGTGGCGAGCCGCGTTGGAGGACTGCCCGAGATCGTCGAAGACGGCGTCAACGGATTGCTGACCTCCAACGAACCGGAAGAGGTGGCCAATGCCATCCAAAGATTGCTCTCGGATCGCGAGCTTCGAGCGCGCCTGGCGTCGCGCGCGAGAGTGCGCGTCGAGCAGACGTTTTCCATCGATCGCATGCTGCGCGAAACCGTTCGCGTGTATGATAGGGTTCTCAGTTGATCGAAGCGATATTAGCTGGACTCGCCGGGCTGCTGATCGGCAGCTTCCTGAACGTGTGTATTTACCGGTTGCCGCGCGATTTGTCGGTGGTGTCGCCGCGATCCTACTGCCCGGAGTGCGACCGGCCCATCGCGTGGTTCGATAACATTCCGGTTTTCAGTTTCCTTGTGCTACGCGGACGCTGCCGCAAGTGTGGAGAACGCATTCCCCTGCGCTACCTCCTGGTCGAGCTGCTGACCGGCGCGGTATTCTTCGCAGCCGTGTGGATGCTCGGGCCCACAGCGGCGGCGCTGAAATTCTGCGTATTCGGGGCCCTTCTGATCGCGCTGGTTTTTTGCGATCTCGAAGAGCGTATCCTTCCGGACGAGTTTACTCTCGGGGGCGCGGTGGCGGGTGTAGTGTTCGCCGCTTTTGTGCCTGTGGCGAACGGCATCATCCGGCTGCTGTTGATGTCGGTTCGCAACGTGAGGGTGGTCTCGGTGGCGGAGTCGGCGTTCGCGGCCGTGTTCTGCGCCGCGACATTGTGGCTGGTGGGGACTCTGTACCAGAAGATCCGGCATCGCGAGGGGCTGGGTTTCGGCGACGTCAAGATGGTCGCGATGATCGGCGCGTTTCTCGGGTTGCAGGGGGCCCTGCTCACGCTGATCGTCGGGTCGCTGCTGGGCGCGCTGGTTGGCCTTTGCTACATCTGGTTCACGGGGAAGGATGCGTCCACCTACGAGCTGCCGTTCGGAACTTTCCTCGGCGCTGCGGCGCTCGGTGTGGGGTTCTTCGGAGAAGTTTTTTTGAACTGGTATGGACGGTTGGGGACGTGAGCGCCAATTCTTGCAACTCGTACTAATCGGAGATTATGTAATGGCTGAGCACGTATCCGGAAATAATCGCAAGCGAAAGGAAGAAGAGAAAGGCTATTGCTGCGCCTTTGAGGGCCATCCTCCGGGCCTTGGCCGCTTCGAAACGGTGTAGGTGTTCCCGATACAGGATGATGTAGGCCGCTGCGCTTGCGATGCTCCCAAACAGCCCGCCGAAACACAGGAAGAACGTCCAAGGCATCCGCTACAAGCTCCATTCCCGGCGCGCCGTCAGCATGGTCCACCGATTCTGCTACACTATCAAAGAACGTCGTTGTCGTTCGGGCCTCTTCCGTCCGGCGGCCCGAGGTTGGATGTGTCACTGCGGAGCGCAGTTAGGGAAATTCCGCAGAATCCTTTACTTTCAATTACATAAGGTGTTACGCTGAAAGCCTCATAATGCGAACTGTCGATTTGATCCACCGCAAGCGAGATGGCGAAGAATTAACGCCTGAAGAGATCACGGCTATCGTGGACGGCTACACCCGGAATGAAATTCCGGATTATCAGATGTCCGCGTTTCTGATGGCCGTGTTTTATTCCGGAATGACGGACCGGGAGGTCAGCTCGCTGACCGAAGCCATGATCCGTTCCGGCGAAGTGGTCGACCTCAGCTCCATACCCGGCATGAAAGTGGACAAGCACTCCACCGGCGGCGTGGGAGACAAGACCAGCCTCATCTCCGCGCCGCTCGCGGCCTCCGCGGGCGTCGTGGTGCCGATGATTTCTGGCCGCGGCTTGGGCCACACAGGCGGCACGCTGGATAAGCTGGAAGCCATCCCCGGCTTCCGCACCGATCTCACCATCGAAGAATTCCGCGCGCAACTCGCGCAACATCAACTGGCCTTTATCGGCCAGACTCCCGAGGTCGCACCGGCGGACGGCAAGCTGTACGCGTTGCGGGATGCCACCGCGACCGTGGAATCCATTCCGCTGATCGCCTCTTCCATCATGTCGAAGAAACTGGCAGTTGGCCTGGACGCGATCGTGCTCGATGTCAAAGTGGGCACGGGCGCATTCATGAAACGCCAGGTTGACGCGCGCCGTCTCGCGCAAATGATGGTCGGCATCGGACGCCGCATGGACAAACGCGTCCAGGCGTTGATCACCGACATGAACCAGCCGCTGGGTTACGCCGTGGGCAACGCGCTCGAAGTCATGGAAGTGTCGCAGACCTTGCAGAATGCCGGACCCACCGATCTGACGCGCATCTCGCTGGAGTTGGCGGCGCGTATGATCTACCTGGCCAAGCTGACGACGACGCTGGATGAGGCGCGTGAAATGGCCCAGCAAAAGCTGCTGGACGGTTCAGGCTATCGGAAGTTCAAAGACGTTATCCAGGCCCAGGGAGGCAATCCGCAAGTGCTCGACCGGTTCGAGCTGCTGCCTAACGCCACGGGAGCCCGCGAAATCGCTTCGCCGCGTGCGGGCTACGTCAGCGTCATCGACGCCGAGGGCATCGGCCAGGCATCTTCCATGATCGGCGCCGGACGAAACACTAAAGAGGACAGCATCGACCCGGCGGTCGGCGTGATTCTCGAAGTGAAGGTCGGCCAGAAAATCGACGCGGGCGCGGTGCTCTGCCGGCTGTACTACACCGGCGAAGAAAATGTCGAGGAGGCTTCCCAGCAAATCGAAGACGCTTTCCGGATTTCGGCTTCGGTGCCGGAAGAGCGCGAGCTGATCCTGGAAGTGGTAAGCTGATCCGGACATGGATCGTTTTACCGGCGTACTCGGGATAGCTGCGATCCTGCTGGTCTGCATCCTTTTCTCCAAGCATAAGCGCGCGATCCGAGTCTCCATCATTCTCTGGGGCGTCGGACTTCAGCTAACGTTCGCTTTCCTTGTGCTGCGCACTCCGGCCGCGGGCGCGTTCCAGCTTGCCAGCGACAAAGTAAATTCGTTGATCGGTTTTTCGCAGGCCGGCAGTAAATTCGTGTTCGGCGATCAGCTCGGCGGCAGCCAGCCCGTGGTCTTCGCCTTCCAGGTGCTGCCCATCGTCATTTTCATTTCCAGCCTGTTCTCCATCCTGTATTACTTCGGCGTCATGCAGATCTTCGTCCGCGGCATGGCCATCGTCATGCAAAAAGTGATGGGAGCGAGCGGCGCTGAATCCACCAACGTCGCCGCCAGCATCTTCATGGGACAGACTGAAGCTCCGCTGACCATCCGGCCGTTTCTCGCGGGGCTCACCGAATCCGAATTGTTCACCATCATGACCAGCGGTATGGCCCATGTCTCCGGCGCTGTGATGGCGGCCTATGTGCTGATAGCGCACGTCGAGGTCCGGCACCTGTTGACCGCGGTAATCATGACCGCGCCGGCCACCATTATGCTGGCCAAGATCCTGATACCGGAAGTGGACAAGCCGGCCACAATGGGCGGCGTCAAGATCGAGGTGGAAAAGCCCGGCGTAAATGTCATTGACGCAGCCGCGCGCGGCGCCGGCGATGGCCTGCAACTCGCATTGAACATCGCGGCCATGCTGATTGCCTTCCTGGCTCTCATCGCGATGCTCAACGGAATCCTCAGCTATTTCCACATCACGCTGCAGCAGATCTTCGGCTACATTTTCTCACCCGTCGCGTGGCTGCTGGGCGTGAAGTACAACGACTGCCAATCCATCGGCAACCTGCTCGGCACGCGGCTGGTGCTCAACGAGTTCATCGCGTTTCAGCAACTCGGCCCGATGCGCGACCACTTGGATCCGCGCTCCTTCACCATCGCCACCTACGCGCTGTGCGGATTCGCGAACTTCAGCTCCATCGCGATCCAAATCGGCGGAATCGGCGCGCTGGCGCCAAGCCGCAAGCCCGACCTGGCGCGGCTTGGATTGAGGGCCGTGGCCGCCGGAACGATGGCGAATTTTATGTCGGCCTGCATCGCCGGCATGCTGCTGTAATGCCCACCACGGTCGAGTACATTCGTTCCCGGACCCGGGCAACCCCGGGTGTCGCCGTGGTGTTGGGCAGCGGCCTCGGAGCATTCGCCGACGAGCTGAGCGATCGCACCGACATTCCCTACTCCGAAATTCCCGAGTGGCCCGCATCGACGGCCATCGGCCATGCCGGAAAACTGGTGATCGGGAAGCTGGATGGCCTCGAGGTCGCAGTCATGGCCGGGCGCAGCCATTTGTATGAAGGCTACACCGCCGCCCAGGTGACCATGGGTGTGCGAACGCTGCACGGGCTGGGCGTAAGATCCATCGTGTTTACCAACGCGGCCGGCGGCATCAACCTTTCCTACAGCCAGGGCGCGTTGGTCCTGATTTCCGATCACATCAATTTGCAATGCACCAATCCGCTGATCGGCCCCAACGACGATTCCGCCGGTCCGCGCTTTCCCGATATGTCGGATGCGTATTCGTCCGCCTACCGCGCGACCGCGCACCAGGTCGCGGACCAGTTGGGAATCAAGCTGGCCGACGGCGTCTACGCGGCCGTAACCGGTCCCAGCTACGAAACTCCCGCCGAGATCCGTTATCTGCGCACCATCGGCGCGGACCTGGTGGGCATGTCGACGGTTCTCGAAACCATCGTGGCCAATCACATGGGGATGCGCGTGCTCGCGATCTCCTGCGTCACCAACATGGCCGCGGGGATCCTGCCGAAAAAGATCGATCATGAAGAAGTGCTCGAAACCGGACGCCAGGTTCGCGACACGCTGGTTCGCTTTCTAAAGGCTCTGCTGCCCAGGCTATGAACAAGCTGCTCGAAGCCGCCCTCGCCGCCCGCCGGAACGCGCACGCGCCGTTCTCGAAATTCCAGGTCGGCGCCGCCATCGAGGACGAATCCGGCCACATCTTCACCGGATGCAACGTGGAAAACGCGACCTACGGCTTGACCATCTGCGCCGAGCGCGTGGCCGTGTTCAAAGCCATCTCAGAAGGGGCGCGAAAATTTACGAGGATCGCGGTTGCTGCCGACACGGATGTCCTGACGCCGCCCTGTGGAGCCTGCCGCCAGATCCTGTGGGAGTTCTGCGGCGACGCCGAGCTGACGCTGGTGAATCTCCAAGGCAAAACCGAAACATTCCGTTTGAAGGATCTTTTCCCGAGGCCATTCGATGCTTCGTTTCTCACCTAACCTGCTCGCGCTGCTGGCGACCTTCTCGGTTGCGGCGTTCGCCGAACCAGCCGACTGGATTTACACCGCCCGCTACGTCGTCACCATGGACGCGCAGCACCGCCTGATCGACAACGGCGCGGTCGCCATTCGCGGCGAGCGCATCGTGGGCGTCGGCAAGCGCGCCGATATCGAGAAGCAGTTTCAGGCGCCGCATCGCCTCGACCGGCCGGAAGCGCTCATCATGCCGGGCTTGATCAACACGCACACGCATGCGCCGATGTCGCTGCTGCGCGGCATCGCCGACGATCTGCACCTGCAGGAGTGGCTCGAGAAATACATCTTCCCCGCGGAAGCCAGGAACGTGACACCAGACTTCGTGCTGTGGGGCACGCGCCTGGCTTGCCTCGAAATGATGCTCTCCGGAACCACCACCTACGTGGACATGTATTACTTCGAGGACCGCGTCGCGCAAGCCACCAAAGAAGCCGGAATGCGCGGCGTCCTGGGTGAGACCATTCTCCGCTTCAAGTCGCCCGACTCCGCTACCCCGCAGGACGCGCTCGCATTAACCGAAAAGTTCCTGCAGCAATACAAGGGCGATCCATTGATCGTTGCCGCCCCTGCCCCGCATGCCATTTACACCAACGACGACGAAACGCTGCGAGCCGCGCGCAAGCTGGCTGACAAATACAAAGCGCCGCTGTTGATTCACCTCTCCGAAACCAAGCGCGAGAACGACGATGCGCTGAAGTCTCGCGGCATGTCGCCCACGCGTTTACTGGATCTGCTCGGCGTCCTGGACGGCCCCACCATCGGCGCGCACGGCATCTGGCTGGACGATGCTGACATGCAGATCCTCAAGGCGCACGGAGCCGGCATCGCGCACTGCCCGTCGAGCAACATGAAGCTTGCAAGCGGCGTGGCGCCGGTGATGAAGCTGCTGGGGCTCGGAATTCCCGTAGGGCTCGGCACGGATGGCCCGGCAGGCAGCAACAACGACTTCGATCTGATGGAAGAGATGAATCTCGCGGCCAATTTGCAAAAAGTAACGCTCGGCGATCCCACGGCGCTCAAAGCCGAGCAAGCCATCGCGATGGCCACGACGCTTGGGGCGCGCGTCGCGGGCCTGGAAAAGGAAATCGGGTCGCTCGAAGCAGGCAAGCGAGCCGATTTCATCACGCTGCGTCTCGATCGTCCGCACGCGGTTCCGCTCTACAACGTCTATTCGCAAATTGTGTACGCGCTAAAAGGCTCGGATGTCGAAGACGTAGTGGTCAACGGTAAACCGATTGTGCGCGATGCCCGCTCGCTCACATTGGACGCCAACACGATTCTTTCGAAGGCCAAGGAATACGGAGCCAGAATCGCCGCGTCGTTGCGGTAACTGTCCCCATTCACAGCGGAATGCGCCGGATGGGATTGGTGGATTTCTTCTGCGCAGGCGGAGGCGCATCGCTCACATGCGGCCGCGCCATCGAGCCGCCAAAATCGATTTCACTCGAAGTGAACTGAATCTGCCGATCCAAGACCATCTCCATCGTGGTGCCTTTTGCAAGCACCGCTTCCGGGCCGCGCGAGAGCAACACGTACATCAACCCGGCCACGGCGCCCGCAGCCGCGCCGATACCCGCGCCCTTGATCGGATGTCCAAGGCCCGCGCCGCCCAGGCTACCAGCCCCTGCGCCAGCTCCGGCCGCCTCGCCAATGGTCCTCAAGTCGCCGGCTTTGTCGCCGTCGCTCGTGACCTTGCCTTCCGATTTGTCCAGCTTGCCTGGAGCAGTTCCATCCAAACTGCCCATGCGCGCACGAAAATCGCGCGTGACGCCGTTCGGCAGCGTCAACGAATCGAAGCGAACGAACAGCTCGCCGCGACCCTTCACGCGCCCCGGCCGCTTTGCGCCGGTGATGGTTCCCGCGACGTAGCTCCCGGGAGGAATCACCACGCGTCCGTTGGCGAGAATCGGGAACACCGTCTCCAGATAGATTCGCTCGCCTTCGCTGGCGCTCTTTGTGCTGATGCTGTTGATCATGGTCAGCGGAATTTTGGTGCCTGCGGGGATCACAAAATCGTCCGGCGTAGCAGGCGGCGCTTGATCCTGCGCGCCCAGCGTAAGAGCGGCCGCGAACACGATCGATGCCACGCGAAAATACATGGGAAATACTCCTCTGCTCGAGACTTTCGCCTTCCTTAAGTTTAAACGTATGCAGAGGTCAGCGGGTTTCGGCAGCCTTGCGTCCCTGTTTCGAGGCTCGCTTGGATGGCTTGCTTTTTTCCGCCATGACCGGCGCCCGAACTAGCTGCGGAGGGTTGGCCGCAAGGAAAAACGCCAGCAATCCCGCCGGCCACACTTGCAGAAATAAGCGCTCCATCGAAGTATTCATTTGCCACACGACATCGCCCGGGAATAACAGGTAAACGGCGAAATCGCCGGCCAGCATCAGGCACAGTGCGATCAGCAAAGTCGCGAGCGATAGACGATCCCGTTCCTCGACCTTGAACCGCACCAAGTACCAATACACGGCCATCAGCACGGCGATCGGAATGAGGAAGCCGCCAACCACGAAGGGCGCTCTAAGGAATCCTTCGAGCGCAGTGATCCAACGCCCAACATCGGCGGCGTGATGGATGATGTCGCGCGCGGGCTTGGCCATGAACTCGTTGGACGGCGCGAAGCGCAGCTTGAAGAAAGCTACGACCGCCAATGGCGGTACCACTCCCCCCGCTATGCGAAGGAACTGTGGCATCCATAAACTTCGATTTCCGTAACGGAAGATGGCAATCGCGCGCGCGACTATCAGAACCAGCAGAAACATCAATCCTTCATTCTTGGTCCAGGCCGCAAAACCGGCCATGGCCCCCGCCAGGATGCCGATGCCGGGTTTATCCGGATAGCGATCCTGGATGCAAAACAGCGCCAGCGAGGCGAGCATAAAGAAGCTCAGGGGAATGTCGGCATACTGGTTCGCGCCGTTCTCGACGAACGACGCCGTACCGAGCAGCAGGATGCCGCCGATAAACGCTTGCGCCTTGCCGCGCAAAATGCCCAGCGTCGAAATCAGCAGGCCCGCCGTTCCAAGCGTGAAGAGAAAAGCGATGGCGACGGGCGCATTAGTGGATTCCACTTTCGCCAGAGTCCAGCACATGGCGACGATGCCGGGCAGCAGCAACGGATAATCCGGATGCGACCAGGCAAGCTGATTGGAGAACGCGTTCCTCCATACATCGCCTCCGCGCTCAAAGAAGCGCGCTCGCAGGTTCCAGATGGCCCACGCGTCCCACTCGCCATGGGGTTTGTTCAGCGTGTAGACCACTAACATGGTCGCCGCGCTCGCCACCGCCAGCAACAACAGCCCCGTCAGGTACCAGGGGACCACGGGTCCACGGGCCCATTCCAGCGTCACGCCGCTCCGCTTCCATGTGATCGCGCAGCCCACGATGGTTAACGCCAAAGCGGCGCCTTCCACCGAAGCCAGCACGATCAGCTTTGGACCTGCCAGCGAGAGGCAAAGGAAGTAGAGGCACGAAGCGATTCCGATTCCCACGCCTGCGCCGAGCGACAAGAGGAAAACGGTGTGTAGCGACCAACGCGGTGGCCCGGGAAACAACAAACGAACCACGCCGAATCCCATGAACCACACCAGTGCGATGTAAAGGAAGATCATTGGGCAGCGCTGCGGAAAAGATAAACGTAGTTGCCAAAATCGTGTACGCCGCCAAGCTTCATTGCCTTTAGTCTCGCCAGATCCGGCTTGCTGTGAAAATTCCCGACCACCTGAGATTCGCCCGCGGACATCGTGACGATCGACGGGGCCAGCACGTATTGAGTGAGATAAAACTCGGCCTGCGCGATCGTGTCGTTGGGGGCGTTGTCGGAAATATAGCCGACCACGGCGCGCGCCGGGAGTACTTTCCGAAGCGGCTCAAACCGGGCTTCGAAAGAAGGCACTCCGAAGTTCTCCGCGCTCTTGCGATATGCGGAGACGACGTCGAGCAGAACCCAGAAGCTGGACGTCAGTGCGATCGCCGCCAAGCCGATCACAGCAAATTGATGGCGTATCAAGCTGTTCAGTTTAGCACTACTGTCCCCTCGTTTACGCTCGGGGTTGCCGGACCCCGCTCAGGGTTGAACGGGGAGCTTCAATCCTGCCTTACCGATCTGATCGCCAACGCCGATGCGGATCTCGGGAGTTGAACCGGTCGAGTCCGGCAGTTTCACATTAATCTGATAAAGGCCGGCGAAGCCCGGCGCGAGGCCCGCGTACGCGATCGCTCCGGCATCCACGGCGGCGCCGTCGAGCAGCACTTTGAAATTGGCGAGTTGCTTGATGGGAGCCGCGCGCGCAGGCACCTCGCCGTACAGCACCGGCGGCACGGTTTGGCCAAGCCCGGTGGCATAGAGCACGACGTCATCGCCGGGATGCGCCGGCTTATCGGGTGAAATCAGCGATCCGTCGGCGCGCGTTGCCACGGCATTCTGGGAGTCAAGCTGAAACAGGGCGGGCGCGGCGGACGCAATCTGTATGGGGATCTCCGGCCCGGCGGTGCCGTCCAGCACAATCTGAAAAGTGGATGGCCCGGGCACCAGCGACGGCGGCACGAGGAAATTAATTTGTAGCGGAGAAACGTAAAACACGTTGGCAAGTACCCCGCCGATCAGGACGCGGACGCCCGTCCCCGGCATCACGTTGGGGAGCACGCCACCACGGATATCGTCCGGCGTCAGCACCTTGGTCCCGTACGCGAGGCCGGTGCCGTAGATGGTGCCGATGGCGTTCGGGGCGAGGAAGCCCGGCTGATTGTCGCCTGCATTGACAATCCCGGCGGCAGAGTATGCTGGAGCGGCGCGGGCCGCGCTCGAGCCGAGCAGAAGCAGCGCCAAAAACACGACGGGCATGAAGCAAGGTAGTGGGCGCCAGATCCGGAAATTCTCAAGCATCGTGGCACCAAATTCGTAGTGTTTTACAGAGCTTGTCGGCCACTAAGTGACCGGCGCCACGAAGCGCCGCTGGAAAACCTGCTACGCTGAAAAAACCATGTCAGCTCACAACGGAGACAAATCGCGCTTCGGCCGGCAGCGCAAGGCCAAGATCAATCGAAGAATCAAGATGCGGGCGCTTCGCAAACAGATGGCCGCCAGCGCCAAGAAGCAAGGTTAAGGCCGTGCGGCGAAGATCGATGCTCATCGCCGCCGGCGCTGTGCCGCTGGCCGGGCTGCTTGACGTTGCGCGAGCGCAATCCGCCGGAAGACTGAAGCAGTCCGCCGCGCGCTGGTGCTACGGAAAAATGAGCCTGGACGATCTGTGCAAGAACGGCGCGCGAATCGGACTCAAGGGCATCGACCTGGTGAATCACGACGACTGGCCGACCGTGCAGAAATACGGGCTCACTCCAGCCATGACGCTCGGAGCGGGAACCATCCCGAACGGCTGGAATCGAAAAGAGAATCACGACAAGTTCGAGCCAGAGATGCACGCGAATATCGAGCTGGCGGCGGCCGCAAAAGTTCCCAACGTCATCACGTTCTCCGGAAATCGCCGAGGCATGGCGGACGCCGAGGCGAAGGATAATTGCGTCGCGGGCCTCAATCGCGTGAAAGCGATCGCGGAGGACAAAGGCGTCACCATCTGCCTCGAGCTGCTGAACAGCAAAGTGGATCACAAGGATTACCAGTGCGATCACACCGCCTGGGGCGTCGAAGTGGTGAAGCGCGTGGACTCGCCGCGCGTAAAGCTGCTCTACGACATCTACCACATGCAGATCATGGAAGGCGACGTGATCCGAACGATTCGCGAGAACATCCAGTACATCGCACATTTCCATACCGGAGGCGTGCCGGGCCGGCATGAGCTGGACGACACACAGGAACTGAACTGGCGAACTGTGGCCACCGCGATCGCCGACTTGAACTTCCCGGGCTTCGTTGCGCACGAGTTTGTGCCCACGCGCGATCCCATGCAGTCGCTCGAGCAAGCGGTGAAACTGTGTACCGTCTGACGCTAGCTTTCGCATTCTTCGCTCTAATCGCCGCACCGGCGCGCCGATTAGCCACGCGATGAACTTACGCCGGGCGCTGCCGCAAGATCTTCCATACATCCTTCAACTGGAACAAAAGTTCCGCAACCTAGGATTGCTCGGCGGCGACGAGATCGACACGCACGAGCGGCAAATGTCCGATCCCGATTGCGCTTACTGGATTGTCGAAACGGAGGACGGTGCGGCCGGATTCGTGATCCTGCGCGGTCTGCAGTCGAAGAACAAGTGCGTGGAGCTGAAGCGCATTGCGATCGCCGAACCCGGGCGCGGCTTGGGTCGCCGGGTGCTGTCGGAGATCATCAAGATGGCTTTTTCCGAGTTGGATGCGCACCGGTTGTGGTTGGATGTCTTCGAACACAACGTCCGCGCGCGGCATGTCTATCGTTCGATGGGATTCGTGGAAGAAGGCACACTGCGGGAATGCGTCAAATGGCAAGAGCTCTATCGTTCGCTAGTCGTGATGTCGATTCTGGCCGAAGAATACTCTACCAGGCGAGCGCCAGCGCAGTAGTCCGCGGATCGGCCCCGGCGCTTACGGTTCCGGTCTCGGCTTCCACCATAATCGCGGCGCTGTCGTTCATCGACCACGGCGGACGTATCGATACTTTGTGGCCGCGGCGCACCAGTTCGGCGCGGATAGAATCCGGAATGCGGCCCTCCAGCGACACGTCGCCCGGATACATGGTGTGCGGGAATGGCGACGCGGGAAAACTGCGCGTGGTCCAACGCGGCGCTTCGATGGCCTGTTGCACGTTCATGCCGAACTCGACGATGTTAAGAAAAGTTTGCAGCGTCCGCATGCACTGGTCGTCGCCGCCCGGACTGCCGGTCACCAGGAACGGTTTGCCATCCTTGAGCACCAGCGTCCCTTGCAGCGTACTGCGCGGGCGCTTACCCGGTTCGAGCGCGTTTGCGTGGCCCGGCACGAGCGAATAATAATCGCCGCGGCAATTCAAGGGGAAGCCCAAGTTGCCCATCACGACCTTGGTGCCAAACCCGCTATGCAGGCTGGGCGTGAACGAGATCATGTTCCGCTCGCGATCGACGACCGCGATGTAGCTGGTGTCGCCGGTATGATCGGCGCGCCCGCGCAGATCGATGTCGCGAGGACGCGCTACCGGCTCGTAACCGGGTGTATATTGCGCCACGTCGCCCGGACGAAAGTCGAGCGATGCCGCAGCGGTATCGATCAGCTTTCGCCGCTCGGTAGCGTATTCCTTAGACAAGAGACCAGCGTAGGGAATCTTGACGAAATCCATGTCGCCCAGGTACGTGTCGCGATCCGCCATCGCAAGTTTGATGGCTTCGACAGACGCGTGGATGTATTCGGCGGAATTCAGACCCATCGACTTCAGGTCGTAGCCTTCCAGCAGATTGAGCGCGATCAGCTCAGCGGGTCCCTGGCTGGCCGAAGGATTCTTGTAGACGGTATAACCGCGATAGTTCACCGAGACCGGTTCTTCGACCTTCGCCGAGTAACTGGCGAAATCTTCATAGCGGAACAGTCCGCCGTTTTCTTCTGAAAACTGGGCCATCTCGCGCGCGATATCGCCCTTGTAGAATCGATCCCGCGCGGCCTTCAACGCTGCCTGGCGGCCTTTGCCGGCCGCTTCCTTTTCTGCCTCCACCAGTCGGCGCAACGTGCAGGCCAGGTCCGGGTTTTTCCATATTTCGCCATCCTTCCAGACCTTGCCGTCCGGGCCGTAAACACGGACACTCGACGGATACTTCGACAGTCCTCGCACATTCAGCGCGCGGCCCAGGGGAACGCCGCGCTCGGCAAGCTCGATAGCCGGCGCCAGCACGTCCGCGAAATTCTTCGTGCCCCAGCGCGAAAGCAGAACATACCAAGCGTCCACCAAGCCAGGCACAGTGCCGGCGAGGAGCGAATCGTTAACCGGAATCTTGCCGCCGCTATTGGCTTTGTACCACTCGATGGTGGCGAGCTTCGGCGCGGTTCCCTCGGCGTTCAACGAGAAGGCTTTTTTCTGTTTGGTGTCGTAGACCAGGAGCTGCGCATCGCTGCCGAGGCCGTTCGCGCTTGGCTGGACGAGACCGAGCACAGCCTGCCCCGCGACGATGGCGTCGAAGGCATTCCCACCGGCCTGGAGCATGTGTTCCGCGGTGATGGTAGCGAGCGGAGCCATGGAAGCGGCGGCATATTCAGCGCCGCGAACCAACTGTTTCATGGTTTGGCGCGGAACGCCGTCAGCTTCGGTTCGCGAGGCGCGCGGGGTTTGCGCGTTTGCGGCAAGAATTCCTGCGATCAGTACGGCAGCGATTCTTGGACTCATATCCCGTAAGTATCGCACAGACCCTCGGGAATTCGAGGAATCCATGCTTAAGTTTTCTCCAGAAACATCCTATGGATGCGCGAGTCTTCGGTGAGCTCGGGATGGAACGTCGCCACCAGGTGCCTTCCCTGCTCCACCAAAACCGGATCGCCCTGATACCTGGCGAGTACCTTGACGTTCTCTCCGACTCGGCGAATGATCGGGGCGCGGATGAACACCGCTTCAAAGCCCTCGGGCTCGAGCCGGGCGATACGGCTGTCGAGCTGCCGGCCGTACGCGTTGCGCTCCACACCGATATCCATCAAGCCGAGCGACCGCTGCGACGGATTCAGCACTTCGGACGCCAGCAGAATCGCGCCCGCGCAGGTTCCGAAGATCGGACGGCGCTCGCCGAACTCGCGCAACGGCTCCAGCAGCTTCTCTTCTTCGAGCAGCTTCAGCATGGTGCTGCTCTCGCCGCCCGGAATTACCAGGCCATCGAGATTCTGAAGATCGCCGGCCGCGCGCACCTCGACAGGCTCCGCGCCGGCCCGCGCGAGGGCCCGCTCGTGCGCTTCGAAATCACCTTGCAGCGCGAGCACGCCGATCTTCTTTTTGGAACCAGCCGCCATCACCAGCCTCGGGTTTGCAGCAGCTCGGATTGCTCGAGCTTGGCCACGTCGATGCCGAACATGGCCGCGCCGAGATCCTCGCAGGCCTCGAGAAGCTTGGCCGGATCGTTGAAATAGGTAGCCGCCTTGACGATGGCGCGGGCGCGCACGTCGGGATCGGACGACTTGAAAATGCCCGAACCGACGAACACGGCTTCGGCGCCGAGTTGCATCACCAGCGCGGCGTCGGCGGGAGTGGCGATGCCGCCGGCGGAGAAGTTCGGAACCGGCAGTTTGCCATGCTCGGCGACATACTGGACCAGCTCGAGCGGCGCTTGCAGCTTTTTCGACTCCGCCACCAGTTCTTCGGCGCCGAGCACGGTGAGCTGCTTCATCTCTTTGACGATGGTGCGAATGTGGCGCACCGCTTCGACGATGTCCCCGGAGCCGGCCTCGCCCTTGGTGCGGATCATGGCCGCGCCTTCGGCGATCCGGCGCAAAGCTTCCCCAAGATTGCGCGCGCCGCAAACGAACGGGACCTTGTAATTGCGCTTGTCGATGTGATGTTCTTCATCGGCGGGCGTGAGCACTTCGCTTTCGTCGATGTAGTCCACCTCCAGCGCTTCCAGGATGCGCGCTTCCATGAAGTGGCCGATGCGCGCTTTGGCCATCACCGGAATATGCACCTGGTGCATGATCTCGCGGATCTTCGCGATGGGCGCCATGCGCGCGACGCCTCCTTCCTTGCGAATATCGGCGGGCACGCGCTCGAGCGCCATCACGGCCGTGGCGCCGGCCTTTTCGGCGATGACCGCCTGCTCGGCGTTGGTCACATCCATGATCACGCCGCCTTTGAGCATCTCAGCCAGTCCAACTTTTAAACGAAACGTTTCGTCGAGGTACATGCGTTGCTCCTTCAAACCATTGCGGGCGCTTCTGCGAGCGGCTGCGAATGCGCCCGCACGCGCTCCAGTTCTTCCGTGAAAATACGGCCGAGGATGGCGATGCCGGATCGGATCTGATCCGGCGTCATCCCGGCAAAACTGATGCGTAGACTGTTCGGTTCCGGGCGCGACACTGCAAAATACTTGCCCGGCAGATAGGTGACGCCCTCGCGTTCGGCGCGCGGCAGCAACTCGCCGGCATCCAGCGGCTCAGGCAGACGCACCCACAGGCTCATTCCTCCGCGCGGCCGCGTGAACTTCGCCTCGGGCGGCAGATACTTTTCACATGCGTTGAGGGCCGCGCGCAAACGCTCGCGTCCCGCGGCCAGCATCTTTTGCCGATGCCGCTCCAGGCGTCCGGATTCGGCGAAGCGCAGCAGGACTGCTTGCGAAAGCTGATCGGCATGGAGATCGCTCCACAATTTCGCTTCAGTCAGCTTTTCGATCAGGGCGCGCGGGCCGATCACCCAGCCGACACGCAGTCCTGGAAACGCCAGCTTCGAAAAACTGCGCAGTAGGACAGTGTCGCCGCTGTCATCCAGGCGCTTGATGGTCGCGATGAGGTCGCCTTCGTAGGCCAGCGCACCATAGATGTCGTTCTCGATGACGATGACGCCGGCTTGCTGCGCGATTCGCAGCAGCGCCTTGCGCGAAGCCAGCGGGAGCGTTGCGCCAGTCGGATTTTGAAAATTCGAGGTGACCGCGAGGAGGCGCGGATGTTCGCGTGCCACGATGCGTTCCAATGCTTCAAGATCGATTCCGTCCGCGCCGACCGGGACGCCGACGAGCCGCGCACCCGCGCGTTCAAAAACGTGCCGCACGCCGAGATACACGGGATCTTCGAGCAAAACCGTTTCACCCTTGCGAACGAGAGTGTGTTGCAGCAGGTCGAAAGCCTGCTGGCATCCGCTGGTGATCAGCAGATCGTCGGACTCGCGCAGGACGCCCTCGGCGCGAGAAACGTCGAGCAGATAGCGGCGCAGCGGTGGATAGCCGGAGGGCGAGCCGAGTTGCAGAATGGTCTGCGCGTCCGCGCTTTGGATCACCTCGGTGCAAGTGGAGCGGAATTCCTCGAGCGGAAAAAGAAGTTCAGACGGACGCGAGCTGGAGAAGCCGGCGACTGGGGTGGACGTCGGCGCCGCGGGCGAAATCGACGCTGGACTTTCCAGAATATCGCGCCACGGAACGCGGCCCGAGGTATTCCCGGTGCCCGCGACGAAGCTGCCGCGCCCGACATGGCCGGTAATGAGTCCTTCCGATTCGAGCAATTCGTAGGCGGCGGATACGGTAGTCCGGTTCAGTCCAAGTTGACCAGCCAATTCCCGAGTGGCAGGGAGTCGTCCGCCGCGCGGAAGCTGTTGAGATTCAATCAATTCTCTAATCTGTAGATATAGTTGCCGGTAGAGAGGGGATTCGGCATCCGGGTTGAGCGTGGTGATCGGCAGCATGCCAAGTCGATTATAAGCATACCATATTGGTTGGCCTTGTCAACAGGAATTTGAGCCCAGGGACTCGGCGCTGGAGGCTAGCCGAACGTCCCCGCGCTGACGCTTGGGGTTGTCGGCGGCGGCTGCATTTCGAAGAAGACATATTCGAAGTGGCGGGCCTGGTTGTGACGCACCAGGCGCTCACTGTGGGCTTCCAGTTGGTCTTTTGAAAAAACAAAGCCATCTTGCGAGGGGTCGTATGGAATTCCTTTGTGCTTATGCATTTCCAGGATGCCGCAGGCGCGCTTGATCTCGCGGCGCTCGTTTTGGCGGCGCTCGGCCTGGAGTTCGCGCAGCTTATCGATGGTCTTGTGGAGCTTGCGCGAGAGCCGGGTGTCGTGGAGGCTGAGCCAGGCGAGGGCGTGGTGCGCGTCGACGATATCAAACTCGATGGCGGCCTGTTCGTTGGGCGGATTTGTGGCGCGGTGGAAGAGCTCGGCTTCGAGCAGCGGGATGCGCTTGAGGCGCCAGGAGGTATCGGCGATGTCTTTGACGAGGATGTTTTCGGTGGGGGTCTTGGGTTTGTGGCGTTCGATGAGGCTCTGACGATGGAGGTCGTAGGCGGCGCGGTCCTCGGAGGGGAGGACGGCGGATTGAGCGGTCAGGCCGTGCGTGAGGGCGTTGAGCGACGAACGCCTTTTGCCGGACTCGGTGCGGGGGCCGGTGGAATGTTTTGAGTTGGCGCGATTGATGTGCGCGCGATGGAGCTGCATTGCTGGAGTCATGAGTTTGCCTTCCTGGCTCCTCTTTAGCATGGGCGGAGAGCGGTCGGAGGGTAGGTTGGCGGCAGGTTATTGATATGAAAGGAAAGATAGGGTTGGAAGAGTTGTCACTCGCGGTCAGCCGCCTTGCGCTTCACCCAAGCGTATGTACATAATGTCAATATGGCAATATGGAGTACACATGGAATCTCGAGAAGAATCGCCGGAACATTGAACGTCACGGCATTGCGTTCGAAGACGCCATGAAGATTTTCGAGGGACCCACACTGGAGAAGGTGGACGATCGGTTCGACTACAGCGAAATTCGCGTCTACGCGGTGGGGGTTGTAAACGGCATGGAAGTCACGGTGATTTATTCAGACATCTCGCAGAGTGAGCGACGGATCATCTCAGCTTGGAGGGCAGAGCGACATGAAAGAGAAGCGTATTGGAAGAACATCCGTGAAGGCGCGTAGCGATTGGAAAAGGTTGGGCGCCCTGACCGATCGCCAAATCCGGCGGGCGATCGAAACTGATCCAGTGGCACATCCGACCGATGCGGAGTTCTGGAAAAGCGCCCGCGTGGTTATGCCTAGAGCAAAGCAACCGATCACGATCCGCCTGGATGCCGACCTTCTCGAATGGCTTCGAAAACAAAAGCACTATCAGACGAGAATTAACGCTGTCTTGCGAAGCTTTATGCAGGCCCAAATTACGGCACGCAGATCGAATTGACGGGCTTGATACAAACGGAGATTGCCAGGCGCGCCCGATCGAATTCAGACGACCCGGATCGAGAGCGTGGGTTTCGCTTTGTCGGGCCCGAGCTTCAACGCGAACTGAAAGGCTTTTCGCTCGCCTTGCGTGACCAGAAGCGTTTTCATGACCCACTCATTCTTTAGCTTTTGCAAAATGCTTCGTCCATTGGCCAACAACGCGATGGCCTTGGAGGCATCCAACTGGTCGTATCGAAACGGCAGGCCGGCGATCCACTGGAGTTCAGCGGCGTCGCGGGTCAGGGCGGCAAGATCGGGGAGCGGCGCGCCGGTGACGATCTCGGCCGACGCTCCTGTCCCCGACTTGGCAAGCGTCGTCAGCAGGCAGTTGACGTAACTCGGTTCGCCATCGGGTTCCGAATAAGCCCAACCCCGCGGCGCAGCGGCGGGAACCGCGGGCAACAGCGTGTAGCGCTCGCGGTCATGAATCAGCACGCGACGCGGCGGATCCATCACGCGTTGCGCGACGGACATCCAATCGTCTTGAAGGAACGGAAGCATGCCGGAATCGAGCAGCAGTATCTCGGCGTGCTCCAGTCCGGCTGCAAGCGCCGACGGATGCCCTTCGAAAACCCAGACGCGATGGCCGGCGTAAGCGAGAGGTATCAAGTGGCCCAGGAACGGAATCGCCTTGGCTGCTTCCTGGAGATCCGGCTGTTTGCCCGGCGCGGCGTAGAGTATCCCGGTGTTCGCGATCACAGCGATGTTGTGCGGCCGGTCGGAGGGGATATCGGGAATTTTCGGGACGCGGGCGTCCATTTCCGGCGTGCGCGGAGGCGCTGGGAGCAGCTTCACGGCCCGATCCGCGCCGACCAGAGCGACGCCACGTCCTTCAGGTGCCTTCGATGCCGCGGTACGAGCTGTTGCGAAGACTTCCTGAGCGTCGCGCCGCAGGTCGACATCCGGCATGAAGGGCGCGTAACGGTCCGTTGGCGGCGCTGGCGGGACCGCCTGTCTCGGATGAGATTGGCCGAACTGGTCTACGTAGTCGGAAAAGTCCGGCTTGGTGGAAAAACTGACCGGCAGTTTGTGCTGAATCACAAGTTTGACGATCTCTAAACTCTTCGCCGCGCTGGCCTCTGTTTGATCTTCCTTGTAATACCGGACTTGATCTTTCGAACGGTCGGCTTGGGACAGACGAGCGCCGAGTTGCGCTAAGTCGGCTGCTTGACCGTCGAGTAGGGTTGCGCCGGACGCGAGCAGGCTGATATTGATTTCCACCGATTTCTCCCTTCCGGATGCCGACAACCAAAGAGGCTGCTGAAAAAGTCTCTTTTCTCGCGTTTCAAGCCCACAGGCTGAAGCCTGTGCCACCCTGGTTCAGCAATTTATGAGTAGCAAGGTGGCACAGGCTTTTGCCTGTGAGAACTTTTTCAGCAGCCTCCAAGCTAATCGGCTGTTCGAAGAGGGAGCATTACGAGGATCACCAGTGAGATCCACAGCACGTCCGCCAAAAACAAATGAACGATCTGCATCCCGATCGGTGCGAGCAGCGCCAGATTGATGGCGCCCGCACACACTTGCGCCAGAGTCAGAATCAAAACCACTAATGCCGTTCGCTTGGCGAGTGGCGCAGCCTTCGAGCGCAGCATCAAGTTCGCCACCGTGACGAAATACGTCGCGGCGAGCACTGCCAGCACGGGATGCACCACGCGCAATCGCAACAGAAAATGCGCGGCGGCGGAGAGATCCTGGCGCATGCCCTCGGCCAGCGACGATGCCGGGAAAAGCGTATCGCCCAGGGCCGCGATCGCGCCGGTAATGCTCACCAGGATCGCGACGGGCAGAGTTGCCATCACGACGCGCGACGGGCGGCCGGGTTCTTCGCCGCGCGAGTACCAAGCGGCCAGCGCGAGTGTAGCCAGCAGGAACTGCGTATTCACCAGATGCAGTGACAAATAAAACGCCCGGCCCACCGATTGGTTTTCCCCGACGAATCGCAGCAGCACCAACCCCGCGCCCAGCAGCGCTTCCGCGACGATGAACAAGATCGACAGCATCGCCATTCGCCGCACGCGATGTCCGCGCGGAAACAGCAAAACGCTCCACCAAGCCAGCGCGACCACGGCGATCAGCGCCACGCCGCTGGTGATCCGGTGCGTGAATTCAATGATCGTCTCGATACGCGGCACGAGCGGCACCACTTCGCCGTTGCACAGCGGCCAGTGGCTGCCGCAGCCGGCCCCCGAACCGCTAGCGCGCACATACGCGCCCCAAAGAATCACTAACAGGTTCCAGGCGAGCACGCCCCAGGCGAATCGTGTAAATCCCGTGGAACGTGGCGGCGCGAGAGATTCGGTTAACGGCGCGTCATGGCGGGTTGAAAAAATCATTATCCTTGTACTCCACACCCAGTAGCCGGCTGGAAAGCCGGCTGCAGGCAAGAGTGCCTGCCCCACATAGTTCACTCCTGTTCACTGTAACAACGGGCGTCCGCCGTTTGTTAGAATCATGTCGCTGGCCGTGATGCTCTCATTCCGCACTTCTCTCGTGGCCGCCGTCCTCTTTGGTCTACTCTCCGCAAATCTGCCCGCTCAAAAAAAGAAGAAGACCACCGACGACGAAGGTTACGTCCCAACTGTCCTGCCCGAAAACAAGCAGAAAAAGAAAAAAGACGAGAACGTCAACCAAACGCTGCCTCCGACGAAGGAGCTTCCGAGCGCCGTCTCGGCGGATACGGACCGGCTGACGTTCGAAGTCTCGCCGCTGTCCTCCAAGGGATTGCTTTCGCAACAAACGCGCGATGCCCTGCGTACTCTGCTCCGCACCAGCCGCGGCGCCATCGTCAAGGTGCGCGCGTTCGTGGCCGGATCGGGCGATATGCGCCGCGTCGGCGAACTGGTGGGCGAAACGTTTACGGAACGGCACATGGCGTTGCCGGCTCTCAGCGTGGCCCAGGTCGGCGCGCTTCCGTTGGAAAATGCGCAAGTGGTGATCGAAACCACCGAGCTCGAGAAAAAGGCGGTGAATCCGCATGGCGTCGCGTTTCTATCGGGGCAGTCGGCGCCCAGCGTCTCGCAGTCGCTTGAAAAACTCAAGACTGCGTTGCGCGGCGGCGGCATGGAACCGGCGGACGCCTTGCGCGTGACGTGCTTCGTCAGCTCGCTCGAGGAGCAAAGGGACACGCACGCTTTGATGCAAGCCAGCTTTCCGGGCGCCGCGTTGAATTACGTGCAGATGCAGCGCGAGCCGGTGAATCCGGCGGCCGAGTGTGAAGCAGTGGCGCGGCTGCACGCGGCGGCCGCCGAACCGTTTCGTTTTCTGAATCCGCCCAATCTGGACAAGTCGCCGAATTACTCGCAACTCGCTTTGGTGACCAGCCCCAAACTGGTCATCACAGGAACGCAGCTTGCATTCGGCAGCCAGGATAGCGATCTGAAGCTGGCGTTCGACCGCTTGCAACGGGCGCTCGCCTCGGCCAATGCGCGGCTCGATCGCGTGGTGATGTCGCACCTGTACGTCACCTCCAGCGGGATGACGCCGCGTGTTCGCACGGTGCGCGCCGGTTACTACAGCGCCACGAATCCGCCGGCCAGCACGCTGCTTCCGTTCGAAGGATTGCCGTCGCTCGATGCGTCGTTCGGAGTGGACGTGATCGCTGTATCCGATTCATCCAGCGCTCGCCGATAAAACCTCAAATATGACGGCGGTTGTCGCCAGGCCAAGTTATAATTTCCAGGATGGGCAAGACACTCGAACGAGCCGCGATCGGTTTCCGCGCGCATTCCGGATGGGCGGCGCTGGTGGCGGTGGCCGGCTCGACTGGATCGCCGGAAGTGATCGCGCGGCGGCGCATCGAAATAGCCGATGCGGCGATTCCCGGATCGAAGCAGCCATTTCACGCGGCCGAGCCCCTGCCATTTAAGGACGCCGAGAAATTTCTGAAGCGTTGCGCCGACAGCACCCAGCGCCTGGCGCGGGAGGCGTTGCAGGCCGCGATCGACGGGCTGCGCGATAAACGCTACGAAGCGGCCGGATGCGGCATCATTCTCGGCTCCGGCCGCGCTCTGCCCGAGCTTCGCGCGATTCTCGCGTCGCACGCGCTCATACACACTGCCGAGGGCGAGTTCTATCGCAATGCGCTCGTCGAAGCAGGCGAACACTGCGGACTGCCGGTTTTTGGCGTGAAGGAGCGCGAACTTTACGAGCGTGCCTCGGCGCAGCTTCACACGCCGGTTGATAAGTTGCAGCAGCGGGTCGCCGAACTCGGCCGATCCATCGGGCCGCCGTGGACGCAGGATCAGAAGTACGCCGCGCTGGTCGCGTGGATGGCACTGGGGGATTACGCAGGTTGAAGGCTCTGCTGCTACAAGCTTACAGACTGAAGGGCTGTTGCTGAAGAAAGTCCACAGGCTGAAGCCTGTGCCACCTGAGTTCGATGAGGACCAAGCCTTCACATGAGTGTGAACGCGGCACGCACGAGTGCGTGCGCCACGCTATTCCAGGTGATACAGCTTGTACGGACCCTCGGACGCCGCCAGGCGAATCCCCCACAGCCGCTGGTACCGGAAAAAGTCGCCTGCACCCGCCTCGGCATCGTGCACCAGAAGCCAGCGCACATGGTTGCGCTCCACTTCCTGAATTGCAGCGCCGCGCAACCCGTCGGGCGGCGGCGCGTCATGGATGGATGCGTTCTCGAGTATCGTGCGCCACTCGCCCGGCGCAGCTTCGTACTCCAGACGCATCCGCATCTGCTCTTGATCGCGCGTCGATTCCGCCACTACCCGATCGATTGATTCGGGTCGCGAGAAATCCACCTCCAGGTACATGCCCGGCCGGTAAGCCTCGCCGCTGGTCCAACGCGTCACGCCGCTATTGTCGAACGCCAGCGTCACATCCCAAGGATTGGTGGATGCTTTGAGCCGCCACTGGGGCGCGCGTGGAAGTTCCTGCCCCTGCCGGTAAACGCGCAGCTCGGTGATACTCCAGCGATCGGTATCGCTCCGCGCCGTCTGGGTAAGCCGGATGTTTCGCGCCGTTACCTGCGGGAAACGATAATCGTCGCGCCGCGCCGGTTGAAGCGTTTTCGTGAATGGCGTGCGCAACGCTTCGCTGATTCGAATACCGAGGGAGGAGGTCCACTCCACAATAATTTCGTGCGAATGATACGCCTGCTGCATGCCGGAGAAACTGAACACCGGCTCACCCGGTGGCAGGGTCCTCTCGAGCATCAACCCGGCGTCATAGTCGGAGAGGTGGCGGCGCAAAAACTCCGCTTCGGGAGTGAGCCGCAGCGCAGCCTTCCAATCCGGGCCATCGAGACGCCAGGTGTACGGATTAACATAACGGTTCAAGATCGGCGGCCAGGAGGCCAGCGCGTGGACAAGCACAACGACCAGCGCCACCGCGCGCCAACGCGCCAAAACCAGTGCCATCCCCAGACTCACGAATATCAAAGAAGGAAGCGCAAACCGCGTCTCGCGCACCGTGATCAATGGCAACGCGAAGACCAGCGCCGCCGCGGCTAATTGACGGCCGGCGGGCGTCGTGAGCCCGATCAGGAGTATGGGGCTGAGCAAAAACACCGGCCCCACTACGCCGGTCAGCCGGCCGCCCATCGCCGCTTCAACGGGCAACTCGATAGCAGGCACGCCTCCGCGCAGACTGAGCGCGTGAGCGAATCCTCGTTCGGACCACACCGAAACGTACGGGTTCGGAAAAAATCGATTGGCGAAGGGCGAGAACGGATTGTGCACGACGACGGCGTTCTTGATCATCCAGGGCGCGGCCATCGCGAGCGCGAACACCGCGACAACCAGCAGGGGCCGCAAGAACGCCTTGCGGCTGCGCCAGCGGCAGAAAATGACGCAGCCGATCGCGTATGGAATCGCGAGCCCCGTGTTGTACTTGATCGCGTAAGCAAAACCGGCAGTCATTCCGATGGCTACGAGAAGGCCGCTCTGCTGCTCCTTGCGCCAGATATCCAGCAGCAGAAAAACGGCCAACGCGACGCTGGCCATCGCGACGTCTACGTAGGGCGTGGTCCCCGTTTTTCCGACGATCGGACTCAGGAAGAACAATAGCGCTCCTGTTGCGCCCGCCACGGGCGAGCCGATGCGCCGGCCGTATGCGAGCATGCCGAAGGGCGTGATCAGCGTGAACAAAAGATTCACCATCGCCGCGGCGGTGTGCCTGCCAAAGGCGAACGCAAACAGGTACAGCATTTCAGTGCCCTCGGGAAAACTGGCATGCAGGCTGGTGGTGATGCGCGGAAAATGGTGCTCGCGAAGATAGCGCGCCACCAGGGCGACGTGATATCCCACTCCATCCGGGCTGGCTTCGGGCTGCATCGCGTTGCCTAGGTACAGCAAGCCAAACGCGGCGTAGAGCAGTCCGAAGACGACCTTCCAGTGATTGGGGAGCGCCGGGCCACGCTCGGTTGAAAACCGGTGCGCGCCGCTCCAGATCGCGATGGCGACGATCGCCACGCCAGCTGCGAGGAAGACGCCGCGGTGCGCCAGTCCGGCTGCAGTCAGGCAGAAGACAATCGTGCTCAAACAAGCCGAGCCGAGCACAAAGCCGAGGAAGTGCTCCTCCATGCGAGCCAGTTTCACGCGCAGAAGTTGGAAGACGAGCTTGCCGGCAAGCAGACTCACAACGTACGTGAATGCGGTGGCAAACAGGATGGCAAGTACAAGCTTCATCGGACTGAGCCGCGACCGGAAGGGGGCGATTCCTCCCGCCGCGAGAGCTTCAAGGGTTGTAGGATAGCATTCACGAGATCATCGCCGAAGCTCTTTGAAGTGTGGCTCGCCGCTCGGACTGGAGACGCTGTGGGGCGGACCCCCTGGTGCCGGACGCCCTCGTCCGGCTGGCCAACATGCAACCAAGAGGCCGACCAGGGGGTCGGCCGCGGACGAGGGCGTCCGCCCCACAAGGGTCTTCATCAACTTTGGTGACCTGCAAGCCGGTCGAAACCCTAACCCTGTTTCGCACCCAGCGCCAATTCAGTCCCTGACTTGATGTATTCCTCCGCGGCCCGGCGCAAATCCTCCAACGAACTGCCTTCCAGACGCCGGCAAATCTCGTCTATCGTGTGCATGCCCAACATGCGATAACTCTCGGTCTGCGATTCGTCGAACCATTGGTCGGCCGTGGCCTGCTGCGGAAAATCCCGATGGCCGGCATGGTAGCTCTGCACGTCCGGAGGCTCGTTGCCCAGATACATGGGCTTCACGTAGATCAAGTATCCATCCCCGGCGCCCGCATCCGCGCTCGAGTAGCAGATTCGCGCCACGGCGCAGCGCCGCTTGCCCGCCTGAAGCGGAGCAGTTAACGCCTCGTCGAATTCGATCGAAATGTTCATGTCAATACGGATTTTCCGGAGCGCATTGCCGAGATCTTCGTACGTGAACGCAGGATCGGCGCCCGAATCCAACACCACAATATGGCGGCAACGCCGTTGGACCATTTCGTACAGGCCCAAATTCTCGAAATGCCCGCCGTCCGACAGGTAGACGTAAGAGTTCTTGTCGTTCGTAAGCCCGAAAGCTTCTTTGATGAGCGAAGCCGTGGCGGAATGCGGGCCGCGTTCGCGCCAGGTCTTTTCGCCATGTACGCCCGGATTCCCGAGCCAGCCGCCCAGCCGGGCGTTGAACAGGGTCATGATAAATCCGACGACAGGGGAGGAATTGTATCCCATGTTCGGACTGGCCGCGGCGCCCGAAATCGCCATGGCGGTGCCTAACGTAAGACCCTCTGCGTATTCGGCCGACGTGCGGTACCCCAGTTCCATGGAGCCGCAGTGCAGGGGGCTGACCGTGAACGACTCCGCTTTGCGCTGCTGCCACGCCAATCGCTCCCCCGCCACCAGATTCAGCGTCAGGTTCAGCACGTGAAACGGCTTGTGCGCGGTATTGAGCTCGCGCATGCGAATGTTGTCGTTTTCGGCGAAGCCGGTGAACTTGCTAGCGTTGCGCTTGGGATTCGAAGCGCCCAGATAAGCTCGGATCAGCCGGTTGCGGTACATGGCATGAATGGAAAACAGGTTGATGTTGATGTACCGCGCCATGATCATGCTGAGCAGCAGGAAAACGGCGGCTGCACCCGCCACCGTGGGCAGGTTCGTTTCTTCCACCATTTTGTGATGTTCCCACCAGGACGCGTGCACAAATCCGGACGCAGCCAGGATCAGATTGCTGAGAAGGGCCAAACTGACAAAGAAGAGAACCAGAAACAGCGCAGGCGCGAACTTGAGAAACAGGTGTATTTGCCAGGACTGCGTTTTAGGTTCGCTCTGGTCGTCGGAGGCCTTGCTCTTGCCGCTGAATCCAGCGCGGGCCGCTGCCCAGCCGCTCAAGCCGGTCACGAAAGCACCGGCGGATTGAATCCATCCCCGCCATCCCAGAACGAACTCCGGCGCCAGGAGCACCAGCGAGCAGATCCCGGCCCAGACAATGATAACCAGCGTCAGCCATGCGCCGGCGCGCGACATCCACTCGCGATCTTCGTCCTGGAGAACGCGGCTGGTGAGTCCGACGAACAAGCCCCCAGCCATCGCGAAGCCCAGCAGCAACAGCGGCGGCCCCAGCGCCACGAAATGCGACAAGCTGATGATGTCGTGCGGATAGATTTTCGAGAACAAAACCCACGACAGCACGCCGACGCCCACGCCGAGCAGGAACATGGCAAACGTAATCGGCCCGATCAAAAGTTTTAGGCATTTCTTGGGATCGCGAAACGCTACGTAAATCAGAAGGTAGGCAAACCATCCTCCGAAGGCTTCCCCCAGCCCCTGGTTGATCTCATGTACCATACCCGGCAGCGTATCCGACACCGTATCCACCCACCACCAATCGAAATGCACGCAATGGAGCAGGTGCGAAAGCACGAGCGGCGTGAGGACGTACAGGAGGAAATCGCCTTGAGTGTGCGGGACGTTGCCGACTCCGGGCAGGTAGCGCACGGCGTTGAGGATGGCGAACGAAAAAAGTATGTAGGTGAGCGCATACACGCCACTCGTCGCCCACTCCCATCCTTCCGGCGGCATGTCTCCATAGAGATGCCGCATACTGATCAGCGCGACGGCGAGTCGCGGCATCATCAGCGCGAACAGCAACAATGGCACCAGGACCAGCCAGTTCAGCATCATATTGCGGATGATCGTCGCTGCGACGGTCCAGGTGTCGGCCGAAAAGAAACCCAGCTTAGGCGTCAAGTAGTTGTTGAAGTCGCGCAGATGCTGGATGGGATCGGGTTCCGGCGGAACCGGCTTGGGTGCGTTGCGCTTCAGCTTTGGCGCGACGTTGGAGTATCCGCCGGCCCGCTGGATCCAGGCCGTCAGCCAGCTTCCGATGTAGCCGCCGCCCGAGACGGTGGAGAGATAATCGAACTCGCCCAGGATCCCATGGTCGGCCATGCTCTGCAGCGCTCCCCAGGCAAAGGTCGCGCTGCGGATGCCGCCGCCCGAGATGCACAACGCGCTGAAAGGCTTCGGTTGCTGGTGAACTCTCTCGAAAAGTTGCGCGAGGCGCGCCTGCTCGGAAGCATGCGGATCCGATGGGGCATACGAAGCATCGCTTCTCAGCGCCTGGTATTCTTCCGCGAGAACTTCGGGAAGGCAGGAAGGTCGTCCGTCAGGCATTGCCCAAATATATCCCAAACCGGGTAGCACAGGCTTTTAGCCTGTGGCCGCCAGTTTTCCGAAACTTTGGACCCGCAATTGCATTCTAAATAGTAAGGAGTGGGAGAGTTTGAAATGATAGCAGGGGCGATCATCGCGGTTTTACTGATCTTCGGCTTGTTCCTGTCAATGCTGTCCTCATCGCCGAAAAGCGATTCAGAGTGGCATCATGACACGAAGGGGTGAAAGATTTGACACACCCGGTTGTGTACAATGGCCTGCATGCTGCAGGTCATTGCATTAAGTTTCTTTCTTCAAGCCCAACCTTTTGACGTTCTGATCCAACACGCGCGGATCGTGGATGGGTCCGGTAACCCCTGGTACAACGGGGACATAGCGATTCGGGGCGACACCATCGCCGCGATCGGCCACCTGGACGGTGCTCCGGCCAAGCTGACCATCGACGCTCGCGGGCTGACCGCCGCGCCCGGCTTCATCGATATCCACACCCACGCGCGCCGCGGGATTTTCGACGACACTGCCGCGCAAAACTACATCCGTCAGGGCGTAACGACGCTGATCGAAGGCCCCGACGGCAGCTCGCCCCTGCCGATCGCTCCGTTCCTGCAAAAACTTGGCGAAACGCACATCGCGCCAAATTTTGGTCTGTTCGTGGGACAGGGGACCATCCGGCAGCAGGTACTGGGTCTCGAAATCCGCAAGGCCACGCCCGACGAGATCGCGAAGATGAAGGAGATCGCGCGGCAGGCCATGCTGGATGGCGCGCTCGGGCTTTCCACCGGCCTGTTCTATGTCCCCGGAAACTTCACGCCTACCGAGGAAGTGATCGAGATCGCCAAGGTAGTGGCCGGATTCGGCGGCATGCACATATCGCACATGCGTGACGAAGCGGCCGGCGTTCTTGACAGTGTCCGCGAAACCATCCGGATCGGCGAAGAGGGCGGGCTGCCCACTCAGGTCACGCATCACAAGATCATCGGCACGGAGAATTGGGGCAAGAGCGTCGAAACCTTGAAGCTGGTGGAAGAGGCGCGGGCGCGCGGCGTGGATGTCACCATCGACGCCTATCCCTACACCGCGTCGAGCACCGGAACCGGCGCACTGTTCCCGCAATGGGCGCTGGCGGGCGGCCAGAAGGCCCTGCTGGAGCGTCTGGCGGCGCCCGAGCAGCGAACGCGCATTACAGCCGAGATCATTCGCCGCATCCGCGTGGACCGAGGAGGCGGCGATCCCAAAAACGTCGTCATGGCGAATTGTTCCTTCGACCCCTCGTTGGCCGGCAAGAGCCTGGCCGAGATCACGGCGGCGCGGAGGCGGACGGTGACGATCGAGAATGCGGCCGAGACTGCGATCGAGATCCAGCAGAAGGGCGGCTGTTCGGCGGTGTTTCACGCAATCAGCGAGGAAGACGTTGAACGGATTTTGCGGTCGCCGTATACGATGATCGGCTCGGACGGCGAGATTCCGCAATTCGGACGGGGCGCGCCGCATCCTCGTAGTTACGGAACTTTTGCGCGAGTTCTGGCGAGGTATGTTCGCGAGCGCAAAGTTCTGACTCTCGAAGACGCCGTGCGCAAGATGTCCGGCTATCCCGCCGAGCGTTTGCGGCTACTAGACCGTGGCATGCTGCGCCCCGGAATGAAGGCCGACATCGTCATCTTCGATCCAGCCAAGGTGCAAGACAAAGCCGATTTCGCGAACCCGCACCAATACGCCGAGGGCGTCCGGGAAGTGATGGTCAACGGCGAGCTGGTAATCGCGGACGGGCAACTGACGAAAGCAAGGCCGGGGCGGATACTCCGCAGATGACCGTAACCGAGCCGCGACCGGAAGGGAGCGCTACCACATGACGTTCGGGTTGCGTGTCGAACCAATGAACTGCCGCGTCATAGTCGATCCTGGTCCTCGGGTTCCACGTCGGGGATTTCTTCCAACGCTCGATCGAACTCTTCCCTATTGAAGAGCCTGGCACGGGACTCGATGTACTCGCGGCTGGCAAGGCGATTTGCGAGCACTGCGGACACGAACTCTTCAACCGAGACGTGGTCCTTGGCTGCAAGCTCAGCAGCGCGCTTGTATAGGTCCTCGGGTACGGCGATACTCTTGCTCATATCCCCTCTGCTTCTATTGTCCGCAAAAACTCACGCGGTGTCAGCCCCGGAATTCCAAACCTCTCAACGCCCACGAAGTGCCGGACGTTATGCGTGACGATGGCGTCCGCCCGGCTCGCTACGGCCAGTTCGAGAATGAATTCATCGCTGGGGTCCGGGAGGAACGGCCGCAGTCGGAAGTGAATATCGGTCTCACGGCCAAAGAAGCAGAAGGCACGGACGATAGCGTCGACCGTCGCCTCGGGAATCTTGAGGAGTTCCGCTTGACGCTTCCCCACGGCCTCGTATTCGAGAATCAGCGGCACGGAGATCAAAGGCATCCAGCTTTGACCAAGCCGCCGCAAGATTGCGAAGGATGCTCCGCTCCGAGACCGAAGGGCCGCGATGACGACATTCGTGTCCAGGACGACAGAGTACATGGGGCCGGTTCTTAGTAATACCAAAACCCGCACCAGTACGCCGAAGGCGTCGGTGAAGTGATGGTGAAACGGCGCGCTGGTGATCGCGGGCGGCCAACTGACGAAAGCGAGACCGGGGCGTGTAATCCGGCGGTGAATGCCGCCCTGAAAACGATTCGAAGACGATCCTGGTACCTGGGGTTCAGCTCACAGCGCGCTTGTGTAAATCCTCGGGTACGGCGAGTGTCAGCACCGGAATTCCAAACCTGCTCTGCCTTACACCAGCTCGATCGTGACCCGGCGCCCGACCATCGCCGCCGCCCGCTGAAGACTTGAAAGCGTGATGTCGTTCTTCGGATCAAGCAGGCGGTCAACCTGCGTACGGCTTGTCTTGAGCAGCGCGGCCATTTTGTTCTTCGAGATTCTCTTTTTATTCATGGCCTCCGCGAGCTGCCAGGCGACAACCTCCTTGACCGCCTGTGCTTGTGCCTCTTCGAAGACGCCCTCTTTCTTGAGGAAATCATCAATGCTCGAACCCATGTGTTTCTTACTCATCGCTCCAACCCCGGTCGGTTCTTAGTAGTACCAATTCCGCAGCCGCACATCGATCCCAGCGCCGTCCAGCGCCTTCTTAAACGCTTCCGTGTCGCTCCCGCGGGAGTGGTACGGATAGACGATCTTGGGATGAAACGCGCGGACCGCATCTGCGGCTTCCTCGGGCGTCATGGTGTACGGCAGGTTCATGCAGACGAAACCAACGTCGATGTTCTTGAGCGCCCGCATCTCAGGAATGCCCTCGGTATCGCCGGACAGATAGAACCTCGTGCCGCCATAAGTGAGAACGTAGCCGTTGCCACGACCTTTGTCGTGGTAAAACGTTCCCGCCGACGGCCCGCGCTTCAGGTTATACATGGGCACGGCGTCGATCTTCCACTTGTCCCATGTGGTGGACTCGCCGTTGCCGACGACTTTGGCGGTGGTGATGGTCTTCGCGACTGCGGCCGGCGCAATGTACACCGTGCCGTCCTTCTTCACCTTGTCGATGGCGGCCTGGTCCAAATGATCGGGATGGATGTCGGTGATCAGAATCAGGTCGGCTTTGGGCAGCCCGTCAAAGTTACCCTGGCTCCACGGATCGACATGAATCACCTTGCCGCCGACTTCAATCATCAGGGTGGCGTGCCGGATCGGGGTGATTTTCACGACTCCAGCCGTTGTCTTGAACTCCTCAACCGGTCGATTGGATTGCGCAATCAATATGGCGCTGAACACAGGCATGCAGGCAAGAAGATTTCTCATAGTGACCCTCTAGCGGATAGGTACGATCGTAAACGTGAGCAGGAAAATCGCCAGCGCCGTAACCCCGAGCACAACCCGCTTGGCGCCGAGTTCCGAAACATCGCAAATGGCCGGATGCCGCAGCGCGAAGAAGAATAACAACACCGCCCAGATCAGCCAGCTCCAGCTTCGCGAGAAATACGCCAGCGGCAGCAACGCAACAACGAACAGCCGCGACAGCAACTTGTGCCATCGCCCAGTGAACGCATATAAGATGTGGCCGCCATCCAGTTGACCGATGGGCAGCAGATTGAGCGCCGTCGCCAGAATCCCCACCCAGGCCGCGCGTGCAACCGGATGCAGATAAATGTCCGCCGACGGCACGCCTCGAAACACCAACCACTCCATCGCCCGTTGCAGCATCGGCACGCCGAAAACCATGTCGCCGTGTTCGGCGATTCCGGGAACCACCTTCGAATTCAGCATCCCGATCACCAACGCGGGCACCAGCACGACGAAGCCCGCCAGCGGTCCCGCAACCCCCACATCGAACAACGCGCGGCGCGTGTAGATCGGCGAGCGGATGCGGATGAACGCGCCCAGCGTCCCAATGGGCGTCGGCGCCGGAAGAAAGTACGGCAGCGAGGCATCGATGCGGTAGTACAGGCAGGCGAAATAATGACCCATCTCGTGCGCCAGCAGAATGGTCATCAACGTCAGGGAAAAGGCGAGACCGTCCGCGAGCAGCAACGGCCGGGCCTGGAGCGCGGAAAAAACGCTCACGTACCGGTCGAGATCCAGCGGCCGGTTCGCCTCAAAGCACTGCGTCAGCACCACGCCGACAATCGTCGTGGTCACGAGCGTCAACCCGAAAAGAAATATATGCAGCGCCAGACGCGCGGCCGAGGTTGAGGTTTCCGGATAGGTGAGCTCAGTCCTCAGTCCGTCCGGGGATGAGCGTGGAACCACGTCGGCTTACGCTACTGCAGCGACTGCAGCTCCTTGCCGGGCTTAAAGCGCACGGCCTTGCCGGGAGGTATGGCAACCTCGGCGCCGGTACGCGGGTTGCGGCCGATACCGGTCTTGCGCGGGCGTACGTTAAAGATGCCGAAGCCCCTTAACTCGATGCGCTCTCCGTGCGACAGCGCCCGCTTCATGCTTTCAAAAACGGTTTCCACGGCCATTTCGGCCTTGGTCTTTGTAATTCCCGTCTTGTTGACGACTTCATTGATGATGTCGAGCTTGATCACGGTTTCCCCTCCCGACTAGCGCTCAAACGCAAGCGGAACCACTCCGGCCATGCCTCATTGCCGCAAGGCGGAAGCAAACCTCATGATAGGATTAGGGTTAACCCCGTGTCAAGCCGCCTGGACCCGGAAAACTTCCGCAGCGCCTGCGCTTTGTTCGCCACCGGAATCGCCGTGGCCACCGTTTTGGCCGAGGACGGCACTCCGCACGGGCTGACGGTCAGCTCTTTTACCTCCGTATCTATCGAACCGCCGCTCATTCTGATTTGCATCGACTACGGTTGCGCGGTCCTGTCGCATTTCCGGGCCAGTACGCACTTCGGCGTCAATGTTTTAGCGGAATCCCAGCGCGAGCTTTCAGTCACCTTCGCCGAAAAACCCGAAGGCCGATTCGAGGGCGTGGATTGGTATACGAGCGCGGGAGGGGCGCCGCTGTTCCGCGATTGTCTGGCTGCGCTCGAATGCCGGGTTTCGTCGATCATCGAGGCGGGCGACCATGCGATCTTCATCGGCGAGGTGATTGGCGTGGAGTGGCAGGACGGTCGGCCGCTGCTGTATTTCAATCGGGACTACCGCCTATTGCGGTAACCTTACGCTTCTTCTTTGAAGCTGGTACGCTGGACACCAAGAGGCCACGATGACGATTACATTGGACCTTCCGCCCGAAGCCGAGGCGCGCCTTATGGCGCAAGCTCGATCTTGCGGGCTCTCGCTCGATGACTTCTTACAGACGATTATTACAGCCCCCTCGAGTTTCCCCGGCCTCGAAACCGAATTCCGGACCTTGGTTGACAAGTGGCGTAAGGATACACTGCACTCTTCCTCTCTTACGAAAATGGTGACACACCCGCTGTACCTCCGTATCATCGGGCTAGGTCACGCCGCATTACCCTTGCTTTTGAATGAACTTCGCGAGCGCCCCGATCATTGGTTAGTCGCTCTGAATGCCATCACCGGTGAAGATCCAGCGCCGCCAGGTAGCTCCTTCGACCAAGCAGTAGACGCGTGGCTGAAGTGGGGGCACGAACGAGGATATCTGAAGTAGTGCGTGACCCCGAACTAGAGGAAGATTGTCCCGGACTAGCGAATTCATCATACGAAATCAGCAGCCCACGAGACCCGCGGTACAATTGCGTCGCCTTCGCGGTCGGAGATACCACCCAGTTCTGGTACGACGCAAACGTGAGCGGTTACTATTGGCCACCCGGAACGCCGAGTGCCGATACTCTTGACGGGTGGGTGAAGGTTTTCGCGGATCACGGCTATAGCGAAACCCCGGACAGTAGTTTGGAGCCGGACTACGAAAAGGTTGCGATTTATGTCAGCGCCGACGGCCCAGAGCATGTCGCTCGACAAAAGGCATCCGGCGTTTGGACAAGCAAGATGGGCAAGGGGCACGATATCGACCATCCGACGCTTGCCGTTCTGGAAGGACCAACGATGGGAAAGGTGATGAAGATCATGAAACGCAGGTGCAGAGACCGAAGGCGTGTGCTTGAGTAAAGCCATTCAGCGCACCAGCTCCACCATCTCGCGGATCGCTTGCATTACCAGCTCCGGATCGTCCAGATGAATCCAATGCCCGTGCCTGGTGATCACATGTTTGCCGCGTTGCTCCGGCACGGAATTCGCCGCCGATAGTATCGTCACAGGAATTTGCGCGGGAGGAGCGCCGATCTCCGAAGCCTCGGCCGAGCTGGCCGGGAGCGATTCCAAATACTGGCCCATCGCCCGGAAGCACTTCGGCTGGCACCAGTGCGCCCGGACCATTGGCCAAGTCTCAGCAGGCATTTTGCGGACTTCGGTGACCAGCCGCGAGAGCACCGACTCCGCCTGCCCGCTGCTCCATCTGGCAACCAGCTTTGGTACACGGCGAGCGCCGCCCAGCAGCATCGCCAGGCTTAATCGAACCAGGCCCAACCGCGCCAGCAACGCCCCGCGGTGCGATAGCCGGATCCCGCGTCGTAACGCCGCCCATTGCGCTCCGGTAGGATGCAGCCACTCGACGGGAGATAGCGCATCTACCAACAGGATGCCCGCAACTTGCTCCGGATACTTCACCGCGTACGCGTTCACCACTAATCCCCCGAAGGAATGTGCGGCGAAAACGTAAGGCGGCGCAATCCCGGCCGCGGCGAGGAGCGCGTGCAGTTCTTCGACCAGTTGTGAAGTAACACGCGGCGTTGTCGCCACGTCGCTCCAGCCCAGCCCTGCGCGGTCGTAACTGCACGCGCGCGTGAACCGCGCCACTCCAGCTTGGACCGTCGTCCAGTTCAGGTGGGAAGCGGCGATCCCCGATTCAAAGATCACCACCGGCCCGCCAACGCCCGACTCCCGGATGTGCAAGCGCAGCCCGCCGATGTCGACCATTCGGCCTGGCGGAGGAAACCTGCGCCTGTCCGCGGCGCTTCCCGCCGCCTGGTAGAGGAACAGAAGAATGACAACCCCAAGCGCCAGCGCGGGGACAAGGAGGATCAACACACAACCGGTAGAGTGAACCGAAGCGTAGTGCCGCGCCCGAATTCCGAATTCAGCCAGATCCGGCCGCCGTGGTTCTCCACGATCCGTTTCGCGATCGGAAGGCCCATCCCGGCGCCCGCATGCCCATCGCCATTCATCCGGCTGCCGAGCGCAAATGCAGCATCCCAACCGGCGGGAACGATCCCAATTCCGTTATCCGCCACGGAGAAAACGCACTGGCTGCCGCGCTGTTCCGCGGAGATGCGAATCCGAAGCGGTTCGCCGCTCTGGAATTTGATGGCGTTGTCGATCAGATTGTGAAACACCGTGAGCAACTGCGACTCGTCGCCTTTGATTTGAATCGGCGCAAGATCGCACGTAACCTCATCCAAGCCCGCAACGGCTTGTGCAACCAGGGGCCGGACATCGATGGAATCCGCGCGTGGGCGCACGCTGCCGAGACGAGCGTAGCAACTCAAGCGTTCCGCAAACAAACTCATCCGTGCCGAGTCGCTTTCGACGAGCGCAACGGTAATGTGCCTGAGATTCAGGTTCGCCTGCGCGAGAGCCTGCGAGCGCGCACGTGCATCGGCGCGGGCTTGCTGCGCTTCGCGTACCGCGCCGGCCCGCGCGATGACCGCCCGCCTCCGCGATTCGCACAGCCAGCTAATCAGCACTCCCTGGAGAGCGAACATCGCCAGATGCGTCCAATCGCTTCGTTCGGCGATGCGGAACGAATAGATCGGCGGGATCAGGAAATAAGCCGCCGCGAGCGCGTTCAGAGCCGTGCTCACCAGACCCACGCCGAGTCCGTGCCAGGCAGCCAAGAAGATCCACGGCGCCAGCACCACTGGCGAAAAATTGTGGCCCATCACGGGGCGCAGCGCGTACGCCGCCGAGATGGCGAACACTACCGAGATGCCGGCGGCTCCATAGCGCCAGAAAACCGGCCGCAAGAAAGTAGAAATCCCCATGGCGAACGATTCTACCGCAAACGTGGCACAGGCATTCTTGCCCGTGGTGGTTCGTCTAACCTAGTTGAAGATCATGAAATGGAACTGCAGCCCCGCATGCTTCATTTCCCTCGTATACATTTCCGTCGCATTCGCGCAACCGCAAGGCTCCGAAGCGATAATCCAGCGCATGCAAGCCGACGGCTGCGCCGCGCTTGAATCCGGCGTGAGCGTCTGCGGCTACGATTACACCGTGGACAACGCCCACGTAGAAGCCATCCTGTTTCGACCTGCCGCGGACGGCCCGTTCCCCGGCATCCTGATGATTCCCGGCTATCAGCGCACCGCACGCGACCTGATTCCACTCGGTGCGCGCCTAGCTGCCGCGGGCTTTGCCTGCGTCGGCATCAGCCAGCCCGGTTTCGGGGCCTCTCAAGGCCCGCCCGATTTCGTCGGCCCCAAGACCTTGAAGGTCGCGATCACCGGTTATCGAAAACTCCAACAGGAACGCTTCGTCGATCCTCAGCGCATGGGCATCTACGGCTATTCGCGGGGAGGTATGGCTGCTTCTCTGCTCGCCGTCGAGCTGGATGACGTGAAGGCTGCCGTCTTCGGAGCGGGCGTCTACGATTTCAAGAGAGCCTATGCCGACAGCACGCTGCCCGGCGTTCGCGAAAACATGCAGGCGGAAACCGGCATGACCGCCGAGGCCATCCGCCAGCGATCCTCCATCTTGCGAATGGACCGGCTCAAGTGCCCGGTGCTGATTCTTCACGGCGAAAAGGACCGCAACGTTCCGGTGAGCCAGGCGCTGCTACTTCGCGACCGCCTAAGAAAGCTCGGCAAGGAGTTCGAGATCAAGCTCTTTCCGGACCGGGAACATTCGATCCCGGAGGCTGCCGGGCTTACACTGGATTTCTTCCAACGCAGGCTCAAGTGAGCCTCAATTTCATGCAATGATGAGGACACATGGCAGGCAGGATCACAGGATCGATAATTGCTGCGCTGCTCGTCGCCACAATCGCGGGACTGGCTCAACGAAGGTATCGGTTCGAGGAGCCGGAGGAAGAAGGACCCAGGCCTAGCTTCCCATCCCGCGCCGAGTTTCATTTCATCCGCGTCGAATACACGGATCTGCCGCAGTATCACCGGCGCTTCGGATTCGCTTCCCGCAACGCACGCGGCGACGGCTGGTGGATGGTGGATTGGCCGGATGCCGACGATCATTTTTCGGCCGGCATCCAGCGCCTCACTCGGATCGAAACCGGCGATCCGCGCCACCTGCGCCTCACCGACGACCACCTGTACGAATACCCGTGGATCTACGCAACGCAGACCGGCTGGTGGGGCTTAACCGACGCCGAAACTGCGCGTCTCCGCGAATACCTGCTGCGCGGCGGATTTCTGGTGGTTGACGATTTCTGGGGACCCGAGCAGTGGGAAACTTTTCGGGAGACGATGCAGCGCGTCCTGCCCGGCCACGCCATCACGGACATCGCCGAGTCGGCTTCGGTGATGCACGTTCTCTACGACATCAACGAATCTGATCGGACGTTCATCCCCGGCACGCGTCATCTTCGGAGAGGACCCGGAGGATCGGTGATGGTCTACCAACCGGAGGGGACCTCGCCTGCCTGGCGCGCCCTGTACGACGACAAGGAGCGCATGGTGGTGGCCGTCAATTTCAACACCGACGTCGGCGATGCCTGGGAGTACGCGGACTCGCCGCTGTATCCGGAGCAGATGACTGCGTTAGCTTATCGGTTCGGGATCAATTATCTGATTTATGCAATGACGCATTAGCGGTGGCGCTCCCTGCCGGTCGCGGCTCGGTTACTTTTGCCGTTCTTCCGCGCGAGCGCCGGCCAAGATGTCGCGCAGCGCGTAATTTCCCTCGTGACAGGCGTACTCAAAGATAGCTCCAGCCGCGGTCGTAAACGGGATCTCCCCGCTCCAGGGCTTGGTGAACGTCGACGGATCGTCGACAGTGAACTTGTAGAGGATCGTGTCCGCAGCAACGCGCGTGAAGCGTTCGATCACGTGCAGGTTCTCACTCGACCCTCGAAACCTAGTCTTACCGGTGAAGTTGGTTGTGTCGACCACCAGAGTATCGCCTTCCCAGTGGCCGCGCGAGTCGCCCTTCCACTCGCGGATTTTTGAATCGGCGTGCGAGCGCCCATCCAGCGGGATGATGCGAGCATCGTGAGCCATTTCGGCCAGAATCATAACGTACACGGGAGTCTGCACGATCTGGTAGTTGTTGTTGTACTGGGCGGAAAGCATGGGCGGCCCATCTGTAGCCCAGAACAGACAGCGCTCTTGCAAAGACCGGTCTTCCGGACCGTCCGCGGGATGCCGTCTCGCTTCCGCTCGCGTGTCGGCCGCTCTTTTCTGCGCCTCCGGCGTCAAAGCTGGGACTCTGCCATCTGGCGGGTCCACAATCAAAGAAGTTCGAATCGAATTGCCGACGCGCGCGAGACTGTTGCCGCGCTCGAAGAAAAGTTCATTGTAAGCGCGGCCAACGTCAACTTCCGCGCCTCCATCCCGGCGATCCCGATCATTCTCCCGCAGAAGCTTTTTTTCATATGCCGCGGCCTCCTGCTCGGACAACACCGGCTTGTCTCGAAACTCCGCCGGACGCTCCAAGGGCGTAAGCGTGGCGTTAGTCCAGGCTCCTTGCAGGTCCGGATGCCCGTCCGGCGTGCGTGGCGGACTCCACGGTTTAGACTGAGCGAACATGATGGCGGCAACCATAGCCGCCAGAACAACTTTGTGCTTCATGGCTCAAAACTCCAGTTTCATGCCGAACTGCATTTCCCGCGCCCGCCCCGCCGATGTGATACTCCCGAATGGCGGCGAAGCCACATTTATTCCAGACACGGCCGGCTGGTTGAAGTTCGCCCGGTTGAAGAAATTGAACGCTTCCCAGCGGAACTGAAGATTGAAGCGCTCGTCCTTGCCGAAGCGGGTGTTCTTGCCGACTCCAACATCGGTTTGTGCCAGGCCCGGCCCGATGATAACATCACGGCCCTCGGATCCAAACCGCAGCGAGCCGGCCGGCAAGTTCACAAATGCGCTGGATGACGTGTTGCACGCCAGATTGCGCCTGTCGATGATATAGCACTGCGGATTGCGAGTGTTGTACGAGACCGGCCCAACCAGGTCGGGCCGATCCGTGATACCGTCGCCATTCACATCTCCGGACATCGTCGCCGTGGTCGGGAATCCGGTCTGGGCCGTAGCGATGAAGCTCACTTCCCAGCCACCCACAAGCTTGTTAACCACAGGACCTGAACCATTCAGCAGCGCCTTGCCCGTGCCGAACGGCAGCTCGAACACGGAACTGATCACGACGCGCTGGCGGACGTCGAAGCCAGAGAGGCCGCGCGAGGAACCGGCACGGTCGCGCTCATTGCCGCTCCCACTGAACCCGCCTCCCCGATCGCCATTTCCACGCTCGCTCGACAAGTCAATGGACTTCGCCCACGTGTAAGCCACCAAATTGGTCATGCCCCGCTTTCCGCGCCGCACCCCCTTCACCTGCAGCGAGTGGTAGTTCGACGAAACGTACGGATCCATGCTCAGCGCCGTGCCCCACGTTGGGAACGGCCGGCGCGCTTGGAGAGTGGCGATGGGCCCAGGCGTGGGAACGTTGTAGAAAACCAGCTCGTCCAGATCCGTGCCTTTGTTGGCTACATACCCGGCTTCCAGGCTGACGTTGAAAGGAAGCTGCCGCTGCAGAGTTAGGTTCCACTGTTGCGTGTAGCCTTCTTTGAAATCCGGGTTGATGTTCTGCGTGCCGACCACCAGCGCCGCCGACGCACTGACGAACGGATTGGCGATATTGATCTGCGGCGTAAGATTGGATGACGTGATCTGCTGCGTTTCCGCGAAAGGCGGTTGGCGCCGATTGATCACGAAGTTGTTCAAGAAGGCCTGCGAATTCGTGAAAAAGATGCCGTATCCGCCGCGGATCACCGTCTTGTCGTTCCAGGAGTAGGCAAACCCGAAGCGCGGCGCCCAGTTGTTGCGGTCGGCCCGGTAGGCTGCCCGGCGCGAAACTCCGTCCAGGTGCAGCACGTCTCCAACACCCGCGCACGACCGCGTCGTCGTGGCGCAATAGGCGGGATTAGCAACCAGGATCTCCGGCGTGATCCCAGAGTTGTAATCGTTCGTCAGCGGCCAGAAAGTGGAGCGCCGGTCCAGATTGTCGACAAGCGGGCTGATGTACTCGTAGCGCAGGCCCAGGTTGAGAGTGAGTTTGTGGGTCGCCTTCCAGTCATCCTGAACGTAGTAGCCGTGCCACCACGAACGCCCCGTCTCCACGCCCTTGCCCACAACGCGTGAAGCACTGAAGGGAATGCCAAGGATCAAGTCGGCGAACGGATGGCCGGTAAAATGGCCAGGGAAGTTGAAGGTGCCCCGCCGCAGGCCCGTCACCGGACCCGGTGTGTTTTGCTGGTAGCGCGTCAGCGTGAAGCCGCCCTTGATCGCGTGGTTCCCTCGCGTCCAGTTCAGGCTTCCAGCGTAGTTGAATTCGTTCGAAATGTCGCGCTGCGTGTTGAAATCGCCGTCGCCGAACGCACTCAGCGTCACGTTGGTGAAAGTCAACGACGGGGCGCCTTCAAACTGCGGACCAGCCAGCGGATTGTTGATGCCGAACTGATCGTAATAGCCCACTTTGCCGGTGTTCGGGCTGCGTTGCACGAATTCCGACCGCGTGAACGACGTCCGGAAATCGGCCAGCAATTTGGGAGTGAAGATATGCGTCCAGTTGATCAACGCTACCTGGTTGTGCGGCGGAATGATTTGCTCGAAAGTGGGCAGGCCCGGCGTGGTCGTCTCGTCGTGAGGGGCGCGCGAGTAGCGGCCGCTCAAACGGTCCCGGGCGGTCAGTTCGTGGTCGATTTTGATCGTCAGAAGGCCGTCGGAAAAGCGGTCCGGCGCAGTTATCAGCAGGTTGTTCGTCGTAGGATTCGGGCCGCTGAAGTTCGGCTGCGGCCAAAGGCCGATGGCCGCATTTGCCGTCTTGCTGAACATGCTCTTCTGAATGTGGTTTTGCTGGAACGGCGCGCCGTTGCTCGGATCCTTCAGCACCAGCCCCGCCACGCCGGAAAAATCGCCATCACGCCACGCCTGGATGGGCACGGAACGCGGCACCTCCACACCCCGCCGCTCGGTGTGTTGCTCGTAATCGAAAAAGAAGAAGCTCTTGTTGCGCCAGATGGGGCCGCCCACATCACCGCCGAACTGGTTGCGATTTAACCGGCTGGGTTTGGGGAGGAAAGTGTTGCGGGCGTCGAACACGTTGTTGCGCCAGAACTCGTATAGCGCGCCGTGAAAGCCATTGGTGCCCGACTTGGTGATCAGGCTGATCTGCCCGAAGGCCGCCTGCCCTAAATCAGCAGAATAGGAGTTGGTTTGCACCTTGAACTCTTGAATCGCATCGATCGATGGACGGATGGCGATGTTGCCGAACTGTCGCGCGTTGTTGCTGGCCCCGTCCAGCGTGAAATTGTTCTGGCTGTCGCGTCCGCCAATGGCGATCCCAGAACCGGAGCTGCCGGTAGCCGATCCGACCGAGAGATCGAAGCCGCCCGGGCGCGTGGTCGTCCCCGGCGAGAGCAACAGCAACTGCGAGAAGTCGCGCCCATTGAGAGGAATTTGCGTGGTGTAGCGGTTATCCACCACCTGGCCGACCACGGCGTTTTCGGTCTGCAACTGCGTCGTCTGGCCGCTGACCGTGACCGATTCGGTTACGGCGCCCACTTCCAGCACCAGATCCACGCGCGGTTCCTGATTCACCTGCACGACGATGCCTGTGACCGTCTTCCGCTTGAAGCCCGTGACTTCCGCGGTGATGCTGTACTCGCCCACCTGCAGCAGCGGAACGACGTAGTTGCCGGCCTGGTTGCTGGTGGTTTTCCGTGAGAGCCCGGTGTCTTTAGAAGTCACCGTAATGCTCACGTTCGGCACCACGGCGCCACTCGTATCGGTGACCGTGCCGACTAGAGTGGCCGTAGTCTGCGCCGAGGCCAACATTATTACAAGAGACAGAAGCAGGAGCTTGAGTCGCATGGTCCCCCTAACCTTCGGATCGAATGTACCACAAGCAGCATAGCCACAAACAAAAAGCGCCGGTTAACAACCGGCGCGCAGCTTAACAAGCTGCCCCACAATGTGTTACCGGGCCGCGAACACCGCCAAGTTGCTCCCAACCGCTCGCCCATTGGGATTGTCGGACGACACATTCACGATCGCCCCGACATGCGTCACGGGATTTTCCATCGCCATGGTCGTGGAACCGCCTCCGTCGAGATTGAGCGCGTTGTAAACCTTGTAGTCGCGAATGAGCAAGTCGGCGACCTCTCCGACCCGCATGCCTAAGCTCCCGCCCGCATGATCAACGGTAAACAGAAAAAGGATCGTGCCACTCTGCGACAATCCGATCGCGGTACGAGCCTGGATTGCGTCGTACCAGGAATTGGTGTTCGAGTAATGCCCCGGTCCGCCCGGCGTAAGCAATCCGTCGTATGTTGGAATGGTCTTCGCGCCGCCGGTAATGATCTGCGCCGAGCCCGCCACGGCGTTCCACACCGTCACGTTCTCACGAACATGTTTCCCATCGTCGGACCGGCCGTCCCGATGCACAATGCCGGCATGGTTCGACGGGTCGATATTGATCGCCGGCGCATTGGCGACGATCGCGTAGGATTGCGCCGGCGTTTCAAAAGCCGAGTAAACGTTGCCGTTCGACGCCGCGAAGCCCACAAGCATTGCGTCGCGGCTAGTGGACGGAAACGGCAGAAAAAAGTGGGCGTTGATGGCCACCTGGGCGTGCTCCTGCTTTAGAAAATCGAGCGTGGTCTGCCGGATGGTTTCCAGGCGCCCGCCCGGTGGAGTCAGCTTGAATCCAATTCCGGCCGCGGTCAGGTCGACTTCGACGATGCGCATCGTCACGTTTCGCGGCGCATTTTCCGTTCGCGTAATGCTGGTGATGCCCACAAACGGGCGATCGACCCGCTCGGCGCCTTTGAGCGTCAGCCAAAGCAGAACCAACGCGACAAAGGCTCGATGTCTCATTCGACTTGAATCGGGCGAAAATACTCCGGCACGACCACCTGACTCTTCGGAGAGGCCGCCTTCACCTCCGCAATGAACGACTGCGGCCGTTTGATCGCCGGCTCTTGGGAGACACTATACGGCACATTGAAGCGGTCCCAATGTGTAGGAAGCACAAGACGCGGATACCCGAGCAGCCGCATGAGCCGCGCCGTGTAGTCGTAGATCTCGCGCCGCTCCGGCATCGCGCCGATCAGCGCGGCGTCCGGCCGCAGGCCATCTACCTCGCGTTCGATGTAGTTCATCGAGCCGAAGGCCAATATTTGACGCCCACCAATGCGCAGCAGGTAAGCCAGGGTTCCGCCTTCCACGAAAAGCTCGTCCACGCGAAACGGCGGCTCGGCGTCCGCCGGAAAGACTAACGGACGCGGGCGCCCGGCCGATTGCGACCGGTTTGGCGCGCGCCGCAGCACCCCATGCAAGCTCGGAATCACTCGCAGCGAGAAAGTATCGAATTGGAAATCCTCGCCGCCTTTCGCCAGCATGAGCTGCGCATCCGGAACGCCGCTCGCCCGCGCCAAGTTCACGGTGCTCTCCGTGCCGATCACGATCGCGCCCGTTTTCCTGGCAATGTACGGCATGTCCAGTGAATGATCCAAATGCGTATGCGTGATCAGGATGTAGCCGGCGCGCTGGATATGAGCATCGATCACCGCTTCGTCGCTCTTGGCAACATCGCCGCTCGCAACGGCCGGCCGAGGATCTGTGTCGAGTATCGAATCGTTGGGCGTGACCTGCTTCAGCCGCGAGAGGTACGGATCGATCAGAATCACGGTCTTGCCATCCGAGATTTCCCATCCCGCGGTACCCAGGTAGGAAAGCGTGACTCGACTTTGCGCGCAGACCTGTGCGGCGGCAAGCGCTCCAAAGACGATGAACCACAGAGTATTCACGACGATCCCCTTCGCAGCTTTGTTATTGCGCAGGTTTCGGGAGTGGTTTGCGCGGCAACATCTCCGGCCGTGTGGCGGCGTCGTAAACGATGGACGCAATCACTGCCGCACACTGCATCAAATCGCCAGGCAGCGCGTGATCGTAGACGTCCATGCTGGAGTGGTGCGTCACAGTCGAATAATCCAGCGGATCCTGGATGAATTGGAATCCGGGCAGCCCCACCGCGTCGAACGATAAATGATCCGTCCCGCCCGTGTTGCGGATGCTGATGCTGGTCACTCCCAGATCGCGGAACGGCGCCAGCCACTGCTCGAATAACGGCCGCATCGCGTCATGATTCTGCAGGTAGACTCCGCGGATTTTGCCGCTGCCGTTATCCAGATTGAAATAGCCCGAGAGCTTGGCGTGAGCGGAAGTCAGATTCATGGTCTTGGGATCGGCGAAATGTTCCTTGACGTAGGCCTTTGAACCCAGCAGCCCTTGCTCTTCCCCGCCCCAGAGGCCGATGCGAATGGTCCGGTCCGTTTTCAGATTCAGCGCTTTCAGAATCCGGACAACCTCCATCATGACGGCACTGCCCGCGCCGTTATCCGTGGCGCCGGTGCCGCTGTGCCAGGAATCGAAATGCGCGCCCACCATGACGATCTCGTCTTTCTTGCTGCCGCCGGGGATCTCGGCGACCAAATTGTAGGAGTCGACCGCGGCGTCCGAAATACGCGCTTTCAAGTTCACTTGCAGCTCGACTTTGGTCTTCGCTGCGATCAACCGGGTGATGCGGTTGTAATGTTCCGAGGTCACGATGAAGGTCGGCGGCGCAAGCGGCTTCTTGGGATCGTAAGGACCGGCGGCTTCCGAGAACATAAGCCCGTCGCGCGCACGCTGATCGTCCTGCAGCAGCGCCAGCGCGCCTTCATCCACGAAGAACTGCGCGCGCCGGGCCATCAGTTCATCTCTCTTCTTGCGGTATTCATCCATGAACGACGGCGGAATGCTGGCAAAAAATCGGATGCGCGCATCCAGATCTTCCGGAATATCCATGTTCGCGGGGTCGATTTGCATTTTCTGGACGGGCGCGGGCGCGGTGGCGAGTTCGGCCAGCTCAGCATCGGTATAGCGCCGCAGATCGGGCTTGGACTCGGCTTGCACGATGTTGTTGAACGGCTGCGAGATGAGCACCACCTTGCCGCGCAGCTTGCCTTTGTACTTCTGCGTGTACTGTTCGAGATCCGTTTCGATACGCCGCACACTCGTGGCAGATGTGAAGGGCGCGAGAATCGGTTCGCCGCTTACCGCGCCGTTGGTGTTCGACGACCAGGCGAGCGGCCACGCAGCCAACAGTGAATACCGCGGCTGCGTCAGCTCGACCGAAAACTTATCCAGCGACCAGCTACGGCCGAACGGTCCCCACTTTTCCAGATGGCCATTCTCGAGTCCGTATTCCTGCAGCCGCTTGAGCGCCCAATCGGCGGCCTCTTTGAACTCGGTCGAGCCGGTGAGCCGCGGGCCATAGATGTCGGTTAGGTATTGGAGATGCTCCATGACTTTGGAGTGCTCGAACGCCTCGGCTTTGATGCGATTGACGACGGCGAGGTCGGCGGAGTCGGCGGCGATGGCCGGAATCACGCAAGCGAGAGTGAAGAGGATGGCGCGCATTGGACCATTATCGCAGGCGCACGGCGGAAGATTTTTGGCCGCGAATAAACGCGAATGAACGCAAATCGGATTCGCGTTAATTTGCGTTCATTCGCGGCCTAATGAATTTACTCCGTGGACCCACCTCCACGCCGCGCCGGCTGCGGCTTCGGCAGCGGCTTCCGCGGCAGCATCTCATCGCGCATCGCCGTGTTGTAGACGAACGAGGCGATGATCGCCGACGCTTGCATCAGGTCGCCCGCCTGGATGTGATCGTACACGTCCATGTTCGAGTGGTGCGTGCGCGTCATGTACTCCATCGGGTCCTGAATGAACTGGAAGCCCGGAAGCCCCACGCCGTCGAATGACTGGTGGTCCGTACCGCCCGTGTTGCGAATGGTGATGGTATTCATTCCCAGGTCCTTGAACGGATCCATCCAGGGTTCGAAGATCGGACGCGCCATATCGTTGCCCTGCAGATAAATGCCGCGAATCTTGCCGGTGCCGTTGTCGTAGTTGAAATAGCCGGCCAGCCTGGCATGCTCCGCGCTGAGCTTCATCGTCTCGCGATCGGCGAAGTGCTCCTTCACGTAAGCGCGCGAGCCTAGCAGCCCCTCCTCTTCCCCGCCCCACAGGCCCATGCGAACCGTGCGGTCCATATTCAGGTTGAGCGCTTTGAGAATGCGGATGGCCTCCATCATCACGGCGCTTCCGGCCGCGTTGTCGGTTGCGCCGGTGCCGCCGTGCCAGGAATCCAGGTGCGCGCCCAGCATCACGATCTCGTCCTTCTTGCGGCCTCCCGGGATCTCTGCGATTACATTGACCGAATCCTGGTTGTCTTCGAAGAACTGATTGCGGATGTTGAACTCGAGCTTCACGGGAATCTTGTGGTCCATTAACCGGGCGATGCGATTGTAGTGCTCGGGCGTCAGCGCCACCGCAGCCAGCGCGATGGGCCGCTTGGGATCGTAGGATCCACCGGAAGACGCAAACACCGTTCCGCCGTCGCCGTTGTAGCCGTAGGAAAGCTGCACCAGCACGCCTTCATCCTTCATGAACTGGGCCAGCTTCTCCTGGAATTTACGCTGCTCTTCGCGCCGCTGGCGCGCCTCTTCAGGACTCGCCGGCGGCTGCCCAAACTGGCCACCGGGGCCTCCCGCGTTTCCGGGCGCCCGAAAACTGAACGGCGAACGGCCCGGCTCCGGCGCCAGCGCCTCTTCGGTCAGGTCTGCATCGGTATAACGGCGGCCCGGCGCGGTGGTCTGGAACGCGAGCTGCCGCGGCGCCGTGGACATCACGACCTTGCCCTTCAGTTTGCCTTTATATTTCTCGAAATCCGCGTCCGTGCGGATGCTGACCATCATGGGCTCGCCGGTGACCGTCCCTTCGGTGCCGGCCGTCCATGCCAGCGGGACGCCGATGAGGGGCGCATATTGCGGCTCAATCAAATGCGCCTCGAAATGTTTGTTGGTCCAGCCCCTGCCGAACGGCCCCCACTTCTCTTCCTTGGCGGCCATGCCGTACTCGGTCATCCGCTGCACGATCCAATCCGCGGCGCCTTTGTAGCCCGGCGAACCGGTGAGGCGCGGACCGTGAACATCGGTCAGGTAGAACATATGGTCCATCACCTTCGAATTCTCGAAGGCTTCGGACTTGATGCGGTTGATAACTAATAGGTCCACCTTGTCGGCGGCAAGCAGCAGGAACGGAAGGCTCACGGCTGCCAGGCAAAGGACTGCAAGCAGTGTTTTGTGTCTGGACATAAGGGTAACTAGTGTCATGGCGTGAGAAGGCGGCCCGAAGGTTACTCCGCACGCTACAATTTGGTTTAGCGTGAAAATAACCATCTCCAAGGAGAATTATCTAAAGGCGATTGCGGAGGCGGAAAGCGAAGGCGAACCGGTCATCGCAGCCACCTTGGCGCGCTGGCTGAACGTGTCGGCGCCCGCAGTCACCATGGCTATCAAGCGGCTGAAGCGCGACTCCCTGATCCGCGTGGGCCGCGAGGGCCAGCTCTCGCTCACTGCGGCTGGACGCGACATCGCCAATCGTGTGCTCAACCGCCATCATTTGATCGAGCGCATGCTGACCGAGATCTTCGGCATGGAATGGTACAAGGTCCACGACGAGGCCGAGCAGCTCGAGCATGCCGTGTCGGCCGACTTCGAGCGGCGTTTGCTCGAAAAGCTGGGCACCGGCGAGGCTTGTCCTCATGGAAACCGCGTGGAGCGCGATACGCCGCAGGATCGCCGCAATCGCGGATGGAAGCCGCTGGATGAAGTGCCGGCAAAAGCCGATGCAACGGTGGTCAGCGTATTCGAGCGCGACCGGCGGCTGCTGGAATACTTGAATGGAATTGGGATTCACCCCGGAGCGCTAGTTCGAATGCTGGCCGTGAACTACGATGACACATTGACACTCCGGATTGACGGAAAGCCGGTTCAATTGGGCAAGTCAGCAGCGGGCAAAGTATGGGTGAGCGTTTCAAAAAACTGATTGCGCGTTTGAAACGCCATTATGGCGAGCCGAAGCTGCCGCCCGCGCGCGGTCCGTTCGAACTGGTGATGTGGGAGAACGCGTGCTACCTGCTGCCGGACGAGCGGCGCGCGGCCGTGTTTGAAGGCTTGCGGGCGCAAGTTGGGCTCGACGCCCGGGCGATCCTGAAGGCCCCGCACAATGTCCTGCTCCCGCTCGCCAAAATGGGCGGCATGCGTCCCGAAACGCGAGTATTCCGCTGGCTCGAAATCGCCAGAATCACTGTGAGCCAGTTCGATGGAAATCTCGACCGGATTCTCGAGGAGCCTTATGAGAAAGCGAAGAAGGCTCTCAAGCAGTTTCCCAACATCGGCGACCCGGGAGCGGAGAAGATCCTGCTCTTTTGCGGAGCGGGACCTGGTCTGCCGCTCGAATCGAACGGGTTGCGCGTTCTGACGCGCGTGGGTTACGGCAGGTCGCAGAAGAACTACGGCGCGACGTATCGCGCCGAATTACCCCGCGAGGCCGCCCACCGTGCGCGTGCTCACGTGCTATTGCGCCAGCACGGAAAGACCATTTGCCGCAATAACGGGCCACTGTGCCGGGAGTGTCCCGTCGAGGATTTGTGCTCGTATCCGCTGAAGTGATCAGCGTGTTCGGAAATAGTCGATCGTCTGCCTGAGCCCGTCCTCGAGACTTACTTTCGGTTCCCAACCCAGCACGCGCTTCGCCTTCGCGATATCCGGCTGGCGCTGCTTGGGATCGTCCTCGGGCAAGGGCTTAAACTCCAGCGGCGCGGTTGTTCCCGTCAGCCGCCGGATCCGTTCGGCGAATTCGAGAATGGTCATCTCGTCCGGATTGCCGAGATTCACCGGGAAGCGTTCGTCTGAAAATATCAAGCGGTAGAGGCCCTCGACGAGATCCTGGACATAGCAAAAGCTGCGCGTCTGCGAGCCGTCGCCGAACACGGTCATGGGCATGCCGCGCAACGCTTGATCGATGAACGCCGGCACCACGCGGCCGTCGTTCAACTGCATGCGCGGTCCATAGGTATTGAAGATGCGAGCAATGTTGGTCGGCTGCTTGTGAACCCGATGGTACGCCATCGTCAGCGCTTCCGCGAATCGTTTGCTTTCGTCGTAACAGGAGCGCACGCCTACCGGATTCACGTTGCCCCAGTATGTCTCCGTTTGCGGATGCTGCTGCGGATCGCCGTAGCATTCCGACGTGGACGTCACCAAAAAGCGCGCCTGATGCGCGCGGGCGAGCTCCAGCAGGTTGCGCGTTCCCGCCGAGCCGACGTCCATCGTCTCGATGGGATGCTCCAGGTAATCCTTCGGACTCGCGAACGACGCCAGATGCAGGACTCCGTCCACTGGGCCGTCGACGTTGAAAGGCCGGCACACGTCCTGTTCGCGAAACTCGAACCGCGGATTGCCGCGAAGATGCTCCAGATTGCGGGGGCTGCCGGTGATGAGGTTGTCGAGGCCGACCACGTGGTGGCCTTCGGCGATCAACCGGTCGCAGAAATGCGAGCCGATGAAGCCGGCTGCCCCCGACATTACAAATCGCAGTTGTTTTCCCAACTGCCTATGTTACCGGAAATGGGGCAACGCCCCGGTTTTGGGCTACACTCGCAGTTTATGGAGACTGGGCTGTTTCTCGTCTTGCTCGCCGTCTCGGCTTACGGCTTCTGGTTGCGATTCGGCAAAGTCTGGCGAACCGTCCTGCGCTCCAAGAAGGATCCGGAATTTCGACTGCAGCCGGCCGGAAGGCGCGTTCGCGACTTCGTCTGGGAAGTGCTGCTGCAAGGCACAGTGATCCGCCAACGCCCGCTGCCCGGACTCGCGCACGCCTTCGTCTTCTGGGGATTCTGCGCCTTCGCGCTCGTCACCATCAACCACTTCGCGCAAGGCATCGGCCTGCATTTCCTCTCGCGCGACGGAATTTTCGGAAGATTCTACTTCTATCTCGCCGCCGCGTTCGCCGTCGCGGTCGCGGTTTCCATCGCGGGTCTCGCTTTCCGGCGCCTCGTGCTTCGCCCCAAGTGGCTCGGCCCTGTCTCGTACGAATCCGGCTTCATCGCGCTGCTCATTTTCACCTTGATGGTCACCTATCTCGCGACGTTCTGGCTGGGCGAAGACAACAAGCCGTTGTGGTGGTCGCACACGCTCACGCTGCTCATATTCCTGCCGCTGATTCCGCACACCAAGCATCTGCACCTGGTGCTGAGTCCGGTAACGGTCTTCCTGAAGCGCGATGCCTTTTCCAAGATCCCGCCGCTCGCGGGCGACGACGATTTCGGCCTCGACACCGGCAAGGACCTCACGCAGCTTGTGGCTCTGCAGGCATACTCGTGCGTCGAATGCGGCCGCTGCATGGAGCACTGCCCGGCCAACAACACCGGCAAGGTGCTCAATCCCAAAGAAATCGCATTGGGCGTGCGCGCGTATCTGAACGAATTCGGGCCTTCGAGCGAAGAGCCGCTGCTCGGGAAGCACTTGTCGCAGGAAGCTGCGTTCCAGTGCACGACGTGCGGAGCCTGCGAATTCCAGTGCCCGGTGGGCGTCCAGCATCTGCCGATCATCATCGGCTTGCGCCGCGGCGCGGTGAACACGGGCAAGTGGGAAGACGATTACGGCACCAAGTTGTTCCTGAATCTCGAGCGCAACGGGAACTCGCTGGGCTTTTCCTCCGCTGAGCGCGACAAATTCATCCAGAAGCAGGAACTGCCCATCTTCGACGGCACGCAAGAGTACTGCCTGTGGTTGGGATGCATGGGCGCTTACGATCCGCAGGGCCGCGAGATCATCGCGGCGTTCGCACAGGTGATGCGGCGCTTGAACACCAGTTTCGGCGTGCTGCGCAAGGAGAAATGTACGGGCGATCCGGCGCGGCGGCTGGGCAACGACCTGGCGTTCGGCCAGCTCGCCGAGAACAATCTGGAGACACTGCGCCAGAGCAAGGTCGCGAAGATCGTCTCCATCTGCCCACATTGCGTACGGACCATCGGTACGGATTGGAAGGAATACGGCGAAGCTCCGCCGGTGGAGCACCACAGCGAGTTCCTGGCGCGTAATTTGGAACAGCTTCCGTTGACGACCGCGACGGGCGAGTCGATCGTCTATCACGATCCCTGCTACCTGGGCCGGTATCGCGGCGTGTACGATGCGCCGCGCAACGTGATCGCGCGATTCGGAAAGCAGGTGGACCCGCCGCGCGCGCGCGAACGATCGTTCTGCTGCGGCGCCGGCGGAGGGCTGGCGTTCCTGGGCGAGGAGAAAGGCAAACGCGTGAGCGTGGAGCGCGCCGAGGAATTGGCCGCGACGGGCGCGGCCATCGTGGGAGCTGCATGCCCATTCTGCAACACCATGTTCCGCGATGCGTTGTCCAGCTTAACCAGGACGCCGCCGAAGCTGCTGGACATCGCGCAGATCGCCGCGGCCGCGTTTGAATTTAATAAATCTCCCAACAACCCGGGCTGACCAGTTCCAGCAAGTGCCCGTCAGGATCGCGGAAGTACAAGCTGAAGCCGCCGCGCGGCCAGACGACGCGGCTCTCGATCGGCACCTGAGCCGCGCCGAGATGCTGCGTCCACTCGTGTTCGTCTTCCGCCGAGATGGTGAACGCGACATGCATCTGGCCGTCGCCGTCGTGCGGCGGAATGACGCCGCCGGGAATCCGGATCGGCTCGGTTGTCGCGCCCCTGCGGAACAGCAGCAGGACCTGTTGGCCGGCCACATTGAAGGCGCAGAATCGATCGTCGCAGACGAGCTTTTGGAACCCGAAAACCCGCTCGTAGAATTCCGCCGAGCGGTCGATGCGCTCAACGTAGAGCGAAGTTTCGAGCACACGGCCGACGGTAGGCATATCTCACATCCAATGGTACAATCGAGGAGTTGGCGCGGAACCGGGCGCGTAGCTCAATTGGCAGAGCAAGTGACTCTTAATCACTAGGTTGTAGGTTCGATTCCTACCGCGCTCACCACCCTACTTCGCAAACCAGGGCTTCGAAGTCGGATCCGTCTTCAGAGACTCCAGCAGCATCTTCGCAACCTTCTCTCTGCCGCTAGCGGAAGGGTGCATGCCGTCGTCGGCGAAATCTTCGCGCTTCCATACCAGGCCGTCTTTCCGACCATTGAGACCGTCGCTCCATAGATAAGGGCCCCAGGCGATCCACGGCGAGCGCACCGGTCCCTTGGCTGCGTCGAAGTTCAGTTCGGGCTTGCTCGCGATTTGATCCGCAATCAGCCATTTCACGGAGAATCCGAATTCATAAGCGAACGGTTCGGGATTAGCGGCCCCAGAAGAGTAACCGGCGTAAATCCGGGTGGAGCAGTACGCAACCTTCAAGTTGGGGAAGCGATCGTGGGTGACGTGCAGGATATCCACCAGGTAATTTTGTAATCTCTTCGCTTCGGCGGGAAACGGTTGCGCCGGGCCCGGATACGTCTCTTTGATCCACAGCGCCTCCACTTGATTGCGAGTCACGCCTGCCTTCTCCAGCCGCTGGTCGACGACTTTCCAGTAGTTGGAATTGGGGTTGGCGGCCTGATCGGCGGCCTGCGCTCCCTGGGCGCCATCCACGAAGACGAAATGGGGATTGACTCCCGCATCCCCGCTGACCAGTTTGGCAAACGTCTGCGATTCCATCGTCGTATTGGAAATCCCCACGGAAAGCAAAACGATCTTGCCGTCGGGCGACGTGTGGCCGGCGCCGTCGAGTGGAACAATCTCGCGTGAGATCCTCACTCCAGCCTCGAGATGCGGCTTGGGAGGCGTGTTCTCGCCGCCCGGATAGAGACCGCCCTGCTCGCCTTTGTACACACCCCGGCCCAGGTCCGTGAGAGCGATCAGGCCAGTGGATTCGCGCGGCGGATGTTCGCGGGCATACTTAGTTACCGCGGGCGCTCCGACCGCCGTGCCCTGCTCGATCGCATTCTTTATGGCCTCCCGCCCTTCCGGAGTCGAGAACAGCGCATGCGGCGTGTGAGGCACGAACTGAATGCTCTTCTGGCTGGTCACTTTGGTTGCGTAGGTCAGCCCGATGGGTACCGGTTCTCCGCAGTCATGCGCGCCATAGAGAAAATACAACTTGGTCTTCGGATAATCCAGCACGGCGCCCGGATGAACCACGCTGTCGTCCAAAAGTTGCTGCGGCGTTGGGTCCGGGCTTACTTGCTTGCATACGTTATTGGCTGGCCCGAGAATACATCCCGGCGTGCATTCCATCACGCCCTTGGGGACGATGCTCGCACATAGCGACGCCCATTCAGGCGACGCTTCCTTGACGCAAGCGTAATCCAAGCGGCCCAGCGGCGGGCCGGAAGTGGGGATCGCCACATCCAGAATGTCTCCGCGTCCCCAGGTACTCAGCGCGTAGCTGATCTCGGCCGAACCACCGGAGTTGCCGGTGGCGACAAATTTGCCCGTCGTGTGGATGTGATCGTGAATCCACGTGAGCAGAGTCGCATACCGGCAGGATTCCTTTCTGAGACCGCCCTCTTGAGTGGTCCAGCCGCCATCCCAGGATCTGTCTACTACTCGGAAGCCCATGGCCGCGACGTCTCCGACTAGGATTCTGCCACCCTCCTGGCCGGCATAAAAACCGCGGCCGTCTCCGCCGCTACCCACCACTACCGTGCCGCGGAACGGAACGGCGGCCGCTGGCTCGGTAATCCGGATCTCGACCGCGATGGGCTTCAGTGCCGGGCAAGTGACCTGAAGCTGCCGGCATGTCGTGCCCGCGATCGAGCCCGGGCCGGTCCGGCACGGCTCCTTCGATTCCACGACGGCGCACAAGCCCGGACCGGATGGCGCCTGTGAGAACGCACTGCAACCACCGGCGAACAACAAAAGCATCAAGTTCATGTACAAGGATGAGTTCATATCCTGAATGTTTGCCTCGTGTCCCGTCATGACGGGTCTTATCTAAGATATCTCGCGAATTGCTACCGCGCTCACCACGCCAACGGTTATGCTTAGTACGCGGTTTCGTAATTACTGTGACGTATTCGACAACCGCTTGCTAACGCGCGCGGCTCTGTAGCTGAGCCGTGACCGTGAGGGAGCGGTAGCCCAGAATACGTTACCGAATTTGTGAAACTGTGTGCTTAGCTCAGCGTGAGTTGCCCACCCGGCTTCACGCGAACTTCTTCGGCGAGCTCGACCGCTTCCTGACCAACCTTATGCCGGATGGCGCGCTTGGCGAGGCGCACTGCGGTGATGCGCGCGGCGCCGGGTATGCGCACGGAACGGACCGGCAGCTCCCCCTCCTCGACCGCCACGGTCAAGCCCAGCGCTTCGGTACGAAAGCTGCCCCATCCGCTCCCCGCCGACCAAAACGACCGCACCGGAGGCTCGAGGACGGGCATAACCGCCAGGGCTTTGTCGGCCGCATGATATTGGAAGCCGCTCAACGCCACGACGGGCGCCCAGCTCGCCATGGCTCGGGCGTAATGATGGCCGCACTCGGCCTCATCCCACGGATTGCGGCGCTCACCGTCATAGCGCCGCCGGATGTTTTCGATGCACTCCACACCTTGAGCCAGCATGCCATGCGAGAGCATCAGCGTGGCCGCCACGTACTCCAGTCCCGTGAAGAGCTCGGCGAAATACGGGAAAGGGACCTCGGGCCGTTTGCCGCTGCCGTAATCGCAGACCAGCAGCGCCGCTTCGTCGTTCAGCGCGTACACGCGCTGCACCGATGCGTGCCGGTACAGCGTGCGTTTGTAGTTGTACTTGTAGATGGACGCCAGCGTTTTGCGGATGTGCGCCTCGGCCACAAGGTTGCCCAAGTCGGCCAGGTCAGCGAGGAACTGCCCGGTGAGTTGATCCACCAAGCAGCCGTCCCCAAGCTGGAAATCGGGATGCTCGGTATCCGCCGCGCCCATGCCTATGATCAGCCCCTTGAGGACTTTGTCCCGCGCGACACCCTGCACCTTCTGCACGAAGTACTCGCCGTTAAACAGGTTCTGGTCGATCCACTGGCTGCCGTGATGAAACAAGCGCGCATATTCCGCCGCGGCTGCACGATCGCCCACCACGCGTGCCATCTCCTCGGCGGCCCGCAGCGCGCCGAGGTAGTAGATGCCGCACAGCGGATTCGGGCCGAAAAACTCGACGTCGTAGGTGTTGTGCTGCACGCCTTCCATGACGCCGTCGCGATCGGCGTCCCAGCCGCCGGGGATCCAAGCGAACTCCAGCGCGCGCTTCGCCGCCGGCCAGTGACGGCGCAGCCACTCGCTGTCGCCCGAAAGTTTCCAATCCAGATAGAGCTTTATGATTTGGCCCATCTGTCCATCGGCGGCGGCGTTGCCCCAGCGCTGCTTGCCGGGCGGCAGGAGCTGCCGGAAATCCTGACGGCCTTCCTCGTCCGTGCAAAAGCCGAAGGCCGATTCGCGCAGCGACCGGGCGAGGGAAGGAAACACAAACTGGGTGGCGGGCTCGTAGTTCCAAACATGCGTGCAGTTGCCGAAACAACATCCAGCCTGATTGTTCGATCCCTCGAATCCGTGAAAATGGCCGTCGGCGGTGCGGAATGAGGTTGGCGTCACCAGCGTGGAGAGATTGGCCATGCCAGCCTCTTTCACCACGGCCGGCAGCGTGGATTCCCGGATCACCGCCGCAAATCGCCGCGTGCGTTTCTCGAGTTCCGGCAGTTTCGCGCCCGCGTATTCGGCCGCCTCCCACGCGTCTTTGAAGCGCGCGCAGTAAAGATTGCCAATGACGGTGCGTTCCTCGCCTTTCACCGGCGTCCAGCCGCAGCCTTGCGGAGTGCGGTTGGGAAAATGCCAGGCCAGCAGGAAGGTGAACTCGGCCTCCTGGCGCGGGGCGATCTCGCGCGCCAGGCAAAGCGAGCCGACCGTGTCCCGCACGGGCGCTTCCGGACCCAGTTCGCCGTCGGCGGAGAAATCGTCCCAGAAGTTCTGCGGCCCGACGCGCCAGCGCGATCCGCCGCGCCAGCCGCGCAGGTAGGTCGCTTTCCCGCCAGCGCGCCCCAGCACGCAGAGCGCGAATGACCCGGCCATGGGATCCGCGGCGCCCAGAAAAGGGTTGCGCATCAGAAGGCCTTCGATCTCCGCGGCGCTGCGGTATTCATTGCCTCGCCCTTGGGCGCCGACGGGATTATCCACGGAGAACGCGATGGCCACCTGGGCGGCACGCGCAGCGCGATTCGCCACTCGATAGCGCAAGACGGCAACCGGCAGGCCGGACTCTTCGGCGTCATTGGGAATGAAGGGGCTGAACGCTTCCAGCGCCACGCGCACTGGAAGATCGGTATCGTGGAAATCGATGCGGGCCAGGGGAAATTCGCCCGTGAACGTGGCGCCCGCCAGCCGCGGCAAACCGGGAACGTTGTTCGAGCCCAATCCGGACGAACCTTCATACGGGGGCAAGATACGCGCCTCCAGTACACGCGCTACCTTGCCGCACCAAATGGCGGGAAAGGCGAAAGCGGGCGACCGGCCCTTGTCTGGTTTATTGAAGATCTCCCAATCGCGGAGCTGCCCGCGCCCGCCCAGACTGATGCTCCCGGCTCCGACTCCGCCCAGTGGAAAGGCAAGCATTGCCAGCTCGGGTCCGGAGAACTTGCGCGGATACCCAATGGAGGATCGCTCGACGGCGGGCGCTGCGGCCAGCTTCACCTGCGGCAGTGCACCGGCGGCTACAGATTTGAGAAAGCTACGGCGTGCGGGAGGGCGCATATGCGGATACTATAGCTCACCACCCGAGTTGCTATACTAGCCACTCACTCGGCATGTCCGCATCCAATCCCGAAGCTATGAACGCGTTGGCCGCGGGCGACATCGGCCTGCTCAAGATGGAAGCGCGCCACTTCGAGAATCGCCTGGCGGCAATCCGGGGCGGCATCCAACCTTCCGATTTCCGGTGGTACCCCTACGACACGCTCACCGTCTTCGACCATCTGGATCGTCTGCTCCAAGGGCGCAACCGGCGGTTGCTGGAGCTGATCCACGGCGGCCGCGTCGCCGATATTGGTTGCGGCGATGGCGATCTGGCCTTTTTCCTGGAATCTTGCGGCTTGACCGTCGATGCCATCGATCACGCCAATACAAATATGAATGGGATGCGCGGAATCGCGGCTCTCAAGCAGGAACTCCGCTCGAGCGTGGAAATTCATGCGATCGATCTGGACACCCAATTTATTCTGCCCGCTGAAAACTACCAACTCGCCTTCTTTCTTGGAATCCTGTATCACCTGAAGAACCCGTTTTACGCGCTGGAGATTCTGTCGCGCCAGGCGCGCTATTGCGTGCTCAGTACGCGCATAGCAAACGTGCTGCCATCCGAGGAAGGACGGCGCGATATGCAAGGAGTCCCGATTGCCTATCTGGCCGATGAAGGCGAGTTGAATGACGATACGACGAATTACTGGTTGTTCTCCGGCGCCGGTTTGCTGCGGCTGATGAAGCGCGCGAATTGGGAAGTGCTGGAGCATTTCACTGCCGGAGACCGGCAGGGCGATCAACGCGCATGGTGCTTCGCGCGGAGCCGTTATGGCCTCGCCAACGTCGAGCTGCTGGCTGGGTGGCACACGCCCGAGTCGAGCGGCTGGCGCTGGACGGAGCGATGTTTTTCGTTCGCTTGTGAGCTTCCTTTATCCGGCGCGACTGAATTGCGCATGGACGTTGTCGTGCCGGCCGCCTATTTTGAGACTGGGGGTTCGGTGACGCTGGAGGCGTCGGCGGACGATACTGCACTTTCGCCGGTAACATGGCGGACGCCGGGCAACCACGCCTATACTGCCAAGCTGCAGGCCACGCACAGTCCGACGCGTTTCGACTTTGCGCTCGATCGCGCGCTGACGCCTAGGTATCCCGACACTCGGGAGCTGGCGATCATTGTCAGCGCGATTCGATGGAAGGCCGCGGAGTAACACTACTTGTGTTGACCCGCGAAGACAAGGGTCGAGACGAGTCTCGACCCGGCAGACACGAGTGTCTGCGCCACGCTGAGACTTAGTCGAGACGGTAGAGACGATATTGGCCTACGCTGCCGGCGGGCGTGATTCCCCACTGGGCCGTGCGATCGCGAAAATCTTGCGCGCCGTGATCCCTGTCGTTTGTCACCAGCCAGCGGATGCCGTTGCTCTTGAGCGTTTCGATGGCTGCCCGCCTGAGGTGAGGCACGGGCGGCTCGTCGTACATCCCCGCCTCCGGCGCCAGCACCTGCCCGTCATCGGATACCAAACGCATTCGCGTATCTACCTGGTTGTGCCCGCACTCGACCAGCACCTGGTCGATCGCTTCGGGAGCGCCAAAATCAACGGCGAGATACATCCCCGCTGCGAAGGGCTGTCCCGTAGTCCAGCGCGTGACCGGGTTGTTGTCAAACGCGGACTGCACTTCCCAGGGATTCGGCCAAGCCTGCAGGCGCCAGCGCGGCGTGCGCGGAAGCTCGACGCCTGCGCGCAACACTCGCACTTCCGCGATGCTCCAGTTATCGGCTTCCGCTCGGGCGGTCTGAACCACTCTTATCCCGCGGACTGTTTTTTCAGGGAAATGGAAGTCATGCCGCCAAGTAGGCTTGACGCTGTTATCGAAAGCGGCCGATAGCGTCGCGGACATGCGCGTGCCAAATGCGTTATTCCACGGATCGATCATTTGACGCTGGTGATAGGCAGATTGCAGACTGCACGTCGCCAGCACTCGTTCGCTGGGCGGCACGCGCTGGTTGAGAAGCAAGCCGATTTCATAATCTGCGACATGATCGCGCAGGTAGGCGTCCTTCGCGGTCCGGCGGAAAGCGGCGGACCAGTCGGGCTTCGGCATGCACCAACAATACGGGCCCGCGTAGCGCTGCAATACCGCAGGCCAGGACGCGACTGCATGAACGAGTACCAGCAGGATTGCGACGATTCTCCACGGCGCGATCGTCCACGCCATGGCCAGCGCTATAAATGGCAGGCACGGCAGAAGGAAGCGCGTCGAAACGTCACTGAAGTAGGGCAGGAAAAAGATTAGTGCAGCAAGGGACAGTTGCCTGCCCGCGGGCCGGCGGAGAGCCAGCAGCATCAGCGGGGCCAGCAGGAATACGGGGCCCACCATCCCTTCCATGCTTCCATGTACCGTAGCCTGCAACGGCAAGTCCCGGCGGCGAATGCCGGGAGGATATCCGACCGCATGCGTGTTTTCCATTTCCGTGGTGGGGTAGAGGTACGGATTGGGAAAGTAACGCGTCGCAAACGGCATGAAGGGATTGTGCACCACGACGATGTTCTTGACGATCCACGGACCCATCATCAGGAAGGCCGCGGCGGCCGCCAGCATCGCGGGGCGGAGGAATTTCCTGCGGCAGCAGAAAACAACCATCGCGAGCACGTAGACAATCGCGAGTCCTCCGTTGTATTTCACCGCGTAGCCGAACCCCGCGAGGAGGCCGGCGGCGAAAATGAGCGCGGGAGAGCGCTGCTCGCGCCAAATCTGCAAGACATAGAAGCACGCAAACAGGACGCAGGCCAACCCGACGTCGTTATAGCCGATGGTGCCGTCGTAGCCGGCGACGGGGCTCAGGAAGAACAGCAGGCCGCCAACCACTCCCGCCGCGGGTGCGCCGAAGCGCCGCGCGTAAGCCAGCATGCCCAACGGCAGCATCAACAGGAAGAGCAAGTGGACCATCGCCGCGGCGGAGTGACGGCCGAATGCAAAGCCGAAGAGGAAAAGCATTTCCAGACCTTCCGGGAAGCTGGCGTAAAAATTCGTGGTGATGCGCGGCAGGCGATGCTCGCGGAAATAGCGGGCGATCAGCGCCACATGGTACATGAGACCATCCGGGCTGGTCTCGGGCAGCAGCGCATTTCCGATGTAGAGGGCGGCGAAAATCCCGTAGAGCGAGAGGAACAGCAGATTCCAGGCGAGCGGGAGGGGTAGCGAGCCGTCTGCGTGAGGCCAAGCGTTAAGTCGAAAGGCGCAGCCGATCAGGATCAGCCCGGCGGCGAGAAACACCCCGGTGTACGCCAGACCAGCGACTGTGAGTGCAAGCACGATGCTGCTCAGCGAGGCGGCTCCGAGAACGAATCCGATGTACAGCATCTCCATGCGAAGCAACTTGATCTTGAGGAATTTCAGCAGCAACAAGCCGGCCGAAAGACTTGCGGCGAAAGTGAAGACTGCCGCGAACAGAATTGCCGCGACCTCTTTCATTTCTTGAATCCGATGGAGTGGAGCAGGATGCCGAGTTGGTCGCCGGCTGAGATTACCAGCGGAGGATCCATGTCGAGCGCAATTGCGACGGGTCTTCCGGGCGCCAGCCAGCCGTCGGGCACTGGATGAATGTACTCCTTTTCGCCGCCGTTCACAAACCTGGGGCGATCCAGCTCGCGGCCGTTGATCGAAATCGCAATCGTCGCCGAACCGGATTTGCGGAGGATGAGATCGTGCAGGATAAAGCGCATGTAAAATTGCAGGCCCTGCACGTCATTCGGTGTCAAGCGAAAGCGTACGGAGGGACGGCACCAGCGCATGTCGTCTCCGTCCGGGCTCTCGATCACACCGGAGACGAGGTAGGACTTCCAGTCGACATCCGCCATGGCGATCAGCAGCCGGTTAGGATCCTGCGTGGCGACGGGCGGTTCGGCACCAGGCGGCATGACGAACTGGGCGGGGGGCGGGTAGCTTTCGGGCGCGCGCGCACAGGAAACGAGGGACAACGCAAGGCACGTAAGTATGGGGAGGTAGCAGGGGCTGCAGTGACGCATCTTGGCTGTTTTTGTATAAACATTTTTCGGGCGTTCCCTTTTTCTTCTCCCGAAAGTTTCAGGATGCGTCACCAGAGTGCGACGGTGCATTTCGATTCGAGGCTAGCATGATGTCAAGCGGGCGGGCAGCATGGAAGCCTGCAAGTTGTTGTGGGTTGAGGAAAAAGGGGTTGGAGGAAGTTGGTGACTACGTCTCAGTCGCTGCGCATCGGGGCGAAAGCCCGGCTTCTGGCCGAAACCGAAACACGCAACCGGACAATGTATCACTTTTGGTACATACTAGACTTGTGGGTCGAGATGAACAAAGCTCGGAGATGCCGGTCCGGTTTTACCGCACGGAAGCGGGCGGGTCCCCGGTGCTCGAATGGCTGCGCGCCCTCGACAAGGAAGACCGGCGCGCTATCGAGCTGGACCTCATGCGGGTGCAGTTCCGCTGGCCGATTGGAAGGCCACTGGTGGGAAGCCTCAAAGATGGTCTTTGGGAAGTGCGCTCGTCGCTTCCGAGCCAGCGGATAGCCCGGCTCATCTTATGCTTTCACGACCAGATGCTCGTCGTACTGCACGGGTTCATCAAGAAAACGCAGAAAACTCCGGCGGATGACCTGGCCCTGGCGAAACGGAGAATGAAGGAGGTAACGAAATGAAAAAGCGTAACAAGCATATCGGCTCGTCACTGGAGGACTTCCTGAAAGAGGAAGGCATCCTGGAAGAGACCCGCGCGGTCGCGCTGAAAGAGACGCTGGCCTGGCAAGTTCGGCAAGCGATGGAGAAGGACAAAATCAGCAAGGTAGAGATGGCGCGGCGCATGCACACAAGCCGCGCGGCGCTGGATCGTCTTCTCGATCCTGGCAATGCCTCGGTGACGCTGCAAACCCTAACGCGCGCAGCACATGCTATCGGCCGCGATCTGCGCGTCGAACTGGTGTAGGGAAAGGAACTGCGCGAGGTGAAAGCCTAAATCGCAATCCGCTCGACCTCATCGAGCGAAATCTCATCCTGTCGTCGGCCGCTGAGCTTGGTCGTGCGCGGTGGCTCGTGGTTGGCGATGTGCTGCGCGGTTATGCCGGTGGCCCGGAAGGTATGGTTCCCGATCCTCGTCTTGATGCCAATGCTGCGCGGAAGAGGTCAGCTCCAGAAGCGCCACCAAGGCCTGGGGGGTGCGGCCGCAGCAACTGCCGCCTACGCTTGCGGTCGAGGCGCGAAGACCTCAGGAATTGTCAGCTTCTTCAGCGTTTTCACCTGGCGTTGAATTCCTGAACCGCCGCCTGGCCAAAGGATCGGACGGCCGGGATTGCTGAAACCCGCCTGATCGCGGTGGTAGGCGGATTTCTCCCGGTTGCCGCGCGCCCATGGACAGAGTCGAGATACACCGCTGCAGGATGTGGATGTGGGAGGCTCAATCCTTTTCGGATCGGGGCGCTCAATCTCTTCTTCGTCAGCGAAATGTCTTCTCAGACAACCTATGTATCCTAACGGACCTAGAACGCTTGGCGCTGCATTTGGGCTTTCAGTGCTTCATCAATCCGGGCGGCGCATTCGGCAAGATGCGCGCGGGTTTCTATCGGCATTGTTGGCGCGGCCATCGCTGTCCGCATCTGGCCTTGCAACTGGGTGAGGTAGTAGCGCGCTAACGTGCGGGCGTCTTCCGGCGCGGAGGCATCGCGCACCAGCGTCTCCGAGGTGCGGCTGTACATTTTGATTTGAGCCTAGCACGAGGTCAAGCGCGCGGATGGCATGGAAGTCTGCAAGTTATTGTGCGGCTGGGATAAAGGGGTCGCGCAGGTTGGTCACTACAATCTTAGGTTACACCACAATGCACCACATTGCACCTATCGGGACACCGACACTATCCGCGGAGCGCCGAGACGAGTCTCGGCGCTGCAGACACGAGTGTCTGCGCCACGCTATTAGAACGCTTGGCGCTGCATTTGCGCTTTCAGTGCTTCGTCGACCCGGGCGGCGCATTCGGCGAGATGCGCACGCGTTTCTAGCGGCAGCGTTGGGGCGGCCATCGCCGTCCGCATCTGGCCTTGCAACTGGGTGAGGTAGTAGCGCGCTAACGTGCGGGCGTCTTCCGGCGCGGAGGCATCGCGCACCACCATGCCGATCAACCGCCGCAGATGTTCTCGCTGTAGCGACCGGCGATAGCTGTTGATGTTGAGCGACACGCCGGGTTTCTTGAGTTCCGCCCAAATGGAGTCCTGCAATCCCTGGAACAGATCACCGAGACGGAACGCCTCGGCCGGCGCCGTCACCTTCACTTCCGAATCAATGATGCGGCTCAGTACCACGGGATGCAACACGCGGTTCAGCACGGCATTCTGAAGCGAAAGCACCAGGGCATGTACCGGCAGATCGAAACGCGTGTTGAAGGCCGGCGGCGCAAACGGACTAAAGTTGTCCGAGAAGCGTTCCACGGCGAGCTTGTTCAGCAGTTGCGGCGGGAAGTGAAACGCATCGGGAGCGAACAGATCCGTTCGCAACAGCGCCAGCGCTTCCTTCTGCTTCGCCGGAGCAACCGGCGTGAACGGCATCCGGCCATTCGGATCGCCCACGTGATCGCGGTAGTGCTCCACGCCGCCGATGTATTTCGCGGCCATGATCAGAGACTGACCGGCATGACTGTACGCCGCACCAAAACTGCGCCGCAGGATCTGGTAGCCCTCGCCCTGCTTCTGCAGCTTGGCTTCCATATTCTGGAGAACTTCCTGGGCGAGCTTGACCTGCAGCACGTGAAACTTCAACGGATCGGATCCGAGATCGAAGCGGCTCACCCCGGGGTCCATGTCGAAGGGCTGAGCGCTCACGCCCGCATCCTCGTCGGTCGCGTACGCAAGCAGAGGATCGGAAACGCGCGCAGCGATTTTGCGCAACTCAGGCAGCTCGTCTTCGGGAGTGGCGGCGTGGATGGGTTTGTAAGCGTACTCGATGGCCCAATAATCGTACGGACCCAGCGTGGATTGATAATACTCGCCCTGCTTGGTTCCCTTGGCCGCGATGTTGGCCGGCAGGTAATCCATCACCGACGCCGAAATGCCTTCGCGCGCCGTCAGGTCGGCGTCCTGCATCTGTTCCAGAGTGTGAATGGTGCTGGCGCGGAAATTATGTCGTAGTCCCAATGTGTGGCCGACCTCATGCGCGGCGATCGAGCGCAGAAACGCTTTTACGTAAGCTTCGGCTTCCGGGCCTTCCGGGATTAGCCCGCGCGCGGCCAGCAGGTCGAAGCTAAACTCGGCGTCGCGCAGCGCGCCGTCGCCCAGCGTGCACAAGTTCTGCTCTTGCGAAATACTCCAGGGGGCAACAAACAGATGCACCGGCTCGGACTCCCAGGGCATGCTGAGCGGACTCACCGATTCGGTGATCTCGCGCCGCGTGAAGCGCGTCATATTCTCCGAGAAGCCGATGTCGGCGTCGTAGAGCTGGCCGGTAAACGGATTGGCGCGCGAGGGTCCGATAGCGAAACCCGAGTCGGTATTGATGAACCAGCGGATGGTGCTGTAGCGCACGTCGCCGGCGTCCCAGTCGGCGTCGTCCGGCTGCTGGCGCACCTCGATCGCGTCTTTGAATCCGACGCGCTCGAAGGCTTTGTTCCACATCAGAATGCCTTCGCGAACGGCGTCCCGGTATTTCACGGGGATCGTATTTTCGAGCCAGAAGACGATGGGCTGCTTGGGCGGCGATAATGCCGCGGAAGGATCCTGTTTCTCCAACTGCCAGCGGTTGATGTAGCGCTTGGTGGGAACGTGCGCGGAGTCCGTGCTGTAGTCTTCGATCTGTTGGAAGAAGTGGCCCACGCGATCGTCGGCGATGCGCGGCTTGTAGCCGGTATCGGGCAGTTCCGAAATGCTGTAACGGAACTGAAGTAACATGCTACGCGGATCGGCTATGGTGCGCGGCGGGGGCGGCGTGGGAGGCGCAGGCGCGCCGGGCGGCAGAAGTGGGGGAACGGGAAGCCGCTCGGTGACGTAATTCGCTAGCGTGTCGATCTCCACGTTGCGCTCGAAGGCTTTGATTTTTCCGAAGGAGCTGTTCTTCAGGTCATAGTGGTACCCGATACGATAGGTGGCCTCGAGTTCGTACGCCATTAGCGGCACATCGGTGAGCAGGATCGCGCCCAGATCGATGAGCACGCTCTTGCGCTCCGGATGCGGCAGGCTCTCGATCTTGGCGGAGCCCATGACGGAATCGGCGAAGGACCGGTCCACCGAGCGCCGGATCGGCGTGCCCGGCTCGGCCGTAAACATTGGGCGGCGAGAGAGCACCTGGATGTTCTTGCCGTTCTTGTGAAAGCGGATTGGCAATTGGCCGCACATCTGGGACGCGTAAAAACCACGCTCGCCCAGCCCGGATTCGCAGGTGACGGAGAACATGTAGACCTTGTCCAACTGCGCGGGCAGAATCTCCATCAGAACCTTGTCGTCGTTGCGGTAGATGGTGAAAAGGCCCGAAGTCGTGGTGGTCTCCTTGATCACGTCGGCGAAAGGCTTTTCTTTGGGCGGCTCGGGTTTGGGCGCATCCGGTTTGGCCGGCTCCGGCTTTTTCGCGGCAGAGCTGTCGGCCTTGGCATCCTTGCTGTCGGCTGGCGGCGTTGCTGGAGACGGCGGCGTCTGCGCAGTTAGTATTAGCGTCGCGAGCAGCGCCGTAGTGGCGAATCGAAGTACGGGCATGGTTCCCCCTTTTTGTCGGTCGGAATTACCTTTATGTCATTGACGGAGGCGGCGCGTCAAGGTTAGCAGTCCTGCGGCGCAGTCGTACTATGGACTGTGGAGGAGACGAAATGCGTGCCAAGGCGTTCGGTGGACTTGTCGTCCTGCTTCTGGCAACGGTTTGTCTATCCGGTTGCACAGGCGATCCGCTGCCATACGAGACCGCGATGAACCTGCTGCGCGAGCGATCCACCGATCCGATACGCGCCAGCTTCAGCGCTTCGCCTCGATTCGATGCTGAGGATCAGGCGATGAGCCAAGCCTACCGGCGCCTGATTGACTCGCATGTGATCCAATGCAACACCAGCGCCGCGGTAGGCACTATCTGCGTGCCAGGCCCCGCCGGGGACGCGCTCACCCAAAACGGAGTCGCCGATCTTTCATTCGCCGCCGGACGCTGGGTACCATCCGCTATCGTGTCTCTCCGGCGTAACGGGCCAGCCAGCGCTCAAGCCGATGTGCGCATGATTTTTGAACCGAGCGACCTCTTCCGGGAATTCGAGGGCGCGTTCGACGTAATCCGGGTACCGTCGACAACGCTGAGCGCCCGGAAGGAAGGCAAGATGGCTCGGGTTGTGTTCCAGCGCTATGAGGATGGCTGGCACGTGGAGAGCGTTGAGTAGACAAGAATGTTAGCGAGTGTCTCATGGCGCCCTCCATGGGGGTTCATTGATCTCCCGCCAGAAGCTGCGCTATTGCCGCTGAGATAGGGATTCCCAGCTCCAACTCGAGCCACAGCCACTGTCCGCCTGGATTACATTCCAAAAAGAAGGGCTCTCCGTCTTTAGGAACGATCAGATCGTAGGCGCCGAACAAAAGACCGGCACGGGACTGAAAGTCCAGCAGTTTCTGTTCGAGGATCCGATCCAACCGGACCGACTCGTACATACCTCGGAATTGGTCGCGTCTCCAATCCAGAGATGTTTCCGCAGAAGCCTGCGAATCGATTCTCACAGGGAATACGTGGTTGCCTACGACGGTAACGCGGAGTTCATGGTCCTTCTCGACGAGTTGCTGGAACGTGCCAGGCGCGCGCCGAATACTGGAAAACGAGCCGCGCACATCGCGCTCCGCTATCTCATTCGTGAAAATGAAGTCGTTGGGAGGAACAAGAAACGAGCTGATGGTTTTGTAGACGACTCTGCCGTAACTCGAGAATTGCTTGAGGACGGCTTGTGGTCTGTTGGTGAATTGCGTGCCTGGGAGGCGGAAGCCTAGCTGGGATGCAAGAGCCATCTGCCAAGGCTTTTGCGCTACCTGAACATGTGCGGCAATTGGATTAACGCAGCGGGCGTTTGGCATAAAGGCGGGGATGGAGCGCAGCACGGCGCGCCACTCCCGGCTCGCAAATTCCTCCGCTACCTTGGCAAAGGCTCCGGACCACTCGGCGGCGGAGAAGGGCTTCCAGCGCCACCAGACAGCCGCGACGGACTCAAGGGGCCAGCTCGTTCCATTGCCCCGAATGGATCCGCCGGGGCCGTCGTTTCCGATGGACAACTCTATTTCGTGGCCCCGCTTAAAGGGATCGAAGACAAGCGTATCCGAACCCAATCGATTCAGTTGGTCACAGACCGCGTCGATGTGAGGATCGGGGAATTGACCGATGACCAGCGTCCGTTTGCGGCGCATCGGCGCACGGCGGCTGGCAGCAGAGGCGCGCCCCCGCGTCTTGCCAGTGTTGACACGGTTACCTGACGCTGTTCGAGGGTTGCGGGTTTGCATTCATCCGGTGACCGCCGGCTAGAAGAGGCTGCGGAAAAAGTCTCTGTTGCCGTGCCTCAAGCCCACAGGCTTCAGACGTTGCTGAAAAAGTAAGTTGTGGTGTATCCCTAGAACATTTCTGGTCGTCTTTGTAGTATGCGCGGAACTGATCAAGATCAAAGC
>WNFJ01079144.1_pt2 | contig 100104 bp, 94 predicted proteins | sample 5400461 | NCBI WGS metagenome assembly WNFJ01 (sample SAMN13153349, study PRJNA577476) | soil metagenome | isolation source: 115 cm saprolite on Douglas fir-dominated hillslope | place: USA:California | collected 2013-09-17
AGCAGCGCCTGCTGAATTGCCCGCGCTTCCTGTGCCTCGCGGCTCATGCGTTGCCGCGCCTGCTGTTCCTGCTGGAAGCGTCGCGCATTGTTTATGGCAACCGCGATGTGACTGCAGAGTCCCTGCAACAGCCGCAATTGCTCAGGCGGAAAGGCGTCGAGATCGTGATGCGAGGTGCTGAACACGCCGACCAGCCGCCCTTCCACATGCAACGGGATTGCTACCTCAGAGAGTGTCGACGGTTCACATGCAATGTAATAAGGGTCCGTGCGAACGTCGGGCGCGTAATGCATTTTCCCGGTAGCGGCGACATGGCCCACCATACCCTCTTTGCCGATCTTTTTACGATTGCCTTTGTCATAGACGGTGCAGCCGCACACCCCAGTCAGCACTAGTTCTTCTCGTGTTTCGTCATGCAAATAAATAGTGGCTTCTAGGCAGCCGAATGACTCCGCCACATCGGTGACAATTTTGTCGATGAGTTGGTCCAGGTCGAGGATGGAACTGATCTTCTGGGCCGCCTTCTGCAGCTTGAGCAAATCTTCGACCTGTTCGATGTGCAGCTCGCGAACGGCAAGCGAATTGGGGCTGGGAATTCTAGAGCTCGTAGCCATCGCAGGTCCTTCCGGTGAGAATCTCGTGCTACGTTGGATGACTCAGCCCAGCATTAAGACTCTGTTTTCGGATTGGAAACTGTCGGATTGGAGGCTTGCGTCCGCTGCTTTTTGATCTCTTCCATTCGATCGCGAATCCGCTTCTCCATGCCCTCGTTTGTCGGGTGATAATACCGGCGGTCCTTTAAGTTCTCCGGGAGACACTGCATATCCGCGACTTTGCCCTCAAGATCGTGCGCATACTGATAGCCTTGGCCGTAGCCGAGATTCTTCATGAGTCCCCTAGGTGCGTTGCGCAGGTGCAAAGGGACAGGTTCTGCCGCCGTGCGCTCAACATCCTGCTGAACATCGGAATATGCTGTGTACAGCGCGTTGGATTTCGGCGCCAGCGCCAGATACACAACCGCCTGCGCCAGCGCGAGATTCCCTTCTGGCATGCCGATAAAATGCACGGCGTCGCGGGCGGCCATGCACAGCGAGAGCGCATTTGGTTCAGCGAGACCGATGTCCTCTACTGCCATTCGGACCACACGGCGGGCGATGTAAAGCGGGTCTTCGCCGGCCTCGAGCATTCGTCCCAGCCAATACAACGAAGCATCAGGATCGCTGTTGCGCACTGACTTGTGCAGTGCAGAGATCAGGTTGTAATGCTCTTCGCCCGCTTTGTCGTATCGCAGGACCTTCTTCTGCAGCGCGTCCTGCACGATTTCAGCGGTGATTTCCGCTCCGGCGGTGCCCCTTTCATGATCGAGTGCCAGTGCGACCGCTACCTCCAGCACGTTGTAGGCGCTGCGAGCATCGCCGCTCGAGTATGCCGCGATCTTCCTCAAGACATCATCGTTCGCCGAGAGCTTCACCGCTCCCAAGCCGCGTTCGCTGTCATCCAACGCTCGCCGCAGCAACAGCACAATCTGCTCCTCGGTGAGCGGCTTCAGGACGTACACTCGGCTGCGTGAGAGCAGTGCCGAGATGATTTCGAATGAAGGATTCTCGGTTGTGGCCCCAATCAGACGGATATTTCCTTTCTCTACATGTGGAAGAAATGCGTCCTGCTGGGCCTTGTTAAAGCGATGAATCTCGTCAACGAAAACAATGGTGCGAGTGCCATACTGCCGTGCCCGCTCCGCATCGGCCATGACCTGTTTGATTTCTTTGATTCCGGAAAGCACGGCGCTGAACTCGATAAACTCCGCGCGAGTCATGCCTGCGATGATTTTTGCCAGCGTGGTCTTGCCCGTACCCGGCGGTCCCCAGAAAATCAATGATCCGAGGTCATCACGCTCGATCTGCGCCCGCAATGGCTTGCCAGGAGCGATCAAGTGTTCCTGACCAACGAACTCATCGAGCGTCCGGGGACGCATCCGGTCAGCCAGGGGACGGCCGCGGTCGTTAGGGCTTACATCTCCCGGGATGGGCTGGAATAAGCTCAAGGAAGACCATTTCACCACAGAGACACGGAGGCACAGAGTAAGAGAGCTAGAGAACTCGCCTGATTATGCCTTGAGTCAACACAGGCACGTTGAAGTTAATTAACAGACCAACTCGTTTCCCAGTCAAGCGAGGATAAGTCAGTATTTGCGCCTGGTGCACGGGCAACAAGTTTTCCACGGACTTCAGTTCCAAGACGACCTCGTCGCGCACGACTAAGTCAACTTTGTAACCGCAGTCCAGGTTCAGTCCTTTATAGGCGACCGGAATCTCTACCTGACGTTTAAAGTCTAGTCCGCTGAGATGAAGCTCGTGGCATAAACACTCCTCGTAAGCTGATTCCAACAGTCCAGGGCCCAGATGGCGATGTACCTCAATGGCGGCTCCGATAATGGCGTTGGTTCGCGGGTCATGTGCCTCTGTGGTGAGGATTCTCATAATTTTCTCCTCGTAACTTCATACAAAACGATGCTCGCCGCTATTCCTGCATTCAGCGATTCCACGCGCGGCGAGTGCGGGATTGTGATTAGCTCATCGATCTGCGCCAGGAGCTTCTTGTCCAAGCCGGCACCCTCATTGCCAATAAAAACTGCCACCGGCCCGGAAAAATCTGCCCGAGCAAGAGAGCTCCCCTTGTGAGAAGAAGTGGCCAGCAGCCGAATGCCGCGTGTGCGCAGCTCAACGATCGCTTCCGCCAATTCGACCTTTGCCAGCGCAACTCTGAAAACCGATCCTGCGGAAGCCCGCACCACTTTGCTGTTGTAGACACTCACTGTACCCTCACCTAGAAGTATGCCCCCTGCCCCAAATGCCTCGGCAGAACGCAGAATTGTGCCGAGATTGCCGGGGTCCTGCACTCCCGCAATCACCAGCAGCGGTCCGTTCGAGGCAGGGTCAAGGATTTCCGCCAGCGAGAACTTCTTCAAATGGACTAGCGCTGCGACGCCCTGTGGAGTCTCGCTGGGAACGGCGCTCGAGAACAGCTTGTCCGGCAAAAGCAGAGTTTCAACATGCGAGCCGAGTTGCGGCAACAGCCGCGCCGCGCGGGGCTGCGCGGATTCATTGAAGAAGACGGCACGAAACTTCAGTCCGCTGCGCACGGCTTCTTCAATGATTCGAAAACCCTCGATTGCGCACTCGCCGGTAGTAGTCAGCTCACCCCGGCTGAATGCCTGGCGGAGTTCTTTCACCAATGCGTTATGTCGGCCCTCGACGCGCCGCAAACGAGCCGTATCCAGGCTGGTCTTATTCAAGCCGGAGCTCCTTCAGGCAGAAATCATACGCGAGCCTGTAATCATCCGTTGGGCGGCTGGCGCGCTCGTGTTATCTTAGCTGTCGCAAATACAGGCAGCCTTGGAGATATCGGTGCGCGTGGAAATGGTCAAGATCAACAGCGAAAACCCGGAGCCATCCCTAATCCGGTATGCCGCCGACCAGATTCGTGCTGGAGAAGTGCTGGGAATGCCCACCGACACTTTTTATGGGCTCGCTGCCGATCCCTTTAATCTGCGCGCGGTCGAGCGGGTCTATGAAATTAAGTCGCGCTCGCGCCACAAGCCGCTGTCGTTGCTCATCGAGGATGTGGAGCAGGCGGAAGAACTGGCAAGGCCGCTGCCAGAAGAATTCCACGCGCTTGCCAAGAAATTCTGGCCGGGACCGCTGACTATCATTGTGAAGGCGGCTTCTCGACTTCCACTGAAGGTTACTGCAAACACTGGAAATGTGGCCCTGCGAGTGCCTAATGCGCAAATCCCAATTGCAGTGGTTCAGGCCGCTGGCATTCCGATCACCGCAACCTCAGCCAATCTCAGCGGCGAAACCGAATGTACGACTGCGGTGGCGGTGCGTGACCAGCTTGGCATGCGCATTCCCATCATCGTCGACGGCGGCACGTCGCCCCGCGAAATCGCTTCCACCATCGTGGATCTCACGGATGAAGAGGCCCGCTGGAAAATCCTCCGCGAGGGCGCGATTTCCTCTCAGGAGATCTCGGAATTTTTCGCGAAGGGGTGATGCAGACGGCAATCGCCAAACGAACTGCCCACCCTTGGCTGTTCTGGACCGCAGTGCTTGCGGTTGTGCTTCTGCTGGCAGCATTTGCGTCCGTTACGCGCGCCATTGTTCAAGATTCCAGAAAACAGGAACTCCACCATGCCGATGCCATCATCGTCTTCGGTGCCGCCGAATATGATGGCCGTCCCTCGCCGGTTTTCCGTGCCCGCCTCGATCATGCCTACGATCTTTTCCGCACAGGCATCGCGCCGGTCGTGATCACTACCGGAGGCTACGCTTCCGATCCAAATTTCAGCGAAGGCGGAGTGGGGCACGACTACCTGATGCGACGGGGAGTACCTGAATCCGCGCTCATTGCGGAGACCCAGGCTTCAGATACCGCAGAGTCCGCCGAGCGAGTGGCAGTGATCATGCGTGTCAACCATATGAAAAGCAGTATCGCGGTGAGCGATGCGTACCACGTGTTCCGAATCCGCAAATTGCTTGAACATCAGGGGGTGCAGGTTTTTCTCGCACCCCGTCCCGACTCCCGGCCGAAATCAGCCTGGCAGCGCGGAGTTGCGGTGCTGCGGGAGAGTATGAGTTATTTGCTGTGGCGGGCAGGAATTCGGAGCTAGGAATTCTATTCACCACCCGCTTCTCTTCCGCAGCTCGGTAATGTGCGCTACATGGTGCCTGCCATGCCAAGAGTACAACGCCAGGTTTTTCTCCAAAGAAACCAACCCTAGTTCGGGATGGCGGAAAGTCCGTTTCCAGTCCTCCGGCTTCAATGATCGTAAGAGCCGCACCCAGCGGCTGTGGAGTGAGTCAAGTAATGCGAGCGACACCTCGAGGGGGGTTGACTGGGTGTCAGCAAGCTCTGCCCAGCGGTCTTCGGCATACGGTTTGATAGTCGGTTCGTCCTCGGTGAGCGCGAGCTTGAAGCGCATATAAGTGTTCATGTGACTGTCAGGGACATGGTGCGCCACTTGCCTCACGGTCCACCCGCCTTCCCGATACCGTGTATCGAGCTGCTGCTGGGACAGGCCATTCACTGCCGCACGAAGCGCTGCCGGAGCCTCCTCGATGTCTGCGATCAAACTTCTTCGTTGATCCGCAGACAGAGGACCCTCGAAGTGAAACTTGCCAATCGGGAACCGCGGGTCGCTCATTTTTTCTCTCCTATGCTGCAGTTCAGATGAACAGTTAAGACGAAAGCTCCAGTATTCTTCCCTAGTGGTTTAAGACAGCAGCAGGGGCATTAGTGACGCGACTGCCGTGGAAACAAAATTTACACCGTTATTTCCAAGAATTTGTCGCCGTTCCAGTGTTGCGCCTAAGAGGCTGTCTACCAGAGTTCCGACCACCCCTGCACCCACGCAGATGGGAAGATCATGCCACGCAAAAATGCCGAAAAACGCGCAAGTCAGCCCAACGACGGACGCGGATGCGAATCCGGCAATTGTCCCGACAAGTGTAATGGCGCCATCGCTCCCCGGAGCGACTTGTTCCCAATTCGTGATCAGTCGCGGAACGTTTCCCACAGCCTGGCCGATTTCGCTGGACACAGTGTCTGCGGCAGCCTCCGACAGAACTGCCCCCATCGCAATCAGAAGCCGCTGGTCTCGCAGAGTCACATGAAGCATCGCACACAGCGCCGCCACGCCAAGATTAGCGAAAACTTGAGACGCGTCCCTCCCTGCGTTCGCTTCGGCAGTCCCCAGGCTCTGCTTGCGTGCGTACCCGATACGAGTCGTGCCCCAGGTGAGCAGAAAGACGGTCAGCAACGTCACAAATCCACCCAGTCCTGCACCCACCAAAAGGGCGAGGCAGATCACCGCTCCTGCCAGCGCACCCGATGTGGTTACGCCTCGCACTATCCGTCCCAAAGCCGCAAAAAGCAGGCTTAACCCGGCAAAAGCCCACAATTTGCCAGCCGGAAAAGAAAACCAAGCTCCGCCAAAACTATGGTAAGTCATCTGTTTTCAATCAGAAACGCCCCATTTTAATGAGAATGTTCCACTGCGACGTGAGAATCACAGATGTAAACACCACCTGTAGCTACGCGAAATCCTCGAACCCCAGCTGTCCAGCTTCCAGATTCGATTACCCGCTGAAATCCGGTGCATCAAAGTGCCCAGCGTAGTCTAAACTGCTACCCGGCGCGCTCTGGCGCCAATTGCACTTGCGAGGGAACTATGGCAGCCTCCGTCTGGTCTGGATATCTTACTTTCGGTTTGATCTCAATGCCGGTGCGCCTCTTCTCCGGCGCTCGCAGCTCGGGCATTTCGTTCAACATGCTGCATCGCGATGACCTGCAGCGGGTCAAACAGCAGCTCTATTGTCCTGCCGACAATCGTGTCATCGAGCGCAACGAAGTCGTAAAAGGGTACGAATACCGCAAAAATGAGTATGTTGTCGTGGAGCCGGAAGAGATTAAAAAGATTGAACCCAAGACCGCCAAGGCCATGGAGATCCTGGAATTCGTGAAGGCCAGCGACGTGGATCCTGTCTACTTTGAATCTTCGTATTACCTCCTGCCTGAAGATGCTGGACGCCGTCCGTATGCATTGCTCACCAAAGCGCTGGAGGAAAGTGAATACGTGGCCATCGCCAAACTCACCATGCATAACCGTGAATACACAGTGTTTCTGCGCCCGCATGAGGGTGGGATGATGCTGCACACCATGTATTACGAAGAAGAAGTGCGAAAGGTGGAAGGCTTCGGCGCGCCGGACGTGGAACTGAAGGAGTCCGAGGTCAAAGTTGCGCACCAGTTGATCGAGGCGCTGGCCGCCGAGTGGGAGCCAGAGAAGTACAAAGATGATTTCCAGGAAAACCTGAAGAACCTGATCCAGACCAAGCTCGAGGGCGGCAAGATCGCCGAAGTGGAAAAACCAAAGAAACTTGCTCCGGTCGTAGACCTCATGGCCGCGCTGAAAGAAAGCCTTGCGCAAATGGAAGGGAAGAAGAAACCTGCCGCCACTGCGCCGGGCGCGGCTGCACAAGCGCGCAAACGCAGGTAAGTCTCTAGAACCTGTAGCTTACAACCCGGCGTTCGTCCCTCGCTTCCTACTCTGGAGACTCTGGAGTGGGTCACTGGCGCAGATCCCGTTGAGCCTTTAGAATAGACGCTTTCCCGAATGACAATTCCTGTCCAGAAAAAAACTAGCGCGTCTCCCGTGTTTCTCCGCGCCGCCGCAGAAATTGCGTTCGTGCTGATGCTTGGCGTCATAGAGGTAAGTTGCGGAGACACTTATCGGCCGGTTGCTCAGGTGATTCCGCAGCCACCACCCAATCCCGCAGCTTTTCATTTTGTGATATCCGTCAGCAGCAATGGGGCCTTCGATCCTGGAGCCGCCAGCCGCATCGATGTTTCGGGAGACTCGACAGTAGGCGTTTTCCAGACGGGTGTTGCCCCTGCCCATGCCTCGTTGATCCCAAATGGAACCAGGCTCTACGTGGCAAACAGCGCCGAAGACACGATTACTGCGAATAACACACCCACTCCGACGGTCGCGACCACGATCAGCCTGCCGCCCCCGGGTGCGCCCAGTTTGCCTTGCCCGCCAAACTCGTCTCTGGGTTGCGTGAATTTTCCGGTCTTTGTGCACACGACTGAAAACGGGAATGTCTACGTAGCTAACTATGCCGGTGGCACCATCTCTGTGATCAACACGACGTTGAACGTCGTTACTGCCACAGTTTCCGTGGGTACACATCCGGTGGCGCTGGCGGAGCTGCCAAACGCGCAGAAGCTCTATGTGACGAACCAGGGAAGCGGCGACGTTAGCGTAATTGGTTTGGTGAACGACACCGTGGTCAAGACGATTTGCCTGTCGGGCTCTGGTCCTCCCCCTTGTCCCTTGGGGCCGTCCCCAATCTGGGCTGTGGCTCGCTCGGATAACGCCAAGATCTACGTCCTGGACAGTAGCGGGGCAGTCTACGACATTGACACTCTTACCGATTCTGCCATTGTCGTCCCCACGAGTCTTGGGGCCGGCGCGAACTTCATTGATTACGACTCAGCGGCCCAGCGTCTTTACATCACGAATCCGAGATTCTGGACTCCACCACTGATCCGCCCGCCGTTTTGAAATTGCTTGATCTGAGCCAAGGACCTGCTGCTCCGTGCCCGGCGGGATGTGCGCCGGTTTCCGTAACCGGAATCGGAGATGGCACACGCGCGTACGTGGCCAGTTACCGGCTGGCGACCTGTACAGATGCCTTCGGAAATGCCGTTCCGTGTGTGGATACGCAGGTGGAAGTCATCAACACTGCGAATAATACAGTCAGCAAGGTAATTCCCATTGCCACCAACGTATTGGTGGACCCAGCTACAAACTGTGGGCCTGCTGTCCCCGCGATTCCGGCTTTGTGGGCACCCGGGACTGCTAGATTTCGCTTGTTCGCGGCCTCTTCCGGTGGAGGCAGTACTTCGAATTTCAAGGTTTACATTGCACAGTGCGACGCTGGCAACGTCGCCGTGATTGACACTTTCCCGTTAGGTTCCAACCCTCAAGACACTTTCGATGGAGTGGCGCTTCCCCATTCTCGCCGCAGCGGGTTGATATCTCGGCAGCATCCGAAGATAGTGCGCACACCACCACGACCTACAGTTATACGGTGGCTAGCGGTTCCGGTCTGCAGGCAGGTATGAGCATATTTGTTACGGGCATGGCCGATACTGGAAACGACGGAAACTTCGTGGTTTCGAGCGTGGATATTGGAACGTCAACGTTTACCGTTGCCAACCCGTCCGGGGTGACGACCAGCAAGCCGCAGAACGGCACGGGCACGGTCATTCCTCCCCAGAACCCTGTGCTCCTGGTCGCGGGACCGTAGGGTTCGGGAAGACTAGAATTAAAAATTCTTAGAGCAGACAGGCTGGGTCGCTGTAGGGAAGCAAAGCAGATAGACTTCTGCCTAATTCTGAACGAGTGGGTAATCCGCGACCGTCACACTCCCGCTCCGGTCGTCGCCTCTTTGATCGAGCTACTATAGCGCAGCGCGATATTCATGAATATGCTGCCGCTGGAGGTCTCGAAACAGAGCACAAGGGCTTCGGTGTCTTCGGTGCTTTTTGGACCGTGTTCCGAGGTGTGCAACTCCGGGGGATGGACGCGAAAGTGAAAACCCTGGTCGTTGAGGGTAGCCACTGCATTGCCGATGACCTGGTTTGCCAGCTCACAAACCGCCTCCTGCACCAGATCGTCCGATTCGGGCAGTTCGGTGCCTGTAAGACGGCTAGCCACTTGCGCCGCAGTCGCCGGCGCAAGATCAAAAATGATCCGTCCTTCGATGTCGCCACTTAGTTCCACCACTGCGGCGATTCCCTTACGGCGGTAGGCTTCCTCTTCCATGCTGAGGTTACCGATCGCGAGGGGAGACTGCAGACCCTGCGACAATACAGCGTCAGCCGCGTTGATGAACGGCTGGATGAGCTCCATTTTCATTTCTAGGCCCCAGCGCTGGCCGCGCTAACCACTGTTCCGTCTTCGCCCAGCACGTACTTAATGACTTCGTAAAGCACTTCCGGCTTGACTGGCTTCTGCACGAAGTGACGTGCCCCGCGTTGCAGCGCCGCTACGATGTTCTCCTGATATCCAACGGAAGACACCATAACGATGCGCGCGTCCGGATTTTGCTGCACGATCTTTTCCGCCGCTTCAATGCCTTCCATCTGCGGCATGGTGATGTCCATGAGCACGATGTCGGGTTTGATCCGTTCGTATTCAGTGATGGCGGTCAGTCCGTCCCCGGCTTCACCCGCTACCTGGCCGCCAAAGGTTTCGATAATGCGGCCCAGGTTCTTGCGTGCGAAGACTGAGTCATCCACCACAAGGTATCGGACTTGCTGCCCGTCCTTGCTCCGCTTGATTACTGCAAACTGCTCCATAACAGCCTCCTCTGCTTTTCGTTCTACCACCCGGCATCCTCGAGGCTTGCCGGGAACTGCAAAAAATCAGGACTGGCCGGCACTCCTGGCCTTGTCCGGTGAAGCGTCACGGCCCTGCGAGCACTGGGCCCGCAGTGTGTTAGCTATAGCTTCCAGGTCCACCACTCGCATGGCATAACCACGCTCGATAGCTGCCTTGGGCATGCCAAAGACGACGCAGGACTGCTCACTCTGCGCGATTGTCGTGGCGCCGGCAGCCTTCATCAGACCTAAACCGTGGGCTCCGTCCTCACCCATTCCAGTCATAATGAGGCCGACAGCTCGCTCCCCGAACTCTTCGGCCGCGCTTTTAAACAACACATCGGCGGAAGGGCGATGTCCGTTTACTCTTGGATCATCGCTCAAAATGGCGATATCTCCCAGTGGAAGGCGTTTAACCTTCAGGTGCCGACTGCCGGGACAGATGAGCACCCTCCCAGCGAGTAGGAGATCGCCAGATTGCGCCTCCTTCACGTTGAGCGCGCAGCACTCATCCAGCCGGCGCGCAAACATCTCAGTGAATCCTTCTGGCATGTGTTGCACCACGACAATGCTGCCCAAAAAATCATGCGGCAACTGGGTAAGGACGTACTGCAGGGACTGCGGCCCCCCTGTGGAAACTCCAATGGCCACGATTTTCGTCGGCTGTCGCCGGTCGGTGGCTTTTACCTTTTGCCGCGGCACCGGCATTTGAACATCAGTTGGGGCAGTGATGGGGAAACCCCTGCTGTGCGCCGCTGCTTTGATTTTGGAAATCAGGTCCCGCGCGATCTCTTGCATCCGCACTGAGACGTCACTCGGCTTGGCGACAAAATCGAACGCGCCCAGCGAGAGCGCCTTCAGGGTTATTGAAGCTCCCTGAGTGCTATGTGAGCTGACCACGATCACGGGAATGCGATGGCGTCGCATGATCTCTTTCAGCATGTCCAAGCCGCCCATTCCGGGCATCTCCAGATCCAGAGTAATGACCTGGGGTTTGAGGTCCTCGATCTTTTTCAAGCCGAAGTTACCGTCCATCGCCGTGCCCACAACGTGGATGGAGTCGTCGGTCTCCAGAATTTGTGGAATCAGCTTTCGCATCAGGGCGGAGTCATCCACCACCAGTACCCGTACCGGCTCGGCGCTCATTGCGGCACCTCCGACGAAACCCGACTCCGGTTCCGCTCCGCATCTGAAAGCAACAGACCGGAATTGGCGGAGCGGCTTCTGGCGAATCGTTCAACCACTGCCGACAGATTCATGATCAAAACGACACGGCCATCGCCCAGGATGGAAGCGCCACTTACGAGGTCGGTTGCAACGGTTTGATCGTCTAGCGCTTTGATGACCAGTTCCTCTTCTCCTTCCAGCGAGTCCACGATCAGGCCTAGCCTGCGGCCCCCGAGGGCCATGACCAGGACGAAAATCTTCCCGCGCCGCTCATTCCAGTCTCCCGCCGGTTTTCTTCCCAGGCGCACCAGGGGAAGTACCTGGCCCCGAAGTTGCACCACTTCGCAGTCGTCGACCACGTGCAAGTCGGCCTCTTGGGCCCGGGCAATCTCCGCGACTGCATTTAGTGGGATTGCATACAGCCGGTGCTCCACTCGGAACAGCAAGGCCTTGATGATTGCTAGGGTCAGCGGAAGCTTGAGCCGGAAGCTGGTACCTTGCCCGGGACGCGTATCCAATTCCACCGTCCCCTTCAAGCGGTGCAAAACGCTGTGTACGACATCCAGCCCTACTCCTCTTCCTGAAATTTCGGTGATCTCATCTGCCGTAGTAAAGCCTGGTCGGAAAATCAGCTCGAGCATTTCCGAGGATGACATGCTTTCGAGTTCAGCGGCATCAACGAGATTCGCTTTCAGTGCCATGGCCTTGACCTTGTCCTTGTCAATGCCACGTCCGTCATCGCTGACTTCGACGATCAGTTGGTTTCCTTGGTGATAGGCATCCAAACGGATCTTTCCCGCGGCCGGCTTCCCCGCCGCTTCGCGCTCTGCGGTCGTTTCCAGGCCGTGTGCTACGGCGTTTCTCACGATATGGGTGAGAGGCTCTGCGATTGCGTCCAAAAGGGTCTTATCCACGTCGGTGTCCTGGCCGCCGATGATCAACTGCACCTGTTTGTCACAGCGTTTTGCCGCATCTCGCACCAGCCGCGGGAAGCGACGAAAGAGTTGTGCCACCGGGACCATGCGCACTTTCATGACGGAGCGCTGCAGGTCGTTTAGCACCCGCGATTGGAGCGCCATGGCGTCGGCGAAGCGCGGGCGCAATGCGTCCTTCGGATATCGGTGAACGAATTCATGCATGACCTGCTGCAGCATAGACTTGCCGATGATCAGTTCCCCGACCAGATTCAGGACAACGTCAATGCGTTCGGCATCAACCCGCAGCACGTTTTCTGCGGCCGACACCGGTTTGGCTGTGGAGTTCTCTTCCGGTTCGGCCCCGGTCGCTCGTTCACGCGCATCTTCGGCTGGAGAGGTGACCTCCGCTGTTGGCCGAATCAAGTCGGAGTTATCGGACGTCGGCGCGGTGACACTCGCCTCAAAACACCGGGTCTGCGAAATGACGGTTGGGATGCGGCATTTACTAATAATGTCAGTCTCGGATGCGGTGGTCGCAACTAGAAAGTCGAGGGTCTTGGCATGACCATGAGAACCAGGCTCCGGCCTTGCCCCCAGGACCTTAGCTACCGCAGCAAGCGCATTGGCGACGAGTTGCCTCGCAGCGATGGGCATGGTGCATAGCGGATCAATTTGTGCGACGACATGGAACACCTTCTTGCCTTCGGCCTGGGCAGCTTTCACCGACACGATTTCGTATTCCGTCCACACCACTTGCGGGTTATCGGCCGCTTTCCGAGTGCTACTTTCGCGGCTTGATTCCGATCCGGGCGAGAGGGCCCGCACCATGTTCCGCAATGCAGTAGTGTCTGGTAACGAGCCCTGCTGCCGGTATGCAACCAGCATGCTGCTAAAAACATCGGCGGCAGTGAAGCCCAACTCTGCCAGCGAGACTGGTGAGGAAGCAACGTCCACCGCGAGAGCGTCCTCGAGCAGATGCGCCAGCTCACTCAACTCCTTGAATCCACACGCTGCGGCATCACCCTTAAGGGTGTGCACGGTGCGCCGGATGCTGCGAATCGTTTCCGTGTCCTGCGGGGCCTTCTCCAGTTTCAGAGCGTCATCGTTTAGAGACTGGAGTAGGTCTTGCGCCGTCTCAAAGAAGAGATCGCGCATTTCGGTGCCGCGTTCATCGAAGAACTGGCTCACGGCAATACCTCAATTCGCTTATAGGCTGTCCCGCTGTCGTGGTAGACCATAGTGAATTTGGTGGTCAAGCCCAACAAGCTTTCTGCATGTCCTACCAGCAAGTAACCACCGGGACTCAGGCAACGATAAAATTTCTCAACCAATCTTCGCTGCTCCGCTTCATCGAAGTACATCATGACGTTGCGACAGAAAATAATGTCGTTGCGTTGCGGCAAGAACTCAGTCTTCAAGTTGTGAAAATCGAAGTGGATGACTTCCTTTATCGCCTTCTTGACTGCGTAGCGTTCCCCGACTTTGTCGAAGTAACGGAGGCGGTAGCTGTAATCGACGGATGACATCTGGTGCTCGTTGTAAATGCCTTCCTGTCCCGCCCGCAGAACGGAGTAGTTGATGTCGCTAGCCGGAATCTCAACTTTCCACGGTGGCGGGACGAGTGGCTTCGGCCAGGTGGTATCTGCGGAATGGGGCATTCTGAGCTGGTGATAGGCCAGGGCATCGGCGACCAACATAGCGATCGTGTACGGCTCCTGCCCGGTGGAGCAGCCGGCGCTCCAGATGCGCAAATGATGTTCCCGGCGCGCCTGTTTTTGACGAATGATCTCGTCCAAAATGTGTTTATGGAAGAGGTCGAGCTGCGCTTTGTTACGGAAAAAACTAGTCTCGTTTACGGTGAGATTCTCCAGCAACTGGGCGAGTTCCTGCTTGCCGGCTGCGCTGATTAACAGCCGGTAGTAGCTGTAGAAGGAGTCCATCCGGCACTGCCGCAGCCGTCGTTGCAAACGGTCGTGCAGGAAGTGAGTACGCCGGGCATCGAAATACATCCCACATTCCTGATACACCAGGTTCTGCAGCAATCGCATTTCGGCGTCACTGAACTGGATCGCCAGGGCTGGAGTGCTCATGAGCTTTTTTCTATGCCTTACTTTCCGGCCGCAGTTCGGCGGCTTTCTGGAGCTGTCTCGGCCCGGTCCGGCACAGCAGGGTTCTTTAGGGTTGCACCGAGATCAAGCAACTTGGTCATGTCGAGCAGAACGATCAAACGTCCTTTGTACTTGGCCAGCCCAGTGACACAATTAAGGCCTCCGTCTTGAAGGGCGGTGGGGGAAGGTTCGACGTCGGAAGCTGGAATTTTCAGCACCTCCGAGGCGGAGTCCACAATCAACCCGGAGAGTCTCCCGTTATGTTCCACCACGAGAATTCGGTTTCGACGGCTAAAACTGACTTTTTTCTCGCCCAGCCGTTTGCGCAAATCAATGACGGAAACGATCTTTCCCCGGAGATTGATCACGCCTTCCATATAGTCGGGAGCGTCCGGAACTGCGGTGATTTCCGGTACGCGCACGATTTCGTGCAGAGAAGTAATAGAGACTCCGTAGGTCTCGCGCCCCACCTGGAATCCGACGATGTGCAGTTCGCGACTAGCGCCCGCTGCTGAGTTCATGCGAGTGATCCGGCGGCCTGACGCGCAGCTTTGCGGCCCCGCTCCTCGGTGGCAAAAACAGAATCGTGCTCGATGCCAAAGCGGTTCATTGAATCCAACAAGCCACGCGACATCTTGGACATCTGCTCGGCAGAAGCTGCCAGCTCCGTCGATCCGGAAGTCGTCTGCTGCACCAGTTCCCGCATGCGTTCCATGGCTTTCACCACGGCGTGAGCGCCGGAGGCCTGCTCCTCGACCGCGGAGTTGATCTCGTGCGTAATCTCGTTCAGACGAGTAGTGGCGCGGGCGATCTGTGACGAGCCGTGGGACTGCTCATTGGTTGCGGCGCCGATCTCCTGCGCGAACTTGTAAACTTCAGTGACTACATTCGAAATCTTGCGCAGCGCGGTGTTCAGTTCATTGCCCAGTTCAAGGCCTTCGTCCACGATGGTCGTGCTCTGGTCCATGTTTTCTACCGCTTTCCGGGCTTCCTTCTGAATGCTCTGGATCAATTCAGAGATTTCTTTCGTGGACTGTGCTGACTTTTCTGCCAGCTTGCGCACTTCGTCGGCAACGACCGCAAAACCGAGACCGTGTTCGCCCGCGCGTGCCGCTTCGATAGCAGCATTGAGCGCGAGCAAGTTGGTTTGCTCGGCCAGATCGTCAATGACTTCAATGATCTTGCCGATGTCATCTGCGCGCTGGCCCAGGACGCCGATGATTTGTCCCGAAGAACTGATCGTGTTATTGATCTTGTTCAATCCTTCTGTGGCTTTCTCCATGGTCGTGATGCCGCTGTGCACCTCTTCGCGGGAGCGGTTCGAAATGTCAAGCAGGACCTTGGCCGTGTCCGCGACACGCTGTATGGAAGCGACCATCTGATCAATCGAAGCGGAAGTCTCACTGACGCTCGATGCCTGGACCTGGGTGCTCTTCACCATGTTCTGAACATTGACGCTCATTTCGTGCATGGTGCTGGTGACCTCATCAATGGCGGACGAAGTCTGCAGGCTGATTTTGGCGGACTCGTCAGATGCTCCGGCAACTTGCGCGGAGGCGCTGGCGACTTGCGATGCGGCATCTCTGACGTTACGCACCAGGCTGCGCAGGCCTTCAATCATTTTGGCGAACGCGTTGCCCAGAGTGTCGTTTTTCGAACGCGACCTGACCTCGACGGCCAGGTTGCCGCCCGCGATGGCTTCCGAGACGCCGGCCATTTCCTTGAGATAGGTCACCATTCTGCCAAAAGTGCGCCCCAATTGGCCGATTTCATCGTCGCGCTGAATGTCGATTTTGTGCTCCAGGTCTCCGGACTCGCCGATCTGTCCGGCCACCTGCATGAGGTTGGTTAGCGGCTTGGTGATGGAATTTGCGGTCCTGTAAGCGATCGCAATGCCCCAACCCAGCGCACCGAGAGTGCTCAGCACTGCGGCGACGATTGTCCACTTTCCGGCGGTCTCGTCAGATTCACGACGGTCATCCAGAATGTGCTTGGTTTCATGGTCTGCCACGTCCAGGTAGTCCGTAGAAGTCTTCACCCAGGAGAAGGCATCTTTTTGGAGATAGTAAATTTGCAAGTCAGCAACGGTTGCATTGCCGGCATCCACTTCTTTCCGCTTCTGCAACATCGGTTGTAAAAACTCTGTGCCCCATGCGTTCTCGTTTTTCGCCACGCTCTCGAGAGCGGAACGCTGCTGATCGGAGCTGGCCAGCTTCAGGCCGTCCTGCAGATTCTGGGTCAACTGACGGGTGCCCTCGCTGACGCGTTCGACCTCATGGCTATCTCCACTCAGCAGATAGTTACTGAGAAAGAGGCGGTTCTGCATCACGTGGAAGCGGATATGGTCAGTAGTGTCCGCCATTTCCAGCGCCTGGGCGGCCGCGGCCTTTGCGCTGTGTTCGCGCTGCACCGCGATCAGGTTCACCGCCAGCAGAATGATCACCGTAGATAGAACGTAGCCGAAGTTCTTGTAAAGCTGTTTGCTGATAGACATGAATGGCTCTCCACGTATTTCCAAACTTATTCCCGCTCGTTACTCTCCGGGAGCAAATTTGAATTCCACTGTTCCAGTGCTTTCGACGCTGGCGGGTTCGAACCTCCATTTTTTCACTGCATCCAGTGCGGCAGTGACAAGAATCGGGTGACCACCGATTACTTTCGTTTCTTTCACGTTGCCGTTGGGCGCGACCACCAGCTCAAGTTTCACGGTGCCAGATAGGCCCATCTTTCGCGCTATCTCCGGATAGGCTGGAGATACCTTGATCTTCACCTTGCGATAGATACCGTCCTCAGCAAACCCGGAGACAGGGCGTCCAATGGCAACCAGGATCGTCAGAGCAAGCACTAGCAGGAGTGAATTTCGCACACGTCGAACTGCGGTCAAATAAAACACGGGCTCCCCTTGGAAGAGAATAGTTCGTATTAATGCAATGTCGCTGCCACCCGCAAGATCGTTATTCCCTCATTTGGAATAGGTCATGCTTTCATCGGTTTATGAGGAATCGGCGGATCCAACAGGCTGACTACAGACTGCGCATCGTCTCAATCCAAGCTGGTTTTGTCTCAAGAAGATACAACTAAGGCTGTGGCAACGCAGATTCCAGTTCTAGCCAAGCGAAAGGATTTTCCCTTGACTCAAATTGAGATTGCAGGATAGAGTCCAATTATTCAATAAGTTGTAGCTATGTGGCATCTGGAACTGCTGAGGTGGGCTTCTGACGAAAGGATCCGAACAGACACTGAGCCGGTACGCTAACGGATCCAGTGAAGACGCCCCGTTTCAGAGACTGCTGCTCGATTTCTCGAGTGCCGCCTCCAAAGGGCTTTCTGCGGCCGCAATCCTAGAAGTCTTCTGTAGGAGTACGCGTAGATACTTCCAGGTGAGTGGGGCGTACGTGTGGCATTTCCATTCACCGGATCAACTAGTCGGCGCGGAAGCCGACGGGTGGATGGCAGACCGGTTCCGAAATGCCCGACTGAAAACCAGTGAAAGCGCTATCGCACAGGAGGCAATTCACAAAAAGCGGGCAGTTTACATTAATGCGCTGAATACTGAGCAGTATCCAATGGCGGCGGAGTATAGCGCCAAATCAATGATGGCGGCGCCACTGGTTGTATTCAATGAAGTGATCGGCGCTGCTGTCTTTCTGCACAACTCTGACCCGTACTTTTTCCATCCGGACCACGTGGCCAAGGCGACCATACTGGCCGGGCAGCTTGGGAGCTTTCTGGAGGCCGCGCGTCTGTCTGAACTGGCCCGCGAAGAACAACGACGCGCGGGGATTTTGGCGGAGGTGGCCCAGAGCCTGCATTCAGAATCAGATCTCGCCGTATTAGTAGAGGCAGTGGCTGATCGCCTGAGGGCCCTGTTGCGGACTCCGCTGGTCTGCATTCTCGTCCGTGAGGCAACTGGTTTTGATTTGTGGGCCGTAGCCACAGAGAATCCAGCACTGGGCCTTTCGGTTCGTGCGCGGCACGATCGCAAGGGCCTCCAATTCGCTTCTGATCTCGCCAACAGAGCCATCCACGCAGGTGAACCCATCAGCGTGGCCGTCAATCCCGCCGCGCATTCTTTAGGCGATCTTGTTCCCGCAGGTACGTTGCTGGCGGCGCCGTTCCGTACCTCCAGCCATGAGGGTGCGGTCCTTGTTTATCCACGGCGGGAGGGAACGTTCAGCACAGAAGAGAAGAAGCTGCTGCCGGTCATTACCAGCTTTGCAGCAGTTGCAATTTCCAATGCCGAACTCTACGCCAAGGCACGCGCCCAGTCGCACGAACTCCACCAGATCATAAGCATCGCCTCAGAACTGGGCTCGATTTCAGACCTGGACCAGTTCATGCGAAAGTTCATTCAGAGAGCGAGCGATTTTCTAGGTTTTCGGCGCTCTTTCGTTGGCCTGATCGAGGAGGGCAAGGTTGAGGTTCGCTGGAGCTACGATGAAGGGAAACACGGTCCCGCCGGATACGTAATTCCGGAGGGCATTCTGACCCGGGCGATGCGGAACAAAGAAGTGTTCTGGGCTGACGACGCGACCCAGTTGCCGGGCGCAAACCAGCAAATTCTCGCGGAGTTCAAAGTGCGCCAGTTTCTTGCAGTGCCTCTCCTGGGCACCGGCGGGGAGCCGTTAGGCATGTTTGGCGTGCTCGATCGCCTGGATCAAAGCCAAATCGCGCAGGAGGACATTCGCCGTGCTCAGGCTGTGGCGGCCCAAGTCACAGTGGCTCTCGAAGTGAGCCGCAACCTGCATGTTTCGGAGCAGCATCGGCAGCGGGCGGAATCTCTCACCAGTTTGGCGCTGGAAATGAATTCTCTTCTTCGCGGACCGGAGTTTGCTCACCGCTTTGTCGAGCGCGCAGCTGGCATGATGGAGGCCAAAGATGCAGCACTGCTGGTTGAAAGCGGCCACGATACGGACATCGTCGTCCTGCGAGCTCTTGCGCGCGCGGACACTGACAACAAGCAATTGAAGTCCAGGTTTGCCCGCGCTGCAATTGCCGCGATTTCGTCTCAGCCGGATGAAATCATCAGCGCGACCGGCGAATCTCTGCTCGGATCCGAGCTCGCGAACCAGACCGACTGGAAGGACATCCTTCTCGTCCGCCTGAAAGGCAGTGGGGGAGAACTTCTTGGGGCGCTTTGTCTCGCTAATCGGAGTGAGCCGTTGAACCCGGAAGCGCGGCTACTCTTGCAGGTCATCGCCGGGCAGGCTTCGGTGTCGCTTGAGAATGCCCGCTTCTTCACGCGAATGGAGCAGGCGAACCGCCACTGGATCGAGATCTTCGACGCGATTTCCGACTTCATCGTTGCGCATGACGAGTGGGGCAACATCCGGCGGGTAAATCGGTCGCTGGCTGACTTCATCGGAGTTCAGCCACAGCAGCTGATTGGGTTGAACATGGGTGCGCTTTTAGCCACCGGCGGCAATCCGCCTTCCCGCTCTTGTCCGTTCTGCCGTAGCACGGGCAATGTGACGGACGAATACATGCATCCGGTGCTGGAGCGGACGTTTCTGGTTTCGACATCACAGGTACACGCCGCCAGCAGCGAAGGACTGCAGACCATCCATGTCCTGAAAGACATCACTGACAGGCGTGAAGCCGAACGCCGTTACCGTGAACTGTTCGACAATATCCAGGAAGGCCTGTTTTTCTGTAGCCCTGATGGTCGATTCATCGAAGTCAATGACGCTCTGGTCCGCATGCTCGGGCACGACAGCCGGGAAGAGCTTCTGCATTGCGATCCGCGGGAAGAGGTGTTCCCCGCTCCAGAACAGCACCAAGCACTCTTTGCACATATGGAGCGGCAGGGAACACTGCGCAATCGCGAGGAGGTCCTGAAGCGGAAGGACGGCAGTCCAGTACACGTCTTGATTAATGCCTTCGCAGTCCGTGATGCCCAAGGACGAGTCGTGCAGTATCGCGGCCTGATGCTTGACGTCAGCGGCCTGAAAGCCTACCAGTCCGAGCTGCAGAGGGAGCGGGACTTCTCTGGCAAAATCTTGAATAACACGCAGAGCCTGATCCTCGTCGCCGACACGGCCGGGTTGATCAGCTACGCCAACCGGCGCTGGCAAGTGATGGGCTACGAGCAGCAGGCGATTCTCGGCCAACCTTTGGAAACTCTGGTTGCGGCTGTCAAACGAGCCGCAGTACACGACGCGTACTCCACGGTGCTCTCCGGCAGCCAGGTGGACAACCTTGAACTCCAAATCTTGCGGGCCGACGGACGCATTGGACAGTTCTCAGTCAACCTGAGCCCTATGCGCGACGAACAGGGTCACGTCAGCAGCGTCGTCGTGGTTATGAGCGATGTGACGGATGCGGCCTCGTTGCAGTCTAAGCTGATGCACGCAGAAAAGATGGCGGCGGTGGGGCAGCTGGTCGCAGGCGTGGCCCATGAAGTCAATAACCCGCTCACGGCAATCCTGGGATTTTCCGACCTGCTGATGGAGAACACGGAACTGCCGGAGAGCGCGCGGAAAGACTTGCGCGTGATTCTGCAGGAGGCGCAGAGAACCAAGCAGATTGTCCAAAACCTGCTCAGCTTCGCCCGCCAAAAACCGCCGCAGCGTAAGCCGGTGCAGTTAAATGCGATTCTGAAGCGGACCATTCAGTTGCGGACTTACGATTTTCATAGCCGCGGCGTGGCAGTAACCGAGCAGTTTCATGAGCATCTCCCTTTTGTCATCGGAGATTCGCAACAGCTGCAGCAGGTGTTTCTTAACATCCTGAACAACGCCTACGACGCCGTGCGGGAGTCGGTACAGGGGCCTCGTCTGGAGATTTCCACTTGCTGCAACAATGAGTTCGTAGAGGTGGCTTTCCGGGACAACGGCCACGGGATCACCCAGCCCGACCGCATCTTCGATCCTTTCTTTACCACGAAGCAGGTGGGTGAGGGTACAGGCCTCGGCCTGAGTATTTGTTATGGAATCGTGAAAGAACACGGAGGAGAAATCCTCTGCTCGAACAATACTGACGGCGAGGGCGCAACCTTTACAGTCCGGCTGCCGGCTGTAACCGAACTTGCGACCCTTTCCGCTGCCGCTGGAGTTACCAAACCATGAGCACATCCGCAATTCAGCTTAAGCAATTACCTGTACTGCTCATCGAAGATGAGCCGGCAGTGATGAGTTATGTGCGCGCTGTTCTGGAACGCAGCGGCTACCAGGTCGTCTGCAGCGAATCAGGCGCGGAAGGCTTGCGTTTGCTCGAATCCGGCGATTTTCTCGGGATCGTCTCCGACATGCGAACCCCCGGCGGCGTGGACGGCGCCGATGTCCACGCCTGGGTCTCCCGCAATCGTCCCGAGCTCTGCTCTCGCCTGGTCTTCATAACAGGTGACATTGCGAACGAAGAGACCGCGGCCACTCTGCAGAGAACCGGCGCGCCCTGCGTGGAGAAGCCCTTTAGGGTGCAGCAATTTATTTCGGTGGTCGAGCAGACGATAGGGAAGCCACAGTGACCGAACATCTAGAAATCCGGTTTCTGGTGGTAGACGACGAAGAGAGTATCCGCCGCCTCTGCATGGCTGTAGCCCAAGGCCTGGGCTTCACATGCCTGGAAGCCAGTAACGGAGAAGCGGCACTCGCGTTGCTGGAGGAGCAGACTGCCAACATTATCTTGACCGATCTGGTCATGCCACAGATGTCCGGTCTGGAGTTTCTCGAGAAAGTTAAAAAAAACCTCCCTCGCGCTGAAGTCGCAGTCATGACTGGTCATGGTTCAGTCGAGACCGCGGTGCAGGCCATGAAACTCGGGGCTTACGACTACATTGCCAAGCCCTTTTCTCCGCTCGAAGAGTTACGCCTGTTTCTGCGGAGAATGGCGGAAAAGATTGAGCTGGTGGAAGAGAACCATTTCTTGCGCGAGCGGATGGATACTGAAACCGAGTTGCACGGTATTGTGGGCGCCGCTCCCCGAATCCAGGATGTGCTGCGGATGATCTCCCGCCTGAAGGACACGCGTACTCCGGTGCTGATTACGGGCGAAAGCGGCACCGGAAAGGAACTGGTCGCGCGGGCAATCCATTTCCGGGGGACATTTGCCAGCCGGCCATTCGTAGCGGTCGATTGTGGCTCCTTGGTCCCCACTCTCATCGAAACCGAACTTTTCGGGCATGAAAGAGGCGCGTTCACAGGTGCGTTGCGTTCTAAGCCTGGGCTTTTGCAGTCCGCGAACGGGGGGACTATTTTCCTTGATGAGATCGGCGAGCTACCACTCGAAATGCAAGCGAAACTCCTGCGATTCTTGCAGGAGAAAGAAGTGCGTCCGGTCGGCAGTAATCAAAAATTCAAGGTAGATGTGCGGGTCATCGCTGCAACCAATCGCGACCTTGAAGCCGAGTATCGCTCCGGGCGGTTCCGTAAAGACCTATATTTTCGATTGAATGTAGTTACCGTTCATCTGCCTGCTCTCCGCGAACGGCGCTCCGATATTCCGATGCTGGTTCATTGGTTCCTTGACCGTTACGCCAAGGGCTCTGCGATTCAAGTAACCAGCGCGGCCATGAAATGCCTGTTTCAGTATGACTGGCCGGGAAACGTGCGCGAACTGGAGAACTGCGTGGAAAGAGCAACAGCGTTAGGGGACGGAAAATTGATTGACGTCAGTGATCTGCCTCCGGCCATACTCTCCCTCACTCCTCCACCCGACCCGGCCGCAGGAGTTCCCGCCCCCAGCTCGTTGTCTTCGACCGATCTCGAGGACATCGAAAGGGCAACCATCCAGCGGGTCTTCGAACAGGTGAAAGGCGACAAAGTCGTGGCGGGCAAGATGCTAGGTATTAGCCGAGCCACGCTCTATCGCAAGCTGAAGCGCTACAACATTGGTTCTCGAGTAGAGCTGCCACCGGCTAGCACCGCGCTACAGTAGTCGTGAGACGAGGGTCTCATTGTGAGATACATCCTCACTCTCGCTCGACGGTAAGAAAATTTCTGGATGTCAATTCAAGCACTTAGGCGGAACAGCCTTTGGCCTGCTTCGTGCACCCAATTTTCACAAGTGGTCGTGCCTCCGCGCCCAGGCGGAAAGACTGGATGTTATGACGATTCCGAATGCAAGTGACTCGTGGCGGAACCTGCGCAGTCTTTACCCCCTTTACGGTGCTCTCGCCCGCGAATTTGTGATTGAGATGCAGTCCTGCCGGGAGTTGGAGCAGGAGGACGTTCCCTCGGCCGAGTCAGTCGCGGCCGGCGAAAAATGGGTGGGCGAGATGGACCGGAGCATACAGATCCATCAACTGCGCCAATTTCTTCAAACCTCAGCCCAGATCGACGAACAGGCTTTGCAGGAACTGCTGGTCCACCACTTGAACAAGACGCAGCGCACCGACCATGACCGTGACAAAGTGGATTTCCTGCTTGTTCAGCTTTTCTCGCAGAGGGCTCGGTCCGACCTTGCTGACTCCGACCTCGACCTGACGGAAGTTGCAAAACTGCTCGAGCCAGCGCTCGGGACCGTTGAGATCAGCACACCAGAGTTCCTCACCGGGTTAGATGAGCTGCTCGCAAACGCAAATCGGGCCAACGACCTGAAAGCACTCTTCACCTCCCGAATTATCGAGCGCGGTCGAGAGATCAAAATCGCCTGCGGAGAAAAGTTCTTTGAACCGGTCGCCATGGTGGCCTTTGCGCGTTTTGGTTTTCTGGTTCGCCGGGCTTTTTTTCGTCTGATGCACCAGGACCTGAATACGATCCTAGATGGATTACGCGAGCTGGAATCACGAGGCGTGTCCACGCTGGACTGCCGCAAAGCCCAGTTTGCCGCAGACGAACCGATTGTCAGGCTGCGCATGATTTGTCAGTCCTGGAAGGTGATGTTTCACGCCGAGTATTCCTCCGGCCAGCCGCTTTGCATTTTGGTGGATCTGCGCACGGCGGTAGAAGCGGCGCTCCTACACAATGCGAGACTCGGCGGCTCACAGAAAGCGAAAGCAGCCGGAGCCGGCGTAGGGCCGTTCTCCATCGCAAGCGCCGATGCTCCGGAATTCGAAGTCTCCGGTGGTTCAGCGACCTGGGATGCCGAGGCGGTTCGGGACTCCGGTACGGCATCCGGGAAATGAATGCGACAAAGGGAGTAGAGCGTGGACCGTGCAACAGTTGTAATCGTCTCTGATGAAACGGAATTCTCCCGCGCCGTAACCAATCGCTGGCAGGCTGAGAGGGATTTGCCTTCTTTCCTGCTGACAGGAAGCAGTTCCTATCGCCAACTGGGGGGAGAAAATTTTGCGCTCGCGATCCTTGGTGGCCTCGAGCCTGGGTCGCTGGAATCGGCGCTGAACGTACTGAGAAGTTCCGGGAAACCGGCGATCCACGTCTCACGGCTGAACGGCCATTCTCCAAAAGGCCCTGGTATTTTTTCTTTGCCTCAAGTTGCGGAGTGGCCGGACTTGCTAATCCAACTTGCTACCCAAATTCTGGCGCGAGAGCGCGCGTCCGCTGATCTGGCCAAACTCTCGGAAGCGACAGCACGGCTTGAACACCAGGCTTCGCTGGGCCGCTACATGTTAGAGATGAGACACAATCTGAATAACGCACTCACCTCGGTCATGGGAAACTCTGAGCTGATTCTGCTCAACCCCGAGCCGCTTTCCGCCAATCTGAAATTCCAGATCGAGACCATTCGCAACATGAGCATGCGCATGAACGAAATCATGCAGAGATTCTCATCGCTGCAAAAAGAGTTTCAACTGGTTGAACAGCAGGCCTGGAAAAAGACCACGAAGAGCGCTACCGCGGGCGCGTAGTCTCCTTACAGATTAAAGACTGTTCACAGGATAGAGACTCCTTCAAAACCCAAAGAAATTCTTGCCTATTTTGTCTATTTTATCTAAACTAGTCATACGCGAACCGTTTCCGCAACCGTGGGCGCGAAAACCGGCTCTCCGTCTGGCGGGGGGGGGGCTTCTTCTTGCTTCACGCAAACAAAAACTCCTTCGTCCTCAACTCCTTGATCCTGTCCCTCAACTTCGCCGCCTTCTCGAACTCAAAACGTTTCGCCGTCTCGCGCATCTCCGTCTCAATCTTTGAGATATACGCGTCCAGCTCTTCCTGGCTGGTGAAGTCCGGAATCCCCTCTGCTTCCGAGCTGGCGAAATCCGCATAGTCTGCTTCGATGACGCGGGCCAGAGACATATCCAACGGTCGCACGATAGACTCCGGCGTGATTCCATTCTCCACGTTATAAGCTTCCTGGATCGCGCGCCTGCGATCGGTCTCATTCATGGCCTTGGTCATCGAGTCGGTCATGCGGTCGGCATAGAGAATCGCCCGGCCATTCAGATTGCGGGCGCAACGGCCAACCGTTTGGATCAGCGATCCACTCGACCGTAGAAACCCTTCTTTGTCCGCATCAAGAATCGCCACCAGCGAGACTTCTGGCAGATCCAGTCCCTCGCGCAGCAAATTGATCCCAATCAGCACGTCGAACTCGCCCTTGCGCAGATCGCGCAGAATCTTCACCCGCTCGAGCGTCTCAATCTCCGAGTGCATGTAGCGGCACTTCACGCCGACTTCGCTGTAGTATTCCGCCAGGTCCTCGGACATGCGTTTAGTCAACGTGGTGACCAGCACTCGCTCTCCGCGTTCCACTCGCCGCCGGATTTCGTGCAACAGATCGTCAATCTGGCCTTTCACCGGGCGGACCTCCACCGGAGGATCGACCAGCCCGGTCGGCCGGATGATTTGCTCAACCACAACTCCCGCGGATTTTGTGAGCTCATACGGCCCCGGCGTCGCCGAGACATAGATCGCCTGGTTGGTGCGATGCTCGAATTCCTCAAAGGTCAGCGGACGATTGTCCAGCGCCGAAGGCATGCGGAAACCATACTCAACCAGCGTGCTCTTGCGCGAACGATCGCCGGGATACATGCCGTGCAGCTGCGGCACCGTCTGGTGCGACTCGTCAATGAACAGCAGAAAGTCGCGCGGAAAATAATCCAGCAGGGTCGGCGGAGGCTCGCCCGGCATCCGCCCCGTAAAATGCCGCGAGTAATTTTCAATGCCATGGCAATAACCCATGGCCTTGATCATTTCCAGGTCAAACATGGTCCGCTGATGCACCCGCTGCGCCTCGACCACGCGCCCTTGCTTTTCCAGTTCTTTCTCCCACCACGCCAGCTCTTCTTTAATGGAATCGACAGCCCGCGACCGCGTCTCCGGCTTCATCACATAATGCGTTTTCGGATAAATCGGCAGCCGCACGTATTTCTGTTTGACGGTGCCGAAGAGTGGATCAATCTGCGAGAGCGATTCAACTTCGTCTCCCCAAAGCTCGACCCGATAAGCCATGTCGTCGTAAGTAGGAAAGATCTCGATCACATCTCCGCGCACACGAAAAGTCCCGCGTCGAAAGTCGCCATCTGTGCGGTCATAAAGAATCTCCACAAGCTTGCGTGTGATGTCTTCGCGTTTGATCTTCTGACCCTTTTCGAGGAACAACAGCATGCCGTAATACGCCTCGGGAGATCCCAAACCGTAAATACAGCTCACCGAAGCCACAATCAAACAGTCGCGCCGTTCAAACAAAGAGCGCGTCGCGGAGAGGCGCAGTTTGTCGAGTTCGTCATTAATGGTTGCTTCTTTCTCGATATACAGGTCCGCAGCGGGAACGTACGCTTCCGGCTGGTAGTAGTCGTAATACGACACAAAATATTCGACCGCGTTGTGCGGGAAGAAGCTCTTGAACTCGTGATAGAGCTGGGCGGCGAGCGTCTTATTGTGGGCCATCACCAGCGCGGGGCGGTTGGCCTGCTCGATGACCTTCGCCATGGTGTAGGTCTTGCCGGACCCGGTGACGCCCAGGAGAACTTGGTGCTGCTCACGGTCGAATACACCTCGTACCAAGGCTTGAATCGCATTGCCCTGATCGCCCTTCGGCTTGTAGTCGCTGACGAGTCGGAAATCCATGAGAGCCACCCATCGCTGCACAGAAAGGAATTCAGGCGGATGAGAATCTTTCTATTATAACGAGGCGAGCAACGTGGATCCCATCCGGTTCTCTCTACCACTCTAGTGGCATTGACTTGCGCCGCCTGGCGCGGCACTATTGCGGCACTGATTTCGTGTCTAAGTGCCTGCGCCTAACTTCATCCATCTCCCATCGCTAAAGCGATATCGGTACTGTTTGTCCTCGTCCCCCGCGACAGGTGGTGGACATGATGCCAGCTCGACCCAGATCTGGACAGCCCAGGAATACGCCAACTCGAGTGCTGTGTGTCAGTGGTATACGAAAATCCTTCAGCTTCAAATACAGTGAAGGTTCTAGAACAACTTGATCACCGCGTATTCCCGATGTCCGGGAAACTGGTGCGGTCGTGGTTGTCTTAAGCGGGGTCGATAAAGCGATCAAAGAACGGCGCCGAAAACCGGTTGCGACGGTATGGCGGTCAGGGGCGTCTGATAGCCATCATTCAGCGCCATCAATCCCCGATCGCACATGCGCAGCTTAATACGGCAGCCTGAAATTCATGGTGATCTGGGTTTCGATTTCCACCGGCTCACCGTTCAGCAGATAAGGTCGGTACTTCCACTGACGGACTGCCTCGACCGCAGACTTAGCTAGCACAGAGTCTCCGCTGAGCACCTTAACACCGGTGATCGTCCCGTCTTTGCTAATGGAAGCCAGCAAATCCACTGTACCTTGTTTGTGCAACTGCAAAGCCATCGGCGGATATGCTGGAGATACTTTCTTCACGAGCAGGCCTTGCGAAACGCCTTGAGAAACCCGGACTGATCCGGGTGCCACTTTCGGCAAGGCGACGTTCGTCGAGACAAGGTTGGCAATTGCTGAATTATCTGCAGGGGAAATCGCGAGTGAGGGCGGAGCGAGCTGTACCGGCTTCTCCGTCACTACGCTGCCGGACTTTGTCTTTACCACCAAAGGCTGAGGCTTAGGGACCACAGTGATTTTCGGTTCAGGGGGTGACGCGCCCTCGTCGACATGAATGATCTCAGGCGGCGCGGTGAAACTGGATGCAGTCAGGGGCGGAGCTGCGGGGGTAGCAGTCTCGCTCACCGTACCTGCCGGAGTTGTGTCGGCGCTTGTGGCCGGAGCCGGGTTCACTACCGGTGGAGCTTCTGGCTGCTTCACTGCCCGAGTCACGTTGGGCAGATACTGCAAAGGCTGCAATCTCTGCCAGGCCAGGTAGCCAGCTGCGATACAGACGAGCCAGACCGCGACCTTGCGAAACATTACCCTTCCGCTCCCTGTCTCGCTAGAAGCGTTCGCGTAAGAAGAAAAGGTTGGCACTGAAGCCGTGTCGAACGAATTGGACGAGCCGGTATCCGCAATGATGGACTCTTGTGTCGCGAGCGGTGGGGCGGTCTTGAGTTCAGGAGCTGGCTTCACCGGTGCCAGAGCTACAGCGGCCGCTTGTCCAGTGTTACTGGCAGCGATTGGTTCCGCGGAGCTCTTCAAGGCCGGCTGCCAAGTCTGCTCGGCATTTGAAGGCTTGGATGCCATCGGATCTGGTATGGACTCGAGCACTGCGGCTTCGGCTGCCTCTGGTGCTGGAGTTGGGTCCTGTTCAACCTCGATCATCGCGAATGAAGCCGGCGTTGGAGATGCTGGAGGCTGAATCCCCGGTGGAGCAGTTGCGAGGTTCACGGGCGATGCTGGAGTCTGGGTTTTGAGCGAAGCCGCAGCCGCTTGCCTGGCTTCGTTCTTCCGCAATAATCCGCGAGCCACTCGCAGCGTGCCTTTCGATTGTTCGATATTGATGGGCTTAGTCAGCACCAGGTTCGCGCCGATCCGGAACGCTTTGGCTACACCTGTTTGCCCTTCCACCACTGCCACATAAAGCGAACTGTGGTTCAAGCTGGAATTGCGCGCGCCTTTGAATAGCAGAGAGGCGTCCTGCTCGTTCTGGCAGTCCACGACCAGGGCATCAAAATGCTCATCGGTCAACTTCTTGACGGTGGCAAAGGGTTCACTCGAGCGCTGCACAGTAAAGTCCAGCTCGCTCAGGACCTGGGTCACTACCTGGACAGTCTTCTCATCAGTGCAGAAAAGGAGGGCTTTGTAGCTCATAATCGCATGGTAGGTACACTGGTGTGCACCATCAAGTTACTGATGTAATTGCACCAAAGCGTATGAATGGATACGTAAACTCGCGCCTGCCGCTGTGGCTGAAAATTGTCTGGACCGTCTGGCTCGCGGTTTGGGCGCCGCTGTACTGGAAGCAGTACGGCGCGCAGAATTTTCTTTATTTTTGTGACTTGGGGAACTTCCTGATCGCCGCGGGACTATGGATGGAGAGCCGGCTGATTTTTTCCTGGCAAGCGGTAGGCCTGCTCGTTTTCCAAACGTTGTACGCTGCTGACCTGATTGGCGCACTCATTCTGGGAAAACATGCGATTGGCGGGACGGAATACATGTTTGATTCCTCCATTCCGCTGTTCGTGCGACTGTTCGGGCTATATCACCTGGCAGTCCCGGTGCTGCTGCTGTGGGCGGTGCGACGCCTCGGCTATGACCGTAGCGGATGGAAGTGGCAAACACTGACCACGTCGATCATAGTGCCGATCAACTACTTTTGGCGTCCGCAATACAACGTCAATTGGGCAAGAGGGATCGGCCATGACCAGCATGTGATGCCAGGATGGCTGTATGTGTTGGGATATCTCGTGGTGGCCCCTGTCTTCGTGTATTGGCCGACGCATCAGGCCTTGCAATGGTGGAGCGAGAGGCGCAGCGGCCCAGACTAGCCAGAATGCGATGCCAACCAACTGGTGTTCAGTCTATCGGCGGGCTCTGTGCTCGTGTCCCCATGGATTCGCCGATTACATGCAAATTGCCGTCGAGCCTTACCGACGCTGTAAGTAAGCTAGGCCGGCGTCCTCGATAGCCGAAGCGCAGATCTTGGAAATAAACAACCGAGTACTGGCCTTCGAAAGTTTCCGTGACCAGCGGGTATCGTGCCCAATCTAGATAAACACGTCCCAAGTAGGACCGTTTCGCCGCGAGCGTCGCCGCAGTTTCAGGGGGCTTGGCGATAATGATCCGTGTGGCGGCGTCCAGGTTTCCAGCGGCAGGATTCACGTCAGCAGTGACGAACGACTTGCCGGTCTCGATCACGGCCGACCAGCGCATCGCTATGAGCCAACGGGGAGTAGTGGTCCAGTAGGTATAGGCGGAAACTCGCAGCGGCGATTCGGCATTGAAACGTTCCTGCGCCAGCGCGTGCCTGATCTTAGTTGCTTCATAAGAGCGCACTGCCCATAAGGCTACAACGCACGTCAGAGACAGCGTCGCGCCTATGCGTCCCCGTGGGACCGGTTTCTGCTTGGAAAACAGTGAAGGCAGTAAGAGACCAGCGATAAGAAATATAAGGATTGGCGGTTCGAGAATGAAAGTGATGTCCCAGGAATACCACTTCTCGGAAAATGGCCAGAACGGGCGCACGCCGTAGTTGTTAGTGAAGTCGAGCAGGATATGGCTGAGACCGGCAATGTAGGCAAACAGGAACAGCAGTCCCCAGCGCGGCGGTAGATCGGGAAGGTTAGTTCTTTTTCCCCGCAGGAACCAGATCAGGTACATGAAGCCGACCACCAATGCGGAGGAGAGAATGAGCCCCAAGAATGAATGCGTGAAGCCGCGGTGATGGGCAAATCCAAAGACCGGGCCTTTGAGGCTGTAGAGCACGTCCAGATCGGGCGCCTCCGCGGCCAGAGTCATAGTCGCGGTCGCAAGGGCCGTCTTGCGGTTGAATCCCGTTCGCGCCAGACACGCACCGGTCAGGAAATGTGTGATGGGCTCCAAGTAGATTTTGTAACACAAACCGTGCCGGGTAGCCCCGGGCGCCCTCGTTCGGGTGTGGAGAAGACGAGGGCGTCCGCCCTATATGGACTGCGAGAGCAACACCGGATGGTTTCTCGGAACCAGCACGGTAAGCGCGTCAGGGACCATGGACAGACTTATTGGCAAACGGCCGAGCAACTCCCCGTCGGCTTCAACATAGATTCTTCCAGTTTTCCCTCCGGATATGGCGCGGCAAGCGACTTGGTCGGCATAGGCAAGCTCAATGCCGGGAACGCCGCCCGACATTCCGAGTATGCGGCGAAAAACGTACGCCAGATACAGTGCCCGATTGCCTGTCCGGCACAACACGAGCCGCAGATCGTTACGGGATAGAGACGCGCCCGGGGCAAGTTCTCTCAGCACCCCGCCGAACTGCGTGATTCGGACTGCCAGGAGTTCGGACAGACGTTCCTCCCGGACTGAAGATCCGCCATGGTCAGAAAACTCTGCCTCGAAGTAGCGCATGCGGTGCGTCATCCAGAGATGTGTGGCCTTGGTGTAATACGCGAGCATGCCCATGCGGTCTTTGATCAAGCGGTTGAGTTTGTAGAACAAGTGCGCGTCGACGCCCACTCCGGCTGCGACGGTGAAGTAGCGGAAAGTAGGAAGATCGGCGAAATCACGGTAGTCGATTCTTCCGACAGCGACCCGCTTCGGTACGGCGGAGAGAAGGGCATGAGCGGCTCCGTCCGGAGTCAGCGGAAGCCGGAGGTCGTGCGCCATAGCATTTGCGGTCCCGAGCGGGACGATTCCAAGCGCCGCTTCCCTCCCCGCCAGACCCTGGAGCACATCGTGAATAGTGCCGTCACCTCCGCAAGCGACGATGGTGTCGCAGCCTTCGCGAATCGCCATGCGGACTTGTGCTGCGGCATCGGAAGCGGCGCGCGTCGGAGCCACTTCGACCTCAACGCCAGCCGCCGCCAGGATCGACTTGGCAGTTTCGACGTCCGCCAGGCGGTGTTTGAGCCTCCGGCCAGAGACGGGATTGTAGAAGAGGGCGGCTTTGCGCATGAAAGGGGATTGTACCGGAGGGGAAAGCCTATACGGATGACGAGAGATCTAGTCTCCAAATCCGCCGACCTGGTCGCCTTTGAGCAGCACAGAAATCGTGTGGTCTGAAGGTGAGTAACGGACCGCCACCGATCGGCCCTTCCACTGCGAGGCGAGCTCATCCGCCTGTTGCTCTTTCCGGGCACGAATCGAATAGGTGCCAGAATAGTATTCACCGTTTGCGACGTAAGAGTATGTCAGGACGCAGGCCCAGCCACGCCGACCTTGCTCACTGCGGCTTGCCTTGGCTCCCATGACAGTGCCCTGACTGGAGGGCCAGGACGTCGCCTGGCGCGTTCTTATCCAGTAGCGCACGCCAGCGCCCGCGGCTATCGCAAACGGCACGGCATCGCGGAAAAGAGGAGCGAATCGCCAAAGGTGGTTCAGGATTTTCTCTGTGTCCATCATCATCTAATCATCACCGCACCGCGACAAAATCAAACTGGAGCAGGCTTCCTCAGTTGCAGCATCCGCAAAATCCAATACCCTGCCGCAGCCGCCGTCAGATGCTTCAGTGTGTGCCCGCTCACGATATGCCCGAGCGCAAAAATCCGCTGATCAGCAAGTTCCAGGATTTTCGCCAGCACATAGAATCCCGCCACCACCGCAAAATCCGAGCTGCGCGAATATTTTGGCGGAAGCAGCAGCGCCAGCAGCAGGACGATGGTCGAATACGCCTGCACCGTCGCGTAGAAGCGCAAATCACCGTGGCCGTGTAGCTCGTCGCTATACCACTGCAAGACGCTGGCCATGCCGATCGCGACCAGAAAAGGAAGCAGGCGCAGCCCGGCATGGACACTGATGCGTTCGGCGATGACTGCCGCCACCAGAGACCCGAATACGATGGTCATCGGTATACGGTCCCAGACCAGGCGCTCATTGTTCGGCGCCATATGGTAGTAAGCCGAACCGAACGCAGTCAGCAGAATTCCGAGAAACGCCAGCGTGTACGGCCAGCGCTCTCGCTGGTCCACGAAATACACGGCCGCCGTCTGCGGCTTGAGACGGAGTAGGAATGCCAGTCCCAAAACGCCGACGACCGCAAAGGCCATATTCGAGGCCACGTTTCCGAAGTTTGGGAAGCCCACCCATGCGCGATGATCGGCGAAGTTGTGGTAGGAAGCCGACTGCGGCATCGGCGGCAGGCGCAGCATAAGCAGGCACATGCCGACGGCGATTCCGAGCATTATCGCGATTCCGCTCTTTCTTGAAAGCACCGCCGGCCTCTCCGCAGATCACTGAACAATCTACCTGAAGACGCATCTCTCTGGTGAGTTCTCGCGGACAGGAATGTCCGCGCCACACGGGTCTTTATGGTTAAATCATTCGTTCATGTCCATATCCGTCCGATCCTTCGCGAAGATCAACCTCGGCTTGCGCATTGGTGCGTTGCGGCCGGATGGCTTCCACGAATTGCGCACGGTGTATCAGACTATCGCGCTGCACGACGAGGTTCACGTGTCTGTGGTGCGCGGCTCCGGGGTCGAAATTCGCTGCAATGATCCGCGGGTGCCTCGGGACTCGACGAACACGTGTTTCCGGATTGTCGATTGTGCAATGGAGGTGCTCAAAGAGCGTGGCCGAGTTGTCATCGAGATTGAGAAGCGGCTGCCAGTGCAGGGTGGTCTGGGAGGAGCATCGAGCAACGCAGTCGCTGCGCTGTTGGCACTTGAGCTTGCGCTGAAGGAGAAACTCTCTGACTTGGAGAAGCTGAGGATTGCTGCTGAAGTAGGTTCTGATTTGCCATTATTTCTGGTATGCGGGACAGTGCTGGGAGTCGGGCGCGGGGAGGAAGTTTATCCTTTGCCGGACCTGCCCTCTGCGCCGTGCGTAGTAGCGACGCCTGAGATTGCAGTTTCGACACCAAAAGCATTTGCGGATTGGGACAGTTTGTGTGGCGCGGGTGCCCCCGCCCGCGAACTTGCCGAGCATGGCTCGGCCTGGACGGGCGAGGGCGCCCGTCCCCACATGGCCACGGGGGATGCGGGCGGTTCGCGCGACTCCAAATTGACCTCCCCCACTCCCTCCGATAGAATGTTGGAGGTCAGCCGTGAGATTTCCGCGTGGCTGAGTGCGGGGCCTGCTTCTGGGCGCCGCAGATCCGGTGTCTCCGCTAAAACGAAGAGTGGAGGCCGGGCCGAGACCCTGCAACTCGACCTTGTCCGAACCGGGATTGAAAACGACTTTGAAAGAGTCGTCTTTCCGCAGCATCCCGAATTGCGCAAGGTTAAGAGTGTGCTCGAACGAGCAGGGGCGAGGTATGCGTCTCTCTCGGGATCAGGGTCAGCGATTTACGGCCTGTTCGATTCGCGGGAAAAGGCTGTGGTGGCTGCGAAGAAGTTGAACCAGAACGGCACTGCGGCGGTGGTCACGAGCACCTTGACGCGGCGGCAGTATTGGAAAAGATTGCAGATTTCAGATTGAAGGTTTCAGATTGCGAAACTGCTGGCAGTGAGGGGTTGTTCAATCTACAATCTGAATTCGCAAATCTGCAATCGCTTTACTGGGCCGTCGACTAATGGTAGGTCAAGTGCCTTTGGAGCACTTTGTCTAGGTTCGAATCCTAGCGGCCCAGCCAGAAAAACCGTCGTTGGTCGTCGGTCCTTGGTCGTTGGCCTGAGCCAATAGCGCCGGCGGCATGGATTTTGGCCAACGACCAACAACCAACGACCAAGAGCTGATTTTATGGCTACTCTTGCTACAACGGCGGAAAAGAAGACCGGCATGAGCCCCGAGGACAAGCACGAGCGCAAGCCGCACCGTGCGCGTGTGGACGACAAGTTCAAGATTTTCTGCGGCACCGCCAACCAGCCGCTGGCGGACGAGGTCTGCGCTTTCCTCGGCATGACTCGTGGCCAGGCCTTGGTTCGCAGATTTGCGGACGGCGAGGCCTACGTTCAAATTCAGGAGAACGTGCGTGGCGCGGACGTGTTTGTCATGCAGCCGACTTGCCGTCCGGTAGACCAGCACTTGATGGAATTGCTGTTGATGATTGATGCCTTGAAACGTGCATCGGCACGGCGCATCACTGCGGTGATTCCGTATTACGGTTACGGTCGGCAGGACCGCAAAGACAAGCCGCGGGCGCCGATTTCAGCCAAGCTGGTGGCGGATTTGCTGACTACTGCGGGCGCCGACCGGGCGTTGCTGATTGATCCGCACGCGCCGCAGATACAGGGGTTTTTCAATATTCCGGTAGACCATCTGTTCGCCTCACCAGTCCTGGTGGACCACTTCAAGAAATTGCAGTTGCCGAATCTGACAGTTGTTTCGCCCGATGCCGGCGGCGTGGAGCGCGCCCGTTTCTTCGCCAAGAAAGTGGACGCTGCTCTGGCCATCGTGGATAAACGCCGCGTCGAGGCCAATGTCGCAGAAGTGATGAACGTGATCGGAGACGTAGAAGGCCGTACCTGCTTGATCATCGACGACCTGATCGACACTGCAGGCACGCTGGTAAAGACCGCAAGTGCGCTAATGGAAAACGGTGCTAGCGAAGTTTACGCCTGCTGCTCACATCCGGTGCTTTCACATCCAGCGGTCGAGAATCTGTCGGAGTCTTGCATTAAGGAAGTGGTGGTTACCAACACCGTCCCTCTCTCCCGGGAGGCGGAGGCGGCAAAAACCGAGCACGGTGGGAAGATTACTGTTCTTTCGATTGCCGGATTGATCGGACGCGCAATCCAATCGATTCATGAAGAGACTTCTGTCAGTAAATTGTTCTTATAGGAATTCAGAATATGGCTACAGCAACTGAAGCAAGCGTACTCGAAGCGAATCCTCGCACCCCCGGCACTAAGAACGACGCGCGGAGGGTGCGGCGCCAGGGAAAAGTCCCGGCCGTAGTTTATGGCGCTGGCAAACAGGCGGTCCCGGTCAGCGTGGATCCGCGGCAGGTGTCACGAATTCTGCACTCGAAAACCGGGCACAACACGGTGTTCGACCTGACGGTGGATGGCGAGCGCACCAAGGCCATGATCGTGGACTGGCAATACGAGCCAATCAAAGGCGCGCTTTTGCACATCGACCTGAAGCGCATCGCTATGGACCAGAAGCTCAAAGTGAATGTGCCGATCGTGCTTACTGGCGAGGCAGCTGGCGTGAAACAGCAGGGCGGCATCCTGGAACAAATCTTTCGTGAAGTCGAAGTCGAGTGCCTGCCCAGCGACATTCCGAATTCGGTTGCGATGAGCGTTGCCGAGTTGGTCTTCGGCATGGTGTTGCGGGTCTCCGACCTTCCGCAGAACCCCAAGGTTAAGTTTTTGACCGATCCGGACCAGCCGGTCGCCCACATCATCAGCATCAAGGAAGAAGAGGTCCCAACACCTGAGGCGATTGCGGGCGAGGCGGCTGCGGCCCCGGCTGAGCCTGAGGTCATCAAGAAGGGCAAGCAGGAGACGGAAGAGGAAGGCGCTGAAGCCGCGCCGGAAAAACCTGAAAAGGCTGAGAAGAAGGAAAAGAAATAGCTGTGTAGGGACAGCCGCCCTCGGCTGTCGGTCGAGCGAAGCGCGACAATTTGTTTCCGAGGGACACTGAAAAGGCGTGAAGCTGATCGTCGGGCTTGGCAATCCGGGAATTGAATATCAGTTCACGCCTCACAACCTGGGCTTTCTCACCGTGGATCGAATCGCCAACGATTGCGGAGTGGAAGTCAGGAACAGGCAATGCCGGGCAGTTACGGCCAGGACTGTTATTGGGAAGGAAGAAGTGGTCCTTGCCAAGCCTGAAACGTTCATGAACCTGAGTGGCATGGCGGTTCGGGAGTTGGTAGCCAAGCACGAGGCCGAGCCGGAGTCTGACCTGATCGTGATTCATGACGAACTGGACTTTCGGTGGGGGACGTTGCGGATTCAGCGGGGGCGCAGTTCGGCGGGACATAACGGTGTCGAATCGATCATCGCGGCGCTGGGAACGAAGAATTTCCTGCGGATCCGGATTGGGGTTGCGCCGGAACGCAAGGTGGACGACGGGGAGAAATACTTGCTGTCGCCGATGCGCAAGGCGAAATTGAAAGTAGTAGATCAGATCATCATCGATGCGGCAGATGCCGCGAAGATGATTTTGAAAGATGGTCCGGCGGTAGCGATGCTTCGCTTCAATCGCAAACCGGAACCACCCGTAGAGACGTAGCAGAGCTACATCTCTACATGATTTTTGGAGAATGCAATGAATCGTACTTATGAAGTGATGTTTATTGTCCGGCCCGACATGACGGAGGAAGATCAGGACAAACTGATTTCTACGCTGGACGCAGCGGTGACCTCCTCGGGCGGACTAGTGAAGAACGTAGAGAAGATGGGCAAGCGGCGGCTGGCGTATGCCGTTCGCAGGTTCCATGATGGGATGTACATCCTGCTCACGTTTGAAGGCAGCGGCGGACTAGTGCATGAACTTGAGCGCCGCCTGCGCGTTACTGAGCCGGTGATCAAATTCCTCAGCGTGCGAATCGACGAGGAACAGAAGCGCCTGGACAAGATCAAGGCGATCAAGGAAGCGCGCCGAAAGGCCCCGCCTGCTCCGGCACCTGCGGAGACAACCGGGGAGGTTCCGGCGGTCACGGCGTAAGCAAGTTTTCTGGAGCTACGCGCGTCCTCTCCCGTAGGCGGGCGGGAACGCCCGCCTCTCCGTCACCTCTTTTTAAGGAGAATCATGGCAGACGATACTAGACCGACAACATCATCCGCGAATGGACCAAGCTCAGAGCGGCGTCCGATGCGTTCCGGGCCTGGCGGACCAGGAGGAGGCGGAGGTGGGCGCAAATACTTCCGCCGCAAGAAGGTTTGCAAATTCTGCGTCGAGAAAATTGAGGCAATCAATTACAAGGACGTGCGACTGCTGGCGCAGTTTGTGGCTGAGAGCGGCAAGATTACGCCTCGCCGCCTTACTGGGGTATGCACGCCACATCAGCGCCGGTTGAGTTCGGCTATCAAGCAAGCCCGTAATATCGCCTTGCTGCCGTTTGCTGGACGAGCGAGTTAAGAGCAGTGGCTAGTGGTTAGTGACTAGCGCTTAGAAATTTTCTGACTGCGCTCTGACTAGCCACTCACCACTAGCCACTGATTTCAAGGAGTCATCTCATGGAAGTCATTCTTAAAGAAGATGTAGTGAAACTGGGCTCGCGCGGCGATGTGGTCAAGGTCGCCGAGGGATACGGCCGCAACTTTCTGCTGCCGCGCAAGCTCGCCATCGAAGCTTCTTCAGGGAACAAGAAAGTCATCGAGCAGATGAAGGCAGCGTCGGTCCGCCGCTCGGCCAAGGAAAAAGTCCAAGCGGAAGAGCTGTCAAAGCAATTCGACGGGCTGTCGGTCTCTTTCCAGCGCCGGTCTGGCGAACACGATCAGCTCTTTGGCTCCGTCACCCCGGGAGATATTGCGGACGCGCTCGAAAAGAAAGGTTTCAACATCGACCGCAGAAAGATCCAGGTTCACGAGCCCCTGAAGACTCTGGGCGAGTTCACGATTCCGGTGAAGCTGCACAAGGATGTCACGGCGCACATGAAGGTTGTGATCGAGAAGGAAGCGGTTACGGAGTAGGTATTTCTGATGGGGGAGAGGCGGGTCTCGTCCGCCTACGAGCGAGGAGGCCCGTAGCTCCATATTCTCATCGCGAAACGAATCTGTTTCCTGCAACAACGTATCTCAGTGGCATATCTGCAGCTTTTGTAATCCCGATTCTTCTCGTGATTAGCACTTTAGGCGGCGGCGTTCCATCCTCGGCAATGTAAAGATCAGACTTGGCGTCCGTCAGGTCTTTGCCATTGTCGCGTTCGCGCGTGATTCCGAATGCCGCCGCCATTCTTCCCGGACCGCTGGTCAGCCGTCGCAGGTCCGAATCTTCGGCGATTCCGCGCAGCTTGAACATCTCACTGACGCCCTCTACCGGCTCCAACGCCCGAAACAGAATTCCTCCAGGAACGCCATCGGGCAGGCAGGAAACATTTAAGCAGTAGTGGTTGCCATAGATGAAATAGACGTAGGCATGCCCTGGAGGGCCAAACAACACAGCGTTGCGCGGAGTGCGTCCGATGGAAGCGTGAGCAGCGGGATCGTCGGCCCCCAGGTAGGCTTCGACTTCGACGATGCGTGCGGTGAGGAGTTTGCGGCCTTGTCGGCGAATTAGAATTTTGCCCAACAAATCAGGACCGACCAGGCGTGGGTCGCGATCGGAGAAGGATCGAGAGAGGACCTGTAACCGCGATGACTCCATCTCGTTGCAAAACGCTCCAAGGGGCGCCAGTTCGAAGCCATCATCCTGTCACGAATTGCTTGGCTTGTATCAGGGCACGCCTTCAGGCGTGCCAGAAGGCGAATTGATACGCAAACGGCATGGCTGAAAGCCATGCCCTGATACGATCCTCTACGCTGCCCCCTTTACCGCACCCTTCAAATACTCCAGCACCTCGTCCGCGTGGCCTTCCGGCTTCACTTTGCGGAAAATGTGCTTAATTCTGCCGTCGGGACCGATAATGAAGGTCGTCCGTGCCACGCCCATCACTTTTTTCCCATACATGTTCTTTTCCTGGATCACGCCGTACGCATTGCAGATTTTCTTGTCGGCATCGGCGACGAGGGTGAAGGGTAGATCGAACTTGTCCACGAATTTTTTCTGCGCCGCAGGAGTATCCGGAGAAACTCCCAGCACGACCGCGCCAATCTTCTCCACTCGCTTGAACGAATCGCGGAAGCTGCATGCTTCGATAGTGCAACCCGGGGTGTCAGCCCGCGGATAGAAGTACAGCACGACCCAGCGGCCGTGGAAATCGTCCAAAGCGATCTTCTCGCCGTTCTGGTCAAGCGAAGTAAACTCAGGGGCTTTATCATTAATATCCATGGGAGCCTCTCTTCGTAATTACCGTTCAAGGTTATACCGCAAATTGCGGTGTACCGTCATCTTAACCGCGATTTGCTCAGCAGTGCTGGGGCTGGCCTCGGCGCAGATTGCGCGCCGCCCTCCTGCAGACAAGGGCCCGCGAGCGCTTGGACTGCTTGAACTCGCGGCAAACGGCAAGGCACATCTGGTAGCAGTCACCATCATGCTCGACGGCAGATTCTATGACGCTGGAGCTTACAAGGCCGATCCGGTGCCGATGGCGCTGCATTCGGAGACCGTGTACGAAGCGGTTAAATCGGGCGTTTCGCAGGGCTTGTTCATAGTAGGTGGCGCCATGCACGACAAAGACGGCTGGATAGGAGGCGGGAAATGGCGCTCCACCGCGGAGATTGAGGCTGAGAAGGCCAGAGCTAAAGCTGAAGCGGAGAAGAGAGCACAGAAGGCGCCTCCGCCTGAGCAGCAGATTGGCGGGCCTCCAAAGCTGAAACGCTCTCCGGATACGCAAAGTTCTTCTGCGCCGCCTACTCATGCTCCTGCGGCCCCGCCTTCAGCGCCTGCTCAGAAACCAGCAAGCACGGACTCGGCCAAGACCTCTGGCTCCTCCTCTTCGATCGAAGATCCCAACCGGCCCGTGCTTCGACGTGGGATTTCCTCGGAGACGACGCACGAGCAGACAAAAGAGAGCTCCGAAGCCGGACCGCTCGTCGGACCAATCCAGCTCGTACCGGCGATTTCAGATGCGGACGGTCCGGAGCCGCGCCCGTACACCTATCAGATGAAGCCTGAGGAAGAACAGGGTTACCTGAAAAAGATGCTGGCAATGGCAGCAGAAGAAGTGCGCGGCCGCGCATCGCATGGTTCACCGGAGGCGACAGGCGCAGGAAAGTCAAGATCGAAGGCGACGCCACCGCCAGCTCCACAATTTCAAGACGTGCAATTGCATGTTTTCGATCTCTCGAACAGCAATGAGCCGGTGCTGGTGCTCACCGCCAATGCGCACCTCTCTTCTGCAAGCGCGGATCTGACATACATAATCGCGTTAGTGGCGCGTGAGGATATTTACGGTGACCTTCACAAAGTCTTTGCGCAAACCACGGACAACCAGCATTTGGACGTGCTGCCGAAGTATGACTTGATTGACGCAGTGGACGCTGCCGGTGACGGGCGTGGAGAATTGCTATTTCGGATCAGCTCGGAAGGTGGCTCGGCATTTGGTGTCTATCGGGTGATTGGCGATAAGCTGTGGCCGCTGTTTGAAGGGAAACCTGGGGCGTAGGAAAGCTTTCCGAGTAGGATCCTAGGAAAGCGAATAACCGGGAAGGGCACGACTTCCAGTCGTGCCGCCACAAATCTACGCCACAATATTTCGGCACGGCTGCAAGCCATGCCCTTCCCGATTCGTGAAGCGGTCTTCATTGCACAAATTACTCTGAACTATGACTACTGCGACCAAAGGCGTTGAAGCGAAGATCGAATCTCTGCGCGAAGAGATCCGGCATCACGAGTACCGCTATTACGTGCTCGACGATCCCGAGATCAGCGACGCGGACTTCGACCGCTTGATGAACGAGCTGAAGAGGCTCGAAGCGGAGCATCCAGAGCTGGTCGCTCCTGACTCACCCACGCAGCGGGTTGGTGGGAAGCCGCGCGAAGGATTTGTCAAAGTCGCGCATTCCGTACCGATGCTTTCGCTCGACAACGCTTACAGCGAGGAAGAGCTGCGCAACTGGGAGCGCCGCGTTCACGAACTCAGCGGACGCAAGGACATTGAATACGTTTGCGAGCTCAAACTTGACGGCATGTCATTGGCCTTGCGTTACGAAAATGGCAAGCTGGTGCGGGGCATCACGCGTGGAGACGGCTCGACAGGGGAGGATGTGACTTCCAACGTACGCACCGTGCGCTCGGTGCCGCTTTCCGTTTCTCCGGAGAAACTTAAGAAGGCCGGCATTCCTGCGGATTTTGAAGTCCGTGGCGAGATGTTGATGCCGATGGCCTCGTTCAAAAGAATGAATGAAGAGCGGGTGAAGCACGGGCTGTCTCAGTTCGCCAATCCTCGCAATGCGACAGCGGGCACCGTGCGGCAGCTTGAGCCAAGCATCACGGCACAGCGCCGGCTGGATTATTTTGCGTACATGTTGTTGGGGAGCACGGGCGGGGACGCCCGGGCCTCCACAACCAGGGATGGTGGAGGAACGGGCGCCCCCGCCCGTTCAACGGCAATCTTCGACAATCAGTGGGGGACCTTGAACGCTCTCGAAACCGACGGGTTCAAAGTGAATCCTCGCCGGACGCTAGCGACGAATTTCGATGAAGTCTGGAAATTCATCGGCGAGTGGGAGGAGAAGCGTGAGACTCTACCCTACGAAATTGATGGCGTCGTGATCAAAGTGAACAGCGCCCCCATGCAGCGTGAGCTTGGCTATACCGGCAAAGCCCCGCGCTGGGCGATTGCTTACAAGTACGCGGCGCGCGCGGGAATCACGAAGATCGAAGACATTCTGGTGCAGGTTGGTCGTACGGGGAAACTCACGCCGGTCGCAGCATTGAAGCCTGTCCCGATCGGTGGAACTACGGTTAGCCGCGCCACGCTTCACAACATGGACGAAATCGAGCGACTGGGGGTGAAGATCGGCGACTGGGTGGAAGTTGAGCGCGGCGGCGATGTGATCCCCAAGGTCACGCGCGTGCTTGACGACAAAGACCATCCGCGCGGGCACAAGTCGTTCCGCATGCCGGAAAAGTGTCCGGTGTGCGGCGGTCACGTAGTGCGCACCGAGGGTGAGGTGGACCATCGCTGCGTCAACCAGAAGTGCCCGGCGAAGTTGCGCGAGACCATCCTGCATTTTGCCTCGCGCGGCGTGATGAATATTGACGGCATGGGCGACGCACTGGTCAATCAGCTCACCGAACGCAAGATGGTGAAAGATGTTGCCGACATTTATAAGCTGACCAAAGCTGATCTGTTGAAGCTCGAACGGATGGGCGACAAGTCCGCGCAAAATGTTCTCAACGAAATCGAGCGCTCGAAAAAGCTGCCGCTGGAGCGTGTGATCTATGGCCTGGGCATCCGCTTTGTGGGCGAGCGCACCGCGCAATTCCTCGCCGAGCATTTCGGCGCGATGGACGATCTTGTGAAGGCCACCGAGGGAGAATTGCAGCAGGTAGAAGAAGTTGGCCCCCGCGTTGCAATGAGCATCGTGGAATTCTTCGCTGAACCCAAGAACCGCGAGTTGGTGGACGAACTCCGCGCCGCCGGCCTGACCTTCCGTGGCAAAAAGAAAGAACGTAGGACCAAACTCGCAGGCAAGACGTTTGTGTTGACGGGCACTCTGGCGAACTACTCGCGCGATGAAGCCAAGAAGATGATTGAAGATGCGGGCGGCAAGGTGACAGGCTCGGTCAGCAAAAAGACCGATTATGTAGTGGCCGGCGCCGATGCGGGTTCCAAGCTCGACAAGGCGAAGGAGTTGGGGGTTGTAGTCATAGACGAGAAGGGAATGGAAACACTTGCTCGCTGAATGTGCCGGTTGTTGTCGGGCGGCAGCGCGGCCTCAGTTCGCCGCGCGGGACTCTCAAATCGCCGTATTTTAGTACCATGAATATCCCTAGATAGTCGCGGGATTTTCATGGTACTATTATTGGCGTGATTCAACGCCTGGTTGATCTCGCCATGGTGCGCCAGGCCCTCCGGCGCAGTCCGGTGACCGTTCTTCTCGGTCCCCGGCAATGCGGCAAAACCACGCTGGCCCGGCAGCTGGTCCCCGCCGACTCGCTGAATTATTTCGATCTGGAAGATCCGCAGAGCCTCGCCCGGCTCAACGAACCGGATACCGCGCTGCGCCCGCTGAAGAAGCTGATCGTCATTGATGAAGTCCAGCGCCGTCCCGATCTCTTCCCCTTGCTGCGAGTCCTGGCCGACCGGCGCCCGGTTCCCGCGCGCTTCCTGCTTTTGGGCAGCGCCTCGCCCGACCTTCTCAAGCAGTCTTCCGAAACCCTGGCCGGCCGGCTTGAAATGGTGCCGCTGGAAGGCTTTCGTTTGGCCGACCTCGGTGCTGCCGCCCAGGACCGGCATTGGCTGCGTGGCGGCTTTCCGCGCGCCTACACGCCACGCCGCGAAGCCGATTCCGTTTCCTGGCGCAGGCAGTTTTTGCAAACATTTGTGGAACGCGACCTTCCCCAACTGGGCATCCGGATTCCGGCCCTGGCGGTGCGGCGCTTCTGGAACATGCTGGCCCATTATCACGCACAAACCTGGAATGCCGCTGAGCTGGCCCGCGCACTGGCGGTCAACGAATCCACCGTGCGGCATTATCTCCATCTGCTGACCGGTGTGTTTATGGTCCGGCAGTTGGCTCCGTGGCACGAAAACCTCGGCAAACGGCAGGTCAAGGCCCCCAAAGTCTATGTGCGCGATAGCGGGCTGTTGCACAGCTTGCTCGGAATCGCGGACCGGCGCGACCTTGAAAATCATCCCAAGGTCGGCGCTTCATGGGAAGGTTACGCAGTGGAGGAGGTGATCAAGGCCCTCCAGCCCGATGAAACGTACTACTGGGCGACTTATAACCGTGCCGAGCTGGATTTACTGTTGTTCAAGAAGGGCCGGCGCATTGGGGTCGAATGCAAGCGCGCCGACGCGCCGGTGTTGACTCCATCCATGCGGATCGCCATGGCGGACCTCAAACTGGACCACCTTTATGTCGTCTATCCCGGCGAGAGAGCATATACGCTGGCAAAGAAAGTTGAGGTTGTGCCGCTCGGAAGGTTTGTCAGGGCGGAGTAGGCTGCGGATACGATTCAGCCCACGGATTATGTGGGTGCAGGATCTGATGCGGGTTCGCCTTGACTAGTGAAGTCGAGAAGCATCTCCCCTCCCGCGCCCTGGACCCGCGCCCGGTGTCCTCCCTTCGTGAGTGTCATGGAGAATCTGAGCGGCCGCCCCACATAATCGTCGTTCACCTCGAACGTGAAGACGTTTCCCCGGTCAATCGGATTGAGCATTTCAGACTCGTGCTCACTGTGAGGATCGTGGGACTCTACTGTGCCGACTAGGTTCCCATCCTTCTGCGAAATATTTAGAATGACGCCAAGTTTGTGCCCTGTGCGATGCCAATTCGGCGGTTCCCACCGCCCCACGAACAATTGCGATTGAGCGAGGACCCTCTCGGAATAAGTTGCGAAGCCCAGAGCCAGCAGAAATACAAAGGGCAGCCTCATTCTGAAACAGACACCAGCGCCTGGTCCAAGTCGAATTCTGTATTCCAGGTTCAATTCAGCCCTCGGCAATCACGCCCCTGATTCTCCGCCACGTCTTCTCCAGCGCTTCCGGCAGCACCCGGCTCTCTCCCGTCACGGTCATGAAGTTGGTATCGCCGACCCAGCGGGGCAGCACGTGCATGTGGACGTGGCCAGTGACTCCCGCTCCGGCGGCGCGGCCGATGTTCATGCCCAGGTTGATGCCGTCGGGCGAGTAAACCTGGCGAAGCACGCTCTCCATCTTTTGCGATAGCGTCATCATCTCCTGCGCGGCGGCTTCGGGCAGCTTCTGTAGTTCATCGAGATGCGCGAACGGCACGATCATCACGTGGCCTGAGGTGTAAGGGAAGCTGTTCAGAATGATGTAGCAGTGCTGGCCGCGATAGACGATCTTGGCCTTTTCGTCCGGAAGTTTCGGCAGCTCACAGAAGATGCAGCCGTCGGGCTTGCCTTCGTTCTTGCCTGCGGTGGTGACGTAGGCGTAGCGCCAGGGCGTCCAGAGGTAGTCCATGACAAAAGGAGGGTAGCAGATCACGTGTGGGTCGGACACTCTCGTCCGACGCCTTGGATCTGGTTTTGCACTCGAAACCAGCGTCTCCTGTCTGTAATTAATGGACAATTGCGCCGGTGCAGACACCCAAGTTTTGTCGGACAAGAGTCCGACCCACACGGGCACTGATCACCCGATTGTTAACACTCGGCTTTCCGTTTGACACTCTTTCCAAGCGGTTGCTATAGTCGAAGAGTTCCCTTTGGATGCAGGTTCGATCTTTACGGCCGCTGGGTCAAGTCTATCCGCCAGGGTGGGCTCAACATAAACTAAGACTCATACCAGCAGTTCGCTAGCCAGCCCGCATCCTCTGACACCGCTGAGAGGCAATGACTTTGTTCGACGAGACCAACGCTCCCTATTCCGACTCCAACACCACAACTTTAACCGAGCAGCAGCCCGCGACTGAGACCCAGGCTGAGCCTGAACGATCCGCTCAGAATCACGATCAGCAAGATCATGGTCAGCAGAGTAATGCTCAGCAGAACCTTGCTCAACCTGTCGAAGAAAAGCCGACGCCTGCGAGCACCGACGATTTCGCTTCTGCGCTGGAGACCTTCACCCACGAAGCCGAAGAAACTGTCGGCGAAGACCACGTGCTCAAGGGCACGGTGCTGAAGCTAACGGCCACGCACGTGGTGGTGGATATCGGAGCCAAGTCGGAAGGCATGTTGCCGCTTGCGGAAGTTCTGGACCATGAGGGCAAGCCTCGGTTCAAGGCAGGCGACGAGATTGACGTGATGCGGGACAAGGGCGAAGCCGAAGAGGGGTATATCAATCTCTCTTTTCAAAAAGCGCAGAAGCTGCGCGCCTGGGACGAAATTGAGAAAGCCTACACCGAGAATCGTCCAATTCAGGCAACGGTTGTGGAACGTACCAAGGGCGGTGTGACGGTTGACATCCTCGGAGCGCGGGCGTTCCTTCCTGGCTCACAGATCGATCTGCGGCCGGTACGGAACCTGGAGGGGATGAAAGGCCAGAGCTTTGAAGTCGCCATCGTCAAGCTCAACAAGAAGCGCGGCAACATTGTCGCTTCGCGTAAGCAGCTTCTCGAACAGGAGCAGAACGAGAAGAAATCCAAGACGCTCGAACACCTTCAGGAAGGCTCTGTCCTCACCGGTGTGGTGAAGAACCTCACTGACTACGGAGCGTTTGTGGATCTGGGCGGCATTGATGGTCTTCTCCACATCACGGACATGTCCTGGGGACGGCTGACGCACCCACGAGACCTCGTAAACGTAGGCGACCAGATTCAAGTAAAGGTGCTCAAGTACGACGGCGACAAGCAGCGCGTATCTCTCGGATTCAAGCAGCTCACACCCGACCCATGGCTAGACGCCGAGCATCGTTATCCAGTTGGAGCGCACGTCCACGGTCGAGTGATCAGCGTGACCGATTACGGAGCTTTCGTCGAATTGGAACAGGGAATCGAAGGATTAGTACATGTCAGCGAGATGACCTGGTCCAAGCGCACCAAACATCCATCCAAGCTCGTCAACGTGAACGACCAAGTCGACTGCGTGGTGCTGAATGTCAATCCGGCAGAGCGCCGGATTTCTCTAGGCATGCGGCAACTAGCTGCGAATCCCTGGGACTCGTTGATAGAGAAATATCCAGTTGGCGCTACGGTTGAGGGGCGCGTGCGCAATCTTACGGACTTCGGCGCCTTCGTCGAAATCGAGGAAGGCATTGATGGCCTGGTCCACGTCAGCAATCTGAGTTGGACCAAGCGCGTAAAACACCCGTCGGAGGTCCTGAAGAAGGGCGACCGGGTTAAGGCGATCGTTCTCGCCATCGACTCGGACAAGCGGCGATTGTCACTCGGAGTAAAGCAGCTTCAGCCGGATGTGTGGGAGTCGTTTTTTGAGCATCATCACGTGGGCGACATTATTCACGGCAAGGTCCTGCGCGTGGCGACATTTGGCGCGTTTGTGGAGATCGCAGAGGGTGTAGAAGGACTGTGCCACAATTCGGAGGCGGCTGATCGGAACGGTCAGACCCTGCATCTCGAGCCCGGCCAAGAGCATGATTTTAAAATTATCAAGATGAGCCCCGAAGAAAAGAAGGTCGGTCTCAGTATTCGCGCGGCGGGTCAGGAAGCTTCGAGGACGGAAGTGGAAGCGTACAAGCATCCTGCTTCAAGCACTGGATCTACGATCGGAGAACTAGTGTCGTGGAAGCGGGCTGGCAACGAGAACGGGTAAAAGCGGCTTTAGACACTAGGCTTTAGGCGTCGGCAGTTCTGGTTTTTGCAAGGCCTAAAGCCGAATTTCATTTTGTATCAATCCGCAGCACAATATTCACGAGCTTCCGATCATCAAACTGACTCATTCTCTTCGTGTCGCTTGTCTTTCCGTTGAGCTGGGCATAGATTTCGTAATCCACATTGGCCGCCAGGGCCGGGAAGCGGTATGTGCCATCCGCGCCTACAATGTAAGTCTTCACAGCGCGAGTGCGCGTATCGGTGACATAAACCACCGCATTGATTAAGAGATTGTCCTGCTTATCCATCACCTTCCCCGTTAGCAGGCGGCCTGGGGCTGTTTCCTTGTCTCTCCCCAGCGACGGAATCGCTACAAGCAAAGTAAGCGTCAGCAAAGAAGCCAGCATTATTCGACGGTTTTTCATAGGCACCTCCCGAACTACTCGTGAGCTGCTGCTATTTTAGATGCAACCCCGTATCGGCGCGCTCGTTGTTCTCTAGGTGCACAGTGACCTCTGGGCCAGGCTGTAAGTGCTTGCCATCAGAAGACTTACACCCCTTAGTGTCCGCCCAGATAATGTACTCCTGTCTCCCGACCGGAACGCGCGGTTCGAACTCGCCCAGTCGATTGGAGTAGACCTCCCACCGTGCTTTTTTGGTCGCCAGCCTTGCGGATCTTCACTTTGACGCCGTACACCGGCCGATGATCCGGGCCCCACACCGTGCCAAAGATCAGCGCATAGTCGTTCGGCTGCGGCCGCTGACGGCCTTGGACCGGTGTACTAATCATGAGCACGATTACGAAGAATACGAAAACAAGGCGGGGCAAGGCGGGCGGGATTCGGGCAGGTGAAAAGGCCGGTTCAGGAGTAGTCGCCGTCTTCGTTTTCTTCCTCGTCATCGTCTTCGTACTCTTCCTTTTCCTCGACTGCCTTGAGCTCCACGGGATTGATTGTGATCACTTCGAAATCTGTCCCACACTCGGGGCAGGAAAGGACTTCGCCTTCATCCACCTCATCTTCTTCGACATCCAGGCTGGTCTCGCACTCAGGACAATGAATCACAATTGCCTCCATCATATAATCGCACCTGTTATATTTAGTTTCTTCTGCGACGCAGGTCAAGTAGGCCAGCCCACAGTTGTCCGGCTTCCGATGCAGTAGATGACCGCTGGGGCTGCTCGGATGCGGCGGAAAATCGTTGTGATTTCTGACGGTAAAATTCGTTCCTGCAGCGATCATCCCCGAGGATATTCTAAAACTGGCTCGCAAGACTTTTCGATCGCCGTCTTGCTACTCGCCTTTATGGTTCCCCTAGCGAAAGCACAGCAGGCTCCTACCTCCGCTGACCCGCGCATCAAAGCTGCCCTGAACGAAATTTCGGCGGGGCAAATCCAGTCTAATATCGAGAAACTGGTCAGCTTCCAGACGCGCGCTACTACTTCTGCCCAAGATCCGGCCTCGATCTCCGCAGGCAGAGGAATCGGAGCAGCGAGAGAGTGGATCAAGAGCGAGTTTGAACGCTACTCACGCGATTGTGCCGGCTGCCTGGAGGTGAAAACCGACAGTTTCACGCAGCCCATCAGCGAGCGCGTGCCATCACCGACAGCGATCACGAATGTTTACGCAGTCCTCAAAGGTACGAATGCTGAAGATGCGAAGCGTATCGTGCTGGTCACAGGCCACTACGACTCGCGAAACAGTGGTCCGCTGGATGGGGCTGGCATTGCTCCCGGTGCCAACGACGATGGCAGCGGGACAGCCGTCAGCCTGGAATGTGCGCGTGTAGTGAGCAAGCTGAAATTTCCCGCAACCATTATTTTCCTCACCGTCGCTGGTGAGGAACAAGGGCTCTACGGCAGCAAACATTTCGCGGAGTTCGCCAAGTCGCAAGGCTGGGAAATTGAAGCCGTGCTGAACAACGACATCGTTGGCGGAGATCGGAGCCCCGGGCAGGATGGCAAAGTTGTGCGAGTGTTCTCCGAGAGCATTCCAGACAATACCAGTGAAGGGCAGATTCGGATGATCCGCGCGCTGGGCGGCGAAAACGATTCACCTTCGCGCGAACTGGCCCGCTATATCGCGGGGACTGCGCGCACCTATCAGACGGAAGTTGCTCCGCTGCTTGAATTCCGGCGCGACCGCTACCTTCGCGGCGGAGACCATATTTCATTCAACGAGCAAGGCTTTGCCGCCGTTCGTTTTACGGAATTTCGCGAAAATTTTAATCATCAGCACCAGAACGTGCACAGCGAAAACGGAATCGAATATGGCGACTTGCCAAAGTTTGTGAATTTCGACTACGTAGCCAATGTCGCGCGATTGAATGCGGCTGCGCTGGCGGCCCTGGCGTCGGCTCCCGCACCGCCACGAAATGTGCATCTTGTAACCAAAGGACTGGAAAATGACTCAACGCTGGTGTGGGAGCCACCGGCGGACGGACGCGCGTCAGGATATGAAGTGCTGCGGCGGGCAACGGCTTCGCCAGATTGGGAACACTCGCAATCATTTGGCAATGTTTCGAAGGCTACAGTGCCGGTTTCAAAAGATAATGTGATTTTTGGGGTACAGGCAGTGGACGAGGCGGGGCACAGGAGCCTGCCTATCGTGCCATCGCCGGAGCGCTGAGACCCTGATAACATTTGAAGAGAGTTTTGGCGTGTAGTAGTTGTTGGGTAACGCAGCTCTTGGGTGGCGCGGTTTTTGGGTGGAGCAGGGCCTACGGCCCTGCGTTTAAAGCGGCGATTCAGTTTCGCAACGCTGCAAGCGCTGCGCCACCCAAAAGCCCGGCCACCCGTTAGCAAGCGGTTGTTGAATTATGCCTAGAAATACCTCTTCCGTAATGGGACTGCCGCCATTCCGCGGCGCTGTCCGGCAAATCATCCTGGCAAGTGCTGGCATTTATGTTGTGATCCTGCTACTGGTGGCGTTTGCCCCAGGAGCCGGGCAAGCAATTCTGACGCACGGCATTCTCGACCCGGGGCGCATTCGCGAAGGCTGGTTGTGGCAGTTTGCCACTTATGCCTTCATGTATGTCGACCCACTACAGTTCGTGCTCTCGCTGCTCGGAATTTATTTTCTGGGATGGGCAGTTGAAGAGCGCATCGGCTCGACCGCCTTCTACGGGCTGTTTTTTGGCAGCATCATTCTCTCGGCAATAGCTGGATTTTTACTCTCGCTAACAGGCGTGGTTGCTCAAGGGGTGGCGATGGGTTCGGGCGCCGCCGCCAATGCGATTCTGATGGTGTTTTATCTGTTCAATCGTGGCGCGCCCATCATGCTGTTTCCGATTCCGATCCAGATACCGGTGAAATGGATCGTGCTGTTTACGGCAGCGATCGAGGCGGCGTACTTGCTCCTCAGTCGCTTCGCACTCTTCTATTTCGTTTTGTTGTTGGGGCTGGGAGCTGGGTATGTGTGGTACTCGCTGTTCTTGACGCGTAGAACGTCCGTCGGAATCTCCGAACGGTTCTATGGATGGCGCAATTCCTACTATCGCTGGAAACGCCGCCGCGCCGCCCGCAAGTTCGAAGTGTACATGCGAGACCACGACCGCACCGTCACCTTCGATGAGCACGGGAACTACATCCCTCCCGAGGATTCGGGCAAAAAGAATGGCGGGTCAAAGTCGGGGTGGGTGAATTAGAAAAGCAGCTTTTAGCCGTTAGCTCTTGGCCTTGTCATCCCGAACACGCCCGCCGAGGCGGGCGGGCGAGGGATCTCGCCTCAGTTGGCTCATCTGTGCAGTCTTGCGCAGCTATCCATCCCCCATGCCGGCACTTCTTTATTCCGGCGTACGCCATAGGTGACGCAAACGTATCGTAAGGTCCCTCCCTCGCGCTTGGGGGCGAGTTCGGGATGACAAGGTTTGCTGAGGGCTGATAACTGAGAGCTGACAGCTTCTTTACGCGCTGACCAGTGACCCAATCTTCTCCCCCGTCACAACCTTCGCGATATTTCCGCGCTGATTCAGATTGAAGATGATGATGGGGAGATTATTGTCTTTGCAGAGAGAGATGGCGGTTGAGTCCATGACTTTAAGGCCGCGCTTCAGGACTTCCATATAAGTGATTTGAGTAAACTTGGTCGCGTCTTTCACGATCATGGGATCGGCGTCGTAGATACCATCGACCTTGGTGGCTTTCAAGATTGCGTCGGCTTTGATTTCCATGGCGCGAAGCGAGGCGGCGGTATCTGTCGAGAAGTATGGATTCCCAGTGCCGCCGGCAAAGATGACGATGCGTCCCTTTTCCAGGTGGCGGATGGCGCGGCGGCGGATGAACGGCTCCGCGACCTGATTCATTTCGATTGCGGACTGCACGCGGGTGTAGACGTTCTGCTTTTCGAGGGCGTCCTGCAGGGCCAGCGCGTTGATGACCGTGGCCAGCATTCCCATGTGGTCGGCGGAAACGCGGTCCATGTCCTTGGCTTGCTCGGCAACCCCGCGGAAGAAGTTTCCGCCGCCGACTACGATCGCGATTTGCACGCCAAGGGAATGGACGTCGGCGAGTTCAGCGGCAATCTCGTGAATGCGGGGAGAGTCAACTCCGAACCCTTGCGTAGCGGCCAGCGCCTCACCGGAGAGTTTCAGCAGCACGCGTTTGAAAATCGGCTCAGGCATGTCTTTCTCAGATAATATCGCGGGGACCAAAATGGGCACCTTTCGGTGCCCCAACTACTCAGCTTTTTGTTCCGGTTTTGAGATGGCTATCGTCTCGCCTGCGTCGCCGACTTTGAATCGGGCAAAGCGCTTGACGGAAATGTTCTCACCCAGCTTGCCGATCTTGCTGGTAATGAGCTGGGAGATCGAGAGCGTCTGGTCCTTGATGAAGGGCTGTTCATAGAGGCAGACCTCCTGGTAGAACTTTTCCATTCTGCCTTTGACCATCTTCTCGGCAATTTCCGCTGGCTTGCCACTGGCGATTGCTTGCGAGCGATAGATGTCTCTCTCGCGCTCGAAGTCTGCCGCTGTGACATCCTCCTTGCGGATGAACTTGGGATCACTCGCAGCTATATGCATCGCGATATCGTGCACCAACTCCTTGAAGTCGTCGGTACGGGCGACGAAGTCGCTCTCGCAATTGATCTCGACCAGCACGCCAATTTTGCCGCCGGCATGAATGTACTGAGCGACGGAGCCTTCACTGGTCACGCGAGCCGCCTTCTTAGCGGCAACGGACACACCTTTCTTGCGCAGAACGATGACAGCCTGCTCAAAGTCCCCTTTGGCTTCGGTCAGTGCCTGCTTGCAATCCATCATGGGCGCTCCGGTTTTCTCGCGGAGCTCTTTTACTTGTGCGGCGGAAATATTCACTGTAGTTGTGCCCATAAATTCTGTCGTTGGTCTTTGGTCGTTGGCGATTGGCCTGCTCGACGCTCGTATAAATTTTGACCCGCGCCGGATGCGCACGCGGGTCAGAATCTTTCGCCCCGACGGGGCTTGATCGTTTTCGCTAACTACCCAGAGCCTGCGCCATGGTGTGTTGGCCGACGACCAACGACCAACAGCCAACGACCGCTCTAATATGTTTGATGCTCGACTTCCGGAGTCTCGGCTGCAGTTTCGGCGGATGCGGCCTTCTTGCGAGTCCCACGGCCCAGCACGTCTTCCATGCTGATATTTTCGGAATCGCCACCGGAATCGCCGGGTTCTTCCTCGCCGGAGGCCTCGATTGAGCCTTCGACCGCTTCTTCGGCAGCAGTGGCTTCAGCCTGCTGCGCCTCTTCTACTCCCGCGGCCACATCAGCCGCCTGCTTGTCGGTCAACATCTGCGAGCCTTCGACCACCGAGTCGGCAACCTTGGAAGCGAACAGCCTTATGGCGCGCAGAGCGTCGTCATTACCGGGAATCACGTAATCCACTTCGCTGGGATCGCAATTCGTGTCCACCACGGCAACTACCGGGATGCCCAGTTTGCGGGCTTCGCGTACGGCGATTTGTTCCTTGTTGGAATCAATGATGAAGATCGCGTCCGGCAACCGGGTCATGTTCTTGATCCCGGCCAGGTTGGCCTGCAGATGTTTGCGCTCGCGTTCAAGCTTGATCACTTCTTTTTTCGGCAGCAGCTCGTAACGGCCATCCGTGGCCATTTCATCGAGTTCTTTGAGCCTCTTAACGGACTTCTGTACGGTCACCCAATTGGTGAGCAGTCCGCCCAACCACCGCTGGTTCACATAAAAACTACCCGCGCGAGTCGCTTCCTCGGCGACTGCATCCTGGGCCTGCCGCTTGGTTCCGACGAAAAGGAGTATTTTACCGGCAGACGCCTGTTCAGCCACAAACTTCGACGCTTCTTTGAACATCTTTAGCGTCTTTTGCAGGTCAATGATGTAAATGCCATTGCGCTCTCCGAAGATGTATTCCTTCATCTTGGGATTCCAGCGCTTCGTCTGATGCCCGAAGTGAACACCCGCCTCGAGCAACTCTTTCATGGTGATGTTAGCCAATTAACCTCCTCCGTTAATCTGCATCCCTCGTTCATGCTTGCGAACTCCGGATTGCTTTCCCGTCCCCGCACCGCGAAGCACGGGAAGAATTAGAAACCAGCTTTCAGCCGTCAGCTATCAGCCTTCAGCCACAACCTCAAAAACCTTGTCATTCCGAACCGCTTCAGCGGTGAGGAACCTGCTTTTCCGCACTACCGCTTGCTGAACTGGAAGCGCTTGCGGGCGCCCTTCTGGCCGTACTTCTTGCGCTCTTTGGAGCGGGAGTCGCGGCTTACCAGTCCTTCGGCCTTCAACTTCTTGCGCAGCTCGGCGTTGAACAGCATCAATGCGCGTGCTATGCCCAGCTTTACGGCATCGGCCTGGCCATTTATGCCACCGCCTGATACGTTGGCGATCACGTTGAAAGTGGCAACCGACTCCGTCGAGACCAGCGGCACCTTGGCGCTTGCGCGCTGCGATTCAGTAACAAAATATTGCTCGAATGGGCGGCCATTCACTTTAAATTCGCCGCTCCCAGGGCGTAAGAAGACTCGGGCCACAGCGGTCTTGCGCCGTCCCGTTCCGTAGTATTGAACTAAATCAGCCATTAGCTCTTGATCTGCCTTTTCGTAGAGACATAGCTGGCTATGTCTTGCCCGCTGCGTCTCAGAATCTCGTCCCATCAAAAAGACGTAGCAGAGCTACGTCTCTACAGAAAAATATTTACGCCAGCGCTTTTGCTGCCGGCTTCTGGGCGGCGTGCGGATGTTTGTCGCCCTTGTAAACTTTTAACTTGCTGAACATGTGCGTGCCGAGCTTGGTCTTCGGCAGCATGCGTTTCACGGCGTCTTCAATGATCAGCTCAGGCTTGCGAGCAAAGCGCTTGCGGAAGTCTTCGGTGCGCAGACCGCCCGGATATCCGGTGTAACGGTGATACGCCTTCTGTTCCGACTTCATCCCCGTGGTCTTCACCTTCTCGGCGTTGATCACGACCACATGATCGCCGGTGTCCAGAAACGGCGTGTACTGTGGGTTCTCTTTGCCCATCAGAATGCGGGCGACTTGCGACGCTAGCCGGCCGAGGATCTGCCCCGAGGCATCGACGACGTACCACTTGCGCGCAATTTCCCCCGCTTTGGGGAAATAGGTTGACATTACTGATCTCCCAGAAAAATGAAAACCGAAGAAGACCGCTGAGTACCCATCAAAGCGCCGAAGGCGCATGGCTATCAGGCGGGCAACCGCAACTACCAAAGGCTTTACGATATCGCAGGAAGTGCTGCATTGTCAACGAGCAGCTGGGGAAACAGGGTTACTTCTTGTCGGTCTTCTTTGACGAATTTGACGAATTGGACTCCGACTTTGCCGAATTGGAGTCCGACTCCGCCTTGGGCTTGCTGTCCTTCTTCGCATCGGATTCTTTGCCAGAGTCACTTTTCGATTCGGAGCTCGAAGCCGACCCTCCTGCGGGCTTTTTAGCGTAGTCGGTCACGTACCAGCCCGATCCTTTGAACCGCACGGCCGGAGCTGAAACCAGTTGCTCGATTGGGCCGCCGCATTCTGGACACTTTTTTACGTGGGAATCGGAGAACTTCTGGATCTTTTCGAAGCGGTGGTGACACTTCTTACACTGATACTCGTAAAGTGGCATGGACCCCTTAAGCTAACTTGGCACAGGAAATGATTTCTCCAGGTACGACTACAGGATATACCGGCTCAAGTCCTGGTCCTTCACAATATCGGCCAGGGTCTTGTTTACATATTCGGCGTCCACGTTGAACTGCTCGCCTTTTTTCTCGGGAGCATTGAAGCTGATTTCATCGAGTACGCGCTCCATGATGGTATGCAGCCGCCGCGCTCCGATGTTCTCGGTGCCCTCGTTTACACGGAACGCAAAGCGGGCAATCTCCTCCAGCGCCTGAGGCGTGAACTCCAATTTGACGCCTTCAGTTTCCAACAGCGCCGTGTACTGTTTCACCAGAGAAGATTTGGGTTCAGTAAGAATCCGGACGAAATCTCCCATGGTGAGCGACTGCAGCTCCACGCGGATAGGGAAGCGGCCTTGCAACTCGGGGATCAGATCGCTGGGCTTGGATACGTGGAATGCCCCGGCGGCGATAAAGAGAATATGGTCGGTGCGTACCATGCCATAGCGAGTATTAACGGTGGTGCCTTCAACGATGGGAAGAATATCGCGCTGTACTCCTTCGCGTGAGACGTCGGGGCCATGACCGCCTTCGCGGCCTGCAATCTTGTCAATTTCATCAAGGAAGATAATTCCGGCATCTTCAACGCGATCAATCGCGGTCCGCGTGACCTGGTCCATATCAATCAGCCGTTGCTCTTCTTCCTGGATCAGATACTCGAAGGCCTCGTTGACCTTCATCTTCCGCTTCTTGGTGCGCTGGCCGAAGATGTTGGGCAGCATGTCTTTGATGTTGACGTCCATCTCCTCCACGCCCTGGTTGGAGATGATTTCGAATGAAGGAAAATTTCGCTCGCGGACTTCAATCTCTACGATGCGGTCGTCGAGTTTGCCTTCGCGTAACTGCTGGCGCAATTTTTCGCGGGTGCGCGAATAGGAATCCCCGGTGGAAGCTTCGAGCGTAAAGCCTGGCTCCGGATGCGACGGCGCCGCCGGGGGAAGCAGAATGTCCAGCAAGCGCTCTTCAGCATTCAACTCGGCTTTGTCGGCCACGTCTTCGAGTTTTTCCTCGCGGATATTGTCAATCGCAATCTCGACCAGGTCGCGAATCATGGACTCCACGTCGCGGCCCACGTATCCCACTTCGGTAAACTTCGAAGCTTCAACTTTCAAGAATGGCGAATTCGCCAGCTTGGCCAGACGGCGAGCAATTTCCGTTTTGCCCACGCCCGTTGGCCCGATCATGATGATGTTCTTGGGAATGATTTCTTCGGCCAGGTCAGGAGGAAGCTTCTGCCGCCGCATGCGGTTGCGCAGGGCGATGGCAACGGCGCGTTTGGCGTCCTTTTGCCCAATGACGTGCTTGTCGAGCTCGGCGACAATCTCACGGGGAGTGAGTTCGTCAAGCGCGACGTGTTCTTCTTCGGCGGTGGAAGGGAGATAAATGGCCATTTAGCCGTCAGCTCTCAGTCGTCAGCTCTCAGCCAACCCGCCTTTGCTGACGGCTGATGGCTGATAGCTACAATTCTTCTATCGTTACCTTGTCATTCGTATAGATGCACATTTTGCCCGCAATCTTCATTGCTTCTTCGGCGATCTGGCGGGCAGAAAGTTGTGTCTGTTCGCTCAGCGCCTGGGCTGCGGCCTGGGCGTAAGGGCCTCCGCTGCCGATGGCCGCGATTCCGCCGTCGGGCTCGATCACATCACCTTGCCCACTCAGCAGAAATGTTTGGTCCTTGTCGGAGACCAGCAGGAGCGCTTCCAAATGACGCAAAAACTTGTCGGTGCGCCAATCCTTTGCCAATTCCACAGCGCCCCGCCCGATGTTGCCATGATACTGCTCGAGCTTTGCTTCAAAGCGGCTGAATAGCGAGAAAGCGTCGGCGGTGGATCCGGCAAACCCAGCCAGAATCTTGTCCTGGTACAACCGTCGGATCTTCTTTGCCGAATGCTTGATGACCGCTTCGCCCAGCGTGACCTGGCCATCCCCGGCCATTACGACTTTGCCGTCGCGGCGGACACACAAGACTGTGGTAGAGCGAATCAGGCGCTTCTGATGCATGAGAGCAATTCTAGATTATAGCAGCGGCGGGACGGTCAACCTCAGGCGTGTACTGGTTGCGCGCTATGCTTCCCACTCAGCAATTGCCGCAACACGTACTGCAAAATCCCGCCGTTCGCGTAATAGAGTGCCTCTTGCAGCGTATCGATGCGTAGCACGGCCTCGAAGTCCTTACTCACAGGGCCGGAGGCCGCTTGCACTTTAACCCGCCGTCCAGGAACAAAATTCTCAACCAGTTCGCCAATCCCCCTGATCTCGAATACTTCCTCTCCGGTGAGTTTGTGCAAATCAGCGCTTTCTCCCGGCAGAAATTGCAGTGGCAGGATTCCCATACCGACCAGGTTAGAGCGGTGAATGCGCTCGTAGCTTTCACCAATCACGACGCGGACGCCCAGCAACAGTGGGCCTTTGGCTGCCCAGTCGCGAGACGAGCCTGAGCCGTACTCTTTGCCGCAAATAATGACCAGGGGCACGCCTTCCGCGGTGTACTTTTCTGATGCTTCAAAGATCGTCATCTCTGCGTCGTCAGGAAGATGCCGGGTAAATCCACCTTCAAGACCCGGCACCATTTTGTTGCGCAGTCGGACATTCGCGAATGTCCCGCGCACCATAACTTCGTGATTACCGCGCCGCGAACCATAAGAATTGAAGTCCGCAGGCTTGACCCCATGCTCCTGCAAATATTTTCCGGCTGGGCTATCTCTCTTGATCGAACCGGCCGGCGAAATGTGATCTGTGGTTACACTGTCCCCGAGCACGGCCAGGACACGGGCGCTCTTGATGTCCATGATGGCAACGGGTTTGCGCGACATTTCGTCGAAGTAAGGCGCACGCTGAATGTACGTTGAATGTTCATCCCAAGCGTAAGTGTCGCCTTTGGGAACAGGCAATCCGCGCCAATGCGCGTCTCCCTCGTAAACCTCGTCGTAAGTCTTGCGGAACATGTCGGAGGAAATAGAATGCTCGACCGCTTCGTCAACCTCGCGCTGCGATGGCCAGATGTCGGCAAGAAACACCGGCTTGCCATCTTTACCGGCGCCGAGCGAATCTTTCCGCAAATCCACATCAATTCGCCCCGCGAGCGCGAACGCAACCACCAGAGGAGGCGACATCAGGTAATTGGCGCGGACGTCGGGATTAATCCGCCCCTCAAAATTCCGATTCCCCGAAAGCACGGAGGCAACTACCAGGTTCTTACGGTCGATTTCCTTTGAGATCTCCTCCGGCAGTGGACCGGAATTTCCGATACAAGTGGTGCAGCCATATCCAACAATATGAAATTTCAGTTTCTCAAGATAGGGAGTGAGCCCGGCATTCTCAAGATAATCGCGGACAACTTTCGACCCCGGGGCAAGCGAAGTCTTCACCCAGGCGGGCACTTGCAATCCGCGCTCGACGGCCTTTTTGGCCAGCAGCCCGGCTGCCAGCATGACCGAAGGATTCGAGGTGTTAGTGCAGCTGGTGATCGCGGCGATGACCACGCTACCATGACTCAGCTGACCGTTGCCGGAAGCCGCCGCTCCTCCCTTGCCTGGCTTGATCAACGATGGCAGCGCATTCTCGAAGGACTGTCTCGCATTTGAAAGCGCGACTCGATCCTGCGGACGCTTGGGCCCGGCCAGGCTCGGCTCAACACTCGCGAGGTCAAGCGCCAGCAGTTCGGAATATTCCGCTTCCGGCGTGTTTTTCTTGTGAAAGAGACCTTGCGCGCGGCTGTACGCTTCCACCAGCGCAATCTGTTCTTCGGAACGGCCAGTCAGCCGCAGATAAGTCAGGGTCTCGCGGTCAATTGGGAAAATTCCGCACGTCGCACCGTACTCCGGAGACATGTTGCCAATGGTCGCGCGATCGGCCAGCGGCAGCTCCTGCAATCCTGGTCCGAAATACTCAACGAACTTGCCGACCACGCCGTGCGTGCGCAGCATTTCAGTGATCGTAAGCACCAGATCAGTTGCGGTTGCACCCTCGCGCAGCCGTCCGGTCAGCTTCACGCCGACCACTTGCGGAATCAGCATTGAAACTGGTTGTCCGAGCATGGCCGCCTCCGCTTCAATTCCGCCGACACCCCAGCCCAGCACGCCCAGGCCGTTGATCATGGTTGTGTGGGAATCGGTGCCGACAAGCGTGTCCGGATAAGCGACGCGCCTGCCATCAGCTTCGTTCACGAACACCACGCACGCTAGAAACTCCAGGTTTACCTGGTGCACAATTCCCGTGTCGGGCGGGACAATCGCCAGATTGTGAAATGCGGTCTGCCCCCATCGCAGGAATCCGTAACGTTCTTTGTTGCGCAGAAATTCGAGTTCGGCATTCATCGCAAACGCTTGCGGCTTGCCGAACTCGTCTACCTGCACCGAATGATCAATCACCAGTTCGGCAGGTTGCAGCGGATTGATCAGCGATGGATCTCCGCCCAGTTTCTTCATGGCGTCACGCATGGCGGTGAGGTCGACAATCGCCGGAACGCCGGTGAAATCCTGCATGAGTACGCGGCTGGGCGTAAATGCGATTTCTTTCTCAGGCTTGGACCGACCGTTCCACGATGCTAACGCGCGAATGTCCTCAGCTTTAACGTTGCGGCCATCTTCAGTTCGCAGCAGGTTCTCCAGCAGGATGCGGAGCGAAAACGGCAGATGCCTGGTCGAAATGCCTTGCTTGTCGAGCGCGTCAAGGCGATAGATTTCGTATTCTTTCCCGCCAACCTTCAAGGTGGATTTCGAATGAAAGCTGTTCATGGGCAGTGCCTTCCTGATCAGTTTCTATAAGATTAGTTTAGTCGTTTGCGGTGCAGTTTGCGTGTCGGGTGCCAGCAAAGAGGGCGTTGCGGATCACTGGACACAGATCATCCTCTGTGCACCTCTGTGCCCTCTGTGGTAGAAAAAGCTTGAACCACAGAGGACACAAAGGTGCACAGAGGAAACTCCGGCGAGCATTTCACTTCGCCCGCAACAGCAAAACCGGCACGCTGATATTGTGCTGCACTCGGCTGGCAGTCGTTCCGAGAAAGACATCGGCAAGAAATCGGTGTCCATGAGTGCTCATCGCCACCAGATCGCACCCCTTCTGCTGGACCCATTTAATGATTTCTTTTACCGGTTCGCCGTAGGCCAATTCGGCGGCCGTGGGAATGCCGGCTGACTGAAACTCCTGCTGAACTTTTTGCAAGTACGCGGTATCTTCGGCGATTTCCGGGCTAACAGCGTCCCGGCCATAGGTCCGCGCTGCCCATCCATCGGCGACATGAAGCAGCACCAGGCGGCTCTGGGCAAGCTTCGCTAGCTGTTTGACGTGTTCGATAATCGCCCGATCGGTGGGAGTGCCGTCCAGGGTGACGAGAATGGTTTTGTACATGTGCGGTCCCCTTTTCAGCTTTTCAGCTTCCCGCCTTTAACTGCCAACGATGACATGCCACGCCGACCGGATGGAATCCGGCAGTCCCCACAGATCCAGCGCAGTAATCAAAATCGCGCTAGACCAACCGCCAATCATAAGAAACTTGCCGCTTCTCCATACTCCCATCTTCTCGCGAGAGCTGGTGAAATGGAGAAGAGGAAACATGGCGAACGGAAGTTGAAGCGCAAGCACTACCTGGCTGAGCGTTAGCAGATCATTCACGCTGCTGTTGCCGCGAATCCCGATGACCAGAACTGCCGGAATAATGGCCAGTGTGCGGGTAATCAGCCGCCGCAGCCAGGGCCGAATTCTCCAGTGCATGAAGCCTTCCATCACCACTTGCCCCGCGAGTGTGCCGGTAATCGTGCTGCTTTGTCCGCTGGCCAGAAGGGCCACCACAAACAACGTGCTCGCAAGCGATGTCCCCAGCAGTGGCGCCAGCGTGAGGTATGCGATGCGAATCCAGTCACTGTTCGGGGTGAAGGTGATAACTTGGCCCCCAGCCGCCATCACACTCGTCTTGCCATAAAAGACCATCGCGGCCAGCACCAGAATGGCCGCATTCACGAAGAAGGCAACAGTTAGCGCAGTGACTGAGTCAATTGTGTTAAAACGAATCGCGCTGCGTATGGAATGCTCGTCTTTTTGTAGTTGCCGGCTCTGCACCAGGGCAGAGTGCAGATAAAGATTGTGTGGCATGACCGTCGCCCCGATCATGCCGATGGCCACGTAAATCATCCCCGCATGACGAAAATTGGGACTCACCAGCGCTCGTCCCATCTCCATGAAATTTGGATGGGTCTGCGGCAGCACAAAAAGTTCAAGACAGTAGCAAGCGCCGATAGTCGCTATGAGTAGCAGAACCACCGCCTCAATCGTCCGCATGCCAAAGCGCTGCAACGTCAGCAGGAGCAACACGTCCAGTCCTGTAATGATGACGGCCCATAGCAACGAGATATGGAACATGAGGTTGATGGCGACCGCGCTGCCCAGCACCTCCGCCAGATCACAAGCCCCGATGGCGATTTCGCAGAATAACCAGTTTGGCCAGCGAGTCCAGCGCGGATACCAATCCCGGCAGCACTGGGCCAGGTCTTTTCCAGTCACCACGCCCAGGCGAGAGGAGATGACCTGCATGAAGATCGCCATCAAGCTGGCCAGCCCGACTACCCACAGCAGTCCATATTTGTATTGCGCGCCGCCCGCCAAGTCGGTGCCCCAGTTGCCCGGATCCATGTATCCGACGCTGACCAGAATGGCCGGCCCAATGAAAGCCCGCCACTGCTGCCAAAAACCAGCTTGATGGTGAGGCACTGCGACGGTGCTGTGCATCCCTTCAAGCGACCGGTGGCCAAGGTCGCTTCCGCCATGCCGGGCTGCGGGTTTCTGATCTAGCGCTGGGTCTTCCATAGAGTGCGAATATTTATCTTACCGACTTCTTAGGGTTGCTCCTAGGCGCTGGACGGGCGGGGACGGTGTATGAGGGCGTACTCTCTGAATCAGGCTCCAATGAGCTACAATTAATCGCCCTTCCCCGCGCACATCGGAGCGGAGCGTCGATGAAGCGTCATCTCGTGCTTCTGTTTTGCTTACTGCAACCAGCGGTGCTTGAAGCCCAAACGCCGGACCCAAAACCCAAGACTAGCTGTACCGTGCAGGGCAAAGTAGCTCAGGAACCTGGTAGAACGCCCTTACGGAAAGCTGACATCGTGCTCGTTAGTGTTGGCGATGACGCGGAAGCCCGACCTGATCGAACTACTACTGCAAATCAGTACGCCCCCGGACAATGAGTGAAAGGCGACATTTCGCCACTGAGGTCCTCGGTTTCCGAATACGCGGCGACTCAAAAAGCAACACTACTTTTGCTCGGCCTTCTTCGCGGCGGCCTTCTTCTGCGCCTCTGCCGTCCAAGGCGGGACAATAGCGTTTTCGCGGGCATAAGCCACGAGTTGACCGAGGTGCTCGTGTGCGTCAGCAACCAGGATGTATACCACATCGCCGGCATTCGCCTGGGGACCAAGTTTTGGCAGCAGTTTGGCAAAATCGGCGTTGCTCATGCCATTGATCGTCTTCTGTGCGAACTCCCATGTTCGGTTCAACTCTGCGACGATCCGCGCTTTATCGGTGGTTGATTTCTCATAGGTCTTACCGTTGAAATCCGCCGCTGGCACGGCTCCCCCGAGGGCAAGGATTTGATACCGTTCGCCGGCCACATGCAGAAACACCTCTGCAAAGGACCGCGAATCGGCCGAGGGACGCCACGTCAGCTTGTCGGCGGGAATCGCATTTGCCAGATCCACCATCTTTTTCTGCACAACGCCGAGGTCAGCCAGCGACTGGGCCTTCATGTCATAACTAGGAGCAGTATGGTCGGCAGCCGCGGCAGTGTCAGCAGTCTGTGCTGATACACCGATCGCCCCAACACAAAGACTCCCGAAAACCAGCATCGATGGCAGCAGCAATCTGTTCATTTTCGATCCTCCTCGGAAAGAACGCTGCTTCCTTAGACGGACCCGAGGGCAAATGGGTAATCACTGTTGGACACTTTTGTTGCGCCGGGTGCGCACCTTCGCTTGAAACGCCCTCTGCGCTTTTGCCACTCCGAGTTTGGAAATACGTGTGGGACTGCTTCGAGCAGCCGGGGTATCACTTGGAAGGCCGACACTAAGTCCCTTGCAGTTGCCGATAACTGCCGAAATCAAGCGAATTACACTCACACAACCCCACCGCCCACGCACGCTCGCTCGCACAGCTCACACGCGCCCCGCGCCGCACAACGCACGACCCGCCGGCCCCGGCCCGGGTGATCCTGGGGGTGTAGAAAAATCCCCTCAGGGCTCTATATACCCTCGCGCCCGTTTGACACAGATTTCCTCCTACCCCTAACCTTATGTCTCAATCATGAAAGTTCTGATCATCGGAAGCGGCGGGCGCGAGCATGCCCTGGTGTGGAAACTGCGCCAGTCTCGGCGTGTCTCCCAGATTTATTGCGCGCCCGGCAATGGAGGCATCAGCGGAGAAGCCGAATGCGTGTCAGCAGACTTGAAGAAGATGGAATCGTTGCTGGCCCTCGCCAACCAGCTCAAGCCCGACCTTACCGTGGTTGGCCCCGAGCTTCCGCTTCAGCTCGGAGTGGTTGACGAATTCACGCAGCGAGGATGGCCAACCTTTGGGCCGGCAAAAGGCGCGGCCCAGCTTGAATCCAGTAAGAGTTTCGCGAAACAGTTCCTGCAGCGCCACCGCATTCCGACTGCACATTACGCCATTTGCAGTTCGCCGGCAGAGGTCAAGCAGGCCTTGTCGCGCTTCAGTACGCCGGTGGTGGTGAAGGCCGATGGCCTCGCGGCCGGAAAAGGCGTAGTCATCTGCAAAACGAAAGACGAGGCTGGGGCTGCCGCCGCCGACATGCTATCCGGCAAAATGGTTGGCGAGGCCGGAGCGCGAGTCGTGATCGAGGAATGCCTGCAGGGCGACGAGCTTTCTTTCCTTGTGCTCAGCGACGGAGAACGCGTCGCGCCCCTCGTCGCAGCTCAGGACCATAAACGTGTAGGCGACGGCGACACCGGCCCTAATACCGGAGGCATGGGCGCGTATTCTTTCCCAGGCCTGCTCGACGAACAGATGACCAACTGGCTCTTGCAGCACGTTGCTCGTCCGGTCGTGGAGGGCATGAAGGCTGAAGGGATGGAATACAAAGGCATCCTGTATTGCGGGCTGATGATGACCGCGCGTGGCCCCATGGTCCTCGAGTTCAATTGCCGTTTTGGTGACCCGGAGACTCAGCCCATCCTAATGCGCATGGAAAGTGATTTGCTCGAAGCCATCGAGGCCTCAATCGAAGGCCGGGTCAGCGATGGCGACTTCCGCTGGTCACAGGTTGCCTCCGTGTGCGTCGTGATGTCCTCGGGCGGATACCCAGGTACGATCGAAGTTGGGAAGAAAATTACCGGGATTGAAGAAGCGGACAAAGTGGAAGGTGTGAAAGTATTCCACGCCGGCACCAGTACACGGGATGGCGCGTATTACACCGCCGGGGGGAGAGTGCTCGGAGTAGCGGCCCGCGCGGAAAACCTGCAAACGGCAGTCGCTCGTGCCTACGAAGCCGCGAGCAAGATCGAGTTTGACGGCGCGCACTACCGCAAGGACATCGCGGCCCGCGCGTTGAAAAAATAGCCGAGGCAAATGAATGAGCAAACCGCTGGTTTCGATTGTGATGGGCAGCGACTCTGACCTTGAGATCATGCGCGAGGCAGCGAAGGCGCTCGAGGGTTTCGGCATTCCTTACGAGATTGACGTTACCTCAGCGCACCGTTCGCCGGACCGAACAGCAGAGTACGCGCGGAATGCCGCAGGACGTGGAATCAGCGTCATCATTGCCGGGGCAGGCGGCGCGGCCCATCTTGCGGGAGTAATTGCCGCACACACTACGCTGCCGGTGATAGGAGTGCCGATCCCTTCGACTTCCCTGAACGGCCTCGATTCACTCTTGGCGACCGTGCAGATGCCGGCAGGAATTCCAGTGGCGACGGTCGCGATTGGCAAACCAGGAGCAACCAATGCCGGAATCCTGGCGGCCCAAATCCTGGCCGCAGCCGATCCGGCGCTGGCCAAGAACCTTCAAGCGCACAAAGAACAGTTGGTCAGGGGAGTGGAAGAAAAATCTCGCAAGATGAAAGAGAACACGCTATAAAGCTCTGCCGAGGGCGTCGGGGCCCACATAAAATCCATACCTGTAGGGGCGGATGCCCTCACCCGCCCGGCGGAGCACAGCTCCGCATTACCTAGTCCAGCTTGAGCGTCCGCAAATATTCCCTCAGCGGCCCGCCCAGATCCTCGCGTTTCAGCGCAAATTCGACCGTTGCTTGAATAAAACCAAGCTTGTCGCCAGCGTCGTGGCGTTTACCCTCGTAAACGTAGGCGTACATTTTTTCCTGCTTGAGCAGCAGGCGCAGCGCGTCCGTAAGCTGAACTTCTCCACCTTTGCCGGCTGGCGTTCGCGTAAGAACGTCGAAGATCGCCGGAGTCAAAATGTATCTGCCGATGATCGCCAGATTTGACGGCGCTTCTTCAAGCGGCGGTTTCTCGACCATGTTCAGCACTTCATAGAGCCGTCCACCGTGATGGCCGTCCGCCGGTTTCACTTCGAGCACGCCGTAGGCGGAAATGGCTGCTCCCTCAACTATCTGGGTGGCAATCACCGAACACTGGGTCTGCTCGAACACCCGCATCATTTGCTTGAGTACCGGCACTTCGGCGTCAATCACGTCATCGGCAAGCAGCACCGCGAACGCCTCATTGCCAACCAGCTCTCGTGCCGTGAGCACGGCGTGTCCAAGGCCCAAAGCTTCCTTTTGACGCACGTACGCCACATGGATCATGTCCGAAATCTGGCGCACTACTTTGAGCAGCTCCGTCTTTCCCTTCTCTTCAAGTATTCGCTCGAGCTCGAAGCTGACATCGAAATGATCTTCGATCGCGGTCTTGCCCCGGCCGGTGACCATAATGATCTGATTGCAGCCCGCCGCCAGCGCCTCTTCTACGCCATATTGGATAATTGGCTTGTCCACGAGCGGCAGCATCTCTTTCGGCTGAGCTTTGGTGGCGGGAAGAAAACGGGTGCCCAGCCCAGCCGCCGGAAATACCGCTTTGCAAACTTTCATGCTCATCATTGGCCTTCGACAGAATTAAAGAAAAGATTTTGATGCCGACTAGAGTTCCGGTACAAACCGTATCACAAATTCGGGTATCGCCTGTTGGTCCATGGTTGTTAGCAAGCGACTGTTGGCAAGCGACCGGGCAAGAGCCAGGTCACGCCACCGAAGGCGAGCCCTTCGGCTCAAACAGATTTTCCAGAAGATGTTGCAGTTGTTCTAGAAGCTCTCTCGCGCCTAGTCCCTTGGCGACGAACTTGAGCGTGCCATCTGGAAGAAATTGTGCGCCTCGCTGCATCGAAACGAACCTCGCCAGTTTTTCCGCATCAACTGGAGCATCTTGGCGGAATTTCAGGCTGACGAGGTCGCGCTTCCGTTCGATTCCGGTCACGCCTGCCTGCACCGCCTGTAATCTCAAGGCTGCGTATCGCAACAGCTGTTGCACAGGTACAGGCGGCTCGCCGTAACGGTCTCGTAGCTCAGCTTCAACGTCCGTCAGTTGGCGCTCCGTCTCAACTCCGGCGATCCTTTTGTACATCCGCAGCCGCTGATTTTCTTCCGGAACATATTCAGCCGGAATCCGGATGTTGAGTCCAAGGTTAAGCTGGGCTTGTGGCTGCGGCTCAGCGTCGCCCTTCATTTCGCGCACCGCTTGTTCCAACATCTGCGTGTAGAGATCGAATCCAACGGCCTCGATGTGACCACTCTGCTCTCCGCCCAGCAGATTACCCGCGCCGCGAAGTTCCAGATCGAGCGCAGCAATCTTGAAGCCCGCGCCGAGATCGGAAAATTCCTTCAGCGCCGCGAGCCGTCTTCTCGCGATTGGTGTCAGTTCGATGTCCGAAGGAATCAATAAATAGGCGTACGCGCGGCGGTTTGACCGCCCCACCCTGCCACGCAACTGATAGAGTTCTGAAAGCCCGAATCGTTCTGCGCGGTTGATTAGAATCGTGTTGCAAAGTGGGATGTCCAGGCCATTCTCGATGATCGTCGTCGCCACCAGAATGTCGGCTTCGTGACGCATGAACTTCAGCATTACTTTTTCCAGATCGCCTTCAGACATTTGCCCGTGGCCGACGATGATTCGCGCCTTCGGCGCAAGTGTTTGCAGCTTGGCAGCGATTTCCCAGATTGTATCCACGCGGTTGTGTACAAAATAGACCTGGCCGCCGCGCTCCAGTTCCTGCTCGATGGACGAACGGATCAGCTTCTCGTCCCAGCTCGCGACCACCGTCTGGATGGCAATGCGGTCTTTCGGTGGCGTTTCAATCACGCTCATATCGCGCAATCCGACCAGCGACATGTGCAAAGTGCGCGGAATTGGGGTCGCCGACATGGTCAGAACGTCCACTTCTTTTCGCATTTGTTTTAGACGCTCTTTATGACGTACGCCAAAACGCTGTTCTTCGTCCACGACCAGCAGCCCCAAGTCGGCAAACTTCACATCTTTGGAGAGCAGGCGGTGGGTGCCAATCAGGATATCGACCTTGCCCGCCTCGACTCGCTGAAGTATTTCCTTCTGCTGTTTCGGGCTGCGAAAGCGGCTGATCATTTCGATTGAGACTGGAAATGCCGCAAAGCGTTGTTTGAATGTTTCGTAATGCTGGAATGCCAGCACGGTCGTGGGCGCGAGAGCAGCCACTTGCTTGTTGTCGTTGATGGCCTTGAATGCGGCGCGCATTGCAATTTCCGTCTTGCCATAACCCACGTCACCACAGAGAAGACGGTCCATCGGAAGCGAAGACTCCATGTCACGCTTCACATCGGTAATCGCGAGCGCCTGGTCTTCGGTCTCGCTGTACTCAAAAGCATCTTCGAACTCACGCATCCACTCGTTGTCCGGAGGAAAACTGTGGCCTTGTGCCGTCTTGCGCTGGGCATAGAGCTTGAGTAGCTCTTCGGTCATGTCCTGCATTGCCTTGCGGACACGCGCCTTCGTCCTGGCCCACGTCGCCGAGCCCAGATGGCTCAACACCGGCTTAGCGCCTTCGGCAGAACGGTATTTCTGTACCAGATCGAGCCGCGTCAGGGGAACGTAAAGCTTGGCTCCCTCCGCATATTCCAACAGCATGAATTCCGCATCACCGTTGCCCTGGTTGATCTCCTTCAAGCCCTGGTATTGGCCGATCCCGTGTTCCACGTGGACAACGTAGTCCCCTACCTGCAGATCGCGGAAATCCGATAGGAATGCTGAGGTCTTCGATTTTTGCCGCTGCGGCCGCGAGACCACCGACTCGGATTCGTCGAACAGATCGCGGGTCCCAAAGACGGCCAAGCCTGCATCGGGGAGGATCGTTCCGGCCGGGATATAGGCCTTGACCAAAGTCGTGGTGAGCACCTCCCCTGCGAAATACGCGGTTTCATCGGCGTAACTCTCGCCGCCACGAGTTCGGCTGCCAAGGCGGAATGAGACTCCGTATTCGGTGAAGAAATCTGCCAGGCGTTCCAGTTCCCCCGTATTCGGCGTAGCAACCAGGACACGATGGTTCTCGCCAATGTGCTTTTTCACTTGCTCTAGCATCATTGAAATCGAGCCGTGGAACCGCGGACTTGGCTGCGAATGGAATTCAACAGAATCGAAGTCCTCTGCGTGCGTTACTCCCAGATGTTCAACACCGGCGCCGGGAAGGGCATGAAGTTTGTGCCACCACTCTTCGGGTGGAACATACAGATCGGACGGCCGAACCAGGTTTCCGATCCCGCTGCGCTCGTGGGTTTCTTCGATCCTTCCCCAAAATTGTTCGGATTCGATTTTCAGAAGTTCGGGTTCGTCGGCAATCACCGAGGCATTCGGCATCAGGTCGAAGAGTGTTCCCGAGGCGCCAGCGACCGGCGCATAGAATTCCCATCCGGGAAAAGTAGTTACTCCGCCTGCTCGCACCGCCTGCTCGACAATTTCTCCCGAGCCGCTGACTCGCCTTCCTGATAGCCGCACATGAATGGCCCCCAGCAGCTCCTCACTGACCGGAGTCTCGGAAAGCGGAAGCAATATGGCCTCATCGGCAGGAGAAGACGAGCGTTGGGTCGCGGGATCAAATCTTCGGATGGACTCCACTTCATCGCCAAAAAATTCAATCCGGACTGGTCTGTCTGCTTCAGGCGAATAAACGTCAAGAATGCCGCCGCGCAACGCATATTCGCCCGGCATCTCGACGACGTCTGTCGAGTTGTAGCCGACTGAGTTGAGGTGTTCCAATAGATCGCTGGTATCAAAGCTCTCGCCACGACGGACGGTGCGTGCCAGGCCGGAGTAATATTCCACGGGGCCTAGTCGCAAAGCGCTAGCGGCAACGGGTACGACCACGATGGAGGCTGCTCCGGTCGCAATTTTCCATAGGCCAATCGCACGCTGCTCCTGAATTTCCGGATGCGGGGAAAGATTTTGAAAGGGAAGGACGTCGCGTGTGGGCAGCGCAACAACGCTTTCAGGAGGGGCGCCACCAACCAGTTCGCAGTACGCCTGAATGACGGGCACGAACTCATCCGCAGTCTCATTGTTACGGACAATTACGATCAAGGGCCGCGCAGCGGTCTTCTGCAGCTCCGAAATCAATAGAGCTTTCGCGGAAGAGTTGAGACCGGAGACACGTATCCGACCCGCGTTCGCCCGGAGGTGGGAGGTAACTCGCGAAAAGGCCGGCAGTTTTTCGACGTCCGCAAACAAATCGCGGACGAAAGGCAGAACCATTGCTCTGTGATTCTAACAGCAGAACAGCTCTGCCCTTCGCACGCCAATGTCCGTCCTCGGAAGGTCTAAGCTTATCTTGCTGCGCCGGCACCACCTGACCCGCCACCCTCGCCAGCAATCTCCAGGGCATATTTCTTACCGCCGAACGTGATTCGCGCTAACGACATGCTGCCATCGCCGTTTGTGGTTACCAGGACGGCGTCACTGGGGAACGGGCGTTCTACCGTTACCAGCCGCGCCGAAGTTGAGGCCACAACGTTCTTTCCCTGGTAAATTTTTAGCTCAACCTGGTCGCCTGTGCCGTCCCACTGCACCTTATAGCTTCCGCTGGCTAATGTCTTTCCGCCAACACTCGTCGGATGTTGCAGCTCCAGCGAGCCCTTACTGGTTGCGAACCCACTTGTGGCAACCAGGACCACGGCTGCCAAGAAAATGCCCTTCAAACCGCGTGATGCGTTCACCAATCCTCCTCTTTTCCTGAAATGTCAGGAAAACGGTTAGTGGCGGCCGCTCTCCCTGCCGGGGGTTGCGTTTTTCCCCACAGGGCCTACAATGCTGCCTCGGGTAAAGCAGACGAGCGCGCCGACACGAAAGCGTGCCCGCCTGCGCGGGGGATTGTGCTCACCTGGCCGCCAAACCGTGCGTGAGCCAGTCCCTTACCCTGTTGCTTATTTCTGATGGCTCGAACTGTAGAGCGTTCTCTGCTCTTCACCTCAATACGCAAGCGCCAGCTTTTAAGTCTTCTGCTGCAGCGCTTGGCGGTTGGACGAAGCTGCGACTCCGTTGTTAGCAACTCCGGAGATAATCAGCGTGGGGATTTTTTCTGTGATTTGCGCCGAACGTTCCGCGGCACACTTTCGAGCAGTACAACGGCATGCGCAATCGCTGCGTTATCCGTGCCCATGCCCTCCGGAGTCTTGGCTTTTACGCCAATACAGTCGTGAGCAACTTCCATGAGTTCTGACAGGTGTTTGCGGATTGCGGCCGCATGAGGCCCAATTTTGGGCCCGGCAAGGATGAGAGTGGAATCTATATTCACAATTCTGTATCCGGCGGCCTTCACTCGTCGCAGCGCTTCCGCAAGAAATAGCGCAGAATCGGCGCCCTTCCAGCGGGAATCGGAAGGAGAAAAAAGCGTGCCGATATCCGGAGCAGCAAGTGCGCCAAGCAGGGCATCCGTGATGGCGTGAAGCAGAACGTCTCCATCGGAGTGGCCGCCCAGCCCCTTCGAGTGCGGGATCTCGATTCCCCCGATTTTCAGTAGAACTCCGCTCCTGAATTCATGCGAGTCCCATCCGTAGCCGATTTTCATGAGGAAACCCACTCTGCCAAAGCTCCGTATTTTTCACCTCTCGGCGTCATCCGTGTAAATCCGCGGCCGCTCCTACCGTTTTAGGAAAAACTCAGCCAGTTCCAAGTCCGCTGGGGTTGTGATCTTAATATTGCGCGGAGAACCCATGACCACGGCAACTGGGTGTCCAGAACGCTCCACCAGCGATGCTTCGTCGGTTCCAGTGAAACCGTCGGCAATTGCTTCATCAAATGCTTTCTTGAGCACGTTGTAGCGGAAACCCTGCGGAGTTTGCGCCATCACCACTCGTTCGCGTGGAATCGTGGATTTGATCAGCGCTCCTTCTGCGGTGCGTTCCACTTGCTTGACTGTGTCCATTGCGGGCACACCGGCGATAGCGGCACCATACTTTCTTGCCGCCGCAATTACCTCGTGAATCATCTCTTCGCTTACAAAGGGTCGCACCGCATCGTGGACTAAAACTATGTCATCTGCTGAAGCCGTCACCGAAGCCAGCGCATTGGCGACCGATTGTTGCCGGTGCTCACCACCCTCCAGCAATACAGTCCTCTTTTTGAGGATCTCAGGTGATTTCCTCTCTAGGTGCTCGTGAAAGGGAGCGATTTCGGCGTTGCGAAGTGCTACGAATATCTCGGTTATTTCGGGGCTCAGTGCGAACTTGCGAAGCGTGTGGATCAGCACCGGAGTCCCGTCCAACTCCACAAACTGCTTACTCGCGGCAGGTTTCTTGCCCTTGGCTGCAGCGGCGGAAACCATCCGCGTACCCAGCCCTGCTGCCGGAATAATGACGATTACCTTCATGCGGGCGAACAGTATATACGAGTTGCCCGAGGCGAGTTCAAATCCACGCGTGCAACCGGTATTCAGGATTACGCAACAAAACTACGCCACTCTCAATCAAAGCCGGCGCAGGCCGCGCAGTGGGAGGTTACCGTGAAGCACCCGCAATCCTTACTTTCACTCGTCGGGTTTTGCCTGCTGACGGTCCTCGGCGCCGCACTCGCATTCGCCGTCATTGTCGCCGGCGGTTCGGTGGCTCTTGCCGGTCGTCAGAATTCGGAAGAAGCCCAAAATGCACCGCCTTTGGCCCCGGTTCCTTCAGGAGGCAGCACCTTCAACGGAATGATCACCGACTCCCATTGTGGCGCCCGTCACCTCAGAAACTCGCATCTAGGCCCGGCGGAGTGTGCCCGCGCATGCGTTCGAAACGGAGCGAGCTACGTTCTGGTGGACGGCGAACACCGTTACATTTTGACCGGCGGAGAAGACATCCTCGGCAGACTCGCCGGCGAGCGAGTGAATATAACCGGCACTCGTCAAGGCCAGACCATTCTAGTGAGTTCAGCCGCTCCGGTCTTCTAACGCCTAACTTTCACTCCCCGGGCTGCTCCACTACGACAACCTGCTTTTTGGGCTCCACTATCGCCGTAGCGACATGGTTCGCCGCACCGAGCACCGGCCTTACCTCGCCGCGCCGTTCGTCCCACTTGCCGAAGATCATTTTCCCCGCAGTCGTCTGCAACACCGACGTGACCGAGACGTCGATCGTTTTCCCAATCATCTTTCGCGCGTTGTCCACCACGACCATGGTCCCGTCGTCGAGGTAAGCGACGCCCTGGTTGTATTCTTTCCCTTCTTTCAGAATGAAGACTCGCATGCTCTCGCCGGGGAGGACAATCGGCTTGAGCGCGTTCGCCAGTTCATTGATGTTCAGGACCTGCACTCCCTGCAACTGCGCAACCTTGTTGAGATTGAAGTCGTTGGTGATGATCTTGCCTTCATAAAGCTTGGCCAATTCAATCAGCTTCAAGTCTACTTCGCGGACGCTAGGGAAGTCGTCTTCCACGATCTGGATTTGGAGGGAAGCGACTTTCTGCAGTCGCTGGAGAATGTCGAGACCTCGCCGGCCACGGTTTCGCTTGAGGGAATCGGCAGAGTCTGCGACTAGCTGCAGTTCGCGCAGGACAAACTGCGGCGTAACCACAATGCCGTCCAGAAAACCGGTTTCGGCGATGTCGGCGATCCGGCCATCGATAATGACGCTCGTATCCAGGATTTTGTAGCTTTTCTTAAGCTGCTTTTCGCCGCCGAAAATCCCACCTAGCGCAGCCAGATTCAGCAAGTCTCCCTTATTCGCGCCGACAATCAGTCCGACATACGCCATCAGCAGCATGACCATGATCTGGAGGAAGCTGCGAGTTGCGCCCTCGGGAAGGCTGTTGCGAATGACCAGCGCAAACAGGTATGCCCCGAAAATTCCGAGGATGCTACCGATGGCCGCGCCGATCAGCCGCTTCAAGCTCATCAGCCGCAAACGCCATTCGAAAACGACGATGGCGAGTCCGAGCAGCGCGCCCACAGTCGCAGCGTAATACTTGGGAGTCAGGCCGAACGGACGAATGAGGTAACAAGTAATGGCTACAAAAGTAATAAAAATAAAACGAATAAGAATTAAATCCACGAAAACCTCCCCAGCCGCTGAAAGCCGTCCTGCACCGGCCGCAAACAGCTATATCCGAACCCGCCGGCGTTGTTCTATTCGGAGCCGGTGATAATAGAGATTAAAGAGGCTCCGTGCCCCTGCCACCGCGAGGGCAACATCGTTATCGCAAAAAGTATATACCTGCTTGTAAAGCGCCGAAGGTAATCCTCCAGAACGACCCTTTCCAAAGTGCAGTAGAAGGCACTAGCTTAGTTAGGTTCGTGCCCTGATGCGAAGCACAAGCTAGGTCCCGTTGTTAAACTCTTCCCATGAAGGCTGTCGTCATTCCCCGCCTAGGTGGTCCTGAGGTCTTGGAGATTCGCGACGTTCCTGAGCCTACCCCAGGCGCGGGCGAAGAGCTGGTGCGAGTCGATGCCGCGGGCGTCAATTTTGCCGACGCCATGGCCGCGCAAGGCGGCTACCCCGGCACGCCGAAGCCTCCTCTGGTCGCCGGACGCGAGTTTTGCGGAACTCGGGCCAGCAACGGCGAGCGCGTTATGGGCTACACGCAATGGGGAGCTTTCGCCGAAGTCGTCGCCGCCCACTCGGCGCTGCTCTGGCCGGTACCCTCGGGCTGGAGCGCGGAAGAAGGCGCCGCGTTCCCGGTCAACTTCTTGACCGCATACTTCGCCTATTGGAAGGCAGGACTGGTGGGAGATTCGGCGAAGGGTGCACTTGTGCTCATTCATGCTGTCGCCGGTGGAGTCGGCACCGCGGCGGTGCAGATCGGGAAGCTGCTCGGCGTCGAGATGTACGGCACGTCGTCATCAGAAGAGAAGCTAGACCGGGTGAAACAGCTCGGCTTGCAGCATCCGATTAATTACAAGAATCAGGATTACGAACAAGCCGTAAAAGACCTAACTCACGGCGAAGGCGTGGATGTAGTTTTCGAAATGCTAGGCGGCGAACACACGGCCAAGAGCGTCCGCTGCCTGCGCGACTTCGGGCGTGTCATTGTCTATGGCGCCGCTACCGGACAGCGCGCGCAACTCGATGCTCGAGTGCTCTATGCGAAGGGAGCCAGCGTTCATGGGCTCTGGCTGACGTATCTTTCCGGCAAGCGCGAGCTGATGCAGCAGGCGTGGAACCAACTTTCTGAATGGGCGTCGCAAGGTCATTTGCGGCCAGTGGTCGGCGATGTCCTACCGATGGAGAGAGCGGGGGATGCGTACCGGCTCTTGCTGGAGAGGAAGAATTTTGGCAAGGTTGTGCTAAAGATTTGAGCAATGTCCATGTGGGGCGGGCGCCCTCGCCTGCCAAGCCTATGCGAGTTCACTTCGCTACAACATGCTTCGCCGACTCGATACAAACTGCCTGCATCGTATCCTTGCGCTCTGGCTCAAGCGGACATACTTCAAAATCTGCATAGATTCGATTGTCAGGCGGCTTGAATTTCTTTGAGACACTCGCTGGCAATTCAGGGTTTCATTGTCCAGGCTACTGAGGGTCCACCGTAAATCCCAAGCATTCGCATCGTTCCAATTTTCCATAAACGGAATTCCGGAGTACCGTTGGAATAGCCGAGGCGCCCGTGAGTCCAGTAGCACGAGGCGGCGTTGGCAGGTATCTTGCAGGGGATTTTACGTTTATGGACTCCTTCTCCCGAACCGGCAAATGCAATCGCGCTCAGAAGCGCCGCTGAAAGCAGTGTTTCCCAACATAGTCCTCGCTTCTCAGCCTCCAGTGCCCTCAAACTCTCCAACCAGTTCCTGATGCTTCTCCTTGGCCGCTTCCACTAGCGCCCGGAAGAGCACCCGCGAGTTCTCATCATCCTCAAATGAGCGTTCCGGATGCCATTGCACCGCCAGCACAAAATGGTCCGGTGATGTGCCTTCCAAAGCTTCAATGATTCCGTCTTCAGGGCAGCGCGCCACGATTTTCAGACCGTCGCCAATCACATCTGCGGACTGATGATGACTAGAATTGACGGGAACGGGAAGGGCACGACTTACAGTCGTGCCGTAAATCGGCATGGTCAGAGAGTCGGCACGGCTGGAAGCCGTGCCCTTCCCAAAACCTCTCGTGGACGAATCTTCTGACGATCGTAAAATCTCCGCCAGCCTCGATCCCGGATCGATCTCCACCTCGTGCGCGACTGGGACTTTGCGTCCGGCCTCATGATTCACCGCCGACTCGATGTGCTGCACCAGCGTCCCCGAACGATACACATTCAGTATCTGCAAGCCATAGCAAATCCCCAGCACCGGCTTGCGCATGTTGTACGCATCCTGCAACAGCAGCTCGTCTACGGTATCGCGCTTGGGATCGGCAGCTTCAGTCTTCGGATGCCGCACAGCCCCGAACTTCGCCGGATCTACATCAGCTTTGCTCCCCGGCAGCAGTACCGCATCAGAGCGCTCGATCAGCTTCATCACCTCTGCCGGAGAGCGATCCAGAGGGATTCGCACCGGCTCGCCACCTGACAACTCAACCGCGCGCTCATATTGTGGAATGGCCCGTTCCGCGTATTCAGGATCAGCGCCGTGGGGAAGCGGAATTGCGATGCGAGGCTTCATCCGAGTTCAGCTCGCGCGCCCCATCTGATCTTCGATTCGATTCAGTGCCCTGGCTTGCCGATAGTGCCGCAATTCCATGAAACTCGCCGAGACAAACACAATCGCCGCCACCATGGCTGCGGCGGGCAGCGCCACGTGCCTGTATGCGAACGTCATATCCGGATGGGCGCTACGTAATTTCGCCGCCAGCACGGTTCCGCCAATTCCAAGCAGCAAACTGACGGCAAACGAGAGCAGCGTGACGATGAACGTCACCAGCAGTACCCGGACAGGGATCAGGTACCAGCGCGGTTTGCGGGCAGGAGTTTCTACTGAAGGCATCTCCTATAACCTACACCAGCGGACGCTTTGAGTGCTGGCCCTTACAAACCCTATTGATGTCATCCCGAACCCGCTACCCAAGCGGGAGAGGGACCTTGCGATGCGTGTGAATACCCCATGGCATCGGCATGGGTGGCAATTCTCCCGACTGCACAGGTAGTCACTTTGACGTAAGATCCCTCTCCCGCTTGGGCAGCGGCAAACTTCGTCGACCGTACCAAGACAGCGGAGGGTATCCCGGCGCGTGGTCAGCGTGCATCTGCTCAGTGCGCTAGAATGCTGAGGATGTCCCAAGCCGCACAGGCAATTACGCGTCCCCCAGCGGAGGTGGTTCGGGAAACCCCCGTCTCTCAAGCTCCCAACGGGATCTGCTACGCCGTCTCCGGGGACATGAGCATTCCGGGCACAGATGTGGAACGCATGGTCTCGGTTGTTCCTAAATCCATCGCGGCCGCCCTCGAGCGCAAGGCCTACTACTTCGTCCCACTCACGGTGAATCAGGGAGACCAGACCGTCATCGCCGACCGCTACGATGTTGCGCTCAGCGACAGCGCGGTTTGCCATCGCAACCTGGAACTGGGCGGCTCGCAGTGCGTGTTCATCTCCACGCGTCTGATGGACGACAAGTTTTCCATCGCCTTCGAGTTTTATATCAATGTGGGACACGCCTTTGTCGAGCGCGCCGGAGTCTCCCGCGAATTTGCCGACCTGGTCTGGAAGCAGGCGGAATCGCGCGTTCGTGGCGAGACCTCGCTCGATGCCTGGGAGTCGCGTAAACTCTCCACCGCCCCCGGTCCCGACGCCGAAAAACACAAAAACGACTACTTCGCCACTGCCTTCTCTGATTCGATCTCGATCTATCTTTTATCTCTGTTTCTAGATGTTGATTACCAGGACTTGCGAGAACGCGATTATCCGCTGCTAGCCCCAGCCGCCTTGGCCGAACGTCTGCGCAAAATCGCTGAGCTGTTCCCGCCCAATCCCGGATTTGAGTTTGCTGTGTACTACAGACGGCGCCCGTAGCTGGAAAGTGTTTTGGCGAATCTCCACTGTGAGCCCGCTTCTGAGCGGGGCTTCTGAGCGGGGGCGGTAGCAATGGGTTCAAAACGAGAAATTACGAATACATGACCGTTTGTTGACTTCTCGGCATCTGACTTGGTGTAAATTAGTTCCCTTGTGATAAGAAATATCTTGCGGAGCTTGACGATGCGGCCTCTCTTCTCCTTCTCCCTGATAGCGCTTGCGACGTTCTCTCTTGCCGGCAGCACCGTTGCCAGGCCTCAAAATCAACCGTCCGCTACAACTGCAAGTACCCAAGTCATAGAGGTCACCGCTAAAAAGTACGAGTACAATCCATCCCCGATCCGAGTCAAGCAAGGTGCGAAAGTGCAGCTCAAAATTACCGCGACCGACCACACTCATGGTTTCAAAATCAGTCCATACCAGGAAGGAGCTGAAGCTACTGGAAATGCAGGCCTTGTTTTTTCTTCTCCCCAGGATTGCCTCAAGATCGAGAAGGGCCAGACCGCGACCATTGAGTTTGTAGCGCAAACACCAGGAACGTACCGGTTTAAATGCTGTGTTCACTGCGGATGGAATCACCGGTCAATGAAGGGCGAATTGGTTGTGGAACCATGAGTGAGGAATCGCGCTCGAGCGGCTGATGTTTGTGTGACTGATTACCCCAACTTCTTCGCCACCAACTCATTCACCAACTGCGGATTGGCCTGGCCCTTGGAAAGCTTCATCACCTGGCCGACGAGGAACTGGATCACGGTTTTCTTCCCCGCGCGGTACTGGTCGACCTGCTTGGGATTGGCAGCGATCACTTCGTCGACGATCTTCTCTAGGGCGGAGGTATCCCGTGACTGCTCGGGGCGACCTTCTTCTTCGTACACCTGCGGGAAGTCTTTCCCACGCTCGAAACAAAGATCGAACAAGTCCTTCAGCATTTTTCCGGAGATTGCACCGGTTTCGACCAAGTCAGCTGCTTCGGCGAGGCCTTTCATCGAAATCGGCGACTGCTCGATGGAAAGTCCGCGAGCCTTTAATCTGCCCATTAGCTCACTCTGGACAAGATTCGCGACCCGCTTGGGATTTTTCGCCGCCTTCGCCGCCGACTCGAACTGGTCAGCCAATTCTTTGGTTAGCGTGAGAACATGCGCGTCCTGAGCGGTGATGCCGTAATCTGTCAGCATGCGCTTGCGCCGCGCTTCGGGAAGCTCTGGCAGTGTACGCCGGATTTCCGCGCGCCATTTTTCGTCTACGACCAATGGCAGAAGATCCGGCTCAGGGAAGTAGCGATAGTCATGCGCCTGCTCTTTCGAGCGCATTCCGTAAGTCTTGCCTTCGACGGAGTTGTAGAGGCGTGTCTCCTGCGTGATCCTTCCGCCGGATTCGATCACCCCGATCTGGCGGTCAATTTCGTACTCCAACGCCTCGCGAATGAAGCGGAAGGAATTAACGTTCTTGACTTCGGTCTTGGTGCCGAATTTCTTTTCGCCGCGTGGGCGCACGCTGATGTTGGCGTCGCAACGCAGCGAGCCCTCTTCCATATTGCAGTCGCTCACACCGGTGTAGAGGATAATTTCTTTCAGACGAGTCAGATACTCGTAAGCTTCTTCGGGAGTGGCGATGTCCGGCTCACTGACAATTTCAATCAGCGGCACGCCACTGCGGTTCAAATCAATGGCCGTCGTGTCGTTTGCGCCAGCGAAACCTTCGTGCAGACTCTTGCCCGCGTCTTCTTCGAGATGCACGCGAGTGATGCCGATCTTCTTCTTCCCGGATGCAGTTTCAATTTCAATGAACCCATCCTCAGCCAACGGCTTGTCGTACTGCGAAATCTGGTATCCCTTGGGCAGGTCGGGATAGAAATAATTCTTGCGCGCAAAGATCGAAGTCTCGCGAACTTCGCAATTCAGCGCCATCGCCGCCAGCGTCGCAAACTCCACCGCTTTGCGATTCAGCACCGGCAGTGCGCCGGGCAGCCCCAGGCATACCGGACAAACATTGCTATTCGGCGGATCGCCAAAATGCGTCGAGCAGGAGCAAAAAATCTTAGTTGCGGTGAGGAGCTGAACGTGCACCTCCAGCCCAATCACCGGCTCGTACTTGGCGCGCGCCGCCACAGAACTCTCCACGGAGGTCGCCATATTTAGAAGATTATAACGGCAGTTGTGCAAAGCGGGAGCAGTCGGAACAGGAAAGAGGATACTTGGTTATTTGAGTCCGACGTAGACGTCAACTTGCGAGTTCTGAGGGTCGCGCGCACGCAGATCGTAGATTTCGAAATCTGTCTTGTAGGACCGCTTCAGCCTTCCGTCGTCCTCTAGTTTCCAGAGTCTCTGCCAAGCTCCGGGCACAACCGTGGACACTGGGCCCTGCTCGCTGGTAAGCACGGCGTATCGGCCGCCCGGCACGCGTTTTGACACCATTCCGGCTGGCGGGACGGTCCCATCTTTCACCATGGCGCCGATCACGTAGACGTACTCACCATTACGGTCGCTGGCGTAATCGGTATAAAGGGCGTAGATATTTGCACCGGTTTTGTTAGGGATTTTTCCCTGGATCCCGTCCTGGAAGAATTCCTGCCACTGCGCCGCAATGACGCCCCCGGCAGTGGCTTCTTTTGCGTTCGTGGTACGCGCCTCGATCCCAATAACCATAAATTCTGGCAAGTCTGCGCGAGTAATGGGAGTCTCCTTTTGGTCGTGCGTCGTTGGTCGTTGGTTCTTAGCCAAACCCGCGTTACCACAAAGGATGTTGAGCGCAGAGAGAAGGAACGAGGCGAATAGGCGGCTTAAGTTCCTTCTTGCATCTGAATCATTGGCTCTTGCCAACGACCAACAGCCAACTACCAACGACCAAAGACCAACGCCGGTTCTATTTGATTTCCATGACTTCTTTTTCTTTCGCTTTGCACATCTCTTCCATCTTCTTGATTTCGTTGTCAGTGAGCTTCTGAATCTCGTCCATGGCGCGTTTTTCTTCGTCTTCAGTGATCTTCTTGTCCTTCAGCGCTTTCTTAATGGCATCGTTGCCGTCGCGGCGGATGTTGCGGACGGCGGTGCGATGCTCCTCGAGGACTTTGTGCAGATGCTTCACCATTTCCCTGCGGCGCTCTTCGGTCAAAGCTGGGATAGGAACGCGAATGATCTTTCCGTCATTCATGGGATTTAGCCCAAGTTCGGCCCCGCGAATGGCCTTTTCGATCGCCACCAACGTACTGGGATCGAACGGTTGCAAGGTAATTAGTTGCGGCTCGGGAGCATGCACCGTCGACACCTGATTCAGCGGCATTTGCGAGCCGTAGAAATCAACCGTTACTGAATCCAACATCTGCACGGAAGCCCGCCCCGTGCGCGTAGCCACCAGCGCCTTACGGAAATCGTCAACCGCCTTGTCCATGCGGGTCTTCAGTTGCGAGTAGGTTTCTTTGAGTCCGGGGACCGCCGCCATTGTGGGTTGCGCCATGTCTGTGCTCCCTCAGAAGTTAGCTGTTGAAAGATCGCTTGGAACGCTGAATTATAAACCGAAGGGCACCATGGCCGAGCGAATCATCAGAGCGAAGCGTGAGAGTGGATCATCCGCGCCAGGGCGCGTCTCGCCCATCACAGCCAGCGTCGCACCTGCCGCTTGTAAGTGACGAAATCTTCGCCGAATTTGGATTCCAGATACTTTTCCTCCGGCAAGATGATCCCAAAGTGCAGTGCCAGGAACACAGGAACAAGCAAAACAACGGCCCATGGCAAACGGAAAAAAAGCATGCCACCCAAATAGATAACAATCAGGCTCAAGTACATCGGGTTTCGCGTGTACTTAAATGGGCCCGAGGTGACCACCTGAGTAACGTCGCCTGTAGGCTTGACTACCGTGTCGTGGCGGCGGAATGTTCTGATTCCCCAGGTCGCCAAACCGAAAGACAGCACGAAGATTGTCAGGCCCAACCAGCGGCTCCAAGCGGGCCAGGAAATCGCAATCGGCCAAATCCTGCCGAGTCCCCAACTGAGGAGAAGACCAAGAATCGGCAGCCCTGGCGGAAACGGAAATTTTCGGGGGTCTTTTTGGGGAGTGGGCGTCTCAGATTTAATGACCATGGCCGCAGTCTAACCGAAAAACTCCTGGAATTTTTCCAGGACCGTCGCAGGTAAATCCTCCCGCCGCTTTTTCCCTTTGAATCCGAGATCATGCCCCGCGCCTTCGACCGGCAAGAGGAGAGTCTTCGCCGGGATCAGCTTCCGGGCGGCCTCGATCTCGTCAATCGATCCGAAGGGATCGCGCGTGCCATGCACGAACATGACAGGTACTTCAATGTTGGGGAGGTGCTGCGTTCGCGGTTGCTCGGGCCGGCTGGGAGCGTGCAATGGGTAAGACAGCAGAAGCAGACCATCTGCAAGTATCTCCTCTGCGAGCATCATGCTTGCCTGGCGGCCGCCATAGCTCTGCCCGCCGATAAACCGGCGTCCTGAGACGAGCTTCCGCATCGCGGTGATCGCGTGTTTCAGCCCTTGGCGATCGCGAGCACCGTCTCCAGGTCTCGGCGGACCGAAATGCCGCTGCTGGCGAAATGGCAGATCGCAGCGCAGCACTGCGAAACCCGCGCCAGCAAAGGCTTCCGCCATCGCCACTAGCACGCCAGATTCCGCGTTGCCGCCGGCTCCGTGGGTGAGGATTAGACCGTCGCCCGAAGGGGATCCGGGGCGATGCAGGAATCCGCGAACCGGAGGATCGGAAGAAGCCTCGGAAAAGTGTTCGGCGGTCATCGGATAAGATTATCTACCACTCGATCCACTCCCGGACCAAACGCCGAGGCCCGATTAAACTCACAGCTTGAGCCTGGTCAGCGGAAGACGCTGGAAAGCGCCCGGAAAAAATCCGCTGGTGTGGCGATGTGCAAAGATGTCTGCCGGGCGACTGCCTTCGTAAAGTGCGTGGTGTTATGGGTCAACAGCCAGTCGGGTTTGCTGGCCATGGCAGAAAGAAGCACGGGAACGTCTGACTCGTGCCGAATAAGGGGACGGCTTGATCGAACCAAAGCTATATCGGGATACCGAACAAGCTCAGGATCAGTCCGCTTGATCAGACGGTGGTAGTCCTCAATCAACGGTTCTGCATCGCGGGACGCCAGGCATTCCGCGTGAACGAGCAGGTTCTCCTCGACCTCATCGCGGACCACCTCGGCCAGAACCAGCTTGCAAACTTTGGCGGCACAGAGGGATAGGGTTGCTTTATCGAGTCCCCAAGGAGAAACAATCCCTCCCGTCAGTACATTTGAGTCCAGGAACAACCGGATTCTGCGCCGGGTGCTCACTTCCGCTGGATTTCTCACTTCCGACGATGAATGCGAGTACGCCGCGCTGCGGAGAGTCCCTTACCGTAGCGGCGCGCGTAAACGCGGTCTCGGGTCTTTCCAAGCGTAACCAGGATCTCTTCCGACTTTAGGCCAGCTGCCGTAAGCTTGGAGCTGACCCGCTGGCACAGTTCCTGAAAACGTTCCTGTTCCGGGAGAAGCATCAAGCCATTCCCCAGACGCAAAACGACGAACGGCGCGCCAGCTTCCAACCCAAGGTCTTTGCGAAACTGCGTCGGAACCGTAAGCTGCCCCTTTTCGCCGATCCGGGTCATAGTAAGAAATTCGAGAGTTGGATTGGGTGTTGCCATGGTAGGAAAATCCTACCACCCCCGCCTTCCGCAAGGTGCTGCTTTGGGATGCCTTTGGTGTAGCCCCGACCTGAGGAGACGTGAACGAACATTAACGTGCCAAGGGAATTCGCCTCAATCAACGCGCATCAACCACGTGCAGCCGCATGAAATTCGTTGAACCACTCGACATCTGCGTGCCGGCAACCACGCCCAGCACATCGCCCGGCTTGAGCTTTCCGGTGCGAAGCAGTTCCTGCTCTGCCGTGGTAAGCATATCTTCCGCGCTCAGTGCATGGTCGCGTCGCACTGGCTTGACGCCCCAAAACAGGTTCATTCGATTACAGACCGCAGGAACGTGACTGAACGCGTAAATGCGAGATTTCGGCCGGAACTTGGAAATCATGCGGGCTGTGTTGCCACTCTCGGTAAAAACTGCGATCGCCGCCATGTGCAGGTCTTCGGCGGCATGCGCAATTGACTCGCAGATCGTCTCGGAGACCGATAACCCGCGGTGCTCACGGCGGCGGCGCGGCTGCATGAACTCGTCCATGTTGCTCTCGGCCTCGACGACGATCTTGGCCATCATGCACACCGCCTCGCGAGGATACCGTCCGCTGGCGGTTTCAGCAGAAAGCATCACCGCGTCTGTGCCGTCGAAGATTGCGTTAGCCACGTCGCTGGCTTCAGCGCGCGTTGGACGCGGGTTCTCAATCATGGATTCCAGCATCTGGGTGGCGATGATCACCGGCTTGCGCCACTCCGCAGCCCGGCGGATCACATGCTTCTGAATCACGGGGACCTTTTCGGGCGGCATCTCGACCCCCAGATCGCCGCGCGCCACCATCACTCCATCCGCAGCTTCGAGAATTTCTTCCAAGTGGTCGAGGGCTTGCGGTTTTTCCAGTTTTGCGATGACGGGAACATCCTGCCGATGGCCTGCAATGATTTCCTTCACCGAACGGACGTCCGCGGCCGATCGCACGAACGACAGCGCGACCATGTCTACGCCGTGTTCAAGCCCGAATTCCAGGTCTTTGCGGTCTTTTTCCGTAAGCGCAGGAATGGAAAGAGCTGCGCCCGGAAGATTGATGCCCTGGTGCTCGGCCAGTGTGCCCCCGTTGACGATCTGACATTCGATGTCCACGCCTTTGACATCAAGCACGCGTAACTCAATCCTGCCGTCCGAAAGCAGAACGCGTGATCCCGGCCTGACCTCCTGCGGAAGTCCTTTGAATGTGGTCGAAATCAATTCGGCTGTGCCTTCGACATCGCGAGCAGTGATCGTGACCTGCGAGCCGGTCTTCAGAATGACGGGCTGATGGCCCTTCAGAGCTCCGGTGCGAATCTTTGGGCCTTGCAGATCCTGGAGTATGCAAATGGTGCGGCCTTCCTCGGCGGCAGCGCGGCGGAGGGTCTCAATGCTGCGTACATGGTCCTGCGGCGATCCATGAGAAAAATTCAAGCGGGCAACATCCATGCCGGCTTGCATGAGCTCCTTTAGTGCTCCTTCCGTGCCACAAGAAGGCCCGATCGTACAGATAATCTTCGCCCGGCGCGCCTGCGTTTCTGGGGGACACTGAGATTCGGTTCCGGCGGGATTTTCGCTCATAGCATGATATTCGGGTTGGGATATTGTACTGGGTCAGAGAAAAATCGTCGTTGGTCGTTCGTCGTTGGCCGTTGGCGCAGAATCGCAAGGCGCGGGATTAACACGGCCTCTACAGACTCTGCGGACGCGACAGTAGACGGGTCTTGCCGACGACCAACGACCAACGACCAACCACGATTTACCTGGAGTTCCCCACCCCGGTCAATTCATTGCCCAACACGGAGCGCGGGAAAAGAATGGCATTGAACTCCGCGCCAATCAGAATCACCAGCGAAATCAGGTACATCCACACCAGCAATGCGATGGCCGCGCCCAACGATCCGTAGATCACGCTGTAGTCGGCATAATGCTGCAGGTAATAGCCGAAAATCATCGTCATGATGAACCAGAGCCCCGTGGCCAGGATGGCGCCGGGGAGCACGTTATGCCAGGGCTGCGTCCGCGGCACCGCATTGTGATAGACGAGGGCGATGACTGCCACGCTGGTCAGGATCGCGATCAGCCAGCGGATAAACATCCACATGAGATAGACATACGGACTGAATTCGTGCCCGATATGAAAAAGGATGCGGGTTTCAATCCGGTTTCCGAAAGCCACCAGAATGGTGGCACAGCTGAGCGGAATGCCGGCGAGAATGACTAGAGACAACGCCACCAGCCTCTCCTTGACCAAACCCCAGATCTTCGGCAGTTCGTAGGAGCGCCTGAAACCCTCCATCCAGGAAATCATTACGCCCGAAGCCAGCCAAAGCGTGAGCAGCCCAGTAGTAAACAGCAAGCCAAACGAACGCCCGGAGCTTCCCCGGAGATAAGCCTGTGCGGTAGTCGTTCCGGCAGGGAGAATCTTGGTAAGAGCGTCAGAAATTTCCCTCGAAAAAGCCTGGGTATTCCTCCGTGCTGCGAGCACCGATCCCAGCACCAGCAGGGTCGGAAAGAATGTAAGGATGGACGAATAAGCGGATGCTTTGGCAATGGCAAATGCGTCATGCTGAAACGCCCGCCAGACCGCCTTCCGCAGCAGGTTGAGAAAACGGAATATCAACGGTGCCAGAGTAGTGGTACTAGGCTGCTCAAGCAAGCGAAGAGTCGGTCCCGGTTCCTCATGCTGCATCTGTTGTGGGTCGGCGTGCATTGTTTCAAGACGGAGTTTGTCAGCTCTTCCTCTGTGGTCTCTGTGCCCTCTGTGGTCTCTGTGCCCTCTGTGGTTTAAAGCTCTTAACCACAGAGGGCCCAGAGATCACAGAGAAAAAACAAAAAGGGCAGCACTGAAGCTGCCCTTCTTTGAACAAGTTACTCCGCTGTGAGTTCCTCGGTCTCGCCTTCGGTACGCATGAGTTCGAGCGCGCGCTCGGCCTCTTCGTAGGCTTGCGAAACCTCCTCTTGCACCTTGGCGGCAGCCTCTTCCATTTCTGGCGAGAGGCGCACGTTGCGGTAGTACTCCATGCCGGTGCCGGCCGGGATGAGGCGTCCCACGATGACGTTTTCCTTCAGTCCACGCAGGTGGTCCACTGCTCCCTGGATGGAAGCTTCGGTGAGCACGCGCGTAGTCTCCTGGAACGACGCCGCCGAGATGAACGAGTCAGTCGAGAGCGACGCCTTGGTGATGCCGAGCAGCAGCGGCCTGCCAGTTGCGGGCTTGCCTCCTTCGCGGATGACACGCTCGTTCTCCTCACGGAAGCGGAACTTATCGAGCTGCTGCTCCAGCAGGAATTGCGTGTCGCCCACGTCCTCGATCTTCACCCAGCGCATCATCTGACGGACAATGACCTCAATGTGCTTGTCCGAGATGTTGACGCCCTGCAGGCGATAGACTTCCTGGATCTCGTTCACCAAATACGACTGCAGTTCTTTCTCTCCCAGCACAGCGAGGATGTCGTGCGGATTCAGCGGCCCGTCCATCAGCGGTTCGCCCGCCTTCACGCGCTCGCCCTCCTGCACGTTGATGTGAACGCCACGCGGTACCGAGTATTCCTTCTCGGTCCCATTGTCGGCCAGGACGTACAGCTTGCGCTGGCCCTTTGAGACTTCGCCGAACTTGACCGTGCCATCGATTTCGCTGATGACCGCGGTCTCGTGGGGCTTGCGGGCTTCGAACAGTTCAACCACGCGCGGCAGACCACCAGTGATGTCTTTGGTCTTGGTGGTTTCGCGCGGGATCTTGGCCAGCACGTCGCCCGGATGCGCAGTGTCGCCTTCGGTAACCATTAGGTGAGCGCGGGACGGCATCAGGTAGCGCTTGCTGCTCTTGCCCTTGATGACAATTGCCGGCTGCCGTTTCTCATCTGGAGAATCACCCACGACGTGACGTGACAAACCGGTGACTTCGTCCACCTCCTCGTGCAGCGTGAGGCCTTCCTGCAGGTCTTTGAACTGCACCGTGCCGCCAATTTCCGTAAGGATGGCGAAGGTGTATGGGTCCCACTCGACCATGACTTGTCCGAGCTGGACCGGATCGCCTTCGTTGACCTTCAACTTGGCGCCGTACACCACCGAATAGCGCTCGCGCTCGCGGCCTTTTTCGTCCACCACGGCGATCGAACCCTGGCGATTCATCACCACCAAGTCTCCGGATTTCGACTTGACCGTTTGCAGGCCGACAAAGCGAACGATGCCATTGGTCTTCGCCTCGAGCCGCGACTGCTCCGAGACCCGCGACGCCGTACCACCGATGTGGAAGGTACGCATGGTGAGCTGCGTTCCCGGTTCACCGATCGACTGCGCCGCGATCACACCGGTGGCCTCGCCCAACTCGACCAAACGTCCTGAAGCCAGGTTGCGGCCATAACACATGACGCAAACCCCGCGCCTGGACTCGCAAGTGAGCACGGAACGGATTTTCACCCGCTCGATGCCGGCAGCCTGGATGGAGCCAGCGAGGTCTTCGGTGATCTCGTGGTTGATATCCACGATGATGTTGCCGTCGTAGTCTTTGATTTTTTCAAGCGACACGCGGCCGACGATCCGGTCGCGCAACGGCTCGATAATTTCACCAGCCTCAACGATTCCAGCGACGTAGATGCCGTCGACCGTGCCGCAATCGTATTCGCTGATGATGACATCCTGAGCAACGTCAACCAGACGACGAGTCAGGTAGCCGGAGTCGGCGGTTTTAAGCGCCGTGTCGGCGAGTCCCTTGCGCGCGCCGTGGGTTGAGATGAAGTACTGCAACACGGTCAACCCTTCGCGGAAATTGGCGGTGATCGGAGTTTCGATAATTTCGCCAGAAGGCTTGGCCATCAGTCCGCGCATTCCGGAGAGCTGGCGAATCTGCTGTTTCGATCCGCGGGCGCCAGAGTCAGCCATGATGTAGATTGGGTTGATTTCGCCTTCCTTGTCGCGCTGCTGCATCTCGCCGAACATCTCGTCTGCGACCTTTTCGGTGATCGCCGACCAGATTTCGATGACCTTGTTATAGCGCTCGCCGTTGGTGATGGCCCCGTCCAGATACTGCTGCTGCACGGCGACAACCTGCTTTTCGGCGTCGCGCACCAGCACGCGCTTGTTGTCGGGAATGATCATGTCGTCAATCCCAATCGACAAACCTGCGCGGGTGGCGAACCGGAAGCCCAGTTCTTTCACCTCGTCGAGCATCTTGACCGTCATTTCGAGGCCGTACTTCAGGTAGCAGAAGCTGACCAGCTGCCCGATTCCCTTCTTCTTGAGAAGGCCGTTGATATACGGCATTCCTTCGGGAAGGTGATCGTTCAGGATTGCGCGGCCGACAGTGGTGTTTAAAAACGCACGGTTGTAGCTGACCGGCTCGGTATGAACAATGTCCTGATCGTCGTACGCGGTAGACAGGTCGATCACCTCGCCGGTGTAACGCAGACGGACCGGGGTAAGCGTCTCGATCTCCCCTGCGTGGAGGGCCAGCAGTACTTCCTCGATATTCGCGAACGCTCGGCCTTCGCCCTTAGCGCCGGGCTTGCCCTTAGTCAGGTAATAGAGACCCAGAACCATGTCCTGCGTGGGCACGGTGATTGGCTGGCCAGAGGCAGGAGAGAGAATGTTGTGGGAAGACAGCATCAGCACACTGGCTTCAACCTGCGCTTCCGGTGAAAGCGGGATGTGCACCGCCATCTGGTCACCGTCAAAGTCGGCGTTGAAGGCGGTACAGACCAGCGGATGGATCTTGATGGCCTTGCCTTCGACAAGTACCGGCTCAAACGCCTGAATGCCCAAACGGTGCAGGGTTGGGGCACGGTTCAGGAGCACGGGATGGTCTTTAATGACCTCTTCCAGAATGTCCCAAACAATGGAATCCTGCTGCTCGACCATTTCCTTGGCTTGCTTGATGGTCGTGCAGTGCCCGGTCTGCTCGAGGCGGTGATAGATGAAGGGCTTGAAAAGTTCTAACGCCATCTTCTTCGGCAAGCCGCACTGGTGCAACTTCAGTTCTGGACCGACCACAATTACTGAGCGGCCCGAGTAGTCCACGCGTTTGCCAAGCAGGTTCTGACGGAAGCGTCCCTGCTTGCCCTTCAGCGTATCGGAGAGCGACTTCAGCGGACGGTTATTCGCGCCACGCAGCACACGTCCCCGGCGTCCGTTGTCAAACAGCGCGTCCACCGCTTCCTGCAGCATGCGCTTTTCATTGCGCACGATGACTTCGGGCGCGTGCAGATCCATCAGCTTCTTCAACCGGTTGTTGCGGTTGATGACGCGGCGGTATAGATCGTTCAAGTCGGATGTCGCAAAGCGTCCGCCATCCAAAGGGACCAAGGGACGCAGCTCCGGCGGAATTACCGGAATCACGTCAAGGATCATCCAGTTTGGCTTGTTGCCGCTCTTGCGAAACGCCTCGACCACCTTCAGCCGCTTGGTGTGTTTCAACTTCTTTTGCAGCGAGCTCTCGTGACGCATCTTCTCGCGCAGTTCGACGGAGAGCGAATCGATTTCCAGGCGCTTGAGCAGTTCTTTGATGGCCTCGGCGCCCATCATTGCCTTAAAGCCCGCAGGACGATATTGCTGGTCGAGTTCGCGGTACTTGGCTTCGTCCTTAATGACTTCACGCTCTTTGACCGGCGCGTCGCCAGGTTCGACGACTACGTAGGCTTCAAAGTAGAGGATGGCTTCGAGGTCGCGCAGCGAAATATCGAGCAAGTGTCCGATACGGCTGGGCAGTCCCTTGAAGAACCATACGTGCGAGCAGGGCGATGCCAGCTCAATGTGCCCCAGACGCTCGCGGCGGACTTTCGAAAGCGTGACTTCCACGCCGCACTTGTCGCAGATTACTCCGCGATGCTTCATGCGCTTGTACTTGCCGCAGAGACACTCCCAGTCGGTGACGGGGCCGAAGATGCGGGCGCAGAACAGGCCATCACGCTCCGGCTTGAAAGTGCGATAGTTGATGGTTTCCGGCTTGGTTACTTCACCGTGCGACCAGCTCCGGATTTTTTCCGGAGAGGCCAGGCTGATACGAATCGCATCAAAATCGGCAGTCGGGTTTGCAAGATCAAATGGGCTCGAACGGAACAAGGGCTCCTCCACTTCCTGCTCTCAAAGCAGCGGCCAGTTACCAGTGGCCGATTGCAAGTTTTTGGTTTCGCTATGGCCGAGAGCGCAGACCCGCGAAACTGTATCCAAAATTGTTTTCGCAGAGACGCAGCGAGCTGCGTCTCTACCTATTCACTACTAATCTGCGTCCATCACAACCCCGCCGCTGCGGGTTTTTGGTCCGCGCTCAAGAGTGGCCATCCGCTCGGCATAGCCATCACCGCGTCCATCACCGCGCGACGGCCCTGCGCTCATTGCAGGTTTCTTGTCTCCTGTTTTAATCAGTTCGACATCGAGACAGAGCGACTGCAACTCGCGGATGAGCACGTTAAACGATTCCGGCACGCCCGGCTCCATGGCGGCTTCGCCCTTCACGATGGCCTCGTAAATCTTGGTGCGGCCGTATACGTCGTCCGATTTCGCCGTCAACAGCTCCTGCAAGATGAACGCTGCACCATAAGCTTCCAGCGCCCAGACTTCCATTTCGCCAAAGCGCTGTCCGCCGAACTGCGCCTTTCCGCCCAATGGTTGTTGGGTGATAAGCGAGTACGGTCCGATGGAACGCGCGTGGATTTTGTCGTCCACCAGATGTGACAACTTCAGCATGTAGATGTATCCGACGGTGACCGGCAGTTCGAAACGCTCACCCGTCATACCGTCGTACAACGAGGTCTTGCCCGACTCCGGCAGACCTGCGCTCTTCAGCAAAGCCTTTATCTCGTGCTCACGGGAGCCGTCAAACACCGGTGACCCGGTGAACACGCCTCGGGTGAGGGTTTCGGCGACAGCGGCTAGTTCGTCGTCCGGAACTTCCGCGATTTCCTGTTCCAGGGTTGTCCCTTTGAACAGCGCTTTCAGTTCACGGCGAATGCTCTCCTCGCGTGAGTTCTCGACCAGGAGTTGCTTGATCTTCTTGCCGAGCTCGTGGCCAGCCCAGCCCAGGTGAGTCTCCAGAATCTGACCCACATTCATACGACTGGGAACGCCAAGCGGATTGAGCACGATTTCAACCGGTGTCCCGTCAGGAAGATACGGCATGTCTTCGTCGGGAAGAATGCGCGCGATCACGCCCTTGTTGCCGTGACGGCCGGCCATCTTGTCGCCCACGCTCAGCTTGCGCTTCATGGCAACATAGACTTTCACCAGCTTGATCACGCCTGGAGGCAGTTCGTCTCCTTTGGTGAGCTTTTCCTTCCGTTCGTTGACGATTTTCTTAAGCACGTCAATCTGACGCGAGGTCATCTCCTCGATTTCGTCGATCTGCTCATTCACTCGCGGGTCTTTGTCGGCATACTTGATCCGCTTCAGGTTCCGCGTGGAAATGCGCTCGATGGTGTCGCGATCGAGAATCGCGCCCTTAGTGAGCAAACGCTTGTTGGTGCGCTCATCGTGCAAGTCGGCCTGCACTTCCTTGTTGCCAAGGATGTTATCGAGACGCTTCAACCGCTCGTCGGTAAGAATCCGAATCTCATCGGAAAGGTTCTTTTCCAGCTTTGCTATCTGAGTTCCTTCGATTGCCTTAGCGCGTTCGTCTTTTTCCTGGCCCTTGCGGGAAAAGATTTTTACATCGACGATCACGCCTTCAATTCCCGGCGGGCAATAGAGCGAGGCATCGCGAACGTCTCCGGCCTTTTCACCGAAGATCGCGCGCAACAGCTTTTCTTCCGGTGTAAGCTGGGTCTCACCCTTGGGTGTGACTTTGCCCACCAGAATGTCGCCCTGCTTGATGGTTGCGCCGATGCGGATCACCCCAGCTTCGTCCAGATTACGCAGCATGGACTCGCTCACGTTGGGGATGTCGCGCGTGACTTCCTCAGGCCCCAGCTTAGTGTCGCGGGATTCGATCTCGAACTCTTCGATGTGGACCGAGGTGTAGTAGTCCTCTTTCACCAGCTTCTCGGAGACGAGGATCGCGTCCTCAAAGTTGTAGCCGCGCCACGGCATGAATGCGACCAGCACGTTCCTGCCCAGCGCCAGCTCGCCGTGGTCCGTGCACGGCCCGTCGGCAATCACCTGGCCTTTGACAACCTGCTGCCCCTTCAGCACCACCGGCTTCTGGTTGATACAGGTGTTCTGGTTCGAGCGCTTGAATTTTGTGAGCTGGTAGATATCGCTCCCCACTTCGCGAGAGAGCTGTCCGGGATGGTGCTCGCCCTCAACGCGGACGATGATGCGCTCGGAATCAACCGAGTCGATCACCCCATTGCGGCGGGCGAGAACGACTGCGCCTGAATCCCGCGCCGTAACGCCTTCCATACCGGTCCCGACTATAGGAGCTTCAGCGCGTAGCAGCGGCACTGATTGGCGCTGCATGTTGGCGCCCATCAAAGCGCGGTTGGCGTCGTCGTGCTCAAGGAAGGGTACGAGCGAAGCGGCCACGGAAACCAGCTGTTTGGGACTGACGTCGACGTAGTCCACTTCGGACTGACCAACGAGCACAAAGTTGCCAGCCTTGCGAGCATTGACGAGGTCGCCGACAATGCGGCCCTTGTCGTCCAGTTCAACGTTGGCCTGTGCAATAACGTGGCGGTCTTCTTCCCATGCGGAGAGATAAAACGAAAACGGCTCAAGCTCGGCTGGACGCTTGCGGCGTTCCTTCAGTTCCGCATTCACCTTCTCGGCCTCGTGCTTCTCCAGGTGGTCTCCAGCTTTGTAACTGCTCTCTCCCGCGTTCACCACAGTCACATAGTCGAGCACGCGGCCGTTCTTCACGCGGCGATAGGGCGACTCGATGAAACCGTAATCATTGATGCGGGCATAGCAGCTCAATGACGAAATCAGTCCGATGTTCGGACCTTCCGGCGTTTCGATTGGGCAGATACGGCCATAGTGCGTCGGGTGAACGTCGCGGACTTCGAATCCCGCGCGTTCACGCGATAGACCGCCCGGCCCGAGCGCGGAGAGGCGCCGCTTGTGGGTGATTTCCGAAAGCGGGTTGGTCTGGTCCATGAACTGCGAAAGCTGCGATGAACCGAAGAACTCGCGCACCGCCGCCATCACCGGTTTCGCGTTCACGAGATCGTGGGGCATGGCGGTGGACATCTCCTGGTACACGCTCATCTTTTCCTTGATGGCGCGTTCCATGCGGACCAATCCAATGCGGAATTGGTTTTCCAGCAGTTCACCTACCGCTCGCACACGGCGATTGCCCAAGTGATCGATGTCGTCCACCGCGCCGATGCTCTTGCGCAGCTTCAGCAGATATCGAATCGTGCCGTAGAAGTCGTCGGGGTCGAGTGTCCGCTTGTCCAGGCTGGTGGCATCGCTGTTCTCAAACAGCTTGATGTTGAACTTCAGCCGGCCAACGCGCGAGAAGTCATACTTCCGCGCATCGAAGAACATGCCGTGGAACAAGGAAGTCGCGGTGTCGAGTGTCGGAGGATCACCCGGCCGCAACTTGCGGTAAATTTCGATCAGCGCTTCCTGCGGTGTTTTAACCGAGTCGCGCCTCAGAGTCTGACTGATAACTGTACCCACATCGTCGCGCTCCGGGAAAAAGAGGTTCATCTCCACGACGCCGGAGTCGAGGATCTTGGATACCTTGTCGGCGGTCAGCTCGGTGTTGGTTTCGAGCAGAACTTCGCCGGTCGTGGTGTCCACGATGTCGGCCGCCGCCCACGCACCTTCAAGATCGCTGATGTCGACTTCGATTTCGCTGATCTTCGCCTTCTGGATATCCTTCAGGACTGCGGCATTGATCTTGCGTCCTGAATGTGCGATTTCATCTCCGGACTTCGACTTGATGCTGTGCGCCAGCTTCATGCCGATAAGGTTGGTCGTCTTGTCGCTGCTGGGATCAAGCGTCCAGTAAAGCTTCTTGTCACGGACGACCAGCCGGTCGACGGTGTAGAACGTGCGCAAAATATCTTCGCCCGAGCGAAGACCAAGCGCGCGCAGGAAAATAGTGCCGAGGAACTTGCGTTTGCGATCGATGCGCACATACAGCACGTTCTTCTGGTCGTATTCGAACTCCACCCAGGAGCCGCGATAGGGAATGATCTTGCCCAAAAAGTAAGTGCGGTTATTCGCGCTCTCGAAGAACACGCCGGGCGAGCGGTGCAACTGGCTGACAATGACGCGCTCGGTCCCGTTCACAATGAAGGTCCCGTTCTGCGTCATCAGCGGAACGTCGCCGAAAAAGACCTCTTGTTCCTTGATGTCGCGGATAGAACGATTACCGGTTTCTGCGTCCTTATCGAAGATTGTGAGACGCATGGTGACCTTGAGCGGCGCGGAGTAAGTCATGCCACGCTCTTCGCACTCGGCCACGTCGTACTTCAACTGCAGGCCCACAGGATCGCCGCACTTGTTGCAGAAGTCCGGGGTGTTTGCGTTATAAGTTCCGCACTTGTGGCAAAGCACATCGCCGGGGTGAAACGGATCGGTGATAACCGTCGAGCCGCAATTTTTGCAAGTGGTGCGCAGGTGGTGCAGGCCCTTCAAGTGGCCGCACTTGCACTCCCAGTTGCCGATGGCGTAATCCACAAATTCGAGCTGCGAGACGTTGCGGAAGTCGGTAATCGGAAACACCGACTGGAACACTGATTGAAGGCCACCATCATCGCGCTCACTCGGCAAACGATCCATCTGCAGGAAGCGTTCATAGGAGCGCTTCTGGACTTCGATCAGGTTAGGAATCTGGATGGTTGCTGGAATCTTGGAAAAATCAAAACGTGTACGGAATCCGTTCTTTTTCGACATTCGGAATACTCCCAAACTTTTATGCGCAGCCTGGGGGCTGCGTCACAGCGGAAAACATGGGCGAGAGAACAGCAGTTAGCGTTAGCAGTTGACACTTAGCATTTGGCGCTTTGGCTAGGTGCTAAACGCCAAGCGCAAAATGCGGATTTCTGAAGACACACAAATGCGCCCTCGGGGACAGCCCGTCCCTTAGGCGCCATTGGCAGCGCTTGGCCGATTGAATTTTGTCTTTTCAGCGCCAGTATGCCTGTTCCCGTCCCGCCGCCCGCGAGACAGTTCGCTAATCCGTGTTTAGCGGCCCCTCTCCGCTCCCCTGGGTCCAATTCGTGTGGAGGGCCGCAGTCACCTGGATGAAGTGGGAAGCGGTGCTGTTAGTAACAATAATAGCACTGCTTCCCGAACTCCGCCAGTGGTGGTCTTAAAATTGCTAGCCGGTTGCCATTACAAACCCTGATCGTGGAGCGCCGGGCGTGACGCCCGCCCTCCGAAACCATAGATTCTACTTCACTTCTACGGTTGCGCCGGCTTCTGTGAACTTCTTCTTAATAGTCTCCGCCTCTTCTTTGGAGACGCCTTCCTTGACGGTCTTGGGCGCGCCGTCCACCAGATCCTTGGCTTCTTTCAAACCCAGGCTGGTGACCTCGCGGACCGCCTTGATCACGTTGATCTTGTTGGCGCCAACCGCGGTCAGCACCACTGCAAATTCCGTCTTCTCCTCAGCCGGGGCAGCTGCCGCAGCTCCAGCTCCGCCACCCGCCATAACCACGGGGGCCGCAGCCGCCGCAGAAACGCCGAGCCGCTCTTCGAGCTTCTTCACGAGTTGCGCCGCATCGAGCAAAGACAGCCCAACTATTTGCTCTTCCAATTGCTGTATGTCCGCCATTTCAGTTCTCCAGTGTTTTTTAATTCTTTCTCGTTGAGACGTAGCTTGCTACGTCTCTCTCTTTCGTTATCCGTAAGCCAAGTTTCCAGTGCGCTCTCGTCTTTCTGCCGCGCCAGACAAAGCGGCGAATTCAGACTGCGCAACCCTTGACCGCCGATAACCAAAACCTGATTTGACCTCTATGCGCCAGCAGGCGGGACTTCTCCGCCAAATTTCTCCTTCTCTACGCCCTGATTGATCACCACCGCCAGGTCCCGTCCCACAGCGTTCATCGCTGTGACCAACCGCTGCGCCGGTGCATTGATCAGGAACAGCAGCTTGGCGTAGATCTCGTCCTTCGAAGGCATGGTGGCCAAGGACTCAATCTCTTTGATCGAGACCGCGCGTCCTTCGACCACGCCCGCCTTGAAGGTGAACTCGGGGTTGTCCTTGGCGTACTTCGAAAGCGCCTTCGCAAGCGAAACCGGGTCGCCTTCGGTGTAGGCGATCGAGGTGACACCGGACAGTCCCTTGAGCACCTCTTCGGCTTTCGTGCCCTTGGCCGCGAGTTCTGCCAATGTGTTCTTCACGACCGTATACTTCGCGCCGGAACTTCGCAGCAGCTTGCGCAGCTCATAATCCTGCGCTACCGTCAGCTTGCTGTAGGTGGTCACGATGATCGTGGACACCTTCTCGAGGTCCTTGCCCAGCTTTTCTACGTGTTCAATCTTCTTTGCTCTGGTAACCGCCATATTCAATCCCTTCCAAGCTCGCGTGGGGCGGACATTCTTGTCCGCCTTTCTCAATATTCATTCTTTGCCTTATGCCTTCGCTGCCGTCTCAATCGTGCTGGTGTCGAGCGCAATCCCTGGCCCCATCGTCGAACTTAGATACGCGGCCTTGACATATTTCCCTTTGGCCACGGAAGGCTTTGCCTTGATGACGCTGGTGATCAGCACGGTCGCATTTTCAACCAGCTTCTCGGGTGGAAAGGAGATCTTGCCTACCGGCACATGTACCAACGCCGTCTTGTCAGTGCGGAACTCAACCTTTCCAGCCTTCACTTCCTGCACCGCGCGAGCGACGTCGAAAGTCACGGTCCCGGTCTTCGGGTTGGGCATTAGGCCCTTGGGGCCGAGAATTTTTCCCAGGCGGCCAACTGACTTCATCATGTCAGGCGTGGCCACCAGCGCATCAAAGTCGGTCCAGTTTTCTTTGCTGATTTTCTCGACCATGTCTTCGCCACCGACAAAATCCGCGCCCGCCTGCTCAGCTTCGCGGACCTTCTCGCCGGAGGTGATTACCAGGACTTTCTTTGACTTGCCCAGACCGTGCGGCAGTACAACCGTGCCTCGCACCATCTGATCGGCATGTTTGGGATCAACTCCAAGGCGCATGGTGATTTCGACTGTCTCATCAAACTTGGCGAATTTTACCTTTTGTAAGAGAGGCACGGCGTCCTTCAATGCATAAGGACGCGCTTCGACTGCCTTTCTTGCGTTGATTACGTTTTTTCCCGCTTTTTTCATTTGCTTTCCTCGTCTCCCACCGCTGAACGCTGTTCCGGTCAACCGTAGTATTGTCGACTTACAACTTTCTTGCTTGTGGAGCGACGGGCGTCTCGCCCGTCCAGCTGGGCTCGGACGCTCGGCACTCCACAATCACATTCCTTACCCAACTACATCAATCCCCATCGATCTCGCCGTTCCCCTCACGCTCTTGATCGCCGCATCCACCGACGCAGCATTCAGATCGGGCATCTTCTGTTTCGCGATGTCCTCGACCTGCTTTAGCGTGACCTTACCAACCTTGTCCTTGTTCGGCGCTCCAGAGCCTTTGGCGATACCCGCAGCCCGCTTGAGCAGAATCGCAGCCGGAGGTGTTTTGGTGATGAAGGTAAATGAACGGTCGCTATAGACCGTCACCACGACCGGGATGATCAGCCCTTCGAGTTCCTTCTGGCTGGTGCGCGCGTTGAACTGCTTGCAGAACTCCATGATGTTGATCTGCGCCTGACCAAGCGCAGGGCCCACCGGAGGCGCAGGCGTTGCTTTGCCGGCCGCGATCTGCAGCTTTACCGAACCTGTAGCTTTTTTTGCCATCTTCTATGTCCTTACCTCGAACCATCTGGGAACGGGCGCCCTCGCCCGTTCAGGCCGAGCAACGCTCGGCGGTCTTACCCTTGCTTCTCTACCTGCTTAAATTCCAACTCGACCGGCGTCGATCTTCCAAAAATTGTGACCATCACCTTCAAGGTCTCGCGGTCTTCGTTGACCTCATCCACCACTCCGGTGAAAGTTGCGAACGGCCCTTCCGTGATCCGCACCGTCTCGTTCTTCTCAAATTTGACCTTAAGCTTGGGTTTGTCCTTGGACTCGCCTGCCCGGTACACGATATGCTGGACCTCTTCCTCAGAAAGCGGCGTCGGCTGCTGCCCGGTTCCAACAAAACCGGTAACCCGCGGGGTTGCTTTCACCACATGCCAGACATGGTCGTCCATGTCCATCTCAACCAGTACGTAGCCGGGATAGAACATGCGCTCCACGGTGTACTTCTTGCCGCCGCGAACTTCCGTGACCGTCTCTGTGGGAATCAGCACCCGGCCGATTTTGCTTTCCAGGCCAAACGCTCGTACCCGCGACTCCAGCGACTCTCGCACCTTGCGTTCGAATCCCGAATACGAGTGGATGATGTACCACTTCATGTTCGGATTGCGGGGCTGCTCGGCAACTGCCGCGCCCGGTTCTGCCGCCGGCCCTGGTTCGCCAGCCTCTAATGTTCCGTTCTTGTGCTCATCCTGCATAGTGTGAAACCAAAACCTTCCCTACTGAATAAACCCTACTTCGCGAAGAAGTGGAAGAGATAGTCAACCCCTCTGCCAATCAAGTTATCGATGACGAAGAAATAAACGCCGAACAGAAATACGGTGATTAGCACTACGCTCGTCGTCGCCTGCACTTCTTTGCGCGACGGCGCCGTGACTTTCCGCATCTCGGTGCGAACGTCGTTGTAAAAAGACTTGATCCGCTCTGGCAAGGACTTGATGCGTCCGCCAAAGCTGTCATCGTCGGCTGCGGCTGCGATTGTCTTCGCCATTCTCTTCTCTCTCGCTTCCACTCCCATCACTGCACCCAATTCCTTTTGCCTTCTGCTCCTCAAACTCTGGCAGGGGCGGAGGGATTCGAACCCCCAAGTCCGGTTTTGGAGACCGGCAGTTTAACCGTTGAGCTTACGCCCCTGTGTTTATTTCCGAATCGAAGGATTTTCGAATTGTCGAATCGAAAGGCTTCCGAATTCGTCAATTTGTAGATCCGACAATTCGTAAATTATTTCACTTCCTTATGCGGCGTATGCTTGCGGCACCGGTTGCAGAACTTTTTCAGCTCCAGCCGGTCCGGTGTCGTTTTACGGTTTTTGGTCTTCGAATAATTCCGCTCTTTGCAATCACCGCACTGCATCGTAAT